>Ga0315277_10005591_pt1 | contig 16553 bp, 7 predicted proteins | sample YL17G05_15_MG_FD_203695 | JGI IMG/M metagenome (GOLD analysis project Ga0315277, IMG submission 203695) | Sediment microbial communities from Yellowstone Lake, YNP, Wyoming, USA - YL17G05_15 | ecosystem: Environmental > Aquatic > Freshwater > Lake > Sediment | place: USA: Wyoming | collected... | reverse complement strand
CCCAATCCCCAATCCGCAATCCCCAATCCGCAATCCCCAATCCGCAATCCCCAATCCTCAATCCGCAATCCGCAATCCGCAATCCCCAATCCCCAATCCGCAATCCGCAATCCCCAATCCTCAATCCCCAATCCGCAATCCCCAATCCCCAATCCCCAATCCTCAATCCCCAATCCCCAATCCCCAATCCGCAATCTCTTTTAATCATCCTCTTCCGGGTTCCATCCCAGCAATCCGCCTTCCTGGCGGATCTGGAGGATGGCCGGGACCAGAATCAAAGTGCTCAGGGTCGAGAATAGGACGGCGATCAGGCCCACGATTGCCATTTCCTGCAGCGGCTGGAAGCGAACCTGGGCCAGGCAGCCCATGGCAAGCCCCAGCGCCAGGCCCGACACCAGCCCGGGCCGCCCTCCCGAACGCATCACCTGGCGCAACGAGGCGTAGTGCCGGTCGTGCAGGCGCTGGATGAAGAGAACGGCCTGGTTGACCGCAATACCGATTACCACGGGCAGCATCAACAGTGCGTAGAGGCCCAGATCAAACCCCAGAATGGCCTGCAAACCAAGCGTCCATACCACCGTGCATGCCAGAGGCACCATCGCCAGGAGCACCTCGGACACTCTCCATCGGAAGTGCGGCATCAGGCACACCACCAGCGATAAGATCGAGAGGACCACCATGAGCGCCATGCTGTAGATCACCGTTTCGGCAACCTTGCGGTTCTGCTGGCTTTCGCTCAGGAACCACCGCGGCGCCTCGGAGGGCAGGCCCTGGGTGACGGCCCGGCAGAATTCGTCGAACTTGGCTTGGGTCTGGAGCGGTGAATCCTCGTTCACGAAAACCGTGGTCAGAACGCGGTAGCCTCCCCCTTGCGGCGCCTGCACGATATGGCCTTGCGCCAGATTCAGCAAAGGGCCGTGCTCCGCGCCCGTGATATCCAGGAGCGGGGCGGTGGAAGCGAATTGCCGCAATCCCAGGAGGGTCACTCCAAAGGGCCTGCATGCGTTTGGGGGCAGGTTCAGAGTCCTTGCGGCGGTTTCGAGAGACTTGTCCAGGGTCGCCAGATCCAACCGCGCCAGTTCCCGGCGCACGGCCCTCTGCGTTTCCAGCGAGGGCAGGGCGGGGCTCAGGGAGCGGACCGCCCCGACCATGTAGGAGGAGGGACACTGTTCCGGATTCTCGAGATTGGCGAAAAGCCGGTCGTTCCGCTCGAGGGCTTCTTCGCGCGTGGCCCCCTCGATCAGGATCGAGATCGGCTTGTCGGCCAGATGCAGGTTCGGCGACTCCTCGTCCACCTTGCGGTTGGAGAGAGTCCGTGGGTTTCCCATATCGAGCCCGGCCTGCGTGTTGATCCGGGTGTCGCGCGTGAAAAAGGCCAGGTAAGCCGTCACCAGCAGTCCCAAGGCAATCGCGCCGCGGGGCGAGGAGATGACCGCGCCGCTCAGATCGTTCAGCCCGAAGTCCCAGGTTTCCAGGGGCGCCACGGCCCCGCCGGCCATCTTGCTCTTGATGGCGGCCAGCGGCGGCAGAAAAAGAAGCACGGCCGACGCCATCGAGATCACGCCCAATCCGCCGGCGAGGCTGATTTCGCGCAGGTTCTGGAATTGGCTAAGCCGGAGCGAGAGGAAGATAAGCGCCATCGCCACGGAGGAAACAATGACGCCGCGCCCCGCCTCCGCGTAGGCCATCGCCAACGCGGGGTAGAATCTTCGCTCCCGCGCGAGCTCCTCCTGAAACCGGTGATAGACCTGGATGCTGAACTCGACCCCCACCGCCATCAGCAGGATGGGGAAGAGCGCGGAGAAAAGGCCGAGTTCGCGGGTGAAAAACGTCACTGCCCCGTATGTCCAAAACAAGCCTGCGCAGGGCGGCAGCAGAACGAACACGAAAGACTCCACCTTCCGGAACGCCAGAATGAGCAGCAGCATCAGGCAGACGGTCATCACCGGCACCGCGCGCGCCATATCAGGTCCGAGCTTGATCGCCGAAGATGCCGTGTCTATATGTCTCCCATAGAGATCCAGTTTGAATTTCGGTAGTTCCGGGTCATTGCGCGCCTCGATGGCCTCCGTGGTTCTGATCAGAAACTTTCTGAGATCCACGCAGTAGAAAAACTCGCTTGCGGGACGGGTAGGGAACAACACAAATACCACGTTGTCCGCCGCCGGCTCCACGTAGGGACGCGGAGGCAGCGAAACCGGCAGGAGCGGGTTGAGGACCTTGCCCCGGCCCCGCGGAATCTCCAGGAATCCAACGGGATCCGCCGCAATGGCGGAAAGCGTCTCCGTGGAGACCGTGCTGTCCTTTCCCTGGAGGGACGCCAGCCTTTTCCTCAATGAGGTTAGAGCGGCCTGGGGGCCGGTCCGGCGGTCCGCCATCCCCCGGGGCAGATCGAAATCCTCGGGACGCAGCCGGGCCAGCATCTCGGCATAAGACAGCGGGCGCGGCTCCTCGAATTCCGGATGGTAGGGCACGCGAACCTTGGATGAGATATAAGCGGGATCATCCCACGCCCGGCCAAACAGATCGGCGATTCGCTCCCGCGTCTCCTCGTCTGGCACGCGCGGCTCACGGAACTCGATCACCGCTGTCACCACCGTGTGCGGCGGCACCACCGTGTGGACCGAGTCCCACACGGCCTGTTCCCGGGGATCGGGAGGAATGAGGGCGCGGAGGCTCAGGCCTACCTCGAGCCGGGTAGTTCGCCACGCCGCGAAAACCGTAAGGGCGATCAGGCAAAGCGAGGCCAGGAAGGGATGCCCGTAGAGCTGAATGCCCAGGCTTCCCAGTATCCGCCGCCGGAACGAAGCCTCTCGCAAGACCTGGTACTCTTCCTGGGCGATCATAGGTATTCCATTTGCCTGGAAATGCCCGGCGAGCGGCCCTCGCGCGGACGGGCCTGGCTCTTGCCTCTATTCCAGTTGACTGTCAGGCGCGGCTGGCCGGAGCCTCTCGCCAAGACACTATATCCAGACTGGACACGCCGTGTCAATCCGCAGACTCTTAAGGATTTCGGGAGAACACGACCTTCCAGCGGACCGAGGCGTTCTTCTGAGAATCGAGCGAAAGAGCGATCAGACCGCCGATGCCCGGGCACGCTTCAACCTTTGCCGCCGCTCCCGTTGCCGATGCAGACACGACCTCAAGGAGATTGCAGGCTATCACGATCTTGTACGACTCGCCGCCCACCACATTGCTGGTTCCGGACAACGTCATCTTGCGCGCCTCCCACTTGGGTCGGACGGGCATGTCCACGTAACCTTGCATCAGATGTCGGTTCGTGGACAGGAACTGGGGATTCGGCTCGGCCCGGTGCACGGAGAGCATTCTCGCCTCGCCGGGCCGCAGCTTCTGACTCAGCCGATCCGTTCCCTTTACGCACACCGCGAAACGGTTGTTCCAAAAGTCGTAGAAGTAGTATGAGGCGTCGGGGGCGAGTCCCATCGCGCCGCCGGCCGTGTCCCCGCTCAGCGGAACCTCTATCTCCAGGGTGCCGGTGGTGTCGTTCAACAGAGTGAGTTGGTGCCAGTTGGGGTCAACCGCAAAATCGTAAACCCTGGGCCAGCCCTCGGCGATGAACGCGTCAATGGGGCGCGCGCTCTGCGGCGCGGTGTGGTAGGGAACAACCCTTTCCAGATCCCGGATGGCCTGGGGCGGCAGGTCGCGAAAGGAATTCCCCAGCAACAACCGGCTCGCCGTCACATACGACATGGTCAACAGCATCCGCCGGCCGTCCTGATCCGTTCCCTGGAAGCCCTCGTGTTTCCAGCCGGCCAGAAGGTCCTTGGCATCCATGTCATACGCGATCACGACGCGGTTCTTGTACCAGCGCAGCCCGCTCCGGGCAATCAGGGCGGGATCAATTCCGTAGGTATCCCCCTCCGTGCGTTGCGAATCCGAAATGCCGAGGGCGACGTCGTTGCCCGGGTTTCCGAGCGCCCGCTCGTGCACCCACGACTCCGGCCCGAGGCCATCCTTGGCCAGGCGCAGCATCGTGCGGTACGAGGACGAGGCGGTGGCGTACTTGTCCTCCAACCCGCCGCGCCCAAACTCTCCACCCCAGGCCTTGTCCCAGGGAGCGGCTTCGTCCCAGGCCAGCATCTCATCGCAGTAGTCGAACATGATCGTGGCCACGTCGCCCGAACGCAGGTTCGCATAGACCTTTCGCATGTGCGCCTGCGACTCGGGGTTGGTATAGTCCATCATTCTGTCCGGGCTTTTCCCGAGCATGAGATGGGGGAACGCCAGACGGAAATCCCGCGAGATTCCGCGACCCTTGTAGTTCGTGGGTTGGATGTATATTCCGGGAAGCCCGCCCCGCTCCCGCACGGCCCTGCCCCATTTCCTGGCGGTTTCGTAGGGCGGCACGAAGAACCCCTCCTTCTGGTAGTGCGCATCGTCCCACCAGCCGTTCATGTTGTTGTCGGTATAGTTGTCCGGCACGAGGCGCAGGGCCACGCGCGAGTAATTCAGGAAACCGATACTCTTGATATAGTCCATCTCCTCCACCTGGCCTTTGGTCGTGGCGATGCCGTACCTGCTCTTTTCGGGATGGTCCTGGGCTCCTTCCGTATTCCACACACCCGCGTACCAGGAGCATACCGTGGGGAAATCGTAGGGATTGGGGCGGGCTTTCTGAGCCAAACGGACCTGCCGGCCGTACTGCTCCAAAGCTTCAAAAGGATTGGGCGTCGTGAAATCCACGTAGAACTTGTCGTCGGGCAGGTAAGAATGGCCGGGGTCAACTCGTTTGCCCACCGGGTCGGCGGCTCTCAGATCCAGGAACACCTTCTCTCCTTTGTCTGTACTCGGCGCACTTGCGGCCTGCATGGCCGAACCCGCCGTCGGAGAGGTGCGGACGGATTTCAGAAACTCGTGATAGGTCAACCCGCCCGCCACGATTGTCCTCCGCGCCCCGGCGTCCGTGAAGGTCAACATGAGGTTGTTGGGACTGAGGCGGAAGGGGCCGGTGGTCACGCGGGTTTCTCGCGCGCCGGAGGGGGCGTTCAGCGTCTTCGCATCAATGATCGCCGGACCGCCGGCCGGGACGCCCGGAAGGATCTCTCCCCCCTCCAGGGGATGGAATTCCTTCAATTGGATCTCCCGGTCCAGCGTGTTTTCCAGGCCGCCCGCCAGCACGGCGAAACCGTGCTCCTGGTAAAGCGTGATCTCAAGCAGAAGGCGGGGCTGGCCCTCGCGGCTGCTCCGGATCGCGAGCGTCTTGCCCTTGCCCAGATCATCCCTGACCGTCCGCGCCTTCCATTCGTGGCGGGTGTCCGCTGCGTTTGACGGCCAATCGCCGATACGGGCGTGCGCATCCGCAATGACTGCTTTTGCCGAGCGTTTGTCCGTGGCGTTGAACGTGCCTTTGGACAGGTCATAGCTCACGGATACCCGGGCGTTTTCAATCCTCACGACGCTGCCCTGCTGCGCGATCGTCACCCTATCCGCGGCAGCATCGGCCGCCGCGCCGCCGCCCAACACCGAAGCGGCAAGCAAGGCAAGAACCATCGCAAGGATTCTGGAGACAAGAGGTCTTGCGGATTTTCCCAAAGATGAGTTTGGCTGTAACATGGAATCATTATCCTTTCTGTTCTGTTCGGCTGCGCCTGCATTTTCGCTCTTTTTCATTGATCGGATCCAAGCAGATCGAACTGGCGGACACCGGCGGCGCTGGTGTTCAGGCGGACGATCCGGGCGGTTACCGGCTCGAACCTCTTGCCGCAGACGCTTCCATAGACGGCGCCTTGATAGCATCTCTTCCATGAGCCGTCGGGCTGTTTGGTTTGGATGTCAAACCCGATGATTTGCCCGCGGACGCGGCCAGGGTTGTCCAGGCAGATTTCGACCCGGTCAAATGTCATGGGCTGACCGAGATCAACCTCCAACCAGGACTGGCCGGACTGTGCCGCGGCCCACACCGTTTGCGCGTCGGCGTCCACCGCTCGTTCCGGCTCGAAGCCCGCCTTCGCGCTGGACGCGGTCACTTTTTTGCCGGTGGTCAGCGAGGCCTGGTAGGGCGCAGCAAGCGCGATTGGCTCCAGGGGACCGTCGAATTCCAGCTTGATGATTGTGTCCACCGGGTCACGGCTCCCCTCCGGGAGATTGACGATGATGCCTGTTTCGTTCTGCGCCGCGGTGGGTTTGCCTCCGGTCAACATGGTTGAAGCGAGCAGCTTTCGTCCGATGGCGGGAAGTTCGATGCCGCTGTTCGGCCACTGCAGAACATGCAGATAAGCCACATTGCCCTTGAACACGCTGCCGCCCCACTTGGCGGGGGTGAACGGCCCGCTCCGAGTTCCGTAGAGGCTTTCGCCGTATTTCGCGAGCCACGGGCCGGTGGTCTTGAGTCGTTGCACGTCCTCCGGCGCGGCCCGGCCGTCAAGCATCGGCGGAATGCCGAAGAGATAGTTCCGGTCGGCACAGGCAACGCTCACCAGGGTGCGAACGCGATTTTCCGCCGAGGCCATGTTGATGATGTCCTTCCGGCGCGACCTCGGCGTCACGTTCAGCGACTCGACTTTGCCGCGGCGATAGACGCACTCCACCGTCGTCTGAGCGGGGGCATGGAGTTTGAACGAAACATCCCAGTCCTCCGGCCACGCGGGCAGCAGGTAAATCCTCCCGCCGTCGCTCTGCAGCAACATGCTTTGCAGCGCGTTCGCGCAGTTGGCGCCGTGATCGCCGTCCGGCGTGTAGTCCATCTTCGTCTCCCAGAATGCCGGAAACCGGGGCTTCGGGTGCGACGGCGGCGGCGCCTTCATGTTCACGTTGTCCGTGAAATAGGTGAACCGGTCGTGAAAGTTGATGCTGGCCAGGCGTGCCGCTTCGCGCGGCAATCCTAAGTAAGCCGCCTGGACCGGCGCCGCCTGCCATCCCCCGGTTTCGGGAGCCTGCCCGTCCGGTGTGCCATCGAGGCTCAACAGGCGGACGTGGAAGGACTGGCGCGCAGCGGCGAGCAGGTCGTCCTTGGCCAGACAGGCCTGCCGGAACGGATACACCGCATACAACTCCGGTGTCTCGACCAGTTCCCGGCCCGAGTATTTGTCGCCTACTGCGAGGAGTTCGATTCCCTTGATTGTGCGCCGGGGCACTTCGGGAAGCTGGTTCAGCAGCGCGGTCCAATGCTCCTTGCGTTGCTTGCCGATGAGTTGCTCGTCCATGGCCAGGAGCCGGGTCAGCAGGTGGCGCAGGCCGGAAATCTCGGTGATGGGATTGGTCACCGGCTGATAGGTTTCGACGGTGGCGGCCGGCTCCATCAGCATTTTGCCCCGCGCATCGCGCCTGGGGAAATGGAGTTCGTAGAACTTGATGAACTCGTCGGCGCAGGGCAGCAGCGTCTCAGCGACAAACTCCCGGTCCTGGGTGTGCTCGAAATACTCGCACATGATCGCGGGCATCTCGATGGAACTGAGGAAATGGTATTGCAGGTGGGCGGGCATTTCTCCGCGCCCAAACACCGAGACGCCGTTCCACATCATGGCCTCAGTCATGAAGGCTCCCTCATGGCCGAACCAGGTTTTGCAGCGGTCCTTGCAGATTTCGAGAGAACTGCGGACGAACAAGAGGCCCGGCAGCATAGTATCGTAGTCGCCCCGCGCGGCCATGGACCAATAGGGGTGGCGCGTGTTCTGCCACATGAACGGGAGGTCCGCCCAGTCGCGGCTGTCGGCGGAAGAAGGCCCGCCCTTGGGGCCGCCCCAGGAATTCACGCCCGGCGGCATGTCCATGGTGAAGATCGAGCCGTTGTAGGGCGGCGGCACCTGGCTCCGTCCCGCACACGCCTGCTGGAAACGCTCCAGCGCATGACGTTGAGTCAGGACGAATGCGTTTTCTTTCGGCTCCGACACGAGGCTTTTCCAATAGTTGTCGGCCACCTCCTTGTATTGTGTGAACAGGTAGCCCTCCATGCGCACGGGCGAATCGCCGCATTTCTCCACGACGATGCGACTCCGGTTCCAGAAGGCCCGCCACCACGCCCGGTGCGCGGCGAACAGCACGTCCGGGTCCAGTTTCCGCGCGGCGTCCGCCTGCCGCTGAATCTTTGTGAACCAGTCGCCCACGGTGGCCGTCTCGCACGACAGGACCTGAATGGCGCAGGCGATCCGGGTGGAGCTTTTCCGCAACCGGAGGGTGGTGGCGTTTTCCCGCACAAATCCCGGTCCCTCTACCTGGCAACCTGACGTGAGATTCTGGATCGGGTCCTCGGCGCGAGCCACCAGTTCGGGCGAGTTCTGGCCCTTGATGGCATCCTTCCATCGCGACGAGATGTTGCGGTAGCTCCACGCCAGGCGAGCGGCCTTGTCATCCAGCAGAATACCAGCGGTGCCGCGCGGAGGCAGTTTGCTCTCGGCTTCGTCCGCCGTGGCGGAGGGGGTCAAGCTGCGCAACGATTCGACGATCACCACCGCCTCACGCGGCCCGGCGCTTTGGCCGGTGAGATGGATCATCGGATGATGGGCGTCCACCCAAAGTTTGAGATCCACCCTCTCGGCTCCGCTGCCGCCGCTGATCGAGACGGCCCCGTCCTGCAGGTCGAGGGACTGCCGGAATGCCTGGCCAGCTGCGAAGAGGCTCGGGGTCAATTTCACCCGCACCCGGCCGAGCTTGGGCAGGTAATGCCCGGCGTCGTAGGCGTCCACCTTGCTGATGTAGAAGAGCAGATCGCCCGTGGCTTCTTCGACCCACACATTGAGCCCGATGTCGCCATTGCCCAACGGCATCGAGCCGAAGGAGTCCCGGCTCGGCGAATCCCACACGACATTGCATTGCTCCACCCAGGAACCCTCGTCAACTCCCAGGCCGGGGGCGGCCGGCAGGATCCCCAACAGAGTCAGGCAACCTGCCGCGCCCTTGCGAAACAGTTTCTTTTGGCTCACAGGTCGTTTCATATTGAGAATCCTCCGATGTTCTGCCGTATGCTCGCGAGCATTGCGGCCAGCCTCTTGCGGTTCCGGTTCAGTGTTTCTATCCATGTCAGAGTTTCTCCGATGTGGCAGTCCGGACCTTTCCATTGGAGCGCACCTCCACGGAACGCGGCTCCGGTGAAGCGATGCGGTAGGAAGAGACTTTTCCGCCCTTCCACTCAAGGTCCACGGTGAAGTCCCCGCGTGCCTTGAGACCCTTAACCTTGCCCTGCGCCGCCCATGCCTTCGGCAGCGCGGGCAATAGCTCGATCACATACGGCGAAGAGACTTTCCCGGTCTCTTCATCCTTCATCTTTCCGCCTTCATCCTTTTTCTCATGGCTCTGGAGCAACATTTCGGCGATGCCCGCGGTGCCGGCGCTGTTGCCGTCCACCACGAATATGTTCTCCGGCGCGCCGGCAATGCCTCCGCGTGAAAAGGTCAGCAGGTTGGCGTCGGTATCCGAACGCAGCAATCCCATCACGTGCTTGCAGGCTTCGTCCCCATCGCCGAGGCGGGCGTAGAAGTTGATCAGGTTGCCCCGGCTCCATTCCACGTCCTCCCAATCGGGCGCGCCGAGGCGGCGCTCAATTGTCACACGCGCGGCTTTGGCGAGATCCGGCGTGGCGCCCGGTGTGATTTGATCGCTGGGGTAGAGCGCGATCAGGTGCGACGTATGGCGATGGTTGGGCGCGGCTTCGTCGAAGTCCTCCAGCCATTCCATCAACTGGCCGTGCTTGCCGATTCGCAACGGCGGCAGCTTGGGCAGGGCCGCCTGGAGCTGGGCGCGGAAATCGGAATCCACGTCGAGAAGTTGGGCCGCCTTGAGGCAGGAGGCGAAGAGGTCGCGCACCAGGACGACGTCGCAGGTCGGCCCCATGTATTCGCTGCAATCCCCCTGGCCGTTTGGCGTGATGAAGGCGTTTTCGGGAGAGGTGGACGGACCGGTCACCAGCCATCCGTGCTTCGGGTCTTCCACCATGTAATCGAGGAAAAACTCTGCCGCCTCCTTCAAAACTGGATAAGCGCGCTGCCGCAGAAACTCGCGGTCGCCGGTGAAACGAAAGCGCTCCCAGAGGTGCGAGCCAATCCAGATACCGCCGGTCGGATGCATGCCCCAGCCCAACCCCCAGCCCGGAGCGGTGTAGCCCCAGGCATTGGTGAAGACGTGGCAGACCCAGCCGCGCGCGCCGTAAACGTTCCGCGCGGTTCGCCGCCCCGGCTCGCGCAGCGACTCGATCAGCCGGAAAAGCGGCTCGTGGCATTCCGAGAGATTACACACCTCGGCGGGCCAGTAATTCTGCTGGGTGTTGATGTCGAGATGAAAATCGCAGGTCCAGCCCATGGTGCAGGCAAGATTGTCATTCCAGAGACCTTGCAGATTGGCTGGCAGGGGCGAATCGTCGCGCGACCCTGAGATGAGCAGGTAGCGCCCATATTGGAAGAACTGTGCCACCAGCGCCGGATCACCCTGGCCGCGGCGGACACGCTCCAACCGCTCGTCGGTCGGGACATTCTTCGCCGTGGCCGGACCAAGGTCGAGCGAGACACGCCGGAAGAGCGTCTGGTAATCGGCCACATGCCGCCGGCGAAGCATGGCATAGGAATGCTGTGCCGCGGCGGCGATCTGCTCCCCGCAAAGCGCGGCCGGTTGCGCGCCTCCGAAGGTAGTGTTGAGAGCGATCAACAGCGTCACCGCATTGGCGTTGCCGACTTCAAGGGAATCGCCCCGGGCTGTCATCTCCCCGCCCTCGGGGATGGCGCGAACCCATCCAACCAGAGAAACGCCGGTCTTGCCGTCGCTGTGCATGTCCTCCCGGGCATCCCCCGCGATGACCAGGGTGTCGGCCCCCAGGGTTGTCACCTTGCACGGCTCCCGATTCGCCTGGAACCGGACCTGACACGAGATATGGCCCGGCTTGTCGGCGGTCAAGCGCACGGCGATCACCCTATCCTCGTGCGTGGCCAGAACCTCCCGCGTGAAGCGGACTCCGCCGAGAGAGTAACTGACGGACGCAACCGCATCATTGATGTCGAGGTCGCGGCGGTAATCCCGAACCTCGCCGCCCTCGTGGCGCATCCGCAGAATAAGGTCGCCCACCGGAAGATGCGTGCCGTAGTTGCCCCGTCGTCCCAGCAGGTGGCGGCTGATGAGATCCGTCGCCTGCCGAAATTCCCCCGCAAACAGCAACTTGCGGATCTCCTGCAGATGCTCAAGGGCGGCCGGATTGTCGTGATCCGTTCCGGGAGCGCCTGACCAGAAAGTGGATTCGTTCAGTGCCAGTCGCTCGGCTGTAACGCCGCCAAACACCATCGCGCCGAGGCGGCCATTGCCCACCGGCAACGCCTCGAGCCAACGCTGGGCGGGCCGGCGATACCAGAGAGTCATGGGCGAGGCCGGGGAAGGGGCGTCACCGGTGAAGGTGAGGGTCGTCGTCGCTTCAGAGTTCGCTGCTTCTCCGTGAGTCGCGGCCGCACACGCGAAACCGCACAGTAGAACATGAAGTATGGATGTTTTCATGAATCAACTCCTCCGCTTTCCAGGCAGCACGGATTCATTGCTGTTTCTCCGGAGTGATGGTCTTGCTTTCGCCATTGATGCGAGCGGTGACAGGCTTGGGGCTGGGAGAGCGGAGCTTGAAGTTCGTCACCTTGCCGTCCTTCCATTCGATGTCCACCGTGACGTTGCCGCGCGCCTTGAGACCCTTAACCTTGCCCTGCGCTGCCCAGATCTTCGGCAACGCGGGCAGTAGCTCGATCACATACGGCGAAGAGTCCTTCTTGGTCTCTTCATCCTTCATCCTTCCGCCTTCATCCTTTTCCTCATGGCTCTGCAGCAGCATCTCGGCGATCGCGGCCGTGATGCCCAGATTGCCGTCAATCTCCCAATCCACGCCGCTCCCGAAGCGGGCGGTGAGATTAGGGTTGAGGGCCTGTTTGAAGTGAGTGTCGAGGACCATTGCGGCCTTGTCCCCGTCCCCAAGCCGCGCCCACATGTTGGCGGCCCAGCTCCCGGTCCAGCTCGCGCAATTTCCGCTTTCCCAGGGCCGACGGAATTCCAGTGTCTTGCGCATGGCGGCGGCCAGCTCCGGCGTGCGCCGCGGGTGAATCTGGCTGCCGGGGACCAGGCCCCAGCCCTGCGCCACCTGCCCGTTGCGCGGGTCGGAGTTCTCCCAATCCTCCGGCCATTCCTGGAGCCGGCCCGTGGTGGGGCTGACTTGATTTGGCGCGAGCCGTTTCAGGTCCTTCTCGAGCCGCGCGCGCAGCTCCGCGTCCTCGCCCAGAATCCTGCTCGCCTCCGCCACGTTCTGATACAGGTCGCGGACGATCTGCATGTCCATCGTCGGTCCCATGCACACCCAGTTGACTTCGCCGTCGGGTTTGCGGTAGTTGCTCTCGAACGACGTGGCGGGCGCGCCCGCCGCATCAAACTCCAGCAGAAGGTCGCCCAGCGGCATGTAGGACTGGTTCCACGGCCCCAGCATCTTCTGATTCACAAGCTCCGCCGCCGCCTTGGTTTTGCCCTCCAGCAGCAGCTTGCGGATTTCCGGAAGGGCCGCAAGCGTGTCGCTTCGCTGGAGTGTTCGCGGCTCGCCCGACCACAAGGTGTCCTCGTTGAGCTGGATCCGCTCTTTCTCCACGCCGCCCCACACCATGCCGCCGAGACGCCCATTTCCGAGCACCAGCGCTTCCGTCCACTTGGCGCCTGGCTTGTCGTAGCGCAGAACCAAGTCGCTCGCGCCCGCCAAGGCCGATCCGCTAATGGCTGTTCCCATCGCAAACACCGCCAGCATTTTCCCCGTCACGTTTTTCACGCTTTTCACGCTTCTCATGATTCATCTCCCCTGGCCTTCTTTGTATGAGGGCTTGAGGGCTTCCTTCCGGACTTTCAGATGACACTGTCCCTCAGTAGTCGGGTCATAGAGAACATACTAAGGGGACGGCCTCCTCTTCGCAAGAGTAGAAGTCCAAGAGACCTCCCCCAGTGCGCATCTTGACTCTGCAGCCAAACCGTGGGGACGGACAAAGTAGGGCGGGCGTCTCGCCTGCCGCTTTCAAACGCCCCCCGCCGACTTTACTTCGGTGGAGCCATGATTTTGCTCCAGAGCTGACACGCTCTCCATATCGCCCCCGCCGACTTTAGGTCGGTGGAGCGGTGGTTTTGCTCCAGAATCGGCGAAAACACCCCACGCCCCCGCTGGTTTTATACCGGTGGCGCGATGGTTGAAGACCTTGATGTTTCGCGCCGATTCCTGATGTGTCCCCTCCTTCCCCTAACGGGATGGATTTGATTTCCACGGGAAGAACAATCATCGCCCCACCGGTATAAAACCGGCGGGGGCGCAAGAACAAGAGAGACCGTCACTGGAGCAGAATCGCGGCTCCACCGACGTGAAGTCGGCGGGGGCCGGAATTACTCTCCCTCCAGGAAACTGAGATGCGCACTCCGGGAATTCCGCCGGCAAGAATCCCTTTTCATCCCGAGCGAGGTGTGGTATATCTTGTCTTGGTTTCACCGCCAGAGTGGCACGGCAATTGGCAGATAGCCGTAAAGGAGGGATTCATCATGAGAAACACCAGCAAAGCGGTTCTGGTAGTGGCAACGATTGCCTTTGTGATTGGCTTCGCAAGCTCCGCGCTCGCGAGTCCGCCCAGCAAAGTCGCCCTGGAGTACAACGCGACTTCCAAGACGCTTACGGTGGTCGCGATCCACCCCACGAAGAACGTGGATACGCACTTCATCTACATCGTTGAAGTGCGCAAGAACAAGGAAGTGCTGGAAAAGCGGGAACTGAAGAAACAGGTGGCCAAAGGGTTCCAGATCGCCGTTTTCGAGATCAAGGACCTGGCGCCGGGCGACGTTCTCTGGGCTAAGGCCTCATGCAACAGATTCGGCTCCAAGAGCGCGACTCTGAAGAACACGGCGGAGGACCTGAAAAAAGCATCCGACGCAATGACCGATCTGAAGAAGAAGACGGACGGCCTGGGGAAAACGCTGGACGCAACGTTGAGAGGGATGAAAACGAAAGCTCAGGACCTGCCCAAGGAAGCGGTGGATAAGGCCAAAGAGGCCGCGAAAGCGGCTGTGGACAAGGCGAAGGAGGCCGGAACGGGCACAGTGGAAAAGGGGAAGGAAACCGGAGAGTCCCTTCTGGACAAGGCGAAATAGGCCGTGCCCGCCGTGCCCGGCCCGATCGCGCGACGGCATTCCCGCCCTCGAACTTGCCCGGGAGCCGGGCGCCGCAGACGTCGCGATGCTGGGCGCCTACAGCGCCCTGACCTCGGTCTTCGGCGCCGACGCGTGCGGAGGAGGTGGAGGTCTTATCGCGCCACGGGCGGACGCGGCGGCCTTTGGGAGACGCGGACTTGGTGGCACACCTGGAGCAGGTGCTGGGGCGGCCTGCGGCGCGTGGAAAACCGGGGAGGAAACCGGGTGGGAACAGGCGGATATAAGTGTGGCGTCCCCGGAATCCCCGGAATCCGGAATCAAGTGTGGCGTCTCCAGAATCGTGAAAGCAGCCGAGCAAAGCGAGGTTACCCTTGGCTGTTTTGATCCGGAAGAACCGTGAAAGGATATGAGATTATGGATATTTCCAGGCGCACCTTTCTGCAGGGGATAGGTGGAGCAATCCTTTCGGGGTATACCGGTAAGAGCCGTGCTGAAAGCAGAGCCTTGGTTTCACGACTACCGAATGTGGTTTTTCTGTTTGCCGACCAATGGCGCGCATCGGCCACCGGTTACGCAGGCGATCCGAACGTCAAGACGCCGAACCTGGACCGGCTGGCAAAAGAGAGCATTGATTTTGAAACAGCAGTTTCGGTGTGTCCTCTCTGCACACCTTATCGCGCCGCACTTTTGACCGGCCGGTATCCCACCACGACAGGCATGTTCACAAACGATGTGCCTCTGCCGGACAAGGAACTGTGCATGGGTGAACTTTTCAAAACTGCCGGTTACGAAACAGCTTACATCGGCAAGTGGCATGTAAACGCGTACGGCCGCTTTTCATATATTCCGCCTGAACGGCGCCAGGGATTTGACTACTGGAAGGCGGCCGAGTGCGATCACAACTATCCCAAGTCGCACTACTACACCGGCAACTCGCCGGAAAAGAAGTTTTGGGAAGGTTATGACGCATTTGCCCAGACGAAGGATGCCCGGCAGTATATCCGTGACCATGCCAAAGGAGCGAAACCTTTCCTGCTGGTGGTTTCATATGGACCCCCGCATTTCCCGCATGAGACCGCCCCAAAAGAATACATGGACATGTATCCGCCCGAAAAACTGAAACTGGCGCCCAATGTTTCTGAGAAGATGAGAAAGGCCGTTTTGAAGGAATTGCCGGGTTATTATGGCCACTGCACCGCATTGGATAAATGTATTGGCGAAGTGGTCCGGACGTTGCAGGAGGCCGGGATTGCGGATAACACGATACTGGTGTTCACCTCGGACCACGGCGACATGATGGGCGCCCATGATGTTCGGCCATGCATCAAACAGTATCCATGGGATGAATCCATTCGCGTGCCATTTCTGCTTCGTTATCCCGCCGTCCATGGGAAATCAGGAACAAATGTGAAAACGCCCATCAATACCCCCGATATCCTGCCGACGTTGCTTGCGCTTTCACAGATAGAGATTCCGGGAACAATAGAGGGCGAGGATCTTTCCGCAATGATCAAGACCGGCGCCGGAGAGCGTGACCGCGCGGCATTGATCATGAACGTGTGGCCGAATGTGGATACAAAGCTCTTGAAAGAATACCGCTGTATCCGTACCAGCCGCCACACGTATGTGCTCAGGCTCGATGGACCGTGGTTGTTGTTTGACAATCAGATCGATCCTTATCAGATGAATAATCTTGTCGGAAAACCGGAGGATGCCGAACTACAGAAGCAGTTGAACGAGCGGCTTCAGTCCGAACTGAAGAAGATTGGCGATGAGTTCCGTCCAAGCCGGTATTATCTCGATAAATGGGGCTACAAAGTAAAAGAAGACGGCGACATTTCTTATGGTAATAAGACTGAAGCGCAGGAGCGGGGTTTGCGATAGTTCGGAGCGACGCAATCGCAATCGGGGGACACCACAATCGGGGGACACCCAATCGGGGGACACCATACTTATATCTCGACACAAAGCGCAGAAAGAGTCAAGAAGGACGATATAAGTGTGCTGTGCCCCGATTGCGGAGGCGTTCGCGGCGCGCGGGACGAGGACCACCGGGCAATCACCGGGGGCGGAAAAAACCTGCTTTTTTTCCTTGATGTGCACTTATCACAGATGTCCCCCGATTGAGCGATTGACGTTGGCTAGTTTCCTGTCGCAAGGGTGACCGTTGTTGGAGAATCCTGGAACGCGGGATCGCGCGATTGCACTGAGGCATCGCTTCCTACTCCGAGCTGAATCAGGAAGAACGCCGATACAATGCGACCAAGCCATGGACAACTGCGCCTAGCATGTTTCATTGTGTACGTCCGAGTGAAGGATAGGCTGTGCCAACACTCATTCAGGGAGCGGGGGGCAGGTCCTCGAAAACCCCTGTGGCCGACTCATAGGGATCATAATACTGTTGCGCACCGTTGTAAAGCAAGACATAAGCTCTCCAGCGATTCCGTATCTTGGCACTTGAGGCGGCAGAGGGGGGT
>Ga0315277_10005590_pt1 | contig 16553 bp, 14 predicted proteins | sample YL17G05_15_MG_FD_203695 | JGI IMG/M metagenome (GOLD analysis project Ga0315277, IMG submission 203695) | Sediment microbial communities from Yellowstone Lake, YNP, Wyoming, USA - YL17G05_15 | ecosystem: Environmental > Aquatic > Freshwater > Lake > Sediment | place: USA: Wyoming | collected... | reverse complement strand
ATAACATTGAACATGATTAGTGACTACAGATTGAGGCCAAAAAAAGAGCTAACTTCTCTGAATGCAAAATTTATCTCAAACAGGGCGGGTGAACATCCGTTCTAAGAACAACACGATGACACGAAGATAGCGGAGATTCACAATGAATTCTGCTCGCCCGAGATGAGAGCCGAATATTAGAGACCTGACCTGCGAAATGTGAGGCAATGGTGCTCGTGGCAGCCTTTGCAGCTCTTTCCTGATTCGTGGGCATTATCCGAGGGTATGCCGGCTTTGCAGCCCTCAGGCAGATGTCGGTGGCAAGACACGCAGGCTTTCGCAATCTGCGGCTGCGATCTGAGCCCGTGAAAGCCGTGGCACGAACAGCAACTTGGTCCGTTAGCCTGCACTCGAGCCGCTCGCTGCGGCAAGAGCATTCGGGCATGCACACTCTTGCGATAAGCTGCAAAGGCGCGATCATGGCAACCTCTGCAGAGCTCATGAACGTTGCTTTTTCCCCAGACTTTTTCCGGCTTGACTGAATTGTCCTCTGCATCGATGTGTCCCATGCTTGCGCCGTGGCAGGCCTCACATTTCACTCCGGCATTCCAATGCTTGGGAGCCCCGGCCTTCATCTCCACGATGATATCCATGTGACAATAGAAACAGGAGATGCTGGAATCCTGCTCCTGGCCGTTCAGCCGGAAACCATTTCCAGCAGCGACCAGAAACAGCAGGACGACGAAGGGTGCATTCAGAGCAGGATGCGTCACGCGTTCTTCCAACCTTTCAACCACCTGTAGGCTTGTGGCAGGCTTTCCTGGACATGCCGGGCAAGAGGATCCAAGAGTGCATGATCCTGCTTCCCGAACTCGGGGCCCCTGCCAGCCATCGCAAGGTTTTCACGTACTTCCTGGACCAATTCCATTCCAGGGATGACCGTCGAAACGTTCTGATTGGACAGGATGAAGCGGAGGCCGGCCTGTGCCAGCGTCAGATTTGTGCCGCGGGTCAGCTCTTCGGGAGTGCGGGACTTCTTTCCCTTTTCGGCCATGTCGAGAACCGACCGGATGCCGCCGCCCTGCATGAGGCTTGCCAATTTGGGATCGAAGATTGTTCCCTTGTTGAAGGGCTTGATGACGATGATGCCGATGTCCTTCTTGCGAGCTGTGGGGAACAACTCCTGATCGGCTTTGCTGGCGAAATAGTTGTATGGGACATAGATGATGTCTATCTCGTCGTACCGCTGGACCCATTGCATCATAAGATCAGGGTCGTGCTGGCTGAAAGCAAGGTATTTTGCTTTTCCCGCCTTCTTGACCTCCCGAAATGCTCTGATGGCCGCTTCGCACTTTTCCGGCGGAGTCTTTCTGATCACCGTGGTGAAGCGCATGATGTCCACATATGGGAGCTGCAGGATACGTAGCTGTTCCTCCATCGAATCGAGAATGAACCTATAGATTTCTTCCTTTGTGCCGTCCTTGTCGTTGATATCGGCTACGACCAGTATCCTGTCACGAATATCCGGCACCCTTTTGAGTGAGATCCCGAGAGTCTGTCGTTCATAATCGGTGTTTGTGTCGAAGCAATTAACCCCGCCCTTGACGCATTCGGCGAAGACCGCGTCGCGCTGACGTTGATCCCTTGAGTTTTTGGCCTTCCAGTTCGGGCCGTCATAGTGCCCGCCGAGACCTATTTCCGAGACCTGGAAGCCAGTCCTCCCCAGACGGCGGTAGACCATCTTGTTTTCGTCGCCCGAAATCCACGGCAGCAATGGCGGCCTGGAGAGCAGGCTCGCGCCGGCGACTCCGAGGGAGATGTTCTTCACAAAGCGGCGTCGGTTCGCTACTGTCACGCTATGGCTCTTTTCGTCTGGAAAATTCACGGGGGCCTCCCTTTGGATTCTGATTGGAGCTACTCCTCGCCTGGCGCTCCGGATTTCCGAACATTCGCCCTCACGGATCAGAATGCAAGTTTCCGCAGGTTTGCCTTGGGGTTGAAATCGCGTGTGGAGTCGTTGTACTTGATCCAGAAGTAGGCAAGTACATAATCGTTCTTCAGCCCTTCCACAAGCTGGTCTCTTTGCTCCCAGGCAATCAGGGCTTGCTGCACGAGCTTTCGCGCCTTTTGTTTCGCAGCCTCATCGAGTTGCCTTGGAACTTCGTTTTGGGGGACCGGGTCGATGCCAAAGGCCTCCAGCTTTTTTGCCGCGTCGACTGCCTTTACGGTCATCTGGGTATACTGAAACCCTTTCTTATAGAACCCGACTCGTTTTCTAACCAGATCATCGTCCGCTGCTTTCTCAGCCTCCAACAAGTCCTGAGTGCACTGTTGCAGCAGCTGCGGGGTGAACAACTGGAGCAGGCGAGTGTCCTTCAGCGTGCTGCACGTCACATCGTTGCCGTTCTGCGTGGCCTTTCTCCACGCCTCGTTGAGCCGCTGGTGGAACTGCCGTACGGACTGGCCGGCGCGTCCGAAAGCCTTCTCATAGAATTCATCCATGATTTTCCGGGCATCGGCGGAACTATCCCAGAGCAGCCTGGAGGTGATGTAATAGTTCATCCCGTTGATGGCAAAATCGTCGCCCGACTGCGTTTGGTAGAGGTCAAATCCCTGGGAATGTAAATACTGGATCGAATCCGCGATAAAGGATGTGACGATGCGGTGGAGCCCGGGCCAGGAGCCATTGATGTCATACTCATAAATACCTTTGCGCAAGGCTGCTCTGGCCCAACCGGCTGCAACCTCCTGATGCCGTCGCTTCAACTCGGCATTTGCATGCCTGTAGGCACTCCAGAGACAGTACTGGGGGATCACCCATGGATGAAGCCGGATCCGCTCCGGGGGCTCGATGTAGCGAGAGTAGGCCATGGAAACGATGTACTTTCCAGGATGTGTCTTCTGTACTTCTTCTGCAACCTGGTTCAGATAGGTGTAGATCCGGTCTGTGATGACAGAGTATCTTCCGGGATTCTTTTTCATCTCCTCGGTGTCGATGCCGGGCCGTGTGATCGGGCGAGCGGAGTCGAGCGCACGACATCGGTCGCACTGACAGAATCCTCCGCCGTCATTCATCGTCAGGTGGACTCCATCATAGTTTGGATGGGTGTCAAAGAACTTCCTGGCCCACTCGACGGCAACTCTGATTACACCCGGTTCCGTCGTGCAAACCTGGCCGCCGTGTTTGTAGTCGTAATCCGGGCCTGGCACAGCTCGATTCCCATTTATCAAGGCATAGTATTCGGGATGGGTTTTGGCGTACTTCTCCGGAGGGAAAACTTCGCCGAGGGAATGGCCTCCGTAGATTTTCAGGCCACCCCAGCGGGTACGTTTTTCCCAAAGTCTAACCTGAGCTTGATGCTCCTCGCTTATGCCCAGCAAGCGCTCCCGCTCGTGCATTTCGACCGGTCCTGTGGCCGATCCCCAAAGAGCGCCGCCCGGACCCCGGTTACGCCAGGCGAAGTCCGGCTGCTGGGAACTCTCAATTTTCCCAATGACGACGGAGTTGCTCTTGGGTACTACTTCGCCAAGTTCTCCTGGCCAGTACCAGCGGACGCCGAGCTGCCTTTCGAGAAACTCATAGACTGCAAACTGAGTCCCGTCATCGTCCCGTCCGACAAGAGCCAGGTTTCCGCCCCGTGTCTCTATAACGAATCCCTCCCGGCGCAGCCTGGCGGCATCGATGCCGGCCTTTTCCGCATAAGATGTGTGTCCTACTGAAATGACAACGCCGCTGTGCGGCTGATTGTCTGTGACAATCTTAATCTCCGCGCCGGATGCGATCTTCAGGTGCGCTTGCAGCTCTCTGGCTGCAAATCTCACCTGGTCGCTTGCCTTTGGGGAAACGACGATTGTTGCCCTGGAAACGCCATCGGCGACGAGCGTGATATTCGATTCCCGGGGGCTTGCCAACCACGCCAGAGTAGTAAGCAGGATCAAAATCCCCAAGCCAATTAACCTCATATCAAGTGACCAGTGCGTCATGAGAGACCTGCCATGGCTCCAGACTCCAAATACTCCCTAGGTATCAATGGCGCAAGTGTCTCAAGGTAAGCTAACGGTTAAAGTAACGCCAAGAGCATCGATTTCTATGCTTTCATCGACTGTAGAGGATCCCTCGGCTTGCCCCGGGCTCCTCTTGGCAAGTGGTATCACGATGCCTTGGTCTATGACGGGCGTGACATGCGACATTTCGTCGATCGGGTCCAGGAAATGGCGGGACCAGTTGACTAGTTTCTGTCGCGAAATTCGATGCGTGGGACCGGCGAGCCCCGGGGCGTCAAGAGATTAGCCCCGGGCGGGAGCCCGGGGTCAACCAATTTCAGGGTGCCGAGCCCCAGCGGGGCGACAGAAAAACCTTGCGGCAAAAGGTCTTTCGCCCCTGCCGGGGCTCACTCGATACTGCTTCATTCCCGGGGGCTTGCGCCCCCGGCTAATCTCCGACGCCCCGGGGCTTCGACCCAGACGGAGTTTCGCGACAGAAACTAACTACACCCCAAGGGCAGGTGGGCAGACCGCGATCGGATGCCGTTTGAATCGAGTGTTCTGGTTCAAAGGGGCTATCAGCATCGTTCGAGTAACTCATACGGCTTTGCAGCCTGGAGCTTTCCTGTGGTTGAAGGAGTAATGCCCAGCCAATTTTTGCATCCAAGCAGTCTCGATAGCGTCGCGGACATGGCAGGACTTATCCCCAGCGAACCTTGGGAAATGTGGGTGCGCTGAAGGGATCGCCGGCTAATCCCTGGTTCGGCATTTTGTATCATCTTGGGGTGTGCACCATGACCGCTGAGCATGCATTCCGGCAGGAAAACCAACCGGGCATCTGCTTTTTTGGCAATAGTGCAGGCTTTTCTGACCTGTTCAAGATTCCTGCTCGTGTCGCTTAAAACAGACGTCATTGAAGCGACTGTGAGTTTGATATCCTTCATGACAGGCGCAACCCGCCTGGTTTGGAATTCAGCCCATCTACCCGCCGCGTTACAGGTCGAGGACGATACAGAGCTGCCTAGAGATGCATAAAAACAGACAAAGATAATGAAAAGACCTTTTTGCCACATATTCATTGTGGGTTCTCCTTGTTTCCTCCCGGGAAAATCCTCCGAGAATGTCCGATTTTGGATAGCTGTGACTCTTTAGAAGGATTTCAGAGCCGCGAGCGAAGCGAGCGGAGTGACTTAACATGATTCGAGGCCCTTTCCACCACAGATCAGCAATACCTTGATAGAAGAAAAACCTGGCTCTCATGCTACGTGATCCCGCTCCCTTCTGTCGCGGCTCTGAACGCCTGGTTATTGGGCAGCGTGCCGGCGGGTTGGGGTACATCCCTGCATCCGTTAGCAGTTTTCATGAGCAGTGGCGCACCCCCGGTGCATGGCCAACTCTCCTGAAAATGGTGCGGACATTGCTTTATGTTCCTTTGTGACCTTGGTGCTCTTGGTGTCTTGATGGTGCAGTTCTTGCAGGACGCCACCACGACGCAAAGAACACCAAGGCTCGCCAAGAATCAGCCGGGATTTTCATGCGCAGTGGCGCAGCCCCCTGCATGAGAAACTCTAGTGAAGCCGCACTCTGGCTGCCCCTCGCCGTTATTCCCTCGGAATTGGAGCCATCCTAATGCAAGACTGATATGAGAACTCGGGGCCTGATCCTAGACCTTTCGCCCAGCGCGCCAGGCGTACCATGAGCCAACATGCCAAACCGCACAGCCTTTGAGAAGTAGTGTAACCGTTAAACTACGGTGCAACGCTTGACTAGGTGGACCTGATCACAGTAATGGGGATGGATGGCCTTGCGATCGCGGTAGTGTCCTTCCCTTGGCCAGCCAGTATGACTTGTCAGCCACATCACCTTATTTGGATTGCAGGGCGCTTTAGCTCCGTACAGCCGTGCGGACATTACGTCCAGTCCATTCTGGGAGGCATTTTATGAAGGCAATCGCAAGGGCGCTATTATTCTTTGGCCTGCCAGGCCTTTTCCTGAGCGCCGATAGAATCGCGGCAGACTGGATACTTCCCGCCAAATACAACATGTCGTTTCCCTACCTGAAGGCCTATCGCTACGGTCCCATGCTGGGAGGCATTGGGACCGGAGGGTTTTCCTTCAACACGATGGGATTGAGCAATTTCAAGATCTTCAATTACCACTTCAACGAGGGCTGCCTGGATGGGAGCTTCTTTGCCGTTTATGTGAAAAGCGGCCAGCGCAAAACGGTGCGACTCCTTCAAAGCTACGGCAGACCCGAGAAGCCTCTACTCGAAAAAGGAGCCCCTGCAAAGTTGAAAAGGGGAGTCGGCGCCGAGATCGGAGGGGATGAAAGGAGACAGAGCCGGCAACAAGCCGGTGAGCATCTTGGCGCGAGTTATGGGCAAAAGATGGTGTCCAGCGCATATTGCTACTCCCTCCCGCCAGCCGTCGAGCTACAATATGTGGATGAAGAGCTGCCCTTTGAACTTTCTGTCACGGGCTTCTCTCCACTAATTCCACACGACTATGAGAACTCCAATCTGCCGCTTGCGATCTTTATCTTCCACCTGAGGAATCAAACTGAGGACACCCTGGAAACCTCCATCGCCTTCAGTTTTCAGAACAACATCGGCTGGTCGGACTCCAACAGCTACCAGGGTACGTTCAATGAGGTTTTTCGTGAGAAAGGGCTGATTGGCATTGCACTGCGGCGAGCCGGGGCACCGATCCCTGAGGATCATCGAGGGGAAGTAGCGATCGCTACTCCCGAGGATGCGGGAAAGGTGAGTTATTTGAAGGAATGGGATACGGGGGAAAACGGCTCGGATTTCTTTTCCCGATTTTCCGATGACGGCGTGCTGGGAAACCCCGAGAACTCTGTTCCCAGTGACCGTCCCAAGGCCGGGGCCATTGCTGTAAAAGTGAAGCTGGTTCCTGGAGAATCGAGGGATATCCCCTTCTTCTTGAGTTGGTACTTCCCGAAGATGAATCTCAGAGACGTCGGGGCCACGAGCTTCGGCACTGTCAAGGAGGGAAAGGAAGTCCATTTTGATTTGGGCGGCTGGTCGCAGCAATTTGCCACCCTCTTCACCGGCGCCAAGGGTCTGGTCTTCAAAGCATTCCAATCACATGCTCGATGGTGGAATGCCATTCACGACTTCCATTCGCGCATGACCTCATCCGGTATCCCCGCCTGGCTGGTGTCACGCTATTTCCACGATCTGACTTACATACCGGGTTTTACTTACTGGATCAACAAAGGCGAAGACAACTTTTTCCTGGTTCAGGAAGGCCAATTCGGTAACGGCCTTTGCTCGATGGGAGTGGACGGATACAACTGGTTTGTGCTGATGTGGCCAAAGTTGGATCTCCAAGAGATGAAACAGCTGGCGAAAAACCAATGGCCTTCGGGAGAAAGTGCCCAGGAACTAGCACTTTATCAAGGCTCGCACGGTACTGTCGAAGCGACGTGGTTCATCTTTCGAACATATCAGGATTACGTCTGGACTCTGGACCACGAGTTTCTTGACTTCATGTGGCCGTTTGTCAAGAAAACCATCCAGTACACTCTTGAGCATGAATATGATCCACAGACGGGTTTGACCAAGGTGGACTTTGAAGGAGTAAACAGCTACGACTCGTGGCGCATGGACGGTTTTACTGCCTATGGGAATTCCCAATGGCTTGCGTGCCTGAAGATGGCAGAGAAGATGGCCACGATCCAAGGAGAACATCCACTCGCTCGGCAGTACCGCCAGCTGTTCGAAAAGGCACAATCCGGCTTTATCAAGAACCTCTGGGTCGATACCGGGAAGTGGGCCTATTTCAAACTTTGTACGGGGAACGTCTGGGATGCCGACGCTTCAATGCTGGAACAGCTCATTGGTGTCTATTGGGCCGACCACCTCGGATTTGAGATATTGCCGCAGAACTTCGTCAAGACAGCCGTCGATACCATCTACAACCTCAACAGCATGGGACAGCTGGGATGGGTGTGCGGCCGCTTTCCAGACGGGCGCGTGCCTCTCTGGGATCGAACCTTGGAAGCACCGGCTAGTAAGATGCAGCACAGTGGAAGGAATCGCGGCACTGCCCAGTGGCAGCTCGCTTCCTTACTGACTACCCAGAATCGGACGGAAGATGGAATTAGGGCGGCAGAGCTGATCTACAATCTGGAGTCTACCCGCAGGGACGTGAGTCTTTGGACTTACCCTTATTACCTGTGCTACTTCAATGAGGACGGAAGCTTCGGCGGCTACTTCCCTCCTATTTACCCTTCCTATCCTAGAATGGGGTCATGGGGATATTACATAGCCTGCGCTGGATTGGTCGCCACTCACGAAGGCCTCTATATTAAGCCCAGGGTTCGATTTGACCGGTCTAACCAGAAGTACATCGCCCATTGGGGTAAAGCCGATCTGAACATCACAACCAGTGGCATCGGTGAGACGATCGTGAGTGCAACGGTAGATGGAGAAGACTGGAAAAACATGGACGCGAACAGGGGGGTCTTTCTGCCAGCTGAGATGGGCCGCGGTATGGCTAACAGGATCACCGTCGAGATCCGCTACAACTAGTGGAGACATCGAGGGGAGAGTTCTTTGTGAATCTCTATGCCGCCCGCGCAGATCCCTCATCTATACGTTGGAGCAGTGGAGGCTTTAGGGCTCGCGCAAGAATTACTTGGCATTTTGCTGCAGAACCCCAGGCCCGCTGGCGAGGCGCGAGCGACGAGCTATACCCGGGGTGCTATGTGAGGAGCGAGCAACAAAGCCAGCGGGCCTGCGGGCCGCACCCTGAAAGGGCGCGGCGGCAGGTGGGCATCTGCTTCGTTGCCGCTCCTCGACGATGTACACCGACATCGCCTGCGTCGCGGCGCCTCGCATCTGCCCACCCGGCGCTCGCGCCAAAATGCCAATTAATTCTTGCGCGAGCCCTTAGTTAAGGATGTAAAGGGCTGGATCTACGGAGGGACCTCCGAGGGATTTCTTTTCAAGTTTGATCCTGAGACGCACGCGGTCATTAACCTGGGCAAGCCAATCGACCGGATGCGCATACGGGGCCTGACTGTGGGTCTCGACGGCAGAATTTACGGGATTGCCGGCGAACAATCAGCCGAGTGTCATTTCTTCTGCTACGATCCCAAAGTCGGCGGCTACACCATTTTTGGCTCTATCAGCGTTGAGCGGCACCCTTACTATGACTGGCTGGGAAAGCAGTTCGATGCCGTCGCTGCCGGCTTGGACGGTACCATCTATCTTGGCGAATCGGAGCGAAAGTCGCACCTGTTTCTCTTTTCCCCGATCCCATAGATTGAACCGCTCTTTATTCCTCGATTTTACGAAAGGTGCCGCCCGGTGGTTTTTCCGTGCTCTTGGGTCCAATTCCAAGGATGTGTGATACGGTGCCAGCCCAACACTTTGCCTGAACTTCCTCGGGAATGCTGCTAGCTCTCAAGAAAGCATCGAAGCGCTCGATGTTGGGGAGAAGCCCTTCAGGACCCTCGTCGGTACCGAAGATGATCTTGTCAAAGGCATGATCTCCTGCACTGGGGGAATGCATCGTCTCCAACGAAGGCCGCCACCAAAGAATGTCATTCCAAAACTCGGGATGATTTTTCTTTTTTATGAGAGATGATCCCGTTATGTCGAAAAACAGATTAGGATTCCAGCGGGCGGCCTCGGCAGCTTCGTCATACCAGGGATTCCCGAGGTGAGCTCCCTGGACGGTGAGCTTTGGAAACCGCCTGGCAACCTCGTCCAGGAAGGCGGGGCGCATTTTGGCCATGCCCGTGCCTCCCGGAACATCGGGATTTCGGCGGGCCACAACACCCGTGTGAAACAGCGTGCATTCCGTAGCGCTGAATTCTCTCGTAGATCGGAAAGTACGCGGCGTCGTTGTAATCGCGCGCGGGGTTAGACATCTCCCCAATACCTTTGAATCCAGCCTGGTGAAACTTGTCAATCTGCTCAAGGGCATTGGGATCATCGAGTTTGATACTGCCGTAACCGATGATTGTCTCCGGGTATTTCTTCATGGCGTCACGGACCACCTCGATCGCCTGCATCGGCGTCAGCACGCACACCATGGTGTTGTACTTGCCATAGACTTCAACCGTCTTCCTGATGAAATCGGGCTCGTTCCGATAGTGGTAGTGCGAATCGATCTTGAACCTGGTTTTTGCATCCTCGCCCAGTCCGAATATTGGAAGCAGAAGTACCACGGCCATCATTAGAGCCACACAGCAAGACATCTTTTTCATCTTATTGCTCCTATCGCCACTAGCAACTCTCTGCTGCTAAGCTGCAATTCCTTCGCTTCCTGGCAGGAGATTTCCGCCCGAAGAATGCAAAACCGGCTGAGAGCAGGCAGCAGGCGGTGACAACTAACGGAGAGAAGGCATCTGAGACAGACTGCCGGCTGCCCACCTCTGGCCTGGCATTACAGGCGGTCGGCTCAATGCCACCGATTTGGGTTCCGGCTGCTAGGCCGCGCTGGGAAATCAGGCCGATTGTGGTGAATCCTGACTGGGCACACAAGTATCTTGCAGTTGTGTAACCGTGTAATCTGCCTGTCTCGAGTACGCCGCCTTCCGCTCGCCAGGCAACTCATGCTCTAACCGAGTGCTTGCAGGCAAGCGAGATCGATGATTCTTACTTTCCGCCGAAGGCGGCAGGCCTACGCAGCTGGGCTGATGTGGTCAGGCTGAAACGCGGGCATCAGGTCGGTGTGGAATCCGCAAATACGGTAACTTTGTCCCGTGATTCACCCAGCGGCCGGCTATTTGGCGTAGGCCTTGTACTTCGCTTCCATCTTCACACGATCCATGTCCCCTTCATAGAGGATCACGCGGTATTTGAAGAGGGCTTTCTCTCCCGGCTTAATTTTGAGATCGAAGGGTTTGGGATCGGCCACCTTCTGTGCCTTCTGGAAATCGAGCTGACCCAGCGGATTCACGCTGAAGCATCCGTAGCCGCGCGCATGCCAGTAGGTGGGTGAATTGGTGCTTGTCGGGTGATTCAGAATCGCGATGCCCAATTTCGCGCCGTCCTTCTCTCCCTGCAGTCGGACCCAGTTGGACCTCTTGCCCCAGACGCCCTTCTCCAGCTCTTCGCCTTCGGCGTTCAGGTAACGGCCACCCGCCTTCTCCGTAAGCCACTGCGCCACCCGGATGGCGAACATCCCTTCCTTGGTGTCGGCGATGGCGATCTCCCGGTCCAGCGCTTTGAGATAGATCGTGAAGTCGACATCGATCTGGTTGGCTCCGACGGCCTGGAAGACCATTTCCCTTTCCTCTTCCAGGAGGGTCTTATCGCTTTTTCCGACCCAGTTGGAGAGCGTGGCCAGCGTGCCGGAACCTTGACCGCCTTTCATCCGCAGCACCTTGACGTGGCGAATCGCGGGAAGCGGCGCCTTGCTGTTCCCCCAAAATCCGTCATTGTCAGGACCCACATTGTCCATGGTGAAGTAGATGCCGATGTGGTGCGGGTGGTCCGTCGCCTCGCCGGGAACCTGGACGAAAGGATAGCCACGCGTGAGCACGACGCCTGACGGGCTGTGGACCGGGTAGAGCACCGGCTTGGTCTGCAGAATGCCTTTGGCAAACAGCGGCTGCGAGGGATCCGGAGTGTGTCGATAGCTCGTGAAGAGCTTACCTCCGATCCAGACGTCTATCTGATACTTACCTTCCTTGAATTCGACCTTGGGCTGAGCGCTCCAGGCCGTGATGCCGACGATCAATGTCGGCAACAGCAATAATATGGGTATCTTTCGAATCATGTCTCAGTCACTCCTCTGATATAGACGCACACTAATATCCTTACGGGGCCTGGGTCAAGGCATTCCTGTGGAGTTCCTCATGCAGCGGCGCTGCGCCACTGCGCATGAAAACCGGTGGCGGATGCTGGGATGTATCCCAACCCGCTGTTATGCTGCCCCTTAAGAAGGCGTTCAGAGCCGCGACCACAGGGAGCGGGATCACACAGCATGAGGGCCAGGCTTCTCTCCTATCAGGATTTTTCTCATCTGTGTTTGAAAAATCATCGAATCATGTCGTGGCATTCCGCTCGCTTCGTTCGCGGCTCTGACGATTCTCCCAAAGGGTCAAAGTCATTCAACATGGGACATCCTCGGTGGACATTCAGGGGAGTCACGATGAATCACAGCTTTTTGGTCAACTCATGTCTGGGAGAACTTTATGTGAGCACCGCGGGCCGCCCGTGTTGTATATTGCGCATATCGAAAGATTGAGGGATTGTGTTGGAGCGGTGCTGCCGCGATCGCCGCTCCAAATTTCATGCTGTTATTCATCAAGAGGTGAAAACCTATGAGCGCAATCAAGCGTCGGAATTTTATCAAGAATTCCCTGCTTACCACTGCAGGGATCAGCCTGTCGGCCGGTTCGTGGAGGCGAGTGCTGGGTGCCAACGATTCTATTCGCGTCGCCACGGTGGGATTCCATGGGCAGGGCAGGAGCCACATTGAAGGATTTCGCAAGCTGCCTGGTGTACGTGTGGTGGCTCTGTGCGATGCCGACAAGGATGTCCTGGAAGGGGAGGCGAAGAAATTCCGCAACCGGAACGAAGCGATTGAGACCTACACGGATGTGCGCAAGTTGCTCGAGAACAAGGACATCGATGCAATCACCACGGCCACACCGAATCATTGGCATGCCCTGGTGACCATTTGGGCCTGCCAGGCCGGCAAGGACGTCTATGTGGAAAAGCCGGCTTGCCACGAGGTCTGGGAGGGCCGCAAAATGGTCGAGGCCGCGCGCAAATACAACCGTATCGTCCAGGTAGGGACACAGGGCCGATCCAATGCTGCATTGCGGGAGGCGTTCGAGTGGGTACGCAGCGGACAGCTTGGAAAGATCAAGGTTGCGCGAGGTCTTTGCTACAAGCGCCGGGCAAGCATCGGCAAGGTTTCGGGTCCACAGCCCATACCCGCCTCCGTGGATTATGACCTCTGGTGTGGACCAGCTCCCAAAGTTCCTTTGATGAGGGAACGCTTGCACTATGACTGGCACTGGGTTTGGCCGACGGGCAGCGGTGATATCGGGAACCAGGGGATCCATCAGATGGACGCCGTTCGTTGGGCGCTGGGCAAGGCCGAGGTTTCGCCCAGGGTCTTTAGTGTCGGTGGCCGCTTCGGCTATATAGATGACGGCGAGACGCCAAACACGCAGTTCGTTGTGCATGATTACAGTGATGTTCTGCTGATCTTCGAGGTTCGCGGGCTGCCGGCCGGCGCGGGCAGCGAAGCCATGGACAAGTATCGCACCCAGAGTGTCGGCCACATCATTGAATGCGAGAACGGCTATCTTGCGGGCACAACGGCCTACGACAAGGATAACAAGCTGATCAAGCAGTTCACGGGTTCCGGTGAAGGGCACCATGCCAACTTCATCAAAGCCGTCCGCAGCCGGAAGGTCAGTGACCTCAATGCGGACATCCTGGAGGGCCATCTCTCCAGCGCGCTGTGCCATACCGGCAATATTTCCCACCGGCTCGGCAAGTTGGTTTCTTCCCACGAATGCCTGGAGGCAATCAAAGCGGACAAGGAAGCCGTCGAAACGTTCGAGCGGTTCAAGGAGCACTTAGCCGCCAACAACGTCGATCTGGAAAAGACCAAGGCCACGCTGGGAGTCTTTCTCAAGATGGACCCGAAGGCGGAACGGTTTAGGGACAATCCCAAGGCCAACGAGATGCTCACGAGGGAATACCGCAAGCCGTTTGTTGTGCCCGATAAGGTCTAGCGCGAAAAAACCGGGGGGGCAAAATCAGAAAAAAACAGGGACCTCCCCGCTCTTTCCCAGGACCTCTTGCGCTCCTGCGGGTTAATGATTGCGCAGTTCATTAAACACCGCCAAATAAATCGTTGACGCCGGCGCCGAAGTAATTGATAACGCTCACCGATCGAACAATCTCACGGGGCATGTCTTTTATGTCAAGCACGTGGCCCGGACATCCCAATTGGGCGCACACATGGATCTTGTTCTTGCCGCCCGGAAGCGTGAGCAGTACGCTCTTCTCTGATCCGCACCCTTTTTGCGTGCACGCATAGTGCTCGATCAAGGGCGCGTCACAATAAGGACAATATGCTTCGGCGAATACCGGTTCTTTGCCGGAGATCTTTGGGATAAAACTGAACAGTTTTGCGTGGCTGCCCCAGAACGCATCGACAAAGATAAAACCTGATTCATCATTAATGACTACCTTCAGTTTGATCGAAGCCTCATTGTGAATCCGGACACTATCGACAATCAGGTTATGACCATTGGGACAGAACAGAGACTCAACCAAAAGAAAATCGTGCTCCTGCTTTTTGACTAGTCGAAATCCTCGAGGAATAGCTCGGATGAACTCATCCGGGATTCTCGGTGCTGTAAGCTTCATAAAATCTCCCCCCTGAATAAGGTGATCATTCCCGTGCTCCGACATAACAATAAAACAAAGGTATGCGATTTGTATTAGTTTTCGTGAACGGGATTGACTCCCCAGGACGACCCGCCGGTGCTCAAAGATATTGGTATCGAAGAAATCTATGCCCTCGAATGGGACGCGCCTTGAGCCCACCGTACGAATACATGGGAATTTGCCTAGAGTGGGACCCGCAACAGGGTGGCGTCTGATCAGGCAATATGGGGATTTCCGCACGTTTCCCCGGCACCATGCTTGGACAAGCCATTGAAACGCGTGAGACGTCCCCGGGCTTCCAGCAGCTACCTCACTCCCGCTCTCATGCGCTGACCTTTCAATAGATCACGCCGGATTTCGATTTCGGTCGATTGGGCCGGCTTCTCAATCTGCTCTGTCAAAGACTGCAATCGCATCAGACGCTGCCGCGTGGATTGATCATAGACATTACCCATTCGATTCCACTGGCTGGAAGAGAGAAACTCGGCCCTTTCCCTTTCCAGCTCCTGGCACAGGTGGTCATATACGGGCTCTCCGATCGAGCTCGAGGATGGAATTGCCAGTCCCATGCGGGACTATGACATCACCCGGGACGGGACTCGATTCCTGATCCCTGGCACACCCGATAACAAACCTGTTGAGGTGACCCGGCTGAATCTCGTCCAGAATTCGTTCCACGAACTCAGGCGCCTCGCCCCTCCCTCCCAGCAGCAAGTTGCCTCGGGAACAGCCGTAACAAGACTGCAGAAAATCACTACAATCTGATCCCATTGAGACAATACTCAATGAATGAGTAATACATCTCATCAATTGAGTATTGACAAAAAAATCTATGAACTACAATCATTTCTATGACTTTCGAGCGTGAGATTGTCGCAAGCCTGCGCCGGATGATTTTGGAGGGTCCGCCCCTACTGCATATGCTGGTAGGGGCGAGGCAGGTGGGAAAGACTACCGCGGCGAATCAACTCGTCGACCGCCTCGGGTATCCATCTGTTTTCGCGGCGGCCGATGCGCCCCTGCCTCCGGGTCCCGAATGGGTTGAATCCCAGTGGATCGGGGCCAGACTGCTCGCCGCCGAGAGTGGGAAACACGTGGTCCTGGTGCTGGACGAAATTCAAAAGGTCCGCGGGTGGAGTGAGCAGGTAAAGCGGTTATGGGATGAGGATCGCCGCCGGGGGAGCGCCTTGTACCTGCTGTTGCTGGGGTCTTCCTCGTTTCTGATACAGAAAGGGCTGACAGAGAGCCTCGCGGGGCGTTTCTTTCTTCACCGCTGCCCACATTGGTCGTGGCCGGAGTGCAAGGCTGCCTTTGGCTGGGAATTGGAGCGCTGGTTGTTTTTTTGGGGGTATCCCGGCGCGGCCCCCCTGGTCGACAGGCTCGACGAATGGAAGAGGTATATCGTCGACGCCCTGATCGAGATGGTTCTGTCTCGGGATGTCATGCAGCTTCAGACTGTCGCCAAGCCGGCACTCCTGCGTCATCTCTTTGCCCTGTCTGCTTCTTATCCAGCCCAGGTGTTCTCTTACAACAAAATGCTGGGGCAGCTGCAGGACGCTGGTAACACGACGACGCTGGCGCATTATCTGCGCTTGCTGGAAACCGCGTTCCTGATATCCGGGGTGGAAGCATTCTCCGCCGGGCAGCTGCGCAAGCGCGGTTCCAGCCCGAAGCTCGTCGTCTGGAATCAAGCCCTGATCAACGCGCTCTCTCCGCGCAGTTACCGGGAGGCGCGCCTGGATCCCGCCTGGTGGGGATGGCTCTTGGAGAACGCAGTCGGGGCGCACCTCCTCAATCATCTGCAGGGATTGGATTGGAGCCTGTCCTACTGGCGGCAAGGAAACGTGGAAGTGGATTTCGTCGTGGCGAGAGGGGCCAGTTTGTGGGCCCTCGAGGTAAAGAGCGGCCGATCCGGGAGGCTCCCGGGGCTTCAGAGATTCCGCTCTCTGTATCGGATGTTCACCTCTCTATGTAAGGCAGGATTGACCTGCGATGCCCCAACAGATCAACGCTTTACCCGACGTTCGGTCAACTTCCTCCTAGTGACTACATGTGCTCCCAGGTATGGGAGGGCTTCAGGAAGGTGAATGTCGGCGGCCCTCAGCAGCTTTTGCGAAAGATCCCGAGGGATTGGGATTTGGTTGCAGCGAGCCTCTCCCTGCACCAATATCTGGGTCGCGCACAAAGTAGTCA
>Ga0315277_10005589_pt1 | contig 16555 bp, 14 predicted proteins | sample YL17G05_15_MG_FD_203695 | JGI IMG/M metagenome (GOLD analysis project Ga0315277, IMG submission 203695) | Sediment microbial communities from Yellowstone Lake, YNP, Wyoming, USA - YL17G05_15 | ecosystem: Environmental > Aquatic > Freshwater > Lake > Sediment | place: USA: Wyoming | collected... | reverse complement strand
ATCCCAAGAGGACCATGTTTGCCACAATTGGAAGCCCCAGTTCCTCCGAGGCGATCCGGGTCACCGGGACTTCGAGAATCCGGACGTCGTTTCTCTTGGGCCGCGTCACGAACTGGGGGTCGAGGACGAGGGCTCCGCTACGGCGGAGCCTCGGGAGATAGCGGTCGAGCGCGGCCTGCGACATGGCGACCAGGACGTCCACCTCGTCGGGAGAGGGGGAGCGAACCGGTCCTGTTGAAACGCTCAACTCGGCCTGGCACTCGCCGCCACGCGACTCGGAGCCGTAGGACTGGGTCTGAACTCCAAAGAGCCCGGCGCGAACGGCGGCCGTGCCGAGCACGGTCGCCGAGAGAACCAGACCCTGCCCACCGAAGCCGCAGAACTGCAGGTTGATGCGACGTGGGTCTGTCATGCGTCTCCTCCTCGATCGAGGGTCGAGCTCCCGGCGAAGACCGCGCGCTGCGTCTCGAGGAAGTCACCGAGCACGAACCGCCCGGCGAACTCCTCCGGGGTGAGTGCCTTCGCTTGCTCGATCGTCACCGACCTCTCTTCGATCCACTGCACGTTCTTGGCCGGGTCCCCCGTCCCGAGGGCTCGGCGGCCGAAGTTGGTCGGGCACTGAGCAACGAACTCGACGAGGGAGAAACCTTTGTGTCCGAGGGCCTTCTTGATCGCGCGGATCCCCTGTCGCGATCGGAACGTGCTCCAGCGGCTGACGAAGGTGGCGCCGGCCGTGATCGCCAGCTCACAGAGGTCGAAGCGGGGCTCGACGTTCCCGTATGGAGTCGTCATGGTGTTCATCCCTTCCGGCGTCGTCGGGGCGACCTGCCCTCCGGTCATGCCGTAGTTCAGGTTGTTCACCACGATCATCACGACGTCGAGGTTCCGCCTCGCCGCCTGGATCAGGTGGTTCCCGCCGATCGCGGCGGCGTCGCCGTCTCCGGAGAAGATGACGACCTTGAGATCGGGATTGTGGAGCTTTATCCCCGTTGCCCAAGGCAAGGTCCGGCCATGCACCCCGTGCAGGCAGTCGGCCTTCAGGTAGACCGGGATCCGCGCCGTGCACCCCACGCCGCCGATTCCCACGAGTCGGTCGAAGTCGAGCTTGACCTCGTCTGCCGCGCGGAGGAAGTAGTTCAGCACCTGCGCGGCGCCGCACCCAGGGCAGAAGAAGTGGGGCAGGCTCCCCTCGCGCAGGTATCGGGTAAGAGGACTCGGTTTCATCGGGCCGCCTCCTCGATCGCGGCGAGGATCTCGTTCGACGTGTGGATCTCGCCGCGGTTCTTGGTCACGCGAACGACCTCGCATCGTCCGGCGGCCACGCGCTCGACCTCTCCTGCGTACTTGCCGACGTTCATCTCGATCGCGAGGAGGACCGACGCCCGCTCCGCGGCGGCGCGGATCTCCTTCTCCGGCACAGGCCACACGGTGATGAGGCGCAAGAGCCCGGCGCGGATGCCCTTTCTCCGGGCCGCCTCGATCGCATCGAGGGCAGGCCTCGCCTCGCTTCCGTAGGCGACGAGGACGATCTCAGCGTCGTCGAGGAAGTATCCATCCGTCTCCACGATCTCGTCGCGGTGAGCGGTGATCTTCCCGAGGATCCGCTCGTACATGGTCTCGAAAACGTCCGGGTCCCACGTGATCCCGCCGCGCTCGTCGTGGGGGTTGAGAGAGTGAAGGATCGCGTAGCCCTCTCCCAGGCGGGGGAGGGGCGGGACGCCGTCCTTCTCCGCGCGGAAGGGGACGAACTCCGCAGGCGGCACCGTCGGCCGCGCTCGACCGACGATCTCAATTCGGGAGGCCTCCGGGATGACCAGGTTCTCGCGCATCAGGGCAATCGTCGTCTCCGACATGACGATGACGGGCGTGCGGAAGCGCTCTGCCAGGTTGAACGCCTTCACGGTGTGGTCGAACAGCTCCTGCACCGACCACGGCGCGAGCACGATCATCTCGTGGTCGCCGCTCGCCGCCCACCGAAGCTGCATCACATCGGCCTGCGTCGCGTAGTTCTCTCCCCGGCAGCGCTGGACGTCGACGAACACACAGGGGATCTCCGCCGCGACCGCGTAGCCGACCCCCTCGAGCATGTAGTTGAAGCCCTCGCTTGCCGTCGCCGTCATCGCCTTCGCCCCGGCGAGGGCGGCTCCGGTCACGGCGTACACCGAGCAGAGCTCGTCCTCGCCCTGGAGGAACTTGCCGCCGACCTCGGGCATCCGCAATGCCATTCGCTCGGAGATCTCGTTCGCGGGTGTGATCGGGTAGCCCGCAAAGAAGTCGCACCCCGCGGCGAGGGCTCCCTCCACGACCGCGACGTTGCCGAGCATGAAGTGCTTTCCTGTGAGAACCCGGCCTCGCGTCATCTCTACCTCCCCAGAGTCCTGCCTACTTGCAGCCTATCTGTTCTTCCCCGGTTCGCGCCGCGCGGGCCGCTTCATCTCCTTTCGTCTTCCTCATCCGGCGTGGCGGCGGAAGAACGTCTCCATCCGCGCGAACGCCTCGCGGATCCCCTCGGCCGACGCGGCGTAGGAAAGCCGCAGGTGACCCTCGCCGCACGCCCCGAACGCCACTCCTGGCACCGTCGCCACGTGCGCCTCGGCGAGGATCGCCTTGGAGAGCTCCACCGACGTCCCAGGAAGCCGACAGGAGGGGAAGCAGTAGAAGGCCCCTTGCGGCGCGGGCTCGCAGTCGAGGAACTCCGACTCTCCAATCAGGTCCATCATCAGGGCCCGCCGCTCGGTGTAGCCTTTCACCATCTCGTGTGCCGCTATTCGGGACTCGTCGCTCGTCAGGGCCTCGAGAGCCCCCGCCTGCGCGAACGCGGTGACGCAGCTCGTCGAGTGCTGCGAGATCTTGAGCATCCCCTTCAGGATCTCCTTCGGCGCGGCCACGTACCCCAGCCTCCAGCCGGTCATGGCGTAGCTTTTGGAGAAGCCGTTGACGGTGATGACGTTCTCGAACTCACTGGCCGGGCTGTACGGACGCGAGCCGTAGACCAAGTACTCGTAGATCTCGTCCGACAACACGTAGGCACCGCAGTCCCTCGCCATCTTTGCGATCTCGCGGACCGTCTCCTCCGGGAAGACGGCGCCGGTCGGATTGCAGGGTGAGTTCACCACAATGACCTTGACCGAGCGGTCGAGCGTCTTGCGCAGCCGGTCGAGGTCGGGCTGGAACCCGTCCCTGGCAGATGAGGGCAGGCGGACGACCTCCGCGCCGGCCATCTGTGCTGCCGGCTCGTACGTCACCCACGCCGGGTCGAGCAGGACCACCCGGTCCCCTGGCTCGATCAGCGACTGGAAGGTGAGGTAGACCGCGTACTTCGCTCCGGGGGTGACCATCACGTCGTGGATCGTGGCGCGGATGCCGTTCTCCGCCTTGAGCTTGGCGCAGATCGCCTCCCGCAGGGCGTAGTCCCCCGCGGTTGGCTCGTACTTCGTCTTTCCGGCCAGCAGGGCCTCCCACGCGGCCCTCTTGATGTTCTCCGGCGTGTCGAAGCAGGGCTCGCCGACGCCGAGCGAGATCATGTCCTTGACCCCCTCGCGCAGGAGTCGCTTCACTTCGTTGTCGGTCTCCTCGGTCGCCGACGGCGCCATCGAGGCGATCTTCGTGGCTAGGATGTGGCGCATGGGTTCTCCTTGTGGTCGACGCAACGAGCGTCCCTTCGTCTTAGTCACTTGCGGATCAGCCTCTCCGGGAACTGGGTGAGGATCTCGCATCCCCTTTCGGTCACCACGATCGTCTCGCTCACGCCAAACCCGTACTTTCCGTACTCTCGGAGAGCGGGGGGCATGTGGAAGGTCATCCCAGGCACGAGCACGTTGGGATCGTCCCTCTGCAAGCTGAGGAAATGCCCTTCTCCCCAGTCGGGCGCGTAGGCCAGCCCGATGGAATAGCCGGTGCGCTTTCGGAAGTTCTCATAAAGCCCCGCCTTCTCGATCACCCCGCGGCAGGCGGCGTCAGCCTCACCGGACGTGATCCCTGGCCGGATCTTGGCGACGACGGCGTCCAGGGCGTCGACCGCGACCTTGCCCCACTCCAGGAGTTCCTTGGACGGAGACCCCAAGAGGACGGTCCGCATGAGGGCAGCATGGTAGCGGTGGACGCACCCGCCGACCTCGATCAACACGGGCTCGTCGTTCTGGATTGCCCGGCCCGCCCAGACTGCGTGCATGGATCCCGTGCGCGGGCCCGAGCTGACAAAGGGCTCCATCGCCAGGAAACCTGACCCGCCCTCGACCAGCGCATTGAAGATGGAGGCGGCAACCTCGTTCTCATTCCTTCCGGGTTGGATTGTCGCCACGGCCTGCTTCATGGCGTCCGAGACGATGCGGGCGGCCCGTCGGATCATCTCGACTTCGCGCGGGCTTTTCACCCTCCTTTCCTCCGTTATGATCGCTGCGGCGTCGATCACCTCTACCCGGCCAAGGTAGCTCGCGAGGCGCCGGAAGCGGTTCACGGTGAGGAAGCTCGAGTCCATCTCGACGCCGATCTTCCCCTTGTCGGCGAGGCGCTTCGCCTCGTCCGCGACGAGCTTCAGGGGGTCGACGGTGTCATCGTAGGGGATGAGGTTCTCGGTCCAGGATGTCGTCCGGGCGTTCGCCATCTCCGCGCGGCGCAGGACGAGGGCCAGATCCCCCCTCGCCGGGACGACGGCGGCCATGTACATGTAGTACCCGGGCGTTTCCATGCCGGTCAGGTAGGTGATGTTCTCCGGCGTGTCGACGAGGAGGAGGGAGATCCCTTGAGCCTCCATCCTTCTCCTCACCCGTTCGAGTCTCTGGGCATACTCGGTGGTCTCGAACGCTCTTGCTGCCTTTGCCTCGCTCATGGAGCCTCCTTCCCCAGCCACGGATCGATCCTCCTTGCAGGCCCTCAGCCGACGACTCCTTGGGTCAGGGCGAGCAGGGCCATACGCACGGCCACGCCGTACTTCATCTCCTGGAAGTAGCGAGCGTAGGGGGTCGCGTCGACTTCGGCCGCGATCTGCAAGCCAAGCTCGTCCGTGCGCGGAAGGTCGTGCATGACGATCAGGTTGCCCTTTCCCTTCTTCAGCAGGTCGAGGGTGATGCGCGGGTAGGTCTTGAGCAGGGCCTCGTAGGTCGCCCCTGCCCCTTCCTTGTTCAGCCGCGTCACGTACAGGACGTCGAGCTCCTTGACGACGGCCTCGACGTCGGTCGCCTCAGAGAACTCGACTCCCTTCGACTTGAGGACCTGCTTGACCGCATCATCGAACCGGAGCTCCGGGGGCGAGACGAGGACGAGGCGCGAGCGGAAGTTGCTCAGGCAATGGACGAGGGAGTGCATCCCGCGTGTGGAGCGGAGGTCTCCCACCATGCCGATCGTGAGCCCATCCAGCGTCCCCTTCTCGTGCCAGACGGTGTACGTGTCCAGGAGTCCCTGGGAAGGATGTTGATTTGTGCCGTCTCCGCCGTTCAGGACGGGAGCCTCGGCGACGTCGGCCGCCCGCCGCGCCGCGCCGGTTTCCGGATGGCGAAGCACGATCGTGTCCGCATACTGGTCCACCGTGCGGATCGTGTCCTCGAGCGTTTCCGCCCGTGGTCCGGACGCGCGTGACGACTCTGCGCTCGCGAAGCCGAGCACGCTTCCGCCGAGGCGCTGCATGGCGGACTCGAAGCTGAGCCGGGTCCGGGTGCTCGACTGGAAGAAGAGCGTGGCGAGCACCTTTCCCGCCAGGAGGCTCAGGCTCGTCCGACGCTCGATCACGCCGAGCATCCACCGCGCCTCCTCGAGGATCTCCTCGATCTCGTCTCGGGTGAGGTTCTCCGTGGACAGGATGTCTTTTCCCGCAAAGCGCCCCATTGCCATTGCCTCCTTGAGGTTCCTGGGTTCAAACTGCGGACCCGACCCATTCTCCTTCGTTGGTCAGCTGCACTGCGACCCTTGCTGCATCCCGCAGGACACCCGGGCTCCCCGATTAGGGTATGCCAGATCGGCCCGCGAGTCGGCCATCCGAGCCAGAGCGGAGTCGATAGGCGAGACCAACGCGACGCGGCTGAGGTGTCAACGGACCCGCGACCTGGTTTCACTCCCACTCTAGCCCCCTTTTAGGATGATCCTTTCTTGCTCCTCAGTCGGAATGTGTGCGGCTCTTGCAGACCACACCCGGGCGACTACCCCAAGCGCGACCCACACTAGCAGCGTTGCGTATTCGCCCGGCCAGGAGAGGCACTCTGGGGAACCGGGGAAGAGCAACAGAGCCGCAAGGACGAGAGCAGCTGCTGAACCTGCGACGAGCGTTCCGAAGTGGCGAACCCTGTACGGGCGTGGCATATCCGGCGCACTCGACCTAAGTCGAAGGGCCGCTAGACAAGTGATGAACCAGCCGACGGAGAACGCAACCGACCCGATGTTCACGATGGGGGACAGCACGGCCTTCCCGACAAAGGGGCCTGCAAGGGCAAAGAGGCCTACAAACAGAGTTGCGTTGCGGGGGATCCCTCCTCTGACGCTCGCCTGACCAAACCACTGCGGAAGAAGCTGCGCTCTGCCGGCAGCAAACAGAAGGCGCGACGCCGCGAATAACGCGCCGTTCAGCGTTGTGGCAATCCCGAGGAACCCGGCGAGAAGGACCAACCGGGATGCCCAATCGTGCCCGAAGGCGACCCGGAAGACGTCCGCCGGCGGCATCTCCAGCCCTACCGCCTGGGTCCACGGCATGCTGAAAGCCACCGTGAGAATGACGATGACATAGAACCCCGCTGCCGCAGCTACTGACAACACAATGACGCGTCCCACCTGTTTGGGAGACAGGCTGTGCTCTCGCTCCTCAGCGGCTTGGGGGACAGCGCTGAAGCCCGACAAGAAGAAGGGAACGACAGCCAATACCGACAGAGTCGCAAGCGGCAGCCCACGCAGGATGGGCCCGCTGTGGACCGGCAAGAGAGGCAGGAGATTCCGGTAGTGACCCTGTATCGCAGCAAGCACGGCCAAACCCACCACCAAGAGGACCATGCCAAGAGCAGCGACAATCTGGAAGGAGACGGCACTTTTCGCGCCTCGAAGGTTCAGGACTGTCACTAGGACGGCCAGACCAACTCCAGTCCCGAGCGAAAGCGGAGTCACGGCCTGATGCCCCATCGTGTAGAGAGGAGACGTCCTCAGGGGAGTCAACATGGCCTCGGCTAGCCAGCCGACACTGACGGTCTCAAACGGGCACAGCACCGTGTAGGCAAGCACCAAGAGCCAAGCGGACGTAAAGGCGACGTTGGAGCCGAAAGCCTTGTATGCGAAGGCTACGTCGCCCCCTGCCACAGGCAGGGCGGCAGTGAGCTCCGCGTAGCACTTGCCAATAGTGGCCACGAGGAGCCCCCCAAGAACGAAGGCCAGGATGGAACCCAAAGGGCCGCCGGTTCTGAGCCAAGTTCCAGCGTAGACAATCCAGCCCATGCCAACTATGGTGCCGAAACCCATCGCCAAGTACCCGTAGTAGGTCACGCTGCCTCTCAGCGTTGTGCGCTGGCGCTCGATGAGGTTAGTGCCGGTAGCTCTCCCTTCTCCAGTGCGTCCGGTCGACCCGGCGTCTCTTGTCACCCCATCCTCCCACCCAAGACAACCACGTGGCCGCGCTGCAGATCCATGAATCGCTGCCCAGGCCAGCGAAGCCCCCCATCTGCCCCAGTGAGAGGCTCACGGCAGTTGCGAAAGCTCCACCCCACCTGCTGATTAGCGCTCACGGAGAGCGTTTTCCGGCTGGCAAGCTGCTCTCTCTGTCCCGGACTCATCTTGTCCCGTAGAGACGTTGCCGACTCGAGGCGAAACGTCCTCCAGACTCGGCCGAGCGGCAGGTAACCCAGCTCTCTACGTGCGCTAGTCATCGCTTCGGATGACGCATCCTCGCACAGGCTGCATCGACAAAGGCACGGAGGATCGCGCTTGCTAGGTCCGACTCACGCGCAGCCGCTTCTGGGTGCCACTGGATACCCAAGACGAAATCGGTTCCGTCCCGCTCGATGGCCTCCACGATGCCGTCTGTGGCTATCGCAGAAGCCGTGAAGCCGGGAGCAACTCTTCTTACCGCCTGGTGATGGAAGCTATTCACACGAAGCCTCGTAGTCCGAGTGATTCTGGAAAGGGTGGTCCCCTCGATCACCTCGACTGCGTGCGTGGGGTACCAGCGCGGTGCGTTCTGCTCGTGTCCTAGAGCGCCAGAGACCTGCGAAGGGATATCCTGATAGATGTCTCCACCAGCCGCTATGTTCAGTAGCTGTATGCCCCGGCAAACGCCTAGAACGGGGATCTCTTCCGCCATTGCCAACCTGGCAAGCGCGAGCTCGAAGAGATCTCTCCCGGGTTCTATGCGCCTCAACCCCTGAACCGGTTCTTCCCCAAAGTGAACGGGGTCAACATCCGGCCCCCCTGAGAAGACGACTCCGTCCACTGACTGGACTATCCACTGCTGTACTTCTTCCGGTCCTTGCTCGAACGGAGGAAGAATGACCGGTATCCCCCCGGCCGCGGCCAGGACCTCCGCGTAGTTGCTCCTGGTACTGTGGTTGAGACCCTCTGCGTCCAAGCCACACGTGATGGCTATCACCGGCCTTGGCATACGGTCCTCCTCTCGGTCTCTTCGCTAGGTGCCTTCATGACGCGTAACCTGTCCCCGCTAGAGCCTCCGTGCGAAGCGAGGATTGAGAGCGTCGTTCATTGCATCTGAGAACAGGTTGAACGCCAGTACCAGGACGAAGATGCAGAAACCCGGGAATACAGCCGGCCACCAAGCCAATTGCATGTACTGAAGAGCGTTCATGAGCATTTGGCCCAGGCTGATAATGTTAGGATCCCCCAAGCCCAAGAAGCTAAGAGAGGCTTCCTGGAGAATCGCGCCGCTTCCCCTCAGCGCCGCCATCACTATGACGGACGGCAGCGCGTTCGGCAGGAGGTGGCGCAAGACAACTCTTGCGTTGCCTGCCCCCAAGGCTCGTGCCGCCGTCACAAACTCCCTCTCTCTCAATGCAAGGAACTGCATCCTTACGACCCGGGCCGTGGTCGGCCATGTCGTCAACCCGATCATGATGGCAATCAGAAGCAGACTACTCCCATAGATTGACGCCACAAGGAGCAGCACGAAGAACGACGGTATCACCATGAATCCATCCGTGAAGCGCATCAGCAGACTATCCAAGCTGCCGCCGGCGGATCCGGCCAAAGCTCCAATCGTTATTCCAAGAGCAGTCGACACAAGCGCTGCAGTCAACCCCACCACCATGGCTGACCTGATGCCGTGCATGACCTGACTCAGGACATCACGCCCCAGATTGTCCGTTCCAAACGGATGGTTCCTCCCAGGCGACTGGAGCGTGTCCCACGACATGTGTCTCGGATCGAAAGGCGCCAGTCTTGGCCCAAAGCAAGCCAGAAAGAGGGAGATGGCAAGGAGAACGACCGCGATGACTCCGGCCCTGTGCCTTCTAAAGCGCGTCCAGAGCATGCGAACCTCCGCTGTGGGCCTGTCTTCTCCATGTCCCATCCCTCGCCCGTGCGAAAGCGGAGCGAAGGGTCTGCCTGCAGCCGACTTGCAAACGGGACATGCCTTTAGCTCTCATAGTATCGGATACGAGGGTCCAGCGCGGCACACGCGATGTCGGATACCAGGTTCGCCAGGATGACGAACCAAGCCACGAACACGAACACACCCATCAACAAGGGGTAGTCACGCTGGAGGATTGCATTGTAGGTCAGTCTGCCGATCCCCGGCCATGCGAAGACTGTCTCGGTGACTGTGGCACTGACAAGTAGCATCCCAACGTGGACGCCCAGGACTGCGATGACGGGCAGCAGGGAGTTCCGCAACGCATGTCTGAGGTAGATGGCAGAGTTGCGGAGTCCTTTCGCGCGAGCAGTGACAATGAAGTCCTGCCCCAGCACCTCGAGCATGCTCGCACGAGTGAGCCGAGCGTACTCCGCGAGGAAGTAGCTGCCGAGTGTGATGGCCGGCAGCACCAGATGCCAAGCCACATCTCGGATCGCGGCCAGTCCCGACAGCTGCGTTCTAAGCGTCTCGATTCCCATTGAAGGAAACCAGCGGAGTCGAAGAGAGAGCGTCAGGATCAAGACTATCCCCAGCCAAAAGACCGGCATGCAGTAACCCACGATCGATATTGTCGAGACGAAGTAGTCCAGGAGAGAACGCGCCTTGACCGCGGCGAGCGCTCCCAAGAGCGTCCCCAGGATGGCTGCGAGGAGGATACCCGTTCCAGAGAGGAGAAGCGTCGCCGGCAACCTTTCAAGGATAAGCCCAATCACTGGCCCCCGGTTGATGTAGGAGAACCCCAGGTCCCCTCGAAAAAGCCGCGCGACATATCGGCCGAACTGGACGTAAAGGGGATCGTTGAGTCCAAGGCTCTCCCGCAGAGCCTGCAACTCCTCTTGACTGACGTTGAATGCGGCGTACATGTACGTCACGGGATCACCCGGGGCCGTGTGAATGAGCACGAACGTAAGGGTCACCACGGCGATAAGCATAGGTATGGACTGCAGTAGACGTAGAGCGATGTACTTGCTCATGCGCTCACCTCGCACGCGTACAACGTCAGACCGTCAATCCGCACAGAGTGCCCCAGCGCCAGCTTCGCCCACTCCGACATGCGTTCCGCGCTCTCGTGTCTCAATCATCAACCGCATCGTGCTTTAAGAACGTTCACTGCCAGCTGCGCGTAGACCTTCGCACTTGTAACTACGGACTCAAGATCCACATTCTCGGCGGGCGTGCTTGCGGTGGTGCTCTGCGACGCGCTCAATCCGCCTTCCGCCTTTCCCTTGCTCCGGTAGGGACCAAACATCGCCGTCGGGATATGCGCTTCATTGAGCAGGAAGTGCATGTCCTCGAACCCGGCCGTGCAGCCGATTGGCGCTTCTCGTTGGGTCACCTGCTTGAAGGCGCGCTGGCACTCCACGACGATCTTCTCACTGGGTGACACTTCCGCAGGCTCCACCTCGAGAAGTTGCCTTAGCTCGATTGCACTACCCACTTCTCCTGCACACTCGTCAAGAATCCCGCGAACTTCTCTCAGGACTGTCGCAGAGGTTTCCCCAGGGAGGGTCCGGCGGTCAATAACTGCTCTGCATATCTCCGGAACCATGTTGGGCTTTAGACCTCCATCAATCACGCCAACAGAGAATGTGGGAGAAGGAAGTATCCAGTGAGTCTTGCGAGCCATCAGCGGCGGCAAGTGCTTGTCGAGTGCGACCAACCCGTGAGCCATCTTCATGATCGCATTGGAGCCAAGCCACGGACGACTCGCGGGGGCGGAGATTCCACGTGCAAGTAGTTCTATCCAGACCGTGCCACGATGTGCAACACGCACCTCATCCCCGCTGGGCTCACAAACCACCGCCATGTCTGGTCGAGGAAACGCACCCTTGAGCAGTTTCTCTCTGACGAGGTAGCCGGTCCCCATGAAGCCACCCGATACCTCATCTGCGACTGCTGTAAGTAGCAGGGTCCCCTGAGTCCTGTACGGGCTACTCGCCAACGCCCGAGCTGCTCCCACCATGGCTGCCAACCCAGCCTTCATGTCAAGCGCGCCCCGCCCGTAGAGGGCTCCATCCCGTATGATGGGCGTAAAGGGGTCATGCTCCCAGCCAGATCCAGCCGGCTGCACGTCCATGTGCCCGTTGAGGAGCAACGTAGGAGTGCCCGTATCACCCCTCAGGACCCCCACGACATTGGGTCGATCCGGTGCCGACTCGATGATCTCGACGTCAAGCCCTATCTCCCGTAGCTCGCGCGCAATGATGGCTGCGACAGGGCCCTCACCTCCCGGCGGGTTGATGCTCGGCACCCTGACGAGGTCGGCCAGCAGCTTGACGATGTACTCCCCATCTACCCAGTTGCCGATAGGCAAGGCACTCATGTCAACTGCCATGCGGTCCCTTCCCTTTAGCCGTACCCGAGTCGCGGACGACAAGCCGGCGGAGACAACTGCGAGCTGTCTCCGCCGGAACCCTAATCAGCAACCAGCCTATCTCACTTCTGCCATACCCGCCAGAGAGACGTGACTGACCCTCCGCCCCACTGCGTGCAGTAGAACCCTTCGAACTTACTGCTCCAGAGATCCACGGCCGTGACGTTGTAGAGAGTCAGGCACGGCAGCTCCTCACCAAGGATCTGCTGGTACTCGAAGTAGATGGCGCGCCGCAGACCGGGATCAGTCTCCTTTCTCCCCAGGGCTATCAGCTCATCGATTCGCGCGTTGCGGTACTGGGAGGCATTTCTGCCGCCCGACTTGATCTCAGCCGAATCTACGTAGATGGTGCCCTCGTCAGGTTCCGGCAAGGCAGGAATGGCCAGAATCGACCACATGCCGTGAGCTGTCCGCTCAACCCGAACCTTGTTCATGTAGGTCGTCCAGTCGCTGATGTCAATGGTCGCGTCAATACCCACCGCACGCAGGTTCTCCTTGAGCACCTGGCAGAGTACCTCTCGAGCACCGGGGGTACCGTAGATGGTCGTCTTGAACCGGATCCCGTCCGTGCCCTTCGCGTAGCCCGCTTGATCAAGGAGGGCGTCGGCTGCCTTCGGATCATAGGCGTACCCCCTCACGTAGGGGTCGTACGCCCAGCCGATCGGAGAAGGCACGTGGCTGTTCTCCACGGTGCCATAGCCGTAGAGAAGTTTCTCAACTATGTAGTCCCGGTCAATTGCGTGGGCGACGGCTTGCCTCACAAGAACGTTGTCAAACGGAGGCTCATTGACCCTGAACCACAGCTCCTGCGGCTGAGGCACGCTATACAGCGTCACGACGAGGTTCGGATTGGTCTTGAGGCGGTCAACCTGCTCATAGGGCACCCCGCCGACGATCCCCGTGAACGCGATGTAGTCAATGTCTCCCCGCTCTATGGCAGCGAATGCGACGGTTGCATCCGGTATTACCTTCATTACTAGCCTGTCCAGATATGGACGACCACGGTAGTATGTCTCGTTTGCGACAAAGGTGATGTGGTCAAGCTGTACCCATTCCTCGACCTTCCAGGGCCCCGTGCCGATGGGGGACGAGTTGTACTTGCTCGTCGCGAAGTCCTGACCTTCCCATATGTGCTTGGGTAGGATCCCAAGCCATAGCTTGCCGAGGAAAGGAGCCGAGGGCGTAGAAAGAACGAAGGACACCGTGTACGGACCATCAGCTGTCACAGCCGCCAGTGAGGCGAACTGAGAGGCGTACGCGCTTTTCACGCTCGGGTCCTTAATGGCATTATATGTGAATGCCACGTCCGCGGCAGTGAACCCAGTCCCATCGCTCCACTTAACGTCCTTCCTTAGCTGGAAGGTATAGGTAAGGCCGTCGTCTGAGACGCTCCACGACTCTGCCAACGCAGGGACCACGTTCCCGTCCAAGTCAAAGCCAATCAGCCCGTCGAAGACAAGGCTCACTACTTGCCGGAAATCCAGTTGGAGGATCGGATTGAGCAAAGCAGGGTCGTGGAAGCTGAACACAAGAGTGCCGCCATACTTGGGATTTGCACCGAGTAGCGAGGCGGAGACAAGCACGCACAATAGCCCCGCCAACAGCGGAAAACGCAAGACCCGAAATACGGAACGGCCAACTCGCGATTTCCTCGACATTGCACTACCTCCTTCTCTGTATCGGATCATGCCAGGCCATTTGCCACCCGCAGCCCTGCCGCTGCCGAGTAGTGTGTCGTCTGCTCAGGGGATATCACCTCCTCATCGGCGGCGTGCAGCGTGTGGAGAGGCAGGAAGAACCGCACGCACAACAGATCTGGATTGTCTGACCCGTCTGCCCGGCGACTCTCTCGCCGCCTGGTGACACCGTTCCATGGACAAAGACAGAGCCTTTCATGAGATGTCAGTTCAACAGAAGGCATACAGAGGGCTGAAGAACGCACTGGCGGCTGGATCCACCTGCCCACATCCCGGACCCCTGCGGAGTCCGCTGATTCGCCGATCCCGGGCGAGTGACTCCGGAGGCATTCGGCCGGCACAAGCGTCAAGGCTCTTGTCAACGCGACTCGCTCCTCTCTTCTCTGGAGTTGACGTGCCACTTCTTCGCTGCATCGAGCGTCCGCTTTTCCGCGCTGTCCAGATGAGAAAGCACAGCAGTGCTTGCTTCGTCTGGACTGCCGCTCCAAAGAGCATCCAGGATTCGGCAGTGATCCTCTGTGATTGCCTGTGAGATGCTCGGGTCTTCCTCTCCGGCCACTGTCTCCGCGAAGCCTCGGATCCGTAACGCGTGGCTCCCTACGAAGCTCAAGCTCTTGCCAAGAAGGGTTTCTCCCAGAGCCCGTTCCATCAGATCCTGCAAGTCCAGGTCGGTCTTGACGACAGCATCTCTGACAGCAGTCGGATCGCGGATCGGCTGCGTCGCCAACTCGCGCGCTCTCTCTGCCTCGCGGCGAAGCTTCCCCAGCGCCCACCGCAGGTCGGGGTCGCGAGAGACGAAGTCGACCACAATGCGGACGACGTAGGGCTCCAGTAGGCGGCGCACTTCGTAGACCTCACGGACGTCGTCCTCGGAGATGTCCGACACGCGCGGGGGGCGGTGAGCGTTTAGTTGGACTAGTCCGTCCGCGCTCAACCTGGCCAGGGCCTCTCGCACTGGGGTTGCACTGATGCCCAGGATCTTGGCGAGGGCGTCAATCGAGATAGCCTCGTTGGGGAGCAGAGCGTTTCGGACGATAGAATCCCGGATCGCCCTGTAGGCCTTCTCTTGCAGAGTCTCCGAGCTGATCTTCTCTATCATTACCGTCTCCGATCTGTTGCCGCTATAGAGTATAGCGCGTAGGATATGGCGTGGCAAGTCAGTCCGAAGAGTCTATCATGATGACTGAGAGCAAGATGAAGAGCGCCGAAGGGCGGGAAGATAGAGAGGAACGCGTGATCGGGATTGTCGGCGGGATGGGGCCGGAGGCCACATTACGCCTGTTTGAGCTCCTGATCGCGGCGACCCCCGCGCGGCGGGACCAGGACCACCTACGGATCCTGATCGACAGCAATCCGAAGATCCCGGATCGCACGGCAGCGGTCCTAGGAGAGGGGAGCGATCCCCTACCTGCGCTCCTTGCGTCGGCCGTGCTCCTGCAGCGGGCTGGGGCGGACTTCCTGCTTATCCCGTGCAACACGGCGCACCACTGGCTCCCCGAACTCCAAGAGAAGCTTGAGATCCCTATTCTCGACATGGTGCGTGAGACCGTCGCCGCGGTCGCGGCGCGCACGCCGCGTCTCGAGCGGGTCGGCCTCCTGGCGACGACGGGGACGGTCAGGACGGGACTCTACCCGCGCGCTCTCACGGGTGCGGGGATTGCGGTTGTGGAGACGACCCCGCGGGAACAGGAATCCGTGATGAGAGTCATCTACGGCATCAAGGCGGGGAACCGCGCCGTCGGGTCCGATCTCGTCCAAGTGGGGCGGAACCTCATCGAACGAGGAGCCCAGGGCTTGATCCTCGGTTGCACGGAGCTCTCTCTCGTTCCGGAGATGACGGAGCTTGGGTGTCCCCTCTTCGATCCCTTGGCCATTCTGGCCAGGCGAGCCGTGGCGATCGCCAAGGGTGCGGATGGCGGCATTCCCCGTTCCTAGGGCGCGCGTGATCTTTCGACTAGGAGAGGCCTATCACGTCGCCGTTCTCGTCGAGGTCGATGTGGAGGAACGCAGGAAGGGACGGAAGACCAGGCATGGTCTGCACCTCTCCGCACAGAGGGTAGACGAACCCGGCGCCCGCGCTCACGCGCACCTCGCGGACCGGAAGGGAGAATCCGAGGGGAGCTCCCTTCAGGGCCGGATCGTGGGAGAGAGAGAGATGGGTCTTTGCGACGCAGATCGGGAGGCTCCCGAACGCGAGGCGTTCGGCGCGCTCGATCTGGGAGAGGGCGCGGTCGGAGTAGGTAACGCTCGCCGCCCCGTAGATCTCGCGCGCGATGGTCTCGATCTTCTCCGCGATCGGCCGCTCGAGCGGATAGAGGAAGCGGAAGTCCGCCGCCTCGTCGCACGCGGCGACCACGGCCCGGGCGAGTTCGGTCGTGCCCTCGCCCCCGCGGGCGTAGTGGTCGGCGACGACGGCGGCAAACGCGCCAGCCTTCTCGGCCGCGCGGAGGACGAGCTTGAGCTCTCGATCGCTGTCCTCGGCGAAGCGGTTCACCGCGACGACCACGGGGACGCCGAATCTTTTCACGATCGCGACGTGCCTCTCGAGGTTCGCGCAGCCCTTCTCCAGAAGCCCGAGGTCCTCCCGCGTGTACGGGGCGGGAAGCGATCTCCCGGCGGTCACCTTGGGACCGCCGCCGTGCATCTTCAGGGCGCGGATCGTGGCCACGAGGACGACGGCACTGGGCGCGAGCCCGCTCGTGCGGCACTTGATGTCGACGAACTTCTCGAACCCAAGGTCCGCGCCGAATCCCGACTCGGTGACCACGTACTCGGCCAGCTTCAGGCCCAGGCGGTCGGCGATGATCGAGGAGTTGCCGTGTGCGATGTTGCCGAAGGGACCGGCATGGACGAAGACCGGCTGCCCCTCAAGGGTCTGCATCAGGGTCGGCTTCACGGTCTCCTTCATCAGGACGGCGGCCACGCCCGCCACGC
>Ga0315277_10005584_pt1 | contig 16562 bp, 12 predicted proteins | sample YL17G05_15_MG_FD_203695 | JGI IMG/M metagenome (GOLD analysis project Ga0315277, IMG submission 203695) | Sediment microbial communities from Yellowstone Lake, YNP, Wyoming, USA - YL17G05_15 | ecosystem: Environmental > Aquatic > Freshwater > Lake > Sediment | place: USA: Wyoming | collected... | reverse complement strand
CTGCATTGTTGTAAACACCCTTCACCTTCCAGGTATTACCGACGAGTGTCGGCGGCTCAATCATAGATTGAGGTATAATCTTAAAAAATGAACCATTCCAATGAAGGATATGTAGGTTACCTGCATTTATACCAGCCGCTTGTCGTTCAGTTTCATCAATATAAGCAGTTATGGTAGCATCATAATTACCGGATCCGCCTCCACTCTGCGATAAATTATACCACCGCTTTACCGTGGGGCATCCAAGATCGACAACACCAGCATCATCATACGGATTTCCGGATGTAACCGAGACGGTACTTGATACAGATAACGGCTGAACCAAGCCGCCGGTAACTGTAATGGTATTCACGGCGTAACCATCCGGTCGTGTGAAAAACATTGGAACATTTGTACTATTGTTATGCGTATATGGTCCGCTGGAAATATCTTGTGTGAGGTTAAGTTCGAGTAGTGTTCGTTCGATGTCGATGAAACCGTTACCGAAAACCGGATCGAATCCGACAGCACCCATGTCAATTGCAGTTCGCGCGAACTTAGCCTGCACCTGTGCGGGTGTCAAGGCTGGACTGCCGGAAAGAAGAAGCGCCGTCAAGCCTGCCATGTGGGGAGCGGCCGCAGAAGTCCCAAAGAACGGTGGTGGGAAACCGCCGCCGCCATTCACCTGTACCCCATCAACTGCAACGAGATCTGGTTTCGGTCGGCTCTGATACGCAGGAAAGTATACATCGTAATTTCCGTTAGAACTGAATGGTTCGATAGATGTTATATTGTTATGCGGAACAGCTCCAACCGCAATTGCACCAGGAACACCCATTTGTCCCCAAATGCTATTTTGCGGCATGAAGTATTCAGCCCAATTATCCCCATCAATATACAGACCCAAAAGGCTAGATGGAGCTGCTGCTGAAAATCGATTGATGACAATCTGGAGTGTTTCAGGTGTCGGGTAATTGTTTACATGGGATATCATTTCCCAAGGAGGAGCACCGGGCTGCATATTGATACTCGACCCTCGCATAATGTTAAAATTTTTATCGTAGAGGTAGAGGTCAAAATCATTAGGAGGCACACCCCATTGATCGTTCCATTCGAGAATAATATTAACCGTTGGATGTGGATCGTTGGGAAAAACAACAATTGTCAGGGCAATATCAGTAGTAAGCGGATTCGGATTGAAATCATGGAGATCGACAATATGCGCCGGTAGTGGCAGTGGCAGCGGCGCTGGGAGAGGTCGGACAGGTCCAAACGCGGGATGAATATCCGTATATACATCCTGGTAATGCGATCGTGTGATAAAATTGGGAGGACCATTTGCCCAATTGCCGGCCGCGCTGATATACACAACACCTGTGTCGATCGCCCATTTCACTGCGGCGGCGATGGTCCAGTTCGTAGGTACGGTACCATCTTCAAACATCGGCTGATCGTACCAGTAAAGATCGTCAACGATAATGTCGCACCCCTTTTCTCTGACTAACCTGTAGATCGCATCCACATGTGCCGCAGATCCGGCAGGATCATACAGAGCACCGTAGAAGTAGAGATCGGCGTCAGGTGCAAGATCATAGACGATTTCGAGCATCGCAGTCCCCTCGTCACCCGCACCGATTTTATTACCGTTGTTGAAAGTATAATTACCGGCGCCAAAACCTGCGGGGAGATCGCCGGCGGCTTGTGAATTCCCCCAACTTGCACAACCATCCGAAATCACACCGACATTTATACTGTCACCGGTTACGTTCAGATCGGTACGGACAACATCTGCTTTATGCACGCTATCACCCTCGGTCGTGACGGAACCCGCATTAATTCCGCCTCCCGTGATCGGTCGGACCATGAGAACCTCGGCCAGGCCTGCCGTACTCTCAATTTTATCGATCGGCATGTAGACAGCTACAAGACCGATGTGTTCGAGATTAAGAACCACATCGCCGCCAAGATCGCGTAGTTTCGAGATAAAGGCAGGTGTGATATTCTCGGCATGGAGGTAAATTCCTAATCTTCCGGCCGGATCGAAACGACTGACCGCGGAATTATATTTCTCTGCGACATTCATAGTCGAAGCGTTTTTTGCCGTAATTCCACCCACGTTCAATTTTTCAATAGTCTGGATGACCAGGTAATTGATTTTATTGAGTGGAGATGGAGACTGACCGGCCTGAGGATTAACCCTTGATACGGTCAATAGCAGAACAGACATGAGAAGAAACAGAAAAGAGAGAACCAGTTTGTTTTTCATACATTCACGCCCCTTTCGTGATATAGTGTATAAATCTTACAATCAGGTATGAAAGCGTCGCTATAAAAAGAATTTTCCCGGCGCATTCTCTTCATTAATGAAGCTGTGATTACTTGCTCATGCAAGTGAAAATGTGATTCTGGTGATTGACGTTTTGGAAAGGTAATCAGACAGCGTGAGCTGTTTCACTCATTAGACGTACTTTATTTCTAGCATCCGGCGTTCAGAACATCAGCATCTGGATCATGTGAAAACCGAAACAGCGAAACAAGCTGTCGTGGCCACATTACCAATCAAAAGTACATTATTGTATAATTATAACCGATAAAAACTAAAAAGTCAAGGTATAATGCACTGAATATTAAGATTCCTCCAACCGCTGTCGATTATCGTACTTTGAGCGGAATTACCAGACAGCCGGTCGAATTCCCGGTGAAGGATGTTATATGGAGAATATCACAGATTTCCCCTTAATTTTCGCCATAAATCCTTAATGTCTTCCGATATCATTTTTGTATCAGAAAGAATAGGCATGAAATTGGTGTCTCCTTGCCAACGGGGGACGAGGTGGAAATGGACATGCTGGTCGATGCCGGCCCCCGCATTCCGGCCGATATTGGACCCAATATTGAAACCATCGGGGTGTGAAATCTTCTGGAGAGCGGAAATCATCTTGCGCAAATGAACCATAACTTCCAGGGATTCATCATCGGTGAGATCCGTCACCGAGGGAATATGCCTGTACGGCACGATCATGAGATGTCCGCTGTTGTACGGATAAATGTTCATAATGGAGAAAGTCAATTTTCCGCGGGTTATGACAAGATGCTGTTCATCGTCTGCGCTGGTTCCTGCGGCGCAGAAGATGCAATCATCCTTATTTTTATCGTAAAATGAGGCGATGTACTTGGATCGCCACGGCGAATGGAGTTGTTCCATATGTCAGGCTATATTGTTTTCACACAAATGAAATAAAAAACCGAAACATTCCGTAACAACCAGAATGTTTCGGTACGCTTTATCGCGTCCAAAGTGATGCTCTCAGGTTTCATCTTCAACTTTTTGTTTCTGGTGCTCCGCAATAATTTTATCAGTAATTTCCCTGGGCATTTCTTCATAATGATCAAACTTTTGCCGGTGTATTCCCCTCCCCTGCGTCATCGAACGTAATGTGGTTGAATAGCGAAACAACTCTTTAAGCGGAACGAGCGCTCTTATAACCTGATTCGAACTATCCGTATCCATGCCGAGGATTTTCCCCCGTCGGCTCGAAATATCGCCCATCACATCCCCCATGTACTCCTCCGGCACGGTAATTTCAATTTCGTATATCGGTTCGAGCAGGATGGGTTTCGCTTCCTGAAAAGCTCTTTTAAATGCCATACGTCCGGCAATTTTGAAAGAATGTTCGTCGGAGTCAACATCATGATATGATCCATCGAATAGTGTGACTTTTACATCCACGACTTTATAGCCGGCAACAACACCTCCGACCATTGCCTCAATGATCCCTTTTTCTACAGCAGGGATAAAACGACCGGGGACCACTCCTCCGACTATGGCATCCTCAAATTCAAATCCGCTCCCGCGTGACAATGGTTCAAGCTTTATCCAGACGTGACCGAACTGCCCTCTGCCTCCAGTCTGTTTCTTGTGTTTGTACTCGATTTCGTTAGCCCGGCCCTTCACGGTCTCCCGGTACGCAATCTTCGGTTCAATCATTTCAACCTCAACGCCATATTTTGCTTTAAGACGCTTGATTATGATGTCGAGGTGGAGCTCACCTTGGCCGCTTATGACTGTCTGACGCACTTCCGGATCCACGGTCATTACGAATGTCGGATCTTCTTCATGCAGACCGTGCAAACCTGTGGCGATTTTATCCTCATCGCCCTTCGCTTTCGCTAGAATTGCCATACTGATTACCGGTTCAGGGAATGGAATAGGCGGAAGTTTGACAGAAAATGACTTACTGCTGAGTGTGTTGTTGGTATGGGTATCTTTTAATTTTACTACCGCACCGATATCGCCGGCGAAAAGTTTGGCAATTTCCTTCCGCTCCTTGCCATTCATGACAAAGATCTGAGCGAGGCGCTCTGCCTTACCGTTTGTATTGTTGACGAGGTCATTTCCGGGACTCACTGATCCCGAATAGACTCTGAAGAACGATAATTCTCCGACATGCGGCTCCGAAACCGTCTTGAAGACGAAGAGTACGGGTTGAGCATTCGGATCGCAGGGTACTTTGACCTCATTCGAATTACCTGCCATTGTTCCTACCGCAGGACCGACATCAAGCGGACTTGGGCAATAATCAACCAGAAAATCCATGAAGGAGGCCGCTCCGATATTGTGCGAACCTGCAGTACAGAGAACCGGAAATACTTTTCTGTCCCTGATTCCGATACGCAGACCCTCCTTCAATTCCGCCTCTGTGAGTGTACCATTCGTGAAAAATTTATCAAGAAGTTTTTCCTCTGCTTCAGCGACCTTCTCAATCAGCTGTTCCCGCATCGATTGCGCTTTTGCCTGCAGTTCGGCCGGAATATCTGCCTCAGTGTACCTGCCCTTACCGTCACGCTCGTACTTCAGCACTTTCATTCTGAGAATATCAACTATCGATTCGAAATTCACACCCTGTTGAAGAGGAAATTGAATCGGTATGATGTCGTGCGTAAAACGATTGATAGCGCTCTGGAGCGTTTTATCGAAATCGGAATTTTCATTGTCAAGTTTGTTTATAACCACTACGACGCCGGTGTTCAGTTCTTTCGCCGACTTCCAGACGATTTCCGTACCGACTTCTACTCCCTCCACGGCTTTTAAGAAAACGACGGCCGTGTCAGAAACACGCAGCGAGGCTTTCACGTCGCCTGTGAAATCATTGTAACCGGGTGTATCCAAGATGTTGATCTTCGTCCCTCTCCAATCGTAATGGATGAGTGAAGCGTTGATTGATATCTGTCGTTCAATTTCGTCCGCGTGGTAATCTGAGATAGTATTCCCTTCTTCAACTCTTCCAAGACGCGTCGTTCCTCCCGATGAGTACAGGCAAGCTTCCGTCAGTGTCGTTTTACCGGATCCGCCATGTCCGATAAAAGCGACATTTCGGATTGTATCAGCAGTATACTCTTTCATAAAACTTACTTCTCCTTAATGATATTGCGTACAAACCAACATTATGACACGAAGGAATCGCAGACGATATATTGCACCGACGTAAAATTACGTGGAATGCATCGTCCTCCTCTGTTGTGAGGGATTTACTTCTCTATGCCCACAGACGGGAAAAAAACGCCCGTACACCTTTTACGACGGCCGCTACCGCACCAATACTTTCAAAAACAGGTTCTTCTATGCTGTTCTGAATCCTTCGCTCGAATCCAACAATGTTATCGGCAACTTCCTTTATTGCCCGGATCGATCCCTTCACTATCTCGACCTGCTCATCGATATTTTCCGTCACACTGCGAATTCTATTTGTAATGATATCAAGATTATCCAGTATGGGGATCGCTCTAGTGCTGAATTCTTTGAGATCGGCCTCGACGATGTTGAGAATATTACGAACCCTGACAATTACTGTTACGAGGTAGATGCAGACGACTGTGAGCGCAAGAAGCGCAAGGATCTGCACAATAACGAGAATATTTTCCATGAGATGGCTCTTTCCCTCGGTCAATAAAAACTAGGATACATCTTTATTTTTTTCTGTTTTATAAGCATCTACCCCAGCGCGGAAGGCATTCTTCAGACGGCTGCCCTCACTCCCTGCACGTTCCCGTATATCCGAGAGCATCCTCTCCGCGTCACCGAGTATGTGTTCAGCTTTCTCTTTAGTTTCCGACACGACCTGCTCCGAACGACTCTTTTCTTGCTGGACGAATCCGGCTCCTTTAGTTTTGGCGACTCTAATGAATTCACCCGCATCCTCTGCAAGATCGGTGGCTTTACGCTTTATATCTAAACGTAATTCCCTACCACTCTTCGGCGCGTATAAGAGCCCTAATATAGCTCCTATGACACCACCAGCAAGAAATCCGATTAATAATCCCTTTGCTACGTTGCTTTTTTCATCAGCCATGTCGATAACTCCTTATCACGGTGGAAATGAACAAACTTATAGCTAATATTACCAATTATTTGCTTAAAAATCAAGTAATTCGCAGAATCCGTTAAATATTCGGAATGATATCTTCCTTCAAAGCGTTCAAGCTGTAGATATGAATCTGATATCGCGATTACGTTCCGTTTAATTTGTTTTTCACCCTAACTTCGATACATACCTCATTTGAATATCATATGAATACAGTGAACGTGAATTTACAATTTCCCAAACAACATACGTCCATGCGCGTGCGAAATTCCGGCGACTCCTGCCGATTGCCAAACACTAATCGTAATACCGATATCCAATTATTGTATTCTTGAACTTGTCAATCACTTTTCAATAAACCTGGGGGCAGTAAAATTGCCAATTATCCCATCTCGTTCAATCTTCTGAACGACCGCATCGAAAAAGAGCATATCGGAAATCGTGACATCATTCGGTACAAATCCCAGATACCGTTCTGCCTGATCTATGACGTAATCTATAGTCGCGCAGGAATACACTTCATCATCCTTCAATTCGGCTGAGCCAATGAATACAGAGGCTACCCGATAGCCGCTGCCGTGCCGTTCCCACGTACACTGTACATTTGCAAAGCCCAGCGACATGTGTCTGTTTTTCAGAGATCCCACATACTCTTCGATTATTCTCCTGAGATCAGTTCCACTGATGCGGAAAGTGCAGATGAAATTCCGAAACGGAATTGTTTCGTACACATTCATTTTCGTAACAGGTCCGGCAGGGATATCCCTCCGCAGACCGCTGCTGTTGATAATTCCAATGTCAGCGCGTGCAGCGCTGCGAACAGCTTCAGCTACGTAGGTCCCTATGATTGTTTCTTCAGCCCTTGACCGCTTCATCGTCATTACAACTGTACCGATGACTCTTCCGTATTCACTATCCAGCTTCGCCGCGTATTCATCCACCATGTGTTTAAGCGGAGTGTCCTTCGGATCATGACGCACCCAGAGCGGATGGAGCTTACCCTCGTATGATATCACAGCATCATCTTCAACACTTAGTTCAAGTTCGCCGAGATTCTCACAGTAAGCGCCGGCCTGGGCGATAATAACATTATTAATCAATCTGGGCGTGTTAAGGCGCGTGTGGCTATGCGATCCGATAATGACATCGATGCCGGTTACCGTTGTGGCGAGGATGGAATCCTCTTCATATCCCTGGTGTGTCAATGCAATGAGCAGATCGGTGATATTGTCCAAACTGTCGACCATCTTTTGCAAAATCTCTTGTGCACCGAGGACGCGTAAACCCTCGAGGTTTTTTGTGTTCGTAAGACGGAACAGATCCTTCGACATTAATCCCACGATTCCGATCTGAAGTCCGCCGCGTGTGATGACAACTGAAGCATGATGATTGAGGTGATGATTTCCCATCGAATCCACGAGATTCGCGCTGAGCGCAGGGAAGGCGGCGATCTTTGTCAAATGTTTCAGATTCTCTTGTGACACATCGAGGTCATGATTGCCTATCGTCCACCCGTCATATCCGATGAAGTTCATCATCTCGAAAAGAGCGCCTCCTCGCGAATCCTTGTACTTCATTTCCGCAATCGGATTTCCGGTCATGACATCGCCACCGTCGAGGAGGAGTACAGCAGACTTTTTCTGCCTGATGCTGTCGATGAGCCACTGCAGTTCTAAAAAACCTCCTATGCGTGGTTTGGGATCTGAGAGAACCCATGCTGCCTCGTGAGGCATAAACGATCCATGGATATCGTTCGTGTGAAGGATGCTTATTGTTTTGGGCTGAGTAAAGCAGACGAACGTTGAAAAATGTATGCAAAAAAATCCGCAGATTAGGCGGGCAAACATACGAAAAGACATCGGAAAAGCGCTGAGTTAGTGAATATGATTGGGACAAACCTCAGGGTCTATCACCGCGTTCTACGGTTGTCCCGACAGTGGCAGCCATCCCGTATCGAATGATGCGGGATGGCCCGCCGACCATTAACGGTTCTTCTTTTTATGTCTCATTTTTCTGAGACGTTTCTTACGCTTGTGAGTTGCCATTTTTCTCCTCAAGCGTTTTTTACCGCTCGGCATGAGCTGCTCCTTCTAAAGTATGCACTTTATTGGTTTGTTTTGGATTATGCAGGTAACGACGACTGTCTTTTCTTTAAATTTTCATTCACGACGGACTTCAATTCTTTTGAAACTTTAAAGAACGGAACAAAATGTTCTTCAACCTGAACCTGTGCTCCGGTCCGGGGATTTCTGGCCATTCTCCCCTTCCGCTTTTTCGTTTTGAAGCTGCCAAATCCGCGAATTTCAATATTCTTGCCTTCCTTGAGGGCTTCGATGACAGTTTGAATGAACCCATCAACCACAGCTTCAGTTTCAACTTTTGTTAAACCTGTACCGGAGGCAATATGGTCAACAATATCTGCTTTGGTCAATGTTGGTCTCCTTGTAATGTGATAGATAATCCGTTCTCCTCGAACGGCCTGTTATTTTCAATAACTTTCAATCATCCGGTACTGCAGGATGGTCTGATCGAGCAATTGATCTTGCAGTCCTAATAAACCGGCAATTCTTGAGCGCCCGAAAAGCTGATCGAATATTGATAATCCTCTTTTCCGCTCCTTTACAATTGAAGGCTCTCCGCGTATCCCTGCCAAGTTCGCGGTTATCATGACGGCATCCTCGTATGTGCCGATCGTATCGACTAATCCGAGTGTCAGCGCCTGTGTCCCCGTGAAAACCCTGCCATCAGCTAATTTCAGAACGGATGAGTGGGTCAGCTTGCGTTCACTTTCGACTGCCGAAATAAACTGACGATGGACATCGTCCATGAGTGTCTGAAAATACTTTTTATCGATATCATCCATAGCTCTGAAAGGATTGCCCGCATCCTTGAACTTCCCGCTTTTAATCGTATTTACCTCTACGCCGATTTTCCCCAGCAGGGAATCATAGCGTAAGAATTGTGAAATGACTCCGATGCTCCCGGTCAGTGTTCCCGGATTTGCAACGATCCGATTTGCCGGGCATGAGACGTAATACCCGCCGCTCGCTGCAAGTGAACCCATTGAGACGACAACCGGTTTTCTATCTCTTGATTTTTTAACTTCTTCAAACATCTCCTGACTCGCAACCACACCGCCCCCGGGAGACTCAACACGGAAAAGGATTCCTCTGATCGATCGATCCTCACGATACTTTTTAAACTGCCTGACAATTTCTTTCGAATTGACTATGACTCCATTAAGCTCGATTACCGCAATCTTATCTCCCGAACCAAATACCTCATCCCTTTCATCCGCGGTTATTCCTGTCAGGAAGGTGTATAAGAAAAGAAATGAAAAAAATCCGAATAGAGCCAATCCGGAAATTATGATTATGAACCACTTTGTCGATTTATCCATAAATTCGATAACTCATTGATTTTCAAGCGTATTATACGAAACTCTATTACAAAAGTCAAACCAAAAAAAAGGATGATCACAAAATGATCACCCCTATTACTTGCCTTTGTGGAAAGTACCTAAGAAAAAACCTTCAATGTTTTCCCTATAATACGTGTTTACTTCACTTTTACATCGATTTCGTTGGGTTTTGTCTCTTCTATTTTTGGCAGACTGATGTTCAGAATCCCATTATTGTACGTAGCATCGATCTTATCGGAAGCGATCGAGCTGGGAAGGCTAAATGATCTCTGGAACGTTCCGTAACATTGTTCAATATGTCGGTAGTTCTCACCTTTTTTCTCCGATTCCATTTTTTTCTCCCCCTTGATCACAAGGACGTCATCGTGGATAGTGATTTTTACATCCTGCTTTTCCACGCCGGGGATCTCGATTTTAATGTGATAATCGTTTTCCCTCTCGAGTATATCGACAGACGGCACCCACGTTTTTATTGTGCCATCATCGGAAACGCCGCCTTTGAACCGATCGAACATCCAGTCGATTTCTTTCTGCAGCTGTGAAAATTCCTGATTTAATTCAGCAGCCGCATGCCATGCAGTTACATCTCTCAACGGATTCCAACGTATTAATGTCATGATATCAATCCTTTCTGTGTATTGTTCATCTTAAATTCATTATTAAATACTCACCTATCATTTTTACAAAGTTCATGCCATACATGAAATTTGAAAAAACATTATTAAAATCAGGAAAACTCAGGAATAGATGAAATCATCAAGACTTTTTGACGTGTCAATATGGCATATGATTGAATTCATTCTGCCAACATGACATAATACTGTCATTTGTCTGAGTGCTCTCGGGAAAAATAAGGTAAATTGTTATGGGGAGAATGGAATCAGTATTGCTCCGATTCGTAAAATGATTTTTTTAAACAATATTTTATGTGTGGATGCTCTCGAAGTAACGCTCCGCATCCATAGCGGCCATGCAACCCGATCCGGCCGCACTGACGGCTTGCCTGTAGACCGGATCAGCCACGTCGCCTGCAGCAAATACACCGGGGATATTTGTGAGAGTAGAACCCGGTTTTACAATGACATAGCCGTTTGAGTTTAATTCAATTTTACCTTCAAATATTTTGGTGTTAGGCTGATGTCCGATACCCACGAAATAGCCGTCTGTTCTGAAAACTGACACTTCACCGGATTTCACATTTTTTACTTTTACTCCCGTAATCAATTTTTTCCCCTGGTCTTCCCTGCCGAGGATTTCGATAACCTCGGAATTCCACAGAAACGATATCTTCGGATTTTTCATCGTCCGTTCCTGCATTATCTTTGAAGCACGTAATTGATCCCTCCGATGTATTATCGTCACTTTCGTAGCAAATTTCGTGAGGAACGTTGCTTCCTCCATCGCAGTATCGCCACCGCCGACGACAACCACTTCGAGTCCCTTGAAGAAAAATCCATCGCACGTTGCACATCCTGAAACGCCGTGTCCCATGTACTCTTTTTCAGATGGCAGTCCGAGCCATCTGGCAGACGCCCCGGTAGCCAAAATGAGTGCGTCGGCGTAATATTCCCTGTCGTTTGAATAGACTACAAATGGTTTCTTAGAAATATCAATCCGCGTAACATCCTGATAGAGAGTAACAGCGTTGAAACGCTGTGCTTGTTTACGAAAATATTCCATCAGCTCGGGTCCCATTACCCCTTCCGGAAATCCCGGGTAATTTTCCACTTCCGTCGTGATTGTCAGCTGGCCGCCGGGCTGCATGCCCTCGAATACCAGCGGATTTAGATTTGCCCGGGCGGTATAAATCGCTGCAGTTAGTCCGGCCGGCCCGGAACCGATGATGATAATCTTATAATGATTTTCCATCGTCACTTTCCTGATGTATTTAAAGTAGTTTCCGTTAAAGCGCGTGCATTCCTCTGAAGCCGGTGAAGCTGTATCCGCTTCACAGGATTATTTCTGAACCGTTCTGCAAATTCTTTCTCTGTCATAGCCATAACCGCCGTCAAATGGGGCGCAATAATATCCTCCCGAACGAGGAACTCATCGACTTGAGTTTGCCGCGCCCGTTCCCGATTCCATGGACATACTTCCTGACAGATGTCGCACCCGTATATCCAACCACGTCGATCCTGCATCATATCATCTGAATATTTTCCTTTGTGTTCAACCGTCATGTACGAAAGACACTTTCTGACATCCAGAACATACGGAGCAACGATGGCACGTGTCGGACAAGCATCGATACATAAACTACAACTTCCGCATTTGTCGACCTTCGGCGCATCATATTCAAATTCCTGAGTCAGCAGGATTTCACCAAGGAATATCCACGATCCAAGCTCTTCAGTTATCATTATCGTGTGTTTTCCCCTCCACCCTAACCCGGAACGTTCCGCCCAGTACTTTTCAAGCACGGGTCCACCGTCAACGCATATCTTTCCTCGTACGGATGGTATTAATGTCTTTATGAAAGCGAACAGTTTTTCCAAACGATCCGAAACCACGGAGTGATAATCATTACCCCATGCATACCGTGAGATTTTTCCTCTTCCCTCCTCCTGCGGGTACTCCGCAACGTTATAGTAATTGATTGCCGCAGATAGTATCGTTTTTACTCCCGGAAGGAGTTTCGAAGGATCAAGACGAATTTCCAAAGTCTCAGCAAGCCATGATAATTCACCATTGTAATTATTACCAAACCACGGCAGCAATCGCGCGGATTCACTTACGCACGGTCCCGCCGGAGAGAATCCGATTTTAACGAATCCCAGCTCAGTCGCAAAGCTTTTGATTATATCTTTCCGAGTTTCCATACAATATTGCCGAGCCATCGGTACCGATAGAAATACCGAACAATCATCATTCGAAACTAACTGAATGGCCGAATACAAATCCCTTTTCAGTTCTCTGCACCGTCCCTGTTACCGTCGTCGGGTCATGCTCAAAAAAGAGTATCCATTCTTCATCGACAGCCTGTGTCAGGTACTTTTTCTTGTCATCAAGTGTCACAAGCGGCATAAGGTCAAATGCAGGTATATAGGGCAGTGAGACATGCGACGTGAAGGGTATCAGGTCGCCCGGATAGAAAAGGGTCTTCTCGTCATGACATATTTTAAGCATCTGCTGGGAGGGAGTATGGCCATCCGACAGCAGTATGTGCATTCCGGGAAACAATTCGCATTCTCCGTCCAGCAATTCGAGAACCCCGTAATCCTTCAGGGGCAGATAATCAGCAGAAATATAACTCGCACGATCCTTCGGGGTAGGATTGAGCGCCTGCAACCACTGTTTTTTCTGAACGTAATAGCGGGCTCCGGGAAACGTCGGCATGACAGCTTCGCCGTGCCGCATTGTCGCACCGCCACTGTGATCAAAATGGAGATGAGTGAGTATCACATCGGTGACATCCGCCGGTTTTACGCCACACTTCTCGAGAGAGAGGAGCAATTCCGATTCATTATTGTCGAGATTGTACAACTCACGGAACTTATCCGTTTTTTTCGCGCCATTGCCGGAATCCACCAGCACTACCCTCCCATTTCCCCTTACGAGGAGACATCTTGCCGCAAGTTTGACGCGGTTTCGGTCATCGGCTTGCATCGATTTTTGCCATACAACCTTAGGGATCACACCGAAGATCGAACCCCCGTCAAGCCAGAAAGACCCTGTCTCTATCGGATAGATTGTGTACGCACCAATTTTCATCTGCTCTATTCGTTCTTCAGTCAGGAGAATTAAAAAGGTCGGTTGACGGAATCAACCGACCTTTCCGAAAAAAGACTCGAACAACCAAATCATTTTTTGAACCGTGAATTCTCGGAGCTTAACGCTGAGAACTGTTTTTCTGAATGGATTTTCTTTGCGCGTTCGAATAGTACGGCTTCCGTTTCCGGATGGTTTGGATCTGGCACACAACAATCAACCGGACAAACTGCAGCACATTGTTCCTGGTTGAAATGTCCGACGCATTCAGTGCATTTCTCCGGAACGATGTAGTAAAGGTCGTTCGAGAGCGCATCGAACATCTGTCCGTTCAACTCGTACTGAGCACCGCCTGCGTAGATGGCCGTGTTAGGGCATTCGGGTTCACACGCTCCACAGTTTATACATTCCTCAGTGATCATTGTTGCCATAGTGTAATCTCCTTCGTTTTAAGCCGTTGAATATTGTTTCTGGTAAATAATCCGGCGTGAACAGCCTCTCATATACGCCTGAATATCGTTGAATTCGTATATTAAAGTATAATAAAAAGTTTATCCAAATTCAAACCGTCATACAGAAAAGTAGCGCGCCTGCGGATGATGCACAACTATGGCCGATGTCGACTGTTCGGGAACCAGCTGAAACGTCTCTGTCAGCCGAATTCCGATTCTTTCGGGTTTCAATACCTCAAAAAGAGTTCTCTGGTCTTCCAGATTAGGACAGGCTGGATATCCGAAACTGTATCGTGCTCCGCGATAACGCTGGCTGAACAGTCCTTTGATTTCCTCCGCATCGTCCCGATGTATCATCATCTCTTCCCTTACTCTCTTATGCCATAGCTCCGCAAGCGCTTCGGTTGTCTCAACACTGAGACCGTGAAAATAGAGATACTCCTTATAACTGTGACTCTTGTACAGATCCTCGGCATGGACTGATGCACGCTCACCCATGGTGACAATAAAAAATGATACAACATCAATAATGCCGGATGATGTGGGAACAAAATAATCGGCAATGCAGAGATTGCGGTCACCCGGTTGTCTCGGGAATGTGAGACGTACCCATTCCAGGAGCTTGTTCCGCTCCGGCACATCAATCCCCCTCCATTCCTCAAAGAGATTAGCCAATCCGACCGGACGGTATATGATAAGGTCATTTCCATCCGACTGACAAGGGAAGTATCCGTACACCACTTCCGGACAAAGGAGATTCTCGGCGATTGCCTTTTCCTTCATTCGTTTGAATTCAGGATATACCTCGGATTCCAGAACTAAACGGTATTCATCCTCCTTCAGTTTTCCTCTCTTCATCTGCCACTGACCCCGGATGAGCACAGCTTCATTGATGTACGGAAATACCTCATTGACGTTTAAAGATTTAACGACAGCGCTCCCGAAGAATGGCGGTCGGGGTATCTCATTTTCAGTCAATCGATTCACACTGGATTCTGTCTTTACTACGACCTGAGCTCCCCTGCGTTTGGTTTGTTCGGAGCCGGCAGGATCGGACGTCCGCTCTGCAGACGGCGATAGTTGCCGGGGGGAACCGGCTGTGATCTTTTCCATTGAGCTGAGTCCGTCGAATGCATCGTTTGCGTAGAAGACCGATCCGTTATAGATATTTGCCAGGACATCGTCAACGTACCGCCGCGTCAATGCCGCCCCGCCAACGATTACGGGTATCCGGATCCCACGCTCATTCATGACTTCCAGATTATTTTTCATCACATGAGTCGATTTAACGAGAAGTCCCGACATACCGATAGCATCCGCACGGTGCTCCGTTGCGGCCGTGAGCATTTTTTCGAGCGGACACTGGATACCGAGATTAATAACTGCATACCCGTTGTTGCTGAGGATAATATCGACGAGATTCTTGCCGATGTCGTGGACATCGCCTTTTACCGTTGCAAGGATGATGCACCCTCGCCGAACCGTCTCGCGTTTCTCCATTCCTTTTTCAAGATACGATACAGCGGTTTTCATAACCTCCGCCGATTGAAGCACGAACGGAAGCTGCATTTGTCCGCTTCCAAAGAGGTCACCGACGATTTTCATCCCGCCGAGCAGTATGTTGTTGATAATGTCGAGTGGTGGATATTGCCTGAGCGCCTCATCAAGATCCGCCGCTAACCCTCCCTTATTGCCATCCACGATACGTTTTTTTAAGCGCGCGTCGATGGACTCTCCCGCCACAGCATGAATGACCGTTTTTCCTCTGCTGGTTCTGAAACGGTCGATCAAATCGATCAGAGGATCGTAATCCGTCCGTCTCTCATCAAAGATAATCATCCGACAGACTTCCTGCTCCTCTTTCGATATTTTGTACAGGGGGAGGATTTTCGATGCATGGACAATAGCTATGTCGAGACCATATTCAACCGCGTAGTGTAGGAACACACTGTTGAGGACTTTCCGCGCATCAGGTGTGAGGCCGAACGAGATATTGCTGATGCCGAGGCTTGTCTGCACCTTCGGAAATTCATTCTTCAGCGTTCTGATTGCCTCCAGCGTGTTTATACCGGCACGTCGGAATTCCTCGTCGCCCGATGCAAGAGTGAACGTGAGCGGATCGAAGATCAGGTTGTGCTCATCAAGATCGTACTGCTGAATTGCGATCGAGTGGATGCGTCTTGCAACTTCAATTTTTCTTTCTACAGACTTCGCCATTCCTTGTTCATCAATCATCATCGCGATCACTGCAGCGCCGTATACACGGCACAGCCCCAACACTTTTCCCATTTTTTCCTCCCCCTCTTCCAGGTTGATCGAATTGATGATGGACTTCCCGGCAAGGACTTTCAGACTATTTTCGATCACGAGAGGGTCAGTCGAATCGAGCATGAGCGGAGCTGTCGACTGTGTATTCAGCCGTGTTACGATCTCCCGCATATCCCGCATCTCATCCCGGTCAACGTATGCCGTGCATACATCGAGTATGTGCGCGCCTCCCCGTATCTGCTCCTTTGCCAGCTCAACTATACCTTCCCAATCATCGCGCATGAGCAATTCCCGGAACTGCTTGCTGCCATTCGCATTCAGCCTTTCACCGACAAGAACGGGTGGCCGATCAATTCTGAGAGGAACAGTCTG
>Ga0315277_10005583_pt1 | contig 16562 bp, 12 predicted proteins | sample YL17G05_15_MG_FD_203695 | JGI IMG/M metagenome (GOLD analysis project Ga0315277, IMG submission 203695) | Sediment microbial communities from Yellowstone Lake, YNP, Wyoming, USA - YL17G05_15 | ecosystem: Environmental > Aquatic > Freshwater > Lake > Sediment | place: USA: Wyoming | collected... | reverse complement strand
AATGGAGAATCAGGACCTGTAGCTTCGCCCCTTGTGGGCGTCAGTATTCCGGTAAGTATCCGTAGGCTTGTCGGTCTTACGGGTTTTCACGATCATGCACAACGGGCGCGACGAGAAAGCGATTGAACAGGGAGAGAAAACATCATGCTGATTAGTGCGGGCGCGCACGGAGTGGAACCTGCCTTAATTTTGCTCCTTTTCGCGGCTCTGGTGGTCACGGTTATTGTCATCAATGCAATCCTGGCCAGCAAACGGCGCGAGGCGTGGCAGGCGCTCGCAGACCGTCTTGGCTGCTCATTCAGCGCCAACGACCCGTTCGATATCCCTTGGTCCTATCCGCAACCGCTTTTCAACCGGGGCCGCGCGCAGAAAGCCTACAACGTTCTATCGGGTCGAATCAAAGGCGCCGAGCTCTTCTGCTTCGAATACCGCTATACGGAAGGACAGGGGAAAAATCGTCACACCTATCATCTCACCTGTCTTCTCCTCACGTCGCCGATCTTTTTTCAGACACTTCTTATTCGGCCCGAGTCGTTTCTCGACCGCGTGGGCGAGTTTTTCGGTATAGACGACATTGACTTCGAATCGGACGAATTCAGCCGGCGATTCTACGTCAAGTGCGACGACAAGAAATTCGCCTACGACATCCTCCATGCGCGCGCGATGGAGCTTCTGCTCGAATGCGGCAAGGTCTCTGTCGAAGCACAGGACAACTCGATTTTGTTTCACTATATGGCGAGGCTGCGCGTGCCCGGCGAGGTCGAGCCGCTGATCCAGCGCGGGGTGCGGTTTGTCGAACTGATCCCGCACTATCTCATCGAACAAGCCAAGGGGTGAACGCATGGGCGGGGAAAGGCTTCTGTTGATGGGAGACTTCGGCCCGGTGCTTATCTTCGTCGCCGTTGTCGCGATAATCGGGATCGCTATCATTGCGCACCTCCAAGCGGCCAAGCGCCGCGAGGCGTGGCGGCAGTTGGCGCAACGGCTGGGATGCGAGTTCAGTCCCAGCGATCCGTTTAATATTCCCAAGACATTCTCCCAGTCGTTTTTTCAGCAGGGACACGGTCGCAAGGCCTCCAATGTCCTTTACGGCGCAATCCAAGGTCGCGCCCTCAAGTGCTTTGACTACCGCTATAAGACCGGCTCGGGCGATAACGAGACCACCCATAGTCTGACTTGCCTTCTCCTGACCCCGCCGATTCCCTTTCAGCCGCTTTCGATTCGGCCGGAGTCTTTTCTGGACCGCGTGGGTGAGTTCTTCGGTCTTGATGACATTGATTTCGAATCGGACGAGTTCAGTCGGCGGTTTTTCGTCAAATGTCCGGACAAGAAGTTTGCTTACGACATCCTTCATCCGCGCGCGATGGAGTTTCTCATGGAATGGGGCAAGGTTTCACTTGAAGCGCGGAGCGATTCCATTCTCTTCTGTTCTCCGCAAACGAACCGCGTGCTGAATGTCCCGGAGGAGGTGCAGCAGCTCATTCAGCACGGGTTGCGGTTTCTCGAACTGATTCCCAACTATCTCCTCGAGCAGGCGAAAGGAGCGAACTGATGAGTCCGGGAACGTTTCATCTGATCGTGATTGCCGTGATCCTCATTGTGCCGCTGGCCTATGTGCTGGGCACCTATAATCGTCTGGTGAAAGTGCGCTTCACGATCCGCGAGTCGTGGTCCAACGTGGACACGGAATTGAAGCGGCGCTATGACCTGATTCCGAACCTCGTCAGCACGGTCAGGGGCTATGCGGCCCATGAGCGCGGCGTTCTGGAGGCGGTGGTCAAGGCGCGCCAGGCGGCGGTGGCGAGCACGGGTTCGCCGGCCAGTCAGGCGAAGGACGAAAACGAACTGGTTCGCCAGTTGCGCTCGCTTCTGGCCGTCGTCGAACGCTATCCCGATCTCAAAGCCAGCCAGAGTTTTCTCGCGCTCCAACACGAGCTGGTGAACACCGAAGACCGCATCCAGGCGGCGCGGCGCTTTTACAACGGCAACGTGCGCGCGATGAACGTGATCGTGCAATCGGTGCCGAGCAACCTCATCGCCGGCCTGTTCGGCTTCAAAGAAGAAGAATACTTCGAGATCGAAGACCTGGGCATGCGCGCCCCGGTCCAGGTTTCGCTGACGTAGCGGTCAGCCCTCAACGATATCAAGTAGCAAATTCCAAAAGCGGCGGCTTTTGGCGAGGTGAGATTCGGCGGCCTCGTCGTTGCGTTTCTCGACCGCTTTGCCGGCGCTCGACGCCTGGCGCGAGGCCTTGATCAGATAGAAAAAGGCGAAGAACAGCGGCGCGTTGGCTTCGAATCGCTCGCGTCGCGTCGGTTCAGCCGCGAAATACTCGTCGCAGAAATCTTCCCACCACGGCTGATCGAAAAACATCCATCGCGCGTCCACCAGGTCGGACTCGAAACAGCCGTAGGCCATCGAAACCAGGTCGAGCAGAACGATCCCACCGTCCGGCGTCAGCAAGAGATTCTCTCGATTGAGATCTCCGTGAATGAGTTCGTAGGATTGGGGAAGCGGCCGCTGCGCCGTCTTCTCTCGAAGCCATGCGATGCATCGCTCGACTTGGCGGGCTGTGGCGTCGGGCAACTGCTTGCGAATCCGCTGGAAACGGACCGGCGCTCGGGCCATTGCTTCCCGGATTGGGTCGGCGGCGTTGTCTTTCAGCCAGGGATGGCCCGGACGCGGCGATTGCTCTTTGTGAAGCCGAAGCACGGCTTCGACGACCCGGCGGCGCACGGTCTCGTCGTCGCGCACCGCTTCGGTGATTACTTGTCCTTCGATGAATTCCTCGAGCAGCACCTCGACATCGGCCTTTCCGCGCGGAAATGGGAGGACTTCACGGAAAGGGATCGCCGGCATGCGGAATCCTCGCTCGGCGAGGCGGCGGTTGAGATACCAATGGGAAAAGCCGGGCTGCTTGACGGGATCAACGAAATAGGCGCGCAGGACCAGCGATTGCCCGTCGGCGAGAATGAGATGGCGAACCAACGCTGTCTGGCCCGAAGCGAACGACTCGATCTTCGTTGCCGGTGGCTGGCCGATGCTCTTGAGGATTGCGGGCAGGTCATTGGCCACAAGGCGGTCAATGAAACCCGTCAGGCGTCGTTGCCCACCAAAAAAATGGCTCAGGTTCATCACGATTCTCCGTGTCCGGCCATCCACGCGCCCGGCAGACGTCAACTCTATCGCCCAAAGCACCGGTCGGTTCAAGAGCAACTCGACTGTTTTTTGGCAAGACGGCCTTGGCAGATAAGCCCCGGCCCCGCGGTGGTCTTGTGAGTTTCGTCTATGCCAACAAAGAAAAAACTGTTTGACAGGGGCACAGCCCATAGCCAGCATCGAGATGGTATTCTTGTTGGATGTTGTTGGCGGTTCACCAAAAACCACGCTGGAGAGGTGAGACTGTGGACCCGAAACGTATTCTGATTCTGATCGTCCTGTTGGTGCTTCTGGGGTTTGCGACGCGACATGCGTGCAAGAAATGGCGCCAGTTCAACCCGCGCCCTGGGGACTTCAAACCGGTACCGACAGTGCCGGCGACAACGCCAGCACCGGGTGGGACGGCTGGCGGGGCAGGGCAGCCGTAAGGCCGGTTGCCCATCGCCATTTCTCAGTCGAATTGGCTCAGGTCGGACTAGATCCCTGCGAGGGAGCGTGCTGCTCCCTCGTTCTCTTATACGTGAGACACTCGCGGGTCGCTTGACGACCCTGGTAGCGGGTCAGGCATGAAAGCGATCGTGCGGCGACCGCCGCCACGGAGGCTTGATCCCGGTTCCGGACGGCGGCAGCGATTGAGAACGTCACAAGTCTGTGGACAGCCCGAGCGGGAGTAGCTCAGAGGTAGAGCTCCTGCCTTCCAAGCAGGACGTCGCGGGTTCAAATCCCGTCTCCCGCTCCATTTTGTTTCGAGGAGTTGCGTCACTCCGCGACGCCGCCGAACCTTCGGACTTTCACCTGTGTCTCACCAGGATTGAATCACAGTCAAGAGAAGATGCGACTATCTGGCCAATCTGCGACTTTCACCTGAATCCGTTCTCCGGGAATGCGAATGTCAATGTCGAACGACGCACCACTCCAGCAGAAGGAATCGGCCGTCGGCAGAAGCGCCAATACCACTTTGCCTGATGGTTGCTGGGCGCCAAACTCTGGGGGACGCTCGAAAATATTTCCGCGATCACCTACTGGCGAGCGACAGGCCAGATCCTGCTTGCACGCCCGAGGCCATACAGGCCAGGTTCCTGGTGGGACGGGATAGGACCGGGGCGGGATTCTGGCCGATCTGTATGACAAACCGTCACGCCTGTCGGTTATACTCCCGTCGAGCGACAGGAGGATGCGCGATGAAATCTAAATGGATAGTGATGCTGTCGGTTCTTGGTACATGGTCATTTGTCGTCTTTGGAGCGACGGCTGAGATTCGAACTGTAAAACTCCAGGAATGGGATGATTGCCTGGAGCTGACCAATGGCGTTGCGCGGATCGTAGTCGCGCCAGCGGCCGGAGGGCGCATCGTGCATTACAGCCGCGACAGCGGCCCGAACTTCTTCCTGAGCGGTTACCAGATGGACATCGGTCCGGAGCTCGACTATCTGCCGAATCACCAGCCGCTTTGGGGAGGGCGCTATGAGGCCGAGAAACTCGGTTCGCTATCGGTGCGCCTTACCAGCCCCAGCGACGAGGCCACGGGCGTGCAGCTCGTCAAAGTCATTGAGCTCGCCGAGTCGGGCGCCGGCCTTGCGGTCCGTCAGACAATGAGAAACGTTGGGCCAAAGGAAATCGCCTACTGCTTTTGGGATCGAACGATGACGGGCGCCGCGTATGGCTTTTTCGAGTTGAATCCCAAGAGCCGGTTTCCGGCGCGATGGTCGGTCCGGCAGGGCGGACCCCGCACCTATCGCTATGACGGCGCATCGCCCTCTTCGCCGCGCGTCAGGATTGTCGGCGATCTATTGGTAACCGTTCCCGGCAAGAAGATGGAGAAGGTCGGGGCAGACAGCATGGCGGGCTGGATCGCGGGATTTCGCGATGGATGGCTGTACGTCAAACGATTTCCGGTCTATCCGGATGGAGACTATGCGGATGGAGGCAACAGTGTGGAATTCTGGGTGGATGCGGCCGGCACACGAACCGAAATCGAACCGCTCAGTCCGAAGGTCAAACTCCAACCGGGCGCGTCGTACTCGTTCGACGAACGATGGGACCTGCGGCGCGTTGAGGAGAAGATCACGGCTGCCGAGGATATTCCCAAACTCTTGCCTCACATTCGAAACATGGCTCCATTGCCAAAACGTTGATCTTGGTTCCGAGATGTCAAGTCGCCGAAAATACTAGAGTCCCCGTTTGGGAGAACGACAGCCGATTGCACGCGGCGCATGGCCGGCAAAAATGGAACCAGCCCACAGTACAGCCTAACCCGCATTTCTCACAACGAACTGTAGCCGCCGAAGTGATGAGGCGGACGGGGTTCGCTCTGAAGCGGTCCGCCTCATCACTTCGGCGGCTACAGTCTGTCGTCTCTATTATTGATTGGTGAGAAACGCGCGCTAACGACTGACTGTGCAACCTCCCTGTTGCCGGCAAGGACTTGCGTGTCGTCTGCGCAACCATCTCTCATACTTGCCTGGATCACGCGGATGGTTTGAAGAAGCGATCCCTTATGCCGAAGTCAGTCCTATCGGATATCGCCAATGAGTTTCCTGAGGGGCCGGGTAACAACCAGCAGCAACAGGCCGGAACCGGCGGTGGTCAGGACGATGCGCAGGAACATTTCCGGCAGCTGCGCCGGTCCCTCGGCGAACTTGCCGGCAATTAAGCCTGCGATCAGGTTGCCCAGCGAAGTCGCCAGAAACCATAACCCCATCATCTGGCCGCCAAACCGTCGCGGCGCCAACTTCGTCACCGCGCTCAAACCCACCGGGCTGAGGCACAGCTCGCCGAACGTGTGCACGAGGTAGGTCGTGATCAGCCAGTAGGGCATCGCCTGTCTTCCGGCGGCGGCAATTTGCGAAGCGCTGGCCATCACCAAGAAACCGAGTCCCAACAGAATGAGACCTATTGCGAACTTGGCCGGGATGGAGGGATTGAGGTTGCGGCGGGCCAGCATCACCCACAGCGCCGCAAACACCGGCGCCAATGCAATAATAAACACCGGATTCAGCGATTGGAACCAGCCGGTGGGGATCGGATTGATCTTTTTGGACCAAGCGGCAGGGAGCAAATAGTCGAGCGCCGCGATCGTTCGTTGTGTGTAGCGTTCGGCGAACAAATTCAGGGAGGAGCCGGCCTGTTCGAAGCCCGACCAGAACATGGCCGAGGCCATCAGCAGTACGATCAGCACCACGGTCCGTTTTTTCTCCAGTGTATCCAGTTTGCCGAACAGCAGGATTCCTGCGAAGTAGATCGCGCCCAGGCCGACGATGACATAGGATGTCTTCTTGGCGATGGGAACGGGATTGAACGTCACGACGCGGCTCAATCCGAGAGCGACCATCAGCAGGACCACGGCGAGACCGGCCACGACAATATACCAGGCTTTGTCGAATCCATGATTTGCGGCGCCCTCTTTTCGACGCGGACGCAAGCCAGCCTCGCCAAGATGTCTCGCGGTGAGTTTGAACTGAAGCAGTCCGAACAACATGCCCACGCCGGCGGCGGCAAACCCGTAGTGCCAGTTGACCTTCTCTCCCAGGGCGCTGCAAACCAGCGGACCGATGAACGCGCCCAGGTTGATGCCCATGTAGAAAATACTGAAGCCGGCATCGCGACGTGCCCCGCCTTCCGGATAGAGATGGCCGACGATAACGCTGATGTTGGGTTTGAGAAGGCCTGTGCCGAGAATCACCAGCAGGAGTCCCAGGAAAAATGTCTCCTTCATCGGGATGGCGAGGGTGAAATGGCCGGCGGCGATGATGATGCCTCCATACCAGACGGAACGCTGTGCACCCAGAAGACGGTCGGCAATCCAGCCTCCGGGCAGCGCCGCCAGATAAACCATCGCCGTGTAAAGACCATAAATGGCCGTGGCGGTTTCATCGGTCAATCCCAGTCCGCCCCGGATCGCATCCACCATGAAGAGCACGAGCAGCGCCCGCATGCCATAGTAGCTGCACCGCTCCCACATTTCGGTGAAAAACAGGGTGTAGAGTCCCCGCGGATGGCCCGCAGTCGGTGCGGTTTGAGCAGCGATGGAGGAGGCTTGAGTGGTATCAGCCATTCTCTTGCTCCTGCACGAAGTGTTTTTCTTCCATTTCTTGAATCTCACTCATTTTTGTTTCGCAACGACCGGTATTTTGGCCTCAGTGCCTCTTCGAAAAAGATGGGGTTCCCTATGAATTGAACCTGCCGTTGGCAGAGAGCGTGATGACGGATTTCGTCCCTACGGTGACGGCGGGTGTCAGTGCAACATGACCGGGTTCTTTTCTTCAACTTCAAATCAACGCGGCGGGCATCGGCCTATGCTCGGTAGCGGGGGCTATCCTCGCCATGGCCCAGTCGGCGGGAAAAGCGCGACAAGGCGATTTGCGCAGGGGTCGTCACGGAGCGCGTGCTTGTGTTGCCGTGTGTAAAGGGCTCAAGCACAAGCAGCGCCGCTCTGATGGAGAGCGTTCGCAATAGGACCGCCCCCTCGGCAATCATCAACCGCGAGGTTGATACTCTGGGGGCCGTTGGTTCGACTGTCGCCGATCGGCTGTTCTGTGCCTGCCTTCGCCGGCTCTGGGCCAGATGGAGCCAATGCCTACCCTATTTCACTGATGCCAACCGACCAAGGAATCGCTTCTCCTATCCACATCTCGCTGGCGCCTGCCTTTCTGGCGAACCTATGTAGGAAAGGTTCAACGGCATACTCAAAACGCAAAACTTCAAGATCAAGGATTCTGTTTTGGCGAACGACAACCAACGCGAACTCGATCAATAGCCATGGGGGCTATGATTGTTCCCATGGCAGCTGAGAAAACACGTCCCCTTCTGGAAGCCTTCGGAGGTGTATTCCAATCGCTGGGTCACCGGATCGGGCCTCACAACCGTGATGTCGAAATTGATCAAATGCGCATTGTGAACTGCCGTTCCCTCCGACCGCGAGATGCCGTGAGCGTCGTGGCAGACAGAACACGGCGCGCGCACGCGCACCACATGACGATAGTGTTCGGAAAACGAGCGATCCGAGATGATGCTGAGGCGATCGTGGCACTGGTAACACAAGGCGTAGGTCTGTTGGCTCTCGCTCACCATGTCTCCCGTTTCGTAAGGGAGAACCAGGAGATTCTGATATCTCGAACCATGAGGCCCGCGGATGGCATTGGGGCCGCCCGGTGCGCTCGCATCGTCGCTATGGCAATCGCTGCAAGAAACCAGGCTCGTTACGCTCCGGGGCGGGAGGAGACTGGGGACATTCGAATTGCGGCCAACAGCCTCGACGGGGTGAAACGACACAGCCGAGGGGTCGAACTTTTCGCGCAGGCTGCTGAGCATTCTGTTGCGCCGAATCGGCCGAGTGACCGAGTATTGAGCCGCCTGCGAGTGGCACTTGAAACAGACCTCGTGCTCGAACTGCGCTTGTTCCGCAATGGCTCCCGAGGCCGAAATCCCCGAGACGCCCTTGAGCGCGCCGGACACATTCGGCTTGATCGCCTTCATGTCGTCGGCGGCATGAGGATTGTGGCAGTCGGTGCAGCCGACGCGTGAGACCTGGAATTCGCGGCCGATCTGCTTCGGGCGAGACCCGAGCGCCGACTCGACTCGATGCCGGTAGGGCTTCTCGAAATCGGGTCGCAGGTCTTTGCGAGCCACAGCCCCATCGTGGCAGGAATAGCAATTCTCCGCCTCCAGCGCATCATAGAGAAGATGTTCTTTTCCTCCGGCTTCATGCATGTCATGACAGTTGGCGCACGCGTTGCCGTGCACATCCTCATACGGCGTGTAGGGCCACGGGTCGCGTCCCGAACCGTTCCAACGCGCCGTCGAGAGGTTATGGCTGCAGGTGGCCCAATCCTTGAGACCATGACAGGTCAGACACAGCCGCCCTTCGCGATTGTCCATGACGAGGAAGTCGCCGTTGTGGTTGTCGTGAGCATCGTGGCAACTCGTACATTGCACCTGGCCGTTTCCGTCCAGACGGACAGGGCCCAACTGCATCGGCAGGGCCTTGTAGGACAGTGGGTTGGCCGATTGCGCCTGGTTGTACGACATAGACACGGGATGATCGTCCGAGAGATCGGTTCCCAGGTTCTTCCTTTCCCTTATGCGTTCGGCGGCACCCATTGACTCCGGCGTCGGCCGCGTTAACAAACGACCGACCGCAATCGTTCCGTCGTGGCAACTGAGGCAGAGCTTCGACGACCCCGTCGGCTGACCGGGCTGAGCCTTCGCCGTGGGACTCTTATAGGTAATAGAAACAGCCTGCGAGAGTTCGCGATTCCACAGCGGGGTAACGCCCGCCCGGTGGGGGACGTGACAAAAAACGCAAATCTCGGTCTCGGAAAGCGATTTGACCGGGCCTGGGCCGCTCACCGAGAGATTGTGGGGCGAATTGACAATGCTGTCCTGCGGCGCCGGCCAAACCGGCTGCACGAGTAGCGCAATGAGGGCGATCAGACACTTTTTCATCGCGTCTCATCCTCCAGATACTGGAAAACCTCGATGCGGCGATTTTGCTGATCGGCCACGAAGATTCGGTTGTGCGAATCAATGAAAATGCCCGCGGGCAACCAGAATTCGCCCTCGCCCGCACCCGACTGGCCCACGGTGAGCAACAGTGATCCGCGATGGTCGAAAACCTGGAAGTTGTCAAAGATTGCATCTACAACAAAGATATGTCCCGCACGATCTGTGGCAACCCCCTTGGGTCGTGTAAAGTACCCGGGCGTGTCGCCCTCTCGCCCAAAGGACGAAAGGAAGTTGCCCGAAGCATCGAAGATACAAATGGCAAAATTCATCGCGCTGGTTACATAGAGGTTTCCATTTTCGTCCACCCAGAGGTGAGTGGGGAAATTGAGTTCACCGGGTTCGGTGCCACGGCTGCCGATGGCGCCGACCAACGTTCCGTCGGGCCGAAGCACCTTGACCTGATGAGCGATCACGTCCGCAACATAAAGGAGGCCTGTCCGGCTGGAGTATGCAAGGCCGGCCGGCCGCTTCAGCGTTCCCTCGCCGGTGAGGGGGCGAATGAATTTCCCCTGACAGTCGAACACCAACACGTTGCCCAGCAAAGAGTCCGAAACATACACGCTTCCATTTCCGTCCGTCGTGACCCCAATGGGCTGTTGCAGCGTGCCCTTGTCCAGATCGGTCACCGCCTGGTAGCGGTGCCGGCGCATGTCAATGAAATGGACACAGCCTTTGCCCGGATCGGTGACCAGCAAAAGATCGTCGCTACCCATGTGAACGTCGAAAGGAACGCCAAAGGAGTAATCCGCTTTCCCGCCGAAGAGGTCGGCCAGTCCCATCCATTTGCGGCGAACGAAGAGATCATCGGGCGAACGAATGCTGGCCATGAATTCTACTCGAGGGCCGCTGCCTATCTGGGGCCATACGAGGTTGGTTTGTGGCTGCGTCAGCGTATTCTTCACCCGGACGCGGGCACACTGCGTGATCAGGGCAATCATGGCGACCGTGCCAGCCAGACCGATCCATGCCGAGACGCGGCGGCACAGGCCTCGCCCAACGATCTTGTGCGATCTGACATTTCGGTCTGAATGGTTTTGAGCCATAGACATCCTACTTCTCATGTCGCAATGAGGAATGGAAATATTGATATCGCCAGAGCGCCCGAACACCATGACAATACTTACAAATCTGATCCTGACTTCGGGTTCTCAAGAAACTATTGAGCGAGTTTCCCGTGCCCACGGGAGGGTATTCGACCGCAGGGACTTCGTCCGGCTGCCATTTGTGCGCATCGTGGCATGTTAGACACGTCACCGATCCCCGCTCGGCGGGTTGCCCTTCGTCATCATAGACAGACACGGAAAACGAAGGGTCAGAACCGTCAACGCGAAGCCGGATCAGGCTCTTATCAATCGGAGTGGGGTGCATTGCGGGTCCTCTGAGTTTCGACTGGGCCATTCCGCCTGTTGCGTGGCAGCTCAAGCACAGCCGGTCAACGACATTGGGGCCGCTGCGAGGTGTTTGCGCCCAGAGCGAAAGGCTGCGACCTTTATGGACGACATGGCACGCGCCGCATATTCCGCTTTGGTCCACAGTTTTGCCGAGAATGTTCTTGGCTTGTGGGGCCGAGACTCTCAGGTCATGTTCACTTCCTTCGAGACGCCCGGCCATTCCCATGTGGCAAGTTCCGCAGAAATCACCCTCCAATGGCGACTCGCGCAGTAGATTCTGGGGGACCCGGCCGTCATGAACATCGTGGCAGCTGAGACAACTCATCTTGCCGTCGGCGCTCAGTCGGATCAATTCTCCATTCGGAAATGTGGCGCGGGCAGATTGCCCGTGATTTGTGGTCGGCGAAACACCAACAGGATGGCTGTAAGGGCCAAGCCCGTATTGCGAGAGATCATTCTCGTGGCAGACCGCGCAAAGGCTGGAAGACGATCCATCCGTCCCACCCAGAAGAACGAGCAACGGGTTCGCAGCGCCATGAAGGCTATGGCAGGTTTGGCAGCCGATGCCTCCCTTTTCGGTGTTAGGCTGCCCATGGATGCGCGCCAGTTCCGGGGGTAGTGGAAAGTCGTCATGGCCGACGGGATGATTGCCCCCCGTGGCTGCTGTCGAGGTCGTATACTCGTGGCATTGAACGCACAGCGCGATTGGGCCGGGACGCTGGGTCAGGCGCAAGAATGCATTGTGCTCCAGGTCAACTCGGGCCCTCTCGGTGTTCGAAGATGGAACATGTCCGGGTCCATGCGGCGTGTGGCAGGTGCCGCAGTAAACCTCCTCCTCGCGCAACAGGGGCAATCCATGCGGCCGACGACCGCTTTGCAGCTTGGAGATTCCGGCCATGGGATGTTGGTGGCCGAGCCGAATCCGTGCGCGTGAGTCGGCGACGTAGCCGTCGTGACAACTGAAGCACATCAAGTCCGTGCTTTCCGCACCCTCGCGGCCCGATTGGTAGCCTTCGTCGCGCTGGTAGGGGACGAGCAATTCGGCGCCCGATTGGGCGAAATCCTCCAGCCACACCAAATGGCACTGTGTACACTCGGACGCAGACGACATGGCGAGCGTCGGCGAAGTCTCAGCATGACTGATCCCAGCCTCGACCCAGCAGGAAATCAGAATCCCCGCGGTCGCAAGTTGCAGGGGCGTCGGCATGCTGCGCCCGCACGCTCGGCGCCACGCGCGGAACACACGCAAAAATGACGATCCGTGATTCACTGCGGCCCTTTCCTTAAAACCGGCCTTCTGCACTCCGCAATCCGCAATCCGCAATCATCGGCGCGGTCGTTCTCGCCAGACCGTGACGCAATTCGCAAGCATCTCCACTACATAGAAGCGCTCGGAACCGTCGGCCCATATCGTCGCCGGCGATCTCAAGCGATAGGGTTGGTCGGATGGCGTTCCCCAAACTCCTATCAAACGTCCGTCCAGATGGAACGTCTGGACGATGCCCGAGAGACTATCCGTAACGTGCAAACGTCCGACGCGATCTACGGCGACTCCCTTGGGACGATAGAACTTCCCGGCAACCACACCGCGAGAGCCGACGGCTTGGAGCGGCTGTCCCGCGCGGGCAAAAACATCCACCCGCGAATTGAGAACGTCCGTCGCGACAATCTCGCCGCCGGCGGCCAGTGCGATCGTGGCCGGATAATTCATTTCGCCGACCCCGCTGCCGCGCCGACCGAGGCGTCGGATCAATCGGCCGGTCAGATCGATCTCTTTGACACAATGATTGTCGTTATCGGCGACCAGAAGCGTTTGGCCGGAGGCCGACGGAAGAACGTCCGTCGGATCGGCGGGCTGTTCGCTTGGTTCGCATGGTATCGGTATCGTTAAATCGAGGCTCCCATCGCTCCTGAGTAATTTGATGGTTCCCCGTTGGCGATCGCCCACCAGCAGGCGGCCCATCTTGTCAATGCCCAGACCCACAGGAAGACGGTGGTCGTCGAGAGGCAAACCCTCCAGGTGCACATAACGCTCAAAGCGACCGTCGGCTGCAAAGCGCGCTAAACGCATGTGCACACCATCGAGCACCCAAACCACTCCGGAGGATGTCACGACGACATCGGAGGGTTGAGCCATAGGATCGCCTATCGGCCCCTCGAGTCGTGCAATCTGTTCCATGACAACAAGCGGCGCCTTGCCCGTGATTTGTTCCAGAATCGGTTCGGCGGCAAACACGGCCGCCTCCCAAGCGCACGCAAGCGCCAAAGCCAAAACGATCCCGATGAGCCGGCGCAAAACGTCATTCGGCCGCCTTGCCCGCCCTATCGTTTCTTTGCTTCCGTCTTCGGCCTTCATCCTTCGCCCTTCATTCATATTCGGTGGCAACACAAACACAAATCCTCCCGGGGCATCCGAAGCCTGTAGTTGCGAACGCTGTCGCTCTCCGCACCACGCGCAAGCGGCGAAGTCGCGGGCAAGACACCGGCTTCGTGCGAATTGTGACAAGTATTGCACGTAGCCTCGTGGGTCTTGGGATTGACCGGCAGATAGCGCGGCAGACGCTTTGATCCCGCCATATACCGTTCCAGCTCTCCCAGCGGTATCACGTATTGGTCCTGAATCTCCGAAGCGGCCATCCGCGTCAGCATGTCTTCGCCGATCCCGACAAGGTGCGGGATGCCGAGGGGATGCGGGAAATCGCCGTGACAGTTTCCGCACAGGTCGGCCATCTTGGCCTTGAGCTCCGACCGACCCGGCTCGCCCTGTTTGTTTATTTCGGGACGGCTCTTGTGACAGTAGAGACAGACCGGGTCGCGCACATGGCCTTTATCATCCACTTGATCGTGGGGGCTTTGCGTTTGGTAAGGTTCTTTGGGATGGCAGCGCAGACAGAACCCGATCATCGTCTCGCCTTCGCTGCGGCGCAAGAAAGACGGGTTTCGCCAGCGCTCTTTCAGTTTCCTCAGGCACTGCCGAAGAGGATCGTGGCACGTGAGACAAGTCATATTGTTCTTGTCGAGAAACCACTCGCGTGGAATACGGATCGTGGCAGGAGCCTGCACGTCGTACGGATGATGCATCGCGCGGCTCAGACGATTGGCCGTGTGGCAACGATTGCAATTGTCGCGCGGCGAGGAATCCAACAGCCGCGCCCCGTTCGGAGTCCCGTTTTCTTGCTTCGGATGGCAGGTCAGGCAAAGCGATTCGCGCCAATGAGGATTCACGGGTTGCGTCGTCCCGGCGTCGCGATTGGCCGCAGGACTTTGACGACACAGGCCAACACTGATCGCGAAAGCGACCCAGGCCACCGCCCGAACGACATTGTCCTGCGCCTTTATCTTCATCGAAACTTCCGGCTCACCGTAAAGAGTAGGTGCAACCCCCGCTGTTGCGCGGCCTCGTTTTCGAATAAACCATATTGGCCCGAGAATTGGAATCTCATCTTGCGCCATTGCCATTCGAGCGTCGAGCGCGCCCGCCAGTGTTGTTGGTTCACGATGCCTTCTTGGTCATCGTAGATCGCTTCGATGTCCCACAGACCGGTTCGGGCAAATGGAAGCACATAGCTCAACTGACCGCTGAGAAGGCGCGACTGCTCCAACCGTTCGTGATAGTCAATCTCCTCGTCCACGAGTCGCGCGTTCAGACTCGACCGCCAGGGCAGACGAAACGTTCCGCGCACTTCACTGCGAAGGGAGTCGGTCAAACCAAGCGTGTCGTCGCGATGGCGATATTCCTGAAGCCATGCCCACCGAGCCCACGGGATTTCGTAACCCACCGACTGCATGGTCGAATTGGTAATGACCGTCCCTTGGTGCGGACCCACGTCCAGGTGTTGGTCTTCAATTCGGTAATACAGCCGGAGGCGGTTACGGAACTCTTGCAGGGCCTCGAAGTAGTCACTGATTGTATTCGCCGTACCCAGTCGGCTGCTGTAATGTCGGTAGGTTTCGCGGGCCAGGGCGTTGACGAACAACTCGCCCAGGGGGTTGCGACGACGGTAACTTGCGTTGCCCAGGATGTCGGCTTCGTTCCAACTGACGTCCGTTTCATCGGTGTGGCGCAATCGCCCTTCTATCCGGCTAACGAGGTTTTGGTAAAGTTGATGACGAAGGCCGGCTTCCACGGTTTCCCACCGGGTGGAATTCTCACGAACATCCGTTTGCTGGTAGCTCAGTCCATAATACGTTTGGAAATTCGGCGTGTGTTGGAGAATCAGGCGCTCGCGCGCCAGAAAATGACGAAAAGGAAATGATCCCGTTTGGTCGAAAATGCTGATCTGGGAGCTAAGGCTCGAACGCTGATGGGTGCCGAAGCGGTATTCGTGATACACTTCTCCTCGCTGGGTGTCCTCTTCCTCCCGAATCTTTCTGGGGCTGGCCACGTGATACGTTGTGAGGCGGCGCAAACGCAAGTATTCGTAGAGAACATCGAGACGATTGTTCTCGCCGAACTCTTTTCTCACCTGATAGAGCAAGTCCTGACTCTCTTCGTGCGAGGACTCGAACAACCCTCTTTCGGTGATATCTCGCGTTTCAAACTGAAGGAACGATGGAGCGACAGGCCATCGCGTGTCGAAACGAACTCCATATGCTTGCTCCTGAACCGAGAAGGTATCATACAGCAGTTGACTGAGAAGAAAGTCGCGCCGCCGCGTCCACAGATTGAGCGAGTTCATTCGTTCGGGAAACAGCTGAACCAGCAGATCGTAGTTGACTCGCGTGGCACTGGCCGACCGATGCCGCGGAATCTGCGTCTCGAACGGCGTATCAAACCTGCTGGAAAACAGGTCATAGCCCAGCTCCACGTTCAGTCGGTAGCGTAGCAGGCGGGGGTCAAAGCTGTATCCGCCGAAGCTCGACCGGATCAATTGGCGAAGTATGCTGCGTTCAATGATCGTCCGCAACCCATCTCGCGAGCGTGTTTCATCGCGAAAATACTCGGCTTCGACATCCGTGGAGGCCTCGAACTGGTTTACTACAAACGGCCGGCGCTCCTGGGCCCCAAGGTTGTGACGATCGCGGGCCACCAAGGCTAACAAGATCACGAGCAGTGCTGCGCCATGCCTCGCGCCGGTTGCGCAGCCGCTGCGAGGACTGCGTCCCGGCGCGATCGAGCCTCTGCCCTGTGACTCTTGAACCCTGCTCATCCATTTTACCTGCGCACGTGTTTGGCCGTCCGCATTCACTCGCAAAACACGCCCACAAGGGGCCAGGCTGCAACAACGCGCACGTCGCGTCACACACCATCCGCGCCCCGGGCGTGAAGCGTCTTTTCGGCCTTCTCCGGCGAGGGACGCGTTCCCCCTTCATGGTATGGATGACAACTCACACAGATATCGAGAACGGTGTCCTTGTGGGCCGGTAAGTCCTCAACGTAGGTATTCCGATGGCACTTATAACAGAGATCTTTCCCTTGGCGAAGCAGGAGATAGGGTGTCATGGTCTCATGGCCCAGATGACACGCCAGGCAATCGCCTATACGTTCGGGAGCGTGGTTCCACGGGT
>Ga0315277_10005582_pt1 | contig 16562 bp, 14 predicted proteins | sample YL17G05_15_MG_FD_203695 | JGI IMG/M metagenome (GOLD analysis project Ga0315277, IMG submission 203695) | Sediment microbial communities from Yellowstone Lake, YNP, Wyoming, USA - YL17G05_15 | ecosystem: Environmental > Aquatic > Freshwater > Lake > Sediment | place: USA: Wyoming | collected... | reverse complement strand
GTTTCAATGAAAGTTGCCGCGGCTAGCAGAAAGGCGAGCGTTGATTCTGCGCCCTGATTTTCGTTCAAACCCATCTTGTTTATTCCGTCGTATGATGCACCTGTTGACTCATCATAGACCGTAACGGCCTTTGTGTTCTGACCAAGGAACCATCCAAAAGCCTGACGTAATGTCGCCTCGTACACTTCGGATCGAGTGACCTTGTAGGCGAGCGCGGTAGCTTCCACCATCGCTCCAGCCTCGATAGGCTGTTGATCGTAGAGAGCCCTTTCTCCACCCTTCGGATACCAACCTCCGCTTCCTATGGGCACGTAAGTCTCGCCAATTGTCGTATTGTTCTTCAGGAAGCGCAGAGTTTCCTCGGCGACGGTAAGATACCTCTTCTCGCCCAACGATTGAAATGCAGCAAGTAATGCTTGGTTCAGTCGCGGGTTATCATAGGTTAGAATATTCTCGAACCACTCCCAACCTGAAGTCTGGTTAAGGTCATACAACTGAATCAGGCTGTCGGCCATTGTCTTGAGATTAGTTCTCAGATTGCTGTCCTCTGCCTCGACTTGGAGACGCTCGTGAAGCCCCAAACAAGCGTAGGCCTTTGTGCGAGGCGAAGTGGATTCCCGTGCCCAGGGCAATGCTCGATCAAACATAAGTCGTGCTGTACCTTTCATTCCGCGGGGCATTCCGGCATTGATTACGCTGCCGGCGGCCCAAATCGCGCGGCCGACATGATCACCGACCGCGGGTTCGTCGATGATTCTCTGCGAGAAGTCCATGAAGTTGTGGAACCGACCGTCTTCTGCCTGCATGAGAAGCAGGAAGCTGATTAGCTTGTGCTGTAGCTCCGAAAGCCTCTTGCTCGGCCATAGAGCGTGCGCCTTCACTGCAAACACTAGTGCGCGCGCATTGTCGTCGACCGTGTATCCTTCCTTCCTGGCTGGAACGGAGAATGTAGCGTGCTGGAGAAGCGCGTTACTGTCAGTTAGCGCGAAGAGATGGTCAAGTTTCACTGACTGTCGCAGTTTCAGTGAGAGTTCCTCGAACCCGCATTGCAGATCTGAAGAGGTCACCATATTGATCAGCGACTCTAGCCCATCCCACTTCTTGCCCATACTTGAATGCGTTCCCCTCTAATTCCTGTCGGAGTTTTGAGTGACCGAGTATGCGTTTAACACACTCGGCAATTGAGCGGGCATTAGCAAACTTACAGAATAGACCTCTTTTATCGCGGAGGATTTCTTTGGCGAAGATAGTGGGCGTTGCAACTACGGCCTTCCCATGGCCGAGAGCAAGCGTGAGTGTTCCACTTGAAACCTGCTCCTTACCCAAGTAGGGTGCCACGTATACGTCAGCAGCTTGGAGGTAGAGTGAGAGCTCTTCCTCGCGCAAGTAGCGATTGACAAAGAGCACGTTACGTTCAACCCCCAGTCGGCTAGCTAGAGATGTCAGTTTCTCGCGATAGGCTTCGCCTTCATGTTTCCTGACTTCAGGATGGGTTTCACCTATCACCAAATAGAGTAGATCAGGTCTCCCTTTCACCAAGTAAGGCAATGATTTGATAGCGTACTCTATCCCTTTTCCAGCGCTGATTAGGCCAAACGTAGCGAGAACTGTATGTTTCCGAAGTCCTAGAGCACGTTTCGCGTAATCTCGGCGCATGCGATCAGGTAGGGCTACACCGTGATGGATGACTACGATTTTATAGACGTCCACCCCAAAGTGCTTCTCAAGAATCTTAGCAGCGGATTCTATGGTGACTACTACGGCGCTGCTTATCTGGCAGATTTCGCGCACGATTTGGCGTGCTTTCTCTGGTGGGTTTCGGAGTACGGTGTGAAATGTTGTTACTAGGGGGCCCTTGATATTTCTGCAGAAGTCAAGCACGTACTCGCCCCATTCTCCACCGAATATGCCGAATTCGTGTTGGAGACTTACAACATCGATATCTGATTCGTTTAGGAAATTGGCAGCTGAGACATAGCTTCTACGGCTGTGTTGATCGATCGTGCGACTCGTGTTATTGTTGCGGTTTGCGTCATCCTCTATAGCAACCACAACGTTACGGTCCACGTGACCCCTCATTAGCACGGCTCGCGCTAAATCTCTAGTGAAGGTCGCCAAGCCACACTCCCGTGGAGGGTAGGTGCTGATGTACGCAATCCGAGATTGAGTCTCCATGATGCTCACGATTTCTTGATGTTAACGCTACGGCCTCCACCGGACGCTTAACCCGCAGGCGACCAGCCTAGGGGGTCAAAGTTCAACGAAAGACGCAACCGATAGAACTCAGTAGGTTTCCACTACTAATAACCCCTACGCTTACGAAGGAAACAATTGAATAATCATCAAAATCGATGAAACCGACTAGACTCGGCGATCGGTGGGGGCAGTTTGTGAAGAGTAAGATTTTCAAATTTCGTTGGATGGGCTGGAGAAGATTCGCGTACGATTTCTTGGTGATCCAGTTCGGCTTTGTTCTCTTCGGTTTGTCAATCGACATGATGGTTCGCGCGAATCTTGGGCTTGGTCCATGGGATGTTCTACATATGGCGCTAACTTACCATCTTCCGATTACGCTCGGAGAAGCCAGCATCGGAGTGGCGTTCGTCGTTGTACTTCTTGATGTGATTCTCAGAGAACCGTTGGGATGGGGAACTATAGCGAACATGATCTTCATCGGTGTATGGATTGACATTTTGAAACCGTTTGTCCCATCAGTCCCCAACATCCTCTGGATCCAAATCGCATACCTCCTTCTCGGCACGATCGTGATGGGATTTGCCACAGCGATATACATCGGCGTAGATAGCGGAGCCGGTCCACGCGATAGCCTTATGCTGGCTTTGTCTCGATTAAGCAAGACTAGTGTGCGCAGAGCGCGCACAATCATTGAGGTAACCGCGGTCGCAGTAGGGTGGCTACTCGGGGGACCAGCATGGATAGGGACACTCGTCTCTGCACTGGCCATAGGTCCTGCAGTTCAACTAGCATTCAAGCTGCTGAGAGTCCGACCTTCTAAGAGTCACTGATTACAGACTCTACTCTATGTTTCCTCTTTAGAATGCCTTTGTGAACCATATCAATGATGATTCCATCCGAGAGAGTGACAGATACTCTACCATCTCAATCCCGGGATAGCGTCAGGTATCTGTCCACAAAATATAAGATGAGACTGCCGTCTAGCCTAAGTTCGTTGGGTGAGGCTATGGAGATAAAATGGGATAGTTCTCGGAAAGCCGCTGAAGGAATATTCGAAACGATAGGAAGAACGCCACTTCTCAATCTCAAGAATATTCCAAGGTCTGAGGGAGTCAAAGCAAGAATCATGGTCAAACTTGAGTACACGAACCCTACAGGTAGCCTGAAGGATCGAATATATCGAGAGATGATTACGAGAGCAATCGAACGAGGCGATCTTAAGCCGGGCATGGAAATCTTAGAAGCTTCAACCGGGAACGCTGGAATCGCCTGCTCATTTGTGGGAGCAGCATTGGGCTTCAAGGTAACCATTGTGATTCCGATAGGCATGAGCCAAGAACGCATGAAGATAATGCGTGCCTACGGCGCGAACGTGATCAACACTCCGGGCGGAGAGAGTGATGTTGATCTATGTGTGAAGAAAATTGAGGAAATGAAGAAGGCGAATCCGGGTAAGTACTGGGAGCCAGGTCAGTTCGTCAACGAGGACAATGTTGCGGCTCATTACAAGACAACGGGGCCAGAGATTTGGGACCAGAGCGGCAGACAAGTCGATTGTTTCTTGGCCTCACAGGGCACTGGAGGAACTCTAACCGGCGTTGGACGCTTTCTGAAAGGGAAGAACAGCAAAGTGGCACTTTTCGCGGTTGAACCATCAGAGGCACCGATCTTGGCACATCGTCAATGGGGAACTCACAAGATCGAAGGGATCGGTGACGGTTTCGTCCCACGAAACCTGGACCTGAGCCACCTCACAGGAATCGTCACAACGACTTCAGACGAATCAATCATGATGGCGAAAAGGCTTGCGCGGGAGGAAGGCATCTTTTGCGGAATCTCGTCAGGCTGTAACGTCATAGCAGCCATCAAGATCGCCAGGAAACATCCTGAATACAGGACGATCATTTCTATGGTAAATGACACAGGGCAACGGTACTTCTCAACAGAACTATGTGGTGAAGAGAAACATGTCGAGGTCCCGGAAAGGGAACATCCGTTGGACGACTACACAGTCAAGCAACTTGACGCATACCAATCTCGATGGGAGATAATCGAGTAATCAGAACAGTCATCGAAGGAGCTCAACAGATGGGGAAATTGAGAGAGGTCAAGTTTGTCCAGTACGGAATGGGGCCGATTGGAGCCGAGATTCTGAAGTATGCCCTTGAGAAAAGGGGACTTAAACTCGTAGGAGCTGTTGACATCGACCAGAATAAGGTTGGACGGGACGTAGGAGAATTCACAACCGGAAAGAAGACCGGCGTGTCGATAACTGATGACGCTGGCGACCTGCTATCGAGGACGAGACCTGACGTGGTTCTGCATTCCACTACATCCTATCTTAATGGTGTTAAGCCTCAACTTCTGGAGATAATGAAAGCCGGCGTAGACATCATCTCAACGTGCGAAGAGCTCGCATATCCTTTCCGAAAGAACCCGACCATTGCTGAAGAACTCGACAGGAAAGCCCGCAGAAACAAAGTTACAGTTTTGGGCACTGGTGTCAACCCCGGGTTCGTGATGGACACTTTGGCGCTCACGTCAACCGGTGTCTGTCAGGAAGTTGAGAGCGTTAGGTGTACAAGGGTTCAGGACGCTTCTACCCGCAGACTACCATTTCAAAAGAAAATTGGAGCTGGCTTGACTCCAGCCGAATTCGAAGCCAAGGTGAGTGAGGGCTCGATAAAGCATGTTGGGTTTCCAGAGTCAATCGCAATGATCGCAGCAGGGTTAGGATGGAACCTCGATGGGATTGAAGAGAGAATTGAACCAAAACTAGCTGATACACCAGTTAAAAGCGAATATCTGAAGGTTGAACCTGGACAGGTTGCAGGGTTGAACCAGACCGCTTGGGGAACTATTGCCGGAGAACAGGTAATTCTGCTCAATCTACAAGCGTACTTGGGATGCACTGATCCGAGAGAATCAATTGAGATCGTCGGAAGACCACCGATCAATCTGACCATCAAAGGTGGCGTTCACGGCGACATAGCGACGGCGGCAGTGATAGTGAACTGCATACCTCGAGTATTGGGCGCGCAGCCAGGTCTGACTTCGATGAAAGACCTACCAGTGCCCTCTGGCTGGTTTGGCAGCATAGATCGTTTCATCAAGAAAGCTCGATGAACGGGGTTGCCGGAATCAGAGATCCAGGTCGTAGACTGTGGAAGTACGAAGGTTGATTCAATACTTCAAATCGTTACGGAGTTCGGTTCAACACCGACTAGAGTGCGAATGAACGAGATTGAACGCTCGCAACCAGCAGATTACGACGGTATCATAATCTCCGGATCTCCAATCTTATTGACTGAGGCCGATTACGCCGATACTCTGAAGTCGCTAAATTTTGTTAGAACCTGCAACAATCCAGTGTTGGGAATATGCTTCGGCCATCAGGCCATAGCGCTCTCGTATGGCGCTAAGGTATTCAGGGGCCCTGAGCGTCGAGCTGACGAAATCGTTGAAGTTCTCGAGAAAGATACTTTGTTCGAGGGCGTGGATAACAGGCTGTCCCTGAAAGAGGATCATTGCGAAGGAATCACGCTGCCAAATGAATTCATACTTCTCGCGAGATCACAAAACTACATGGTGGAAGCCATGAAACACCGCAACAAGGCCATGTATGGTGTACAATTCCATCCAGAGTCCTCCGGCGAAATAGGAAAGGTGATAATCCACAATTTTCTGAAGAGCTGTAGAAACGCGTCCCATCGATCCGACTGATGAGCGAAGAGTAGGTCATTGCGATCCCTCCTCCGGACGCAGTAGCAAGACATATTCAATATCATGCGAATTACTCATGAGGGAATCCGATGACCAATTGCCACACGTATTCGATCGTTGCACGAGACTCGGAAACCGGCCAGCTCGGAGTGGCAGTTCAGTCCCACTGGTTCTCAGTCGGACCTATTGTTCCGTGGGCAGAGGCTGGTGTCGGAGCAGTCGCGACCCAATCATTTGTTGAACCTGCATACGGTCCGTCCGGATTGGAATTGATGCGAGCCGGGAACAGTGCCCCAGAAGCCCTTGCCACTCTTCTAGCGGCGGACAAGTTGGCCGAGATGCGTCAAGTGGCTATGATAGACGGACAGGGACGCGTGGCTGCACATACGGGGGCGCTCTGCGTGGCGGAGGCCGGGCATCATCTTGGCACGCAGTATTCAACCCAAGCGAACATGATGCTGAAGAACACGGTCTGGGATGCCATGGCCCACGCCTACGAAATGGCGGGCGGTGACCTGGCGGATCGAATGTTGGCTGCGCTTGAAGGTGCTGAAGCAGAGAGTGGAGATATCCGCGGGCGTCAATCTGCCGCCATCGTAGTTGTGCGACCTCAATCCATCGGCCGCACGTGGCAGGACCGTCTATTTGATCTGCGCGTTGAAGATCATCCAAATCCTGTGCAGGAGCTCAAACGCCTAGTTCGCCTTAGTCGGGCTTATCAGCATATGAATCGAGGAGACGAACACCTGGCCAAAGGCGAAGTGGACGCAGCGTGCTCAGAATACGGCACAGCGGAAGACTTGGCACCTGGGAGTGTGGAAATGATCTTCTGGCATGCTGTAACGTTGACCAACGCTGGACGTGTCGAAGAAGCTTTACCTCTATTCAAGAAAGTCTTCAAGGCCGACCGAAACTGGCTCACGCTTCTAGCACGCTTACCGCGTTCCAAGCTGCTGACAGACGATCAAGCCCTAATCAGGAGGATCACTGGTGTTTCGAACTAATTGACCAAGATGCTCACTCAACAGCATATGGTTGGTGCAGGGAGGGGATTCAGACCCCAATATACCAATAAACACAGGCGCCTGCAATTATTGATGACCTATTACTGGGTGTGGTTTGTATCCCGCTTCCAAGAGTGTCATGTCTTCAGGGTCTAACTTTATTTCCACTGCGCGCGCTGCTTCTTCGATATGTTCGACCTTTGTCGCACCGATGATTGGCGCGATTACTCCTTTGTGCAGTAACCATGCGAGAGCAATCTGCGCAGGAGTTACATCCTTGCTTCTCGCCAACGTTCTTACGGCTTCCACTATGTCGAAGTCCTCGGCCCTGAAATATCGCTCAGCGAGATACTTGTCGCTCTCGTACCTCGGGGTCTCCGGTGTCTCACCGCGCCTATATTTTCCTGTGAGGAAACCGCGTGCGAGAGGGCTCCACGGGATTAATGCGATGCCCTGCTCCTTGCAGAGTGGTATCATCTCACGTTCTTCCTCGCGGTACAGGAGGTTGTAGTGGTTTTGCATACTCACAAACTTCTCCAAACCTAAGCGTTCGCTTAGGTCGAGTGCCTTGAGGAATTGCCACGCAAACATGCTTGAAGCCCCAATGTAATGTGCAAAGCGAAGATGGACAACATCATTCAGGGCTCGCATGGTTTCTTCGATGGGTGTATTGTAGTCCCAACGATGAATCTGGTAGAGATCAACACATTCCAACTGCAGCCGTTTCAAAGAAGCCTTGATCTGCTTCATGATGTGACGGCGGGAAAGGCCTGAGTCGTTTGGTCCTTCGCCCATCGGGAAGAAGACCTTCGTTGCGATGACCACATTATCACGATAACCTTTCAGGCATTCGCCCGTTATCTCTTCTGAACGCCCCATGGAGTAAACGTTCGCCGTATCGAAGAAGTTTATTCCAAGATCAATTGCTTTCTTCACCAACTTACGAGCTTCATCAAGCTCAACCTTCCAGGCAGCATCATTCCCAAACGACATGCACCCGAGGCATATCCGCGACACCCTGACGCCAGCTCTACCAAGATTCAGATATTCCATGAACTCCCATCCTTCGTGCTCCGCCGTATTTCCCTTTCCTTCGTTCTCTATTCCGAATGTCTCTGAGTCTTGATCGTGAACCCTGGGTAATCCTATTCCCAAACACACAACGGAGGTTCAAACCCTCTCGTGAAATGAAACCCTGCGCAGAAAACGTGCCCTTAGAACTCTGATATGTTCTGTAAAATCGGCGTAAACTCTGCTTACTCAACCATATGTGGTTGGTGCGAAGGAGGGGGTTCGAACCCCTGAACCCCTACGGGACTCGCTCCGCCCATCTCCGCCGCCTCGAAAACGTTAAGACGATTCTGACGAAGCAATAGGACTGTGGACAGGTCTAGATGTTTTCAATCGCAACCAAAGAAGATGTTGAAGATCTTGTTGTAGGAACCACTATCCTCGGTACGGGCGGTGGAGGCTCTCCCCAAGGAGGAAAGCTGACTCTCGAATCGGACCTAGCAATTGGAAGAAAACTATCGGTGGTAGATCTTGACGAAATTGCCGACGATGCGCTCGTCGTTAGTCCATACTACGTGGGTTCTATAGCTCCAGGTGAAAAGCCAAGCAAGAAGGAAGCCATCGCAGAACCGTTCATGGTAGGCCTCGAATCCGTGGAGCGACATTTCAAGCGCAAGGTTGCAGCCACTGTCGCAACTGAGCTTGGGGGAGGGAACACTGCGGCCGCTTTACATGTCGCTTCGCAGTTGGGTATCCCGCTCGTCGACGGTGACCTTTTAGGGCGAGCTGGGCCCGAACTGAATCAGAGCACAGCTCACATCTTCGGTGCGTCTATGGCACCTTCTGTGGTGGTAAGTGGGACAGGCAACATTGTTTTCATTCAGCAGTATGCAGATATCGACGATTACGAAGCCCTCGCGCGATACGTCTCAGTACTTGCGGGTGGACACGCGGCAGTAATAGATACACCTCTCACCAAATCCGTAGCTTCAAAGGTCGTGATTAGGGGTACAATCTCGAAATCAATAGCTGTAGGTAAAGCAGTCAGAGATGCCCACCGAGAAGCCCGTGACCCTGTTGAGGCTGTGAGGGAAAACCTTCACGGATGGCTTCTGTTCAAAGGCAACGTTGAGAAGTATGAGTGGCGAAATGAGAAAGGATTCCTCTTCGGCGACGTGACCTTAACGGGCAAAGAGCAATGGCGCAGCCACATCTTCCGCTCTTGGATCAAGAACGAGCACATCTTTGCTTGGCGGAACGCGAAACCCATAGTCATGCCACCCGACCTGATAATGTTCCTAGACACTCGCGGGTATGGGGTGACGAACGACGCCCTCAAACAAGGGCTTGAAGTGTCAGTTCTCGCAGCGAAGGCTCCTGATGTTTGGCGAACTCCAAAAGGCCTCGAGTTTTTCGGACCAAAACATTTCGGTTTTGACCACGAATATGTTCCGGTGGAGGAATTAGCTGGCTGAAAAATGCCGATCGGCAATTGCGTTCAGATAGTCTTATAATCTGAACGTTTTCGTAAGTACTATTCTGAGGAGTTGCTGATTTGTCGCAGCGTAAGTTGCCTGTTGGAAAGATCGCAGCCGTTGTGATCATACTTATCGTTGTCGGAGCGGGAGCGTTAGGATATTACTATCAGACGCAGCAGAAGCCCGCGGCTCCGAAGATTGTGACTTATGCTGTGCTCTCGGAGATGGTGACGCTCGACCCTAGCACCGAGTTCTCGAACTCTATCATGGTCCTCTCAAACCTCTACGAGCCTTTGATCTGGTATCAGCCCTGGCAATCTCCTCCATTCGTCCCAGGTCTGGCGACGAGCTGGGAATCCTCCGACAACAGCCTGACTTGGACCTTCCATCTGCGACAGGGAGTGAAATTCCATGATGGAACTCCGTTCAATGCGACCGCGGTGAAATTCTCGATTGACCGAACAATCGCTCTCGGACAGGGAGCAGCGTTCATCTGGAGCGCGGTAAAAGAGGTCAATGTTCTTGATACTTACACGGTCCAGTTTGTCATGAGCTCGCCCACTCCGCTAGATGTTGTTGCAACCGCAAGCTACTCCGCTTGGATCATGAGCCCGAACATCGATGACCTAGCTACAGCGGCAGGGTTCACAGACGCCTCAGCGTGGTTCAACGCAGGCCACGATGCCGGAACAGGTCCTTACACGATTACAAAATGGGACCCACAAAACGAAATTGTCCTACAGAAGTTCCCGGACTACTGGGGAGGGTGGACCGATGATCAGTTCGACACGGCGATTCTCAAGGTCGTCCGCGATGAGACTGTCCAAGAGCAGATGATCAAATCAGGCGAAGTCCAGATCGCGCAGTTTGTCCCCTTGGCAGACGTACCTAGCCTGCAGAACGACCCTAACGTGAAAGTCTACGTCAGCCCACAATACCAACAGTTGTACGGCTTGCTGAATAACAAGAAGTTCCCGTTCAACAACACATTGATTCGACAGGCGGTCTCCTACGCCGTCCCATACAAAGACATTGTTTCAGGAGTATTACATGGGTTCGGGAACCAGTCCATCGGCCCGCTACCGAATGGAATGCCCGGACATTTCGATGACCTGCCACAGTACACATACGACATAGCCAAGGCTAAGGACCTACTTGCCCAAGCCGGTTACCCGGACGGCGGTTTCAACGTACTTCTGACTTACCTAACAGGCGATAACAGGGAACAAGGTACCGCGGAGCTGATCAAGAACTCTCTGAAGGAACTGAACATTGAGGTCGATATCCGCGCCATGACTTGGAACGAGCAATGGAGTCTAGCGCAAGGTGACCCGTTAAGGGCTCAGGACATCTTCATCTTCTATTGGTGGCCAACAATACTTTCGCCCTACGACTTCCTATTCAGCATGTTCCACACTGAAGAAACAATCCTCTTCAACCTCGGATACTACTACCACCCAGAATTCGATTCAATGATCGATAACGCCTACGCAATGGAAGGATCCGACAAGACATTGGCATTCAGGACATACTGGTTGGCCGAGAAGACGCTAATTGACGACGCAGCGGCATTGTTCCTATGGGACCTAGCCGACGTACATGTATTGAGCAGTAACATTTCGGGCTTCAAATACAACCCAGCCTACACGACGGTGGTGTTCTTCTACCAACTTCATCTCACCGGATAGCAAACCCACGCAACGCAGCACTAGGTAGAGGAAACGCCGGATCTGAGCGTCAAAGAGACGTGAGTATGAAGCTCCTAGTCATAAATCCAGTCGGCCACACAACATGGGACGAGCAAGATAAGCGAATTTACGAAAGCTTCGCGCCGAAGGACACTCAAGTAGCAGTAGTTTCTCTACTGAAGGGACCTCCAAGCGTAGAGACCAGCAAGGCCCACCGCGAAGTCATACCGATGGTAATCGAGAAAGCGAAGATGATGAGCCAAGACTTCGACGCAGTTGCCGTAAACTGCTTCCTCGATCCAGGAGTAGACCCACTGAAGAAAATCCTCGGAAAACCAGTCATTGGCCCTTGTGAGGCGTCACTGGCCATCGCATCTCTGCTCGCCTCTAGAATAGGCGTCGTGACTGTTCATGGCAAGGCTCTGCAAATGGTGCGAAGAAGAGTCAGGGAAATAGACCACCACCGAAAAGTGAAATCGGTCGCGAGCATCCCGATGGGAGTTCTAGACTTGAATGAGGACTTGGATCAGGCGGGAAAGAAGGTGATCAGCAAGTCAGAGGAACTGAAAGTCGATCACGATGTTGGCGCGATCTGCCTTGGATGTACTGGATTAGCAGGGCTCGCAGCAATCGTCCAGCAAGCTGTTGGAATACCTGTCATCGATCCCGTAGGCGCAACTGTAGAGATGTCGCTCGCGGCTGTGAACTTGAATGTCTTCAGCTCGCGTGCAAGAGACAGGCAAAGCGAACAGAAAGCATTGGCGTAAGCGCGCACTGATTTGCCCTGAAAGAAAACAGAATTCGAGCCTCCCAATCCGCTCTACTTTCAGAACTCATAAATACCAAGCTTTCCGCTGTAGCCCAGCGACTCGATTGGTCAAGGGCCTCGGGCAGTATGTCGTGCGCAGAGTCGCGCATGCGATCGTTGTAATTTTAGGCGTAATTCTCATCACTTTCATAGTCTCTCACGTTATCCCGGGAAATCCGGCTGCACTTTGGGTTGGAGCCCACCCGACCGCGCAACAGATACAAGCCGCAAAGGAAACGCTCGGCCTCGACAAACCTCTGCCAGTACAATTCTACATCTACATCACGAATCTACTGCGAGGCGACTTGGGCGTATCGATAAGAACACACAACCCCGTCTTGTCCGATGTTGCGGTAGGACTTGCTGCAACGCTTGAACTCATCATTGTTGCGTTCATCATGGCCGTGACTGCAGGAATCCTTCTCGGGGTCTACTCGGCGGCGCATAGAGATCGTGTGCCCGACCATTTTGGACGAGTGGTTGCCATCTTCGGAGTCTCAATGGCACCCTTCTGGTTGGCCATGATCCTGCAACTCGTGTTCTCGCAGGCCCTAGGCCTGTTCCCGCTGGGCGGCAGGCTGACGACCAGCGTGTCGATAATCTACCCCGTGAGGCCAATCACCGGCTTCAATCTGATCGACAGCCTCATTGAGGGAAACTTCATTGCCTTTACAGACACGCTCTGGCACATCTTTCTTCCAGCCCTAGCACTCGCCGCGTACCCGTTTGGACTAACAGTCCGAATGATCAGGACCATGATGATCGAGGTCCTGCAGGAAAACTACACTCGATCCGCGCTGGCCTGGGGGTTGCCAAGCCGCATGATCCTCTTCAAGTACGCGTTGAGAAACGCCGTGTCGTCGACCGTAATCGCGCTGGGAATGTCGTTCGCCTATGCGCTTACGGGAGCTTTCTTGGATGAGATTATCTTTGTCTGGCCGGGGCTCGGAACTTATACCGCACTATCAATTCTTGCTCTCGACTATCCTGCCATAATGGGAACAGTGATTGTCGTCGCAATTTTCTACGTCACCATCAATCTGCTGGTGGACATCTTCCAAGCCTTCTTGGATCCGAGGGTGACGCTATGATCGAGCAACAAGCTACCGCCGGCCCGCTGAGGCAGCAGCGCTTTCGAGATATTCGCATCATCCTAAGGCTCATGGTAAGAAACCCGCTCTCGCTGGCTGGCCTAGTCATCATCGTTATCTTTGTTCTTGTTGCCATCGCTGGCCCATACCTCGCCCCATTTCCCAGGGAAGCCGAAGGCGCACCTGACCTAATGCACCAGCTCCTTCCTCCTAGCTTCCAGTACTTGTTCGGGACTGATGAACTCGGCCGCGACATATTCAGCCGCATAATATTCGGAACACGAATCTCACTTGCGACGAGCGCTGCGGTCGTCGCTTCAGCGATCGCGTTAGGTATGCCTCTTGGAGCCGTTGCTGGTTACTACGGAGAAAGGCTAGGCGCAATCATAATGCGAATTACGGACATGTTCCTCGCATTTCCACCACTTCTCTTAGCGTTGGCGGTGGCTGCAACCCTCGGCGGTAGCATGCTAAATGCAGTCTTGGCGTTGATTGTGACTTGGTGGCCTTGGTACACAAGACTGGCCTATTCGCAAGCCTTAGCTACACGGAATCTGCCATACGTCGAGGCTGCCAGAGCGATCGGTGTTGGAGATCCTGTCATTGTCGCTCGGCACATTCTACCCGCCACACTTGCCCCAATACTCATCCAAGCAACATTGGACTTGGGTTCCGCGATAATTGCTGTTGCTAGCCTCAGTTTCCTAGGTCTCGGCGCTCAACCTCCCACCCCAGATTGGGGTCTAATGATCAACACAGGCAAGACGTACTTTCTACAACATTGGTGGTACGCAACTTTCCCCGGCCTAGCGATCCTAACCTTGGTTGTGGGATTCAACTTGCTTGGAGACGCAATCCGTGAAGCCATCGACCCGAAATTATCGCGGAGGCGGCTGATTTAGTTGCCAACGAATCCCAGTGAAGTGTTACTGTCTGTTGAGGACTTAGTTGTTCACTTTCACACGTTGGACGGAGTCGTATATGCGCTCAACGGCGTAGGGTTCGACATCAGGAAAGGTGAAGTGCTAGGCCTAGTGGGAGAGACAGGCTGCGGGAAGACCGCAACAGCCCTGGCCGTACTGCGCCTTTTGCCCGAGAACGCGGAAGTTATCAGTGGGCATGCCGTGTTTGAAGGCCGTGACCTTCTAACCAAGAGCACCCACGAAATCGCCAGCATACGCGGGCGCAAGATTTCAATGATCTTTCAAGATCCAGCGTCCTCGCTTAACCCACTCTTCAGAATAGGAACCCAGCTCATTGATGTGCTCAAGGAATATTATCCGAATTATCACGAGGCTGAGCTGATCAAAATTGCTCAAGAAAAACTGAGCATAGCGGAGCTACCAGATCCAGAGTCTGTTATGCGTATGTTTCCTCACGAACTTAGCGGCGGCATGCAACAGAGAGTGATTATGGCAGTGGCATTATCCAGCTCGCCGAGCTTGATTATCGCAGACGAACCCACCACCGCTCTAGACGTGACGATCCAAGCGCAATTGCTCGCGCTGTTGAAGAAGCTCAAGGAAGCACTCGGACTTTCAGTTCTGCTGATAACTCACAATCTGGGCCTTGTACGAGAACTCTGCGATCGCGTGGCAATCATGTACGCAGGCTCAATCGTGGAAATTGCCGACGTGCAACGAATCTTCCAAAACCCACTCCACCCGTACACTCGCGGTCTGTTGTCGTCGGTGGTCAGCGGTCGCCTTCGAGGTCAAACTCTTCAACATATACCTGGCATGGTTCCAAGCCTCATCAATCCGCCGTCAGGTTGCAGATTCAATCCTCGCTGTCCATACGTGATTCCCGTGTGCAAGGACAAACGACCCGAGCTCACTGAAGTCGAACCAGGCCATTTGGTGGCCTGCTACAACATACCCAAAGAAGCGTGGTGGCGAACGTGACCAGCACCCTTGTCGACGTGAAGGACCTCAAAGTCCACTTTCCAATACGAAGCGGCACGATACCGCGAGTGACCGGACACGTGAAAGCTGTTGACGACGTGAGCCTCGACATCAACGCAGGCGAAGTTTTCGGGTTAGTTGGCGAATCCGGTTCCGGAAAAACAACCCTAGCGCGAACAATCCTCAGGCTTATTGAACCTACATCAGGGCAGATTCTGTTTGACGGCGTCGACCTGCTCAAGATCGGGAAAGGGGAGCTGAAACGTACGCGTAAGCATATGCAAGTGGTCTTCCAAAACCCATTCCTCTCCCTGAACCCCCGCATGACCGTTAGAAACCTTATCGCGGAGCCTTTCAAGGCTCACAAGAAAATAACCGAAGAGGAAATCACTCAGCGGGCGTCCAGGTTGCTGAAACTGGTTGGCTTGTCTGAGGAGCACCTTTGGAAGTATTCGATCGAATTAAGCGGCGGTCAGGCTCAAAGAGTCTGTATCGCAAGAGCCTTGGCTCTGGAGCCTAAGTTTGTAATCCTAGATGAACCGACGTCATCTCTTGACGTCTCTGTCCAAGCACAGATTTTGAACCTTCTGAAAGAATTGCAGAAGACCCTTGGCCTGACATATCTGCTCATCACCCACGATCTGGGAGTGATCGAGTACATTGCAGACAGGGTTGCAGTAATGTACTTGGGCAAGATCGCTGAAGTTGGAACTTTCGAGCAGGTCTTCGGAGACCCAGCGCACCCCTATACTGAGGCATTGCTGTCCGCCGTCCCCAAGGTCGACCCTGCGCCCACAGACAAAGCGCGGATCATTCTGCGCGGAAACATCCCCAGCCCTGCGAATCCGCCGAGCGGATGCCGTTTTCACACCCGGTGCCACAAGTACATAGGCGACATTTGCCGTGACGTAGAACCCAACCTGACTACACTGAGTGCAACACGAAAAGTCGCCTGTCACCTGTACAAGTCCTAGTGCAATGAAGTGATGTCTGAGACCGGGTGTTACAAGTTCGATTTAAGGAGGAAACTTCGACGATTGAAAAGAGGAGAATTACGAATGGCGTAGTCAACATGCTCGACGTGAACATGGGGCTGAAAGACGATGAAAGACTTCTCGTGGTTACAGATGTTCCAACAATTGAAGAGTGGAACGTGAAGAAAGCAGAGACCCTTACAGGATCCTTGCGCAGATCAATTCTCGCGAAGGGTGTCTGCGACATAGCGGTCGAAAAATTCCCCGATTCGAGTGTAGAATTCTTCTCTTACCCGTCAACAGGTAGGGACGGAGTCAACCCAGGCCGCGAGGTCGAAGACAAGATGAAAGCTGCGAACGTGGTGCTGGCAATAACAACCTATTCACTAAGCCACACGGACGCCAGGGAGAATGCGAACAAAGCGGGATCACGAATCGCAAGCATGCCACTCTTCGAACCGGAAATGCTCTACGCCGGAGGTCCCATGGCCGCGGACTATCAAAAAATCGCAAGAGAATCAGAGAAACTCGCTAATTTGATCACGAATTCTAATCGGACCAGGATCAGTTCCAGAGCAGGAACAGATGTTACGCTTTCTCTCAAGGAAAGGGGAGGGCAAATGGATGTCGGAATCCTGACCGAAAGTGGATCATGGGGCAACTTGCCCGCCGGCGAGGCGTATTG
>Ga0315277_10005581_pt1 | contig 16563 bp, 16 predicted proteins | sample YL17G05_15_MG_FD_203695 | JGI IMG/M metagenome (GOLD analysis project Ga0315277, IMG submission 203695) | Sediment microbial communities from Yellowstone Lake, YNP, Wyoming, USA - YL17G05_15 | ecosystem: Environmental > Aquatic > Freshwater > Lake > Sediment | place: USA: Wyoming | collected... | reverse complement strand
GATATATGAAACGCGAAATAGCATCGGAATTCTTCAGAGAAATGGTTAAATACCATCAATCACTGCGGAGCGCAGAACTTTTAGAAGAGGAAGAGTTGGGAGAAAAGAAATCAGTTGTGCTAAAAACTATAGGAAAAACAGTTCAGTGGCGATTGGATCAATTTACCTAGGAACGATTCTATTTTCTTTTATCAGCATTTGTACCACATCATTTGTACCAACAGTTATTTAAGAAATAATAGAGTTTTATCTAATCAATGCACACCAGTGCAGATCGCATTTTGGAAATGTAGGAAATGAGTGAAGAGAAATTAAGTCCGTTTGGTAAAAAGATGTTTGCGGTGACAGTGATTGTGACGCTGGTGACCGTAGGGATTTTGACGCCGCTCCTAATCTGGGCGGGGCGGCCCTGTCAAATAAGTGCGCCCAAGTCAAACGATTGGGAAGAAGCTTTTACGTGGATGCGCACCAATTTAAGTGCAGATACCAACATAGCCGCTTGGGGACTTAATGGGGACTACATCCATCTTTACAGCAATTGCACCTCCTTAATTTATTGTGGAATGGATGATCAAACCTTGAAAGGATTAGTGGGACGGCAGTTCATGGCCACGAATGAGTCGGAATCTGTGGAGATACTAACCGCCTTAAACACAACTTATGTGCTGGTCTCTTGGTCTTATTATTATCCAAACGCAGGAGGCAATGAAGGTAATTGGCAGTCCATGATCCAAAGTGCCCATGATTCCTTGAGCGGAACGAAATGGGAGATCGCAGTCAGCGAACGCTGGAATGAAACTTCGGAGAAACCCACCTGCGAATTCTTCAATACGACACTCTGGAAAATGATTACCTACGGCGAGCCCTTTATTAATTCTGGTACAGATGAAGCTTTAATAGAGGCTCTTATTCAACAGGGCTACCCGCTGGGATACTTTGAAGCACGGCTGAACTGGGCGGATCCGTGGGTACCCAACCCGTATCAAGGCGAAATAGGTCAATGGAAAGATGATGCAGGGCATCTCTGGAAATATCACAACCCTACGCTAGGCGCTGGTATGATTGATGATGGCATGCAAGACTACGATGGAAATGGAGACGATGATACAGTCGGTCAGTTTGCAAACCTAGTTCATTTTACTCCTGTATTCGTTTCATCAGGGCATCTCGTCAAGATCTACCAGATTAATTACTAAAAAGGCAAACTACAAGCAAAAATTACGGAGGATTCCCCGCCGCACCAAGGCATCTAGGAAGATGATTCCAGCCGTCTCCGGGATTCCTCCAATCTTATTTTTTTATCCGAAAATATATACAAGGAGTCCGTCTTTTGGAAAAAAAACCAGTCACTTAAGGAGTTAAAAAAATAAAAGAAAAAAAAGGGAAGATTCTTAATCAGAGCCGCCGGCTGTAGCGAGGATGCCGCCAACAAAAACGAGGACGATTTCGACGGTTAGATAAAACCAAATAGTAAAGTCAGCATACATCGCGAAGACAGAGAACATTGGATATTGGACAAGAAGGAAGAAGATTTCATCAGGGAGAGTAGGTAAAACATCAATGTTAATGAGGATTGCCATGAGAAGCCAGATGATGCCCACTATTAAGGCGAGAATACCACCTGCTCTCTTACCAGCGATGGCGAGAATACCGCCAATCAACGCCAGAATAGGCAAAATCATCGCCATTACAAGGTCTGTCGAAAAACCCCAATCGATTAAGTAGAGTATCTCCAGAAATAAAATCAATCCTGCACCCACTACAGCGAGTATGCCACCTACGATTTTTAATGCGCCCATTTTTTCATCATCTTTTTTTTAATCTTATTTGGAGTAATTGTGATTATAATTATACAGTAGCATCTGATAAATGTTTTTTAGGGGTTTTACAATTCGAGCAGATCACATTTTTTAGTAGGAAACTGAGAAATGGACCGATCCCGTGGTCACGATCTTGTTGGCTTGATTGTCTGCCCAGAGGTCGCATTCAATGAGATTCTGCTCTGTCCTTTGGAAAAAATAATACTTAACGAGTTAAAAAAATAAAAGAAAAAAAGGGAAGCGACTTAATCAGAGCCGCCGGCTGTAGCGAGGATGCCGCCAACAAAAACGAGGACGATTTCGACCGTTAGAAATACCCAAATAGTAAAATCAACATAGACTACGAAGAAAGACAGAGATGGAAGTTGAGTAAGTAAGTAAAGTAGTTCAGTAGGCATAGGAGGTAAAACGTCAAGGCTAAGAAGGATCGCCATGATAAGCCAGATTGCGCCCACGATTAATGCGATAATACCACCTGCTCTCTTACCTGCGAGAGCGAGGATACCGCCCACTAAAGCCACAATCGGTAGAATCAACAGAATGCCAAGATACGTGTTGAAACCATAGTTGATTATTGCGCTTATTACCATAAATAGAACTAACCCTGCACCAGCTACAGCGAGTATGCCACCTACGATTTTTAATGCGCCCATTTTTTCATCATCTTTTTTTTAATCTTATTTGGAGTAATTGTGATTATAATTATACAGTATTGGCAGATAAATGTTTTTTCGGGGTTTTACAATTCGAGTAGGTCACATTTTTTAGTAGGAAACTGAGAAATGGACCGATCCCGTGGTCACGATCTCGTTGGCTTGATTGTCTGCCCAGAGGTCGCATTCAACGAGATTCTGTCCCTCTTTCTGATATTTTTTCGTGATTTTTGCATGGTGGGTTAGCGTATCTTCAATGTAAATCGGATCTATGAAGTGCATTTGGAATTTTTTAATGGCGGTGGGCTCTTTGATCCAATTCAGGACGGGACGAAGGAGGAATCCACATGTAAAAACGCCTGCTACAACTATTGCTTTGTATCCAAGACTTTTGGCAAATTTCTCATCGAAATGTATCGGATTCACTTCAGAAACCAATTTATTGTATTTTTTATATTGCATCGAATCCATTTTAAATGTAAACGATGGAACTACTTCCCCGACTTTGATGTTCTTCCAGGAAACCATTTAGGCAACCTCCTTTTTCACGCGTAAAAAGAATTGGTGAATATCATTACCTACTTCATCCCCGTGCTGATCAAATACACTTAATCGAAACGTGAAAACGAGATAATCGCCCATTTTCCCAGTTTTTTGCTTCAGGGATTCTACCTGACTTCGTATTATGTATGTATCATACATGAGGGGCTTGAAGAAATTGACTTCCGATTCGGAATGAATAACGCCCCTAATTTTTGGTATATTTTCCAGTCCCATAACTTTCAGCATTACTTTCGTGGCTAAGGGCGCCAGAAGCGTCATAAAGTATTCCGGAGAAACAATTCCTTTTTCTTGATACTGGAAATCACTATTTTTTGTAATCTCATAAAACTTTTTTACATCATTTTCTTTTATTTTGGCTTCTATGGTTCCAAATTCATCGAATGCCTTATTTATTTCCTCTAGAAGGACAATTAAAGGAATATTTTCTGTCATATGTCCTATTAACCTCTCATATTTATTCAAGAGTTCTATTTGATCTTTAAATAATTAAAGATAGACATGTTATGAAATAAAGGAGATGATATAATGGATAAAATTTTCTTTGAAAAAATTCTACGCGCAAGTGGTTTAGTAGCTATTGCAATCTGTGGAATTATATTTTTTATTGCTTTTATCCCTTTAGCAGGGGTTATTTCCTATGATAGTATGTTACCTTCAATAATTGTGAACATACTCCTTGGATTATTTGGATTGGCTAATCTGATTCTAATTTTTTCATTGTTATTATCGATTAAAAACCTTATTCAGTCCAAAAGACGGCAGTCGCATTTAATCCTTGATGTTTTTGTGATACTCTTCCTATTGATCGTCCCCTTTTGTACAGTGATGATTTCTAATGCCTATCAAGAGCCGGATGCCTACAAACCTCTTAGTGAGTTTGACCAAACCGGGTGGGTTCAATTCAATGCGACCGCTTGGGAACAAAATCAGGACATCGTCTGGAATGAGTTAAATTTTCTCTGGGGTGATAAACCAGCGCTTATGCCTTTAAATCCGCAGGTGCTAGAGGAAACTCATTTACAAGGGTATACGCGATTTAAAATGCAAATTACCGTGGAAAATTCCAGCACGCCTCAATGGGATTTGATGCCTTTTTACCTCTTAGTGCCCGATGTGCCACGGGCTAATCCCTGTCCCGCCATGATTGTGCATCACCAGCATAATGGTAGATTTGAATTTGGGAAAGTCGAACCAGTTGGCATAGCGGGAGACCCGCGCCAAGCAGTAGCAGTTGATTTAGTTCAGCATGGCTATATCGTCGCTTGCCATGATGCCTTGTGTTTCGGTGAGCGCCAGGAATTTAGCGAGAAATACACCGGGATGAAAATGTATATGTTCAATCGCACCTTGAATTTCAAGTACTGCTGGGATGTGAGCCGTCTGATAGACTATTTACTGACACGACCCGATGTAAATGGATCGCGCATTGGTATTATAGGCCACTCATTAGGGGGCCAAATGGCAGTGTGGAGTGCCGTCTATGATTCCCGGATAAAAGTCGTCCTTTCCAGTTGCGGCGTTGGGAAACTCGATGGGAATAATTCAATTCTTGCAGAGGGAACTTTCCAAAATTACGCTTTCTATATCCCAGGTATATTGAAATTAAACATAAAAATGGAAGAAATAATGGGGCTGATTGGGAACCGATCACTCTTTTTATCAGCGGGTACTGAGGATTATGGATTGCCGATTGATGGGGTTGCGGAAATCCACAATTGGCTTGAAGAGAAGTATGATTTTTACAATACTTCAGGGAATGTTATGACTGTACGGCATGTGGGGGGGCATATGCTTCCAACACAAACAAAATTTATGATGTATAATTTCCTAGATCAAAATTTGTAGCAATCGAATTAAATCTATGAAGAAAATGCAGGACTCATGAAAATGGAAATAAGTAATATCTTACGCCTCTTAAAAATAACATTTAATTTACTCTTAATTGTACTAGCGATTCTGTTAATTGATACCCTTCAGCGTCTAATGGGCATAAATTGCCATGCAGAATATACATTTGAGGTTATAATATGCAGCCAGATGAGTAATCTGGGGACCTTTTGTTTAGTTTTAATGCTGTTATTAATCGGTAGTTGGGGTATTCTAATAAATTCTCATCCAAATTTCGGAGAACACGCTAAAATTGATAGAAAACAATTACGAATTATCATTTTATTAATCATTATAATTTTAGTGATAGGTATGGCGATTGTAGGTGGTTATTTTGCTCAGAGAATTGATCGGTGGTCTTTTTAATGCGATTCTTCTGTTTTCACAATTTTCTATTTAAAATTCGAGAGCAAGTAGTATATTTTAGACATGGATAGTGGAATGAAATAGCAACAAGTATAAATAGAATGGAAATAATTTCTTTCACAAGAACAAAATTCCTTTGAAAACGTGTAGGATCTCGGAGTTATGAGGCAGATGACTGTCCATACATGCCACTCCGATTAAAAATAATGAGTGAGTGGTTCTATGGGATTGATTGCTAATGAAATAAAAGAGAAAATCGAATCCGTAGAATCCTTGATGAATTCAAATTCTTATGAAAAAGCCCGTGATTTGCTTTTAGATATTATCGATTTTTTTAATGCCAACGGCGATTTCGAAAAGCGAGATTATTTTTTACTGAAGATAAATGAATGTTATCGAGTTCTAGCGCAGCAGTTACAGGATCAGAAGGATTATTTTGATGCCGCTGAAATATATTCCACTGCAGCATTCCTTCAAAAGCAATACGATAAAACGGGGCTTGCGAAACAGCTCTTTGAGGAGGGAATCGATTGTTATATTTCTGCGGGAAACGCGGCCTTAGCGAAAAAAGCCTATTATGACGCAAGCACGCTTTATCTCAGCGCAGCGAATTATGCTAAAAATGAGATTCACGATAAAAGTCAAGCCTATGACTATTATCACATGGCAATTAAGGCAATGCAGGCAGAAATAGCCCAGTTTGAAGAACTTCCTGATCTATGCCGTACCAATCTAGACTTAGGCAAAATTTACGAGCAGTTAGAAGACCATCAGACAGCTCTATCGTATTATCAAAAAGTAGTCGAGTGCTCTATCCAGCATAAATTATTCGTTTACGCCGCAGAAAGTTATCAACATATGGCAACTTGCCATGAAGTTCTTGGTAATAACTTTGCAATGGTTGAAAATTTAAATGAAGCCGTGCAATATCGACTATTGGAAGCTGAGAAACATTCTAAAAATGACCTACCTCTAGAAGCCGTTCAAAATTTCATTGCAGCAGCTAAATGCGTGGCGCAACTCAACAACAATGACCAGTTAATGAGAAATATTTTACAGAATGAGGCGAATTGTTTTCTAACGGCAGCCAAGTATAATGAAGAAAAAGGGAAAATCCTGCAAGCAGCGTACTTTGAAAACGATGCTGCCCATTGTTATAATCAATTAGGTGACTCAGAAACTTCTATCGATTTATTATTGACAGCTGCAGAAAAATTATTGGCTATTGATGAATATCATGGGGCCGCAGATAATTTTCAAGAGATAAGTGTATATCAAGAACAAGTGGGAAATTACATTAAGGCGGCTAACTATGCGCTTGAAGCCGGTGATTTAGCACGCGAGAGCGGGGAACCCGATCTTGAATTGGCTATTGAAAATTATAAAAGAGCTGCACATTTCTATGAGGCAGTTGGAAATTTAGAAAAAACTATTTTAAGTTATAAGCTAGTTGCAGAAAGTTATGCTAAATTAGCAGAACTGGGTCTAGAATCACATAATTTTCATTTAATTGCCTTTCTTTATTATAATGCCGCTTGTTTTTATTCAAAATCGAACGATCTTACAAAAACCAATACATTTTATGAAAAAGCGATTGAAAATTATGAAAAAGCAATTAAAATTGCTCTTAATGATGACGAAATTCTGCTCGCATCTTACTCTGCGTGTTGCGCATCCCTCGTCTGTTTAATTATGCAAAAGCCTTCTCGGGCTGAAGTTATTCTGAAAAATATACGCAATAGCTCGCCAACCAATTATGATGAACTTTCAGATATTGTAATCAGGGCATATAAAATGAGGAATCATAAAGAATATGAGGAAATTCATCTCAAATTCTCTAAAATCATTAAAAGTTCTCTAGAAATTAAAAATTTACTTGACTCAACTGAGAAAAGTTTTATAACACCGCATTAACTTATTTTATTCAATAAAAACGCTCAGGTTTTCCTATTTTTCAGTTGCTTTATTTACCGCCTCAAAGATGGGACCTGATTCCCTGCCGCCTCTAAAGAGATAAAAATTACCAACAAGTTTAAAAGCATAGTTAAATGATGATTTAGGAACTTAAAAATGATGATTTACGATTTGTCTAAATCTGAGGTAGTGGATTCGGGTTCTATTGACCGCCAAAAATAATTAAAGCGTTAATTTTACTCTCATATTACTTCTTTTAGAGTAAGTCGCGTGATTCATAGGATTTAGAAGATGTATGTTGTTGAGTTTGAAAAATAAGAATGAAGAAGTTGTAATGGAAAAAAATCCGGAAAAAAACCCAGAGGAAGTCTGGGATTGCTGCGATCAGCCGGATGTACGACCTTACAGAGGTATCTATGTTTGCAGAAACTGTGGGGTTGTGCACGGACCTGTTATCGTTGATTCTCCTCGCCGAGCATTCACTCAGCAAGAGATCGAAGAACGCCGGAGTTCTGAACCAGTTTTCACAGATTTCGGTCCCCGTACGATAGTCCCAAAATCAGGGGTTGATATCGGTGGGACCGCTCTTTCACCGAAGCAGAAACAAAAGTATTGGCGACTATCAAAAATTCAGCGCTCGGTTACAACAACCTTCGAGCGCAATTTGTCAATAGCCCAGCCCAAATTATTGAATGAAGCCAGCACTCTGGGATTACCCCGTTCAGTGACAGAAGAAGCGCTACGTCTATACAAAAAAGCGGTGCGCGCGAAGCTTACAATGGGCCGATCGATTGATTCCTTGGTTGCCGCGTCGCTTTATGCGTCGGTCAAGATTCACGGATTACCTCGCACCCTAAATGAAATCTCAAAAACTACTCAGATTCCGGTCAAAGTAATCGCTAAATCCTATCGACTGCTTGCCCAATATATTACTGAATCAACGCCTAAAGAAGTCTCGGATATCAAAACCCAGTATATCGTGCGGTTTGCGGAAGACCTCAAGCTGACGCCGGCAGTTCAACGACGTGCGATAGAATTACTAAGTATTGCTGAAAAAAGCGGAATGGTCCTAACAGGTAAGAATCCGAAGGGATTAGCTTCTGCAGCTTTATATATTGCAGCGAAAGAACTAGGTGAACCACGAAGCCAATTTGAAATTTCGAAGATCTCGGCAGTCTCGGAAGTCACGTTGCGAAACCGAGCAAAACAAATCCGAAAAATAGTAGGCGATACATCTCCCGATTCTGACCTTGACTCAAAGGAAGAAAGTTAATTTATTTTAAGGCACTGCTCACGGCTTTAAATGCCGTTCGAACTTTCTCAATGGGTTTCTTCCGTAAAATCTTATACATCAATTCACGCCGAATTTTCGCGAGATTACCTTTGCCCCATCTGTAGTAAATCAACAGCGCCCCATGAAAGATGAGGTTCGTCGCCAAGTTTACGAGGAATCCTGTGGGCGTTTTATTCGTTCCCAGCCAGTCATCTCTCCACCGATACAGGTTATATTCCCAACAGCGTTGAAAAAGTTCCACCTGCGCTTCAGAAACAGCATCAAAGTTCGCCCGGCGTTTGTTATGGAGGATGCATTCCTTCAGATTAGCAAATAAATTGGGGACAAGGAAAGTTTGATAGTCAAAAATTTCATCGACCAAATTTAGGGTTTCGATTACATCGGATTCCTGTTCCTCGGGAAGTCCTATAATTATGGTTGAAAGAGGGGTCCAATTATTATCGTTTAAAATGCCGTAGGCCTCCAGAACTATTTCATGCCATTGTTCGGGTGGATATGGAAGGCATTTACCTCGCATGTATTTCCCGATCAACCGTGTACTTCCAGTTTCAATTCCAGTTTCCGCGGTAATAATGGGGTTTCCCTTGTAATGGTAGCGGCAGTAATCCTGCATAATCTCCGTTAGTCCACTTACCATTTCAGGTTCGACGACTGCAGGTGCGAGGGATATGTGCGCTGGCTGGACCGCTTCTACGCCGGGGACTGAAACAATATTTTTCATGAGATCGCAGACTGCAAGAGCATTGGGATGAAATTGAGACCCATGTGCATATTTATAGAGAAACAAATCTTCCGTTGCCAGAGTAATCAAACCATTACCATTCGAAACGTTCACTCTAACTTCTTCAATAATCTTATCTAAGGGTATATCACGCCGTATTCGCATAGTTGGCGCGCAAAACTGGCAGTTTCGCCCACAGCCTCTTGATATTTCGACTATACCATGGACTGCTGCCTTCTTGATAGTAGGAATCTTTTCTAAAGGGGTAGAACGGCGCGCTTTGATGGTTTCCGGAAGCGGTTCACCATTGACTGCCTTTCTGAATATTTCAACGGCAATTTCTTCCGCTTCTCCGAGAATAACCGTATCGATCCCTAAAATCTTTCGTGCCTTTGGCCCAATTTGCCAAGAGCCCGCCCCGCCAACAATAATTTTAGGCTTGTATTTTTTCAAGGCGCTTGTTTGGAAAATCTTTTGGAATGCATGTAGATTTTCAGGGAGTTCGCCCCAACCCAAAAACGTGGAATAGGTAAAACTTACATAGGCGAGCCCTAGAGGGTCCATTGATGAAATTCCAACCACCTTCGTATTGGGTCCAATCACCTTGTTGAGATCATCGGGAATCACGGTAATGACTTCCTCCCCGGCATCGAGCAGGCTTGCCTCGATTTTTCTCAAGCCGTAGGGTGCAAGGTTTGACCGATTGTCGTTAACAGATGGCGGAGGAAAAAGTAACGTTCGGGATGTCCAAAGCGGCATTCCGTGCGAAAAACTCCCCGTAAATGCAATAAACGGATTATTTTTGTAATCGGAGATTTCGGTTTCAGAGGCCGTTAGAACAATACTGAATCCATCAGGTTGTTTCATGATCCCATCCTCACCTACTAAAGCCACTGAGCTTATTTAAGCGGTTATGCCATTCTTGGGGAGCTATCACCGCGTAAAAATCTGCGAAATGATTTTTCGCCCCAAATCCGTTAGGCTATAATAAGAAAACTTTTTATCTTCCCGCTCCTCGCTGTATTTCTTCTCTAAAAAACCCAACTCGGTCATTTTTCTCAGATCATAACTCAATAAGGAACTTGAAATGTCCAAATCACGCTGAATTTCGGTAAATGATAGCGTATCTTTGAATGAAAATCTACTCAATATGAGAATCTTTTTCGTATCCGAGAAAAGTCCGAGTAGATCTTTCGCTCTTGTCGCCAATTGCTTCATTACCCAATTCGAACCTTTCACTGAAAAGGCTCTCAAGAATTTGAAAAACTGAATAAACTGATCAATTTTCATTACCCGAATGAAAATATTGTTAGCTTCCTTGTCCTTTTGACTTTGCATAGTTAAATAGAATATAAATTGACTTTAAAAAGCTTGTCAAAAATTTGACATAATTAAAATAAAAAAAAATGGGGCTATTTAACTTCGCTACAGAGACCTTCTTTTAATTCCTCGAGCTCATGCGATAAAAATTTATTAAGCACCACCTTCACAGTTCCGATTGCACCAGCGTAAATTGTGACTCCGTGGCGCTTAAACAAAGCAAAGGGTTTTCCGCCAATGGCTTCAACCAGTAAAATATCGATTTTATTACCTAATAGCAAATCAACCCGGGTGGTACAGCCTTGTTCGGGTTGACTCTGAACCACATAATATTGAGAATTCTGTAGGTCAGCATCAGAAGATGATAAATTATCTGGTATTTCTGCAATTTTCAGATCAATGATGATGAAATACTCGGCCTGTCCGAAATGTCCAGAAACTTTAGAAATCAGACCTTCATCTTTCTTAATAGGAATGGCAATGCGCAAATCTGAACACCTTTTAATAATTTATAACTCGGAAAAATATTAATCTATCTGAATGAGATTCAAGAGGACTTCTATAAAGAACTCTATCGAATTCTTTCCCCATTTTAAGCCCTTTTACCGTTTTGGTTAACTTATGCTTTGAACCTCATTTTTTCATTATCAATACGATTTTTGTCTTGCTATTAAGATTGCTTAGTTATTTAAGTAACGCGCCATATAAATTTGTAAAATAACGGAAGCCCCTATTGACAAAATTGAATCAAAATAGGATGGATATTATGAGCGAACAAGGAAAAAATATCATTATCGATTTTACCGAGAAAGAAGAAAGTATCTACAAACCTCCTGGCAAGCTGGAGCAACTTAAAGTTACTGGCGAAGCGTCTGTCATTAACCTTTCTGATAAGCATCGTCTTTGGAATATTCTATTATCTCTGAAAGGTTTATCTGTAGTCAAAAGTGAACTAACCGACCAGACGAAAGTTGGTGAAATTAACGCCAAAGCAAAATGGGCAAAATCCTATGAAGTTAAGAATGAGGAAATCCAAACAAAGACCCTACTAAAGTTGACCGAGATAATCGATTGTTACTACGAAAAGCCGACCGTTATCAATTGGGCCCTCGTTAAGGATCACCAAATGCCCGTCAGTTTTACTATTTCCCTCGAAAATACGGCCGATGAAGCAACAGTTTCGAAAATCAAACTGATTAAAAACCTCCCGAAAGAATTTGGGGATCCAATTATCGATCCTCCTGCCCAAGGCGATGTCAGATTCGATCAAGCTTCAAGAAACATCATTTGGGAAGGCTTCAATCTAGTTCCGGGTGGTATTCAGTCGCTGATTGTCCGTGTTGGTTTTAAACCGACTCGGATTGAGCCCTATAATTCGGGGAATATTGAGGTCCACTATGTTGTCCCAGAGAAAACCCGATCACGAATGACAGGCACCACCAATGCGCTTTCTGATTCGATGTTTGCAATTGATCAGGGCGAATGTCTCGACACCCCCGGAGAATGGGAATGTACCGCGGAATTCGAAAATTCGAGTGATTTCGATGTGGAATTGAAGAAGGCCAAAGTATTGATGACTTCAGAGGGACGGAAAGATACGGTACTCGAAGAGAGCCTCTCTAAAATAGTAACGCCAAATACTTCTTGGAAGAAAGATTTCAAAGTGAAATCTAAAATAGTTCCAAAATTTAGCAATATACATGAATTTAATGTGGTGCCTAAAGTAACTTCGAAAGTGATAGGGCATATAGTCTATCAGGCGGGTGTTCTGCCAGTGGCGCACATCACAGCCGAGAAAATCATTGATCCTCCAACAGTAAGTGCGTATACCAAGACTCCAATGAAAGTTTCGCTGGTATTGACGAATGCAGGTTCAGCCGTCTTAGATGAAATTGATTTCCACGATGTAATTCCAGCCGATTTTCAACCACCTGAACTCAATGAAGTCACTGCCTCAATTGGGGAAGAAGAATTACGAGGCGGCATTCTGCGTGAAATGGAACCGAATGATGCTAATCCCGAAACATCTCATGCGCTGATTGTACAGATAGGACAACTTGCACAAGCTGGAGGGCTACAACCTGGTGAACAACTACTTATAACTTATCCTTTAACCGCATGGGAACCTAAGCCGAATACGGAGTATCGCTGTCCCCTAAATATAAGCGCAAATGTTGATCCGCCAGGCCCGCCGACTAAGATTCCCACGATTGAATCGCAAGTTGAAGTCAAGTATGTGCGACGACGGATCCGGGCGATTAAAGGACAAACTCCAGGCGCCGAACCAGGGGAATATATCATTCCAATAGTCTTCGAGAACAAAGGTGAAGTCCTGATTGAAAATATAACCATTAAGGATATTATCCCTTCCAATTTCCAACTATTGGATTATCAACCGAAAGGTATGAAACCCGAAATCGAAGAAAACGAGCGTGGCACGAAGTTAACCTGGAAACTGGACAAATGCGACCCTGGCGAAAAATATGAATTCAGTTATACAATAAAAGGCTCGGGCGAATACGAACGGGAAGAATTAGAGGTTATTGTTAAGTAATTTATCTTGTCCCCTTTTTTCTTTCTTTTTTATTTTTTTTTATAATTGAATGAACCGCTTTATTTTACAATTATAAAAGCGTAATATTGGCGCTGTACTTTTTACATAAAAATTGCCATTAAATTTTAATCCACCAAGGAAAATTTTTATTATTAGGAATCTTGCATTAAGTGAGTATAAAGAATGAGTGAGAGAAACGATGAAAATTGGCGCTTAGGGTAAGTCTTCATTACGATTTTTTATTCAAAGTAATTCTGGTCGGTGAAGAAGAGCCAACAAAGACCGGGTTACTTTGGGCATTTACGGGAACAGGAAATTGCGATGCTCCCGATTATAAGCGTACCATAGGCGTAAATTTTGGAATAACGTCTGTTTATTTAAACGAGAATGTTATAAAACTTCAGATTTGGGATATATTATGTAATTCCCGCGTTAAATATTTACGACCGCTTTATTTCAAGGGCGCGTCTGGCTGTATTTTGGTCATAAGAAACATTCAAGAAGCCAAAGCGTATTTGGAAGAAATTCAAAATTGCTGTCATAAAAGTATTCCAATTCTATTTGTTTATATAAATGATGAACCCATTCCTACTCAGTTAGATGATTTTTTATCTAAATTGAATATTGATCCTATTACCAGTGGATTTCAAGGTATTGAATGGCTAGCTGAAGCGATGCTTTCATCTCGGAAGAGTAATGAAACCAACCGGGCAGCTATATACCATGTAGGAAATGACGAGATTCAAAATGTGCTCGAAACCTTACGGCAATCACAACTCCACATTGAAAGGGATCGATTAGAAACCATTCGTAAGCAGCGCTCTATACAAATCGAATTACTGAAGGACTACATAACTGAAATGGGATTAAGTGTAGATAATGATTCGATTCAAATTTTAAGATCTGAGGCCCTTTTTACGATTAATATATTGGACGGGAATGTCTCGGTCTTTCCATTAAAATGCGACCAGTGCCAAAAATATCTCTCAACTTGTAAGAGAGAGTGGCATCTCTGTATTATTAAAGAAACTGATGGCTGGTCAAACGACTTGGATTCTGACAGTCTCCTAATTCTTTCTAAGATTTATGCACTTGCTAGTGATAATAAGTTGCCCTCCCACGTATTAAATCAAATTAATAACAGTTTGCATTGTCCTGAATATCGAGCACAGTCCTCACAGAACTAATTGGTTCTAATTCGCTCCTTAATTAGATAATATGGTAGTTATTACTTATAAAAGTCGGGAATCCATTAAATTTTTAAGCAGAGCTTGACTAATCTATTTAGATATTCAACTATAATGAGGAATACTAGATTGCAAGTTGAAAGTATTGAAACCGGTTCGGTATTAACAAAGGTGACCGTGGAAAGCGAAACCACGGTAGCGGATCTCCTTTCAAAACTGAAGATCTCAACGGGAAAATATTTAGCGGTTCTTGTTGATGGTAAGAAGGCATCCTTAGACCAGGATATTCACGAAGGCCAAAAGGTAATCATCCTGCCGATGATTGCTGGAGGCTAGATGAGCTTATAAAAAGACGCTAGATGAGTCTATTTCATCTTAATCTTTTTTTTCTTTTCGGAGCCTTTGGGAATCCACGATAGAACTACATTAGAAATTGGTCATAGGTGAATAGTATTTCTGAAAGGGGAGAGTTGATAGAGCCTGTTTTAAATGGGCAGACACCAAAATTAATTTTCCGAAATGAGAGTAGGAGTAACTATCGAAATTTGAGCCCTCTTGTTGAAGAATTAAGCTCGCTTGGATTGATGATAGCTGCTAATGAAAATTCTTTAACAATTTCAAAAGAGTATGGAACGTATCAAATTAATTTACAAAATGGCTCAGTCGAGTTTACTCCGGCCACTTGTGAGATGTGTTGTCCACGCGCCGATTGTAAATATGCAACGAAAAAATTATGTGTTATTGAGGTCTCACAAGGGTGGGTAAATTTCCCTCTGGTAGAAGTGGATTTATTTATTCTATCAATCGTTTTCGCAATCCTTTATGATCTGCTTCCAGAAAATTTATTAGAGCAAATCAGAAAATTCTCGCGTTGCATTCTACTGAGACGTGATGTTATTATAGAAGATCACTCAGTTCAAGTGTTTAAAGAATCTCTTGGTTCAATTAAAATTCAGATTAATTACCTCCCTAAAGCTCCTCCCATTCAAGGACCAGTTCCGCCCCCTAAGTAAATTTTTTACCCTGAAAAATGCTTGAACCAATATTTTAATAATAATTCAAATCTTTTTTAGTTCAATCATTTGGTGACAATCTTGGAGACCATAAAAGCCGAAGTACTTCCCTTAATTTTGCCAACCGAAGAAGAAAATCAAAAGCTGGCTTCGCTTTTTGGCACTTTAAAACAATCGCTCGAAGAAATCGCTAAAAAATTAAATATTAATCCAAGCTTCATTCAGAATCATGGTTCTACGGGAGTGAAGCAAACCAATCTCCGGGGTACAAGTGATTTAGATGTTTTTGTTGGTCTAAATCCATCTGATTATTTACCCTTAATTAATTTGCCTCCTAAAAAACGGAAAAAGGATCTCGAAGACTTATTTCTTGCCTACGTAAAAGATTGGTTCATTCCTGCTGCTGAAGGTGCAGGATTTAAGCAGTATCAAGTTTCATATGCGGAACATCCCTACCTAATTATCTCCCAGGGGGAATACGAAATCGACGTAGTAGGCTGTTTCAATCTGGATTATAATTATATCCTCTCAAAGGGTCCTATCACCGCGGTAGATCGCACGCCTTGGCATAGTAAATTGATAGCCGAGAAACTTTCTCATCAACAGAAACAGGATGTGCGGCTACTGAAAGCTTTTTTCAAAGCGAATTATGTGTATGGTGATAAGGCAACGGTGGGACGTTTTGGATTTACGGGCTTTAGCGCAGAAATGCTCATTTACTTTTTTAAGAGCATAGAAAAGGTATTTTCAAATTTTGAAACATTACAAAATGCCCCTTTGGATTTTTTTAATCGTCCCGCGGAGGTTGTTAAAAATATTAGTAGGTTCGCAGATGATTATTTAATCATGATCGACCCGGTTGATAAGAATCGGAATCTGGCCTCGAGTATATCAAAACGGGCTTATGAGTATGCAGTCTTTCAAATCTCCCGCTTTTTAGCGGCACCAGCTCCTGAATTCTTTATTAAAACCCCGCTAGTTCTACCAGAGCCTAGTCTTCTGGAGCGATTTTCACCGCACTTGGTTGTTGTGGAGTTTAGAAACGAAGGTGGTATTCATTACACGGAAATCCGTGATCGCCTTTATAGTGCGTGTGAAAAAGTGCGAAAAACGCTCGAGAAGGAAAGCACTAGCGAGAACCGGTTCGGCACGACGTTCTTCGAGGTCTATTTTGAAGGACAAATTTTTGCGGCTGTTTTTTATTGCACGGTCCCCTTCATCGACCCCGCCTATTTAAGAAAAGGGCCGCCTGAATCAAAATCTATGAATA
>Ga0315277_10005580_pt1 | contig 16567 bp, 21 predicted proteins | sample YL17G05_15_MG_FD_203695 | JGI IMG/M metagenome (GOLD analysis project Ga0315277, IMG submission 203695) | Sediment microbial communities from Yellowstone Lake, YNP, Wyoming, USA - YL17G05_15 | ecosystem: Environmental > Aquatic > Freshwater > Lake > Sediment | place: USA: Wyoming | collected... | reverse complement strand
ATCCGCGTAACGTTGAGCCATGGAAGGATCCTCATCAAACGTTTCGTTCGCCAAACGAAAAAGCGTTTGAATACGCTGTCGAGCTATGCGGCGAGTATCTGCATCCATCCTGTTGCACGTTGCTCCAACAGACTAGGAATACATCAATAAGATTAGCCTTTCCAGTGACGGTGTGCATAATTAAGGTCAGATGATTGAAGCTCTCAAATGATAAGTGTGTGCAGGATCTGTTAACTCTTAGGCGCTTGTATGAGCTAACAAAAGTCCATGTTAACCAAAGGCGCTTTTTAAGTGGATTTCTGAAAAATCTTAACTACCAAAAACACACAAGTATGCTATTGCTATTCAGGACGATGCCTAGGTTATGCCTAAGATTGACAAAGAGGAAGGGCAAAGCATCGAGTTCAAACGTCAATACAAAGACGGAATATTGGACACAGTCGTAGGTTTTGCCAACACAGAAGGCGGAGACATATACTTAGGTATTGATGACGATAAGGAAATTGTAGGATTAATCATCACACAGGGACTGAAAGACAAAATACAGCAAGCTTGCAACACGATTGAGGAACCAATAGTTGTTAGGCTAGAAACCTTGAGTCTGTCTGGCAGAGATGTGTTGTTAATCAGAGTACCTAAAGGAAAAGACATTCCTTATTGCTCTAGCGGCACTGTGTACATAAGATCAAGTGCCATTACCAGACCAGCTAAGAAACAAGAGATAAGAGACATGATTGCTAGTTCAGGATACATACAATTTGAAAAACAGCCTGTGAGAAATGCGTCATATGAAGAGATAGACGAAGAAAAGCTAAAAGACTTTCTCACAAGAAAGGCAGAACGGAGAGGAGGGGTAGTGCCGAACCATCCGCTACCACAGATTCTGCTCAATATGAGTGTAGCGGTTGAAGAAAGAGATGCGATTATACCGACGACTACTGGATTGCTGTTCTTTGGCAAGTCTCCACAGAAATTTATTCCACATAGCCGAGTCATAATTGCCAGATTCAAAGGAATCGTACCCGTTGATTTTGTTGACAAAGCGGAACTAACGGGTTCAATCATTCAAATCATTGAAGAAAGCGAGAAATTCATAAAACGAAACACAAGGAAAGCTTCAAAAATCGTGGATTTTGAAAGAGTTGACATACCAGAATATCCGTACGTCGCTATCAGGGAGGCTGTAGTCAATGCCGTTGCGCATAGAGAATACATGATTGACCGATCGCCAATTCAAATCCACATATTTGACGACAGAATCGAGATTGTAAATTCTGGGATACCTACCGTTGACTTGACAGAGCTGGAAGGAAAACATATTCCGAGGAACGAATTAATTTGCCGACTCCTCAATGATTATGGTTTTATGGAAGGTTTTGGGACAGGGATAAGTAGAATGAAGTTTCAAATGCGAGAACACGGCCTAGGTGACCCTATTCTATCAGTTGAGAAGCAATTCTTCAAAGTCACCTTTCTGGGTCCAAAAGAAGATATTTTGAAGGTGGTTAAACCTGAAAGGACAGACCTGCGGAAACAAGGGTTGAATGATCGCCAAATCAAGGCTCTAGCCTACATTTTCGATAAACACATAATCTCACACAAAGAATACTGCCAATTGTTCGACGTAAGTAATTTCATTGCGTTTAGGGAGTTGAAAGAGTTGGTTGACAAAGGATTCGTGAAACAGTACGGCAAGGGACTTGATAGTCAATATGAACCCCAAAAATGATCGCTCAACCCTTTTCTATTGAAAGGCTCTTCATAAACTCATTTTCTGCTGTTTGATCAAGTTCTCTCGCTTCTTTGAGGAGAGCTTTAGCCTGAGTCTTAACATTTTCTGAATTTTCCGTAGCTTTTTTCAATAAGTCAATAATTCTGCATTGAACCTCAATCGGAGGCAGAGGAATCTCAATCTTCTCAAAACCTGATTCATTTATGGACGGAATTGTCGCTCCTGTAAGTCGTCGTTTGATTTCATCCAAAACATAATTGCCTCTAAGCATGAAATAAACGAAGAACAAATCAATACCTTGTCGTGGTTTCAAAACCCCAAAGCCAGTTGAGGCAATGGAACCATCAAGTGCAGAGGGCACAATAGCAGTTGAGTGGTGAGGAGTGCCCGTTGCACTACCTGATAGGCCAGTCAATATTTGACCCTGATGAATGACCTTTCTTGCTCTACTTGGCGCGTCTTTCCCCAAAAGCTCGGTAGATGAAGCTATCTTACCATATTCGGCATCTACATCTTGAATTTGAACATATCTAAACTTCTTAAACGGCTCTCGTTCTGGAAATGCATTCTCTTTTGAAAACTCGACAAGTTCCCTCATCTTTTCTACTGGAAATTCTGACTGCACACTGTATTTGTCGGCTCCTAAGTAGAAGGCAACATCTAGGCGATCTTCAAGTTTCTCTCTCGCCAAGACAAATACTTTTTCAGAAGCAGAGAGTTGCTGTTTAATACCCAAGATTTTGTAAGCGAGGGAATATCCATCATGCTGGATTTTTTGAGCTTTTTCAAGCAGATTTTCAGCTTCGGCAAGAGTCTTTTTCTTTTTCTGCTTAAGTATCTTGACTTTGCTCACTATTTGAGTTTGTTTGCTCTTATCTAGGATAATTATGGGTATTCTTCTGACATTTTTTATCAAGGTTCGAGATCGGGTACTTCCACTATTCCACTTTTCAAGGAGTTTTTTTCCAAGCCCTGCATTCAAATACACAGCTACATAATCTGGACTGACCCGTTGATCTCTTATTCTTATTCTCGCATTCTCCTTACTTAGATTACATTCGCCCATTTGTGAAGGCACAACTGCAACGGTTCCCACTCTTCCAGTTATTGTAATAATGATGTCGTTTGGTCTTAGCTGAGACCTCACTAGTTTTTTGTGTGCCTCCATAGGAATGAATTTCACTTTTGCATAGTCGATTTCGAACTCCTTGATATTCTGAACCTGTAGAAAGGGAACTCCCTGCGGAACGTACCTTACTAAACAGTCTTCTTCAAAGCCCAGCATCCTACTGACGTCAGCAATTTCCCCAAGTTGCTTTACATCGTAATATTTGGCTGCCTTTTCAAGTAGCTCCATTATTTTTGTGTATTTTGGGTGATAATAGTTCAAATCTATGCGTAGTGTCCTTGTAGCCAATTCCTCAGGACTCAGGAAAAATAGAACTGGTTGCTCGCTGAGAGTTTCTACCACTTCAAACCACCCAACTCGTTAATTTTCTGAATCATAATGGGCATATCTTGTTTGGTCTCTTTTTTTCCACTGATTGTATAGCCTATATTTTCTATCTCAGCCATCAAAATATCCCTTTGTTTGTCTCCTGCGTATTTTTTCTTCTGCAATAAGAGAATGCTCGCCTTTGGACCAGCCCCGTAAGGCTTGAAAGTTACATTTGGAAGACTGACTACTGCTTTTATGTTTGCTTCTCTCATGATGTATTCTCTAACGTATCTTAATTTCAGGTTATTCAAGATTCCATCTGGTAGAATAATTGCCATCCTACCTCCTTTTTTAAGTAAGGTAATGCATCTTTCGATGAAGAGTACCTGTGTAAGTTCGCTCTTTGCTCTCTTGGCGAGTTTGTAGCCAGCCAAAAGTTCGGGGTCAATCTTGACACCTCCAAAAGGCGGATTGGTTAAGATTATGTCAAAACCTCCATCATTGTCAACGACTCTCTGTATTTCGAGCGTCTTTGGGTGTATTGCTTTATCAAAATAAAGACCATCATGGCACATCACGTGATTGTGCCCATCACCATGAACCAGCATGTTTGCTTTGGCGAGCTGAATGACAGTTTCTTCAGTGTCGGTTCCAAAGAGTTTCGTTGCTGCATAGAGTTTATGCTTCTCCAAGGGGTTATGCAAATCACCACGCTCAAAAGCGGTATCGATTTCCTTCTTTACATACTTCAATGCGCTGACCAAAAAACCACAGGTGCCGCAGGCAGGGTCATAAATAGTTTCACTCAATTTAGGGTCAACTAGTTGAATCATGAAATCAACAACATTCCGAGGCGTGAAACGTTGCCCCTTGACTTTGTCAGTGTACGTTTCTTTAAGCAGATTCTGGTAAATTTCACCCAAAATCTCAATTGTCTCAGTTTTCACCAGCGAATAGTCTTGCAGTCTTTGCACGATTTTTACAACTGAATACGGTTTAAGAGTGATTTCTGGCTTAGGATCGACAAATAATTCATCATCTTTCTTTTTCGCTTTCAGCAACAGAAAGTTAATTCTATTCTTTATGTCAAGTACGTCCTCTTTTTCTGCTTTTATTCTGAAATCGTATTCTTCTTTCTCATGCTCATTGACTTCCTGCTCGTCAATGATCTTTGCTGTGAAGAATTTCGTCAGTTCTTTTAGTGCTTCTTCAGGTGTCGTAGATTTTTCATTCCAGATAACATCATGAAGAAAACTTATTACCTTGTTAGCTTCGCTGATTGTTTCGAACTTCGCAAGTTTTTGTTTTCCAACCATCTTAGGTGATGGAACTTCAAACTTGATTGTTCGAGATGACCCTTGTCCAGAAGTCCCAGTCTTATACCATAGCCAAGTCTCGCCATTAGTCACTGTAAAATAATCAGCCTTAATTTGTTGGGCATAAGACTCAGCTTGGCCTATATCTAGCTGCGCCTCTGGTTTCTTCACTTCAACAACCAGATATGGTTTTTTCACATCATTTACAACGACGAAACAGACCAGATCAGCGTACTTAGTTCCGCTTGTTCCTCCAAATCTCACGGGGAATTGTTTTCTCATTAGATCAGCGTCGTATCCGAGATAATCGCGAAGGAATGGTATGACGACTTGTTCTTCAATTGCTCTCTCAGAAAGGTCATCGATGTTCTGGGGCACATTCACTTTTTCGTCAACTCTTTCCCTGTTTGCCAAAGTAGTTTGTTTGGGTTTTTTCTGTTCCATTTTTGGCTACCTCTCACTATCTATTGATTCGAGCAAAAGAACCTTCACTTTCTTTCCCACCCAATCTTTCGGCACATAGACTCGCCCTGAATTGCCAGACGTCTTGACTGTTTTTTCTATGACTTGAAATGCTTTAGCCCTGACTTCTATCTGTTGGTTCATAGGCGTCATTATGTATATACAACATAAATACTTTGTGTACAAAATTAGCTACTATATAGCTATTTTTTGGCAAACCAACCTAAAGCTTTATTACATTGTAGCTACATTATAGCTACATAGTAGCGGTGAAGAATAATGAGAACCTCAAATACTCGCAAACTCCGTGCGTACTCTCTTCTAGCTCACGGCAAGGTTGACAAAATAAGCGACTTTGCTTATCGAGTCTGGTCACAAACTGAAGAAGGCAAGCACTTTATTGTAATAAGAGAGGGGCTTGAGTGGAAATGCGAATGTCCCGATTTTGTCTTTAATCACGTAGCCTGCAAACATATTCACGCAGTTGAACAGATTAGGTTAAATGAGCAAGCTGCATTTCCTTCTGCGAAAGAGGGTGAGAACCTATGCAAAGAAATAGAATCACCAGAGTCGGTTTGTAAATTCTGTCGCTCCGAGAACATAGTGAAGAGAGGATACAGAAACACTCAGAACGGAAAGGTTCAACGGTTTTTCTGCAAAGACTGCAAACGCTTCTTTATTATCGATGAAGGGTTCGAGAAGATGAAGGCCACGCCTGAAACTGTGACAGTGGCCTTGGACTTGTATTTCAAGGGCATAAGCATGAGGGCAATCGTTGACCACATAAAGCAGTTTTACGGAGTAGAGGTTAGCCATGTGGCGATTTACAAGTGGATTCGCAAGTACGTTGCGATGATGAAGAAATACTGTGACCAGCTAGTGCCGAAAGTAAGCGGAATCTGGCACAGCGACGAAATGACCTTGAATATAAAAGATTTGGACAACCATGAAAACTTGAGATGGGCTTGGAACGTAATCGACAACGAAAGTCGATTCTGGCTTGCCTCTCAAATAACGGAGAAAAGGGAAATTGCTGACGCTAGAAAGGTTTTGGCTCAAGCCTCAAGCATTTCGCAAACAAGACCAATAGCTGTAGTAACTGATGGGCTGAGAGCATACCAAGACGCAATAACAAAGGAATTTTTCACTCAGAAAGCTCCGAGAACGGAACACGTTAGGATCCCCAAACATTAGAGATCGTTCCAACAACAACATGGTTGAAAGACTGCATGGAACGATTAGACAGAGAAACAAGGTCATGCGAGGACTAGACGATGAAGCAACGGCACAGACAATCATGGATGGCCTGAGAATTTATTACAACTTTTTGAGACCTCACAGTGCTCTAAATGGAGAAACTCCTGCACAGAAAGCAAATATAGAATCAAATGAAGCCACATGGTCAACTCTAATCAAGAAGGCAAGTCAACACAAACGGTTTAAGACGACTTGTTAAGATGCTCGCCTTCTGAAGAGAGAAGTTTTGTACTCCTCCTCTTCATAATCCGCTCTAAATGTAGCAAAGAGCCATATTCTCAAAGCCCAAGTAGCCAATAACATCAAAGGCACACTTATAGACAATACCGAGAGCCAAGTTGTTATGTCTAATGTTAGAGTCGAAAGTATTCCCATGAGTGCAAACTCTATGCGCATCCATGGTTGAAGCCAGCAATCAAGAATGAAATGAAGATGTTCCCAAACATCGTTCTTTTGCGAACTTTTGAGGCCCACTACAGCAGACGGAATGACTGAGAGAATTAACATAGCTCTGATCAGAATGTTAGTTGAGAAAAACAACAGCGCGATACCAAATGGAATATACGACAATGCTGCAAATACCCTAAGCTTGGTCTTATTCAAGCAAAGTCCTCGCTAAATAATACTGCAATTCTCTCAAAAAAGCCTATTGGGATAAATGCAATGCTAGAAAGCGCCGACGGTTAACAAACTTCTTTAAGCGCCTAAGAGTTAACAGAACCTGTGTGCACTAAGCTTTTAAGGGTCGTTTTCAGTTAGATTTTGAGCATGAAGGAAGAGAAGCTTCTCGATCTGCTTAAGGTGATGTTGAAGAATTCTAGGCTTAGCGATCGAGAATTGGCTAGGCTCATGAATCTTTCGCAGCCGACGGTTTCAAGAGTTAGAACGGCTCTTGAAAAACAGGGGTATATTAAGACTTACACTGTTATCCCTGACTTCAGAAAGATGGGATACCGGCTTTTGGCGTTCACTTTCTGCAAAATGAAGTCTTACCCGAATGCGAAAGAGGCAATGGACCTCGTTAGGCAGGGTGCAGAATGGGCTAGCAAACGTCCAAACGTGGTATTTGCGTCTGATGGCCAGGGACTTGGCGGTTCAGACATCGTTATGATGTCCTTCCACAAAGACTATGACGAATATCTCGAGTTCATGCACAGCTACGCTTTCGAGTGGGGGTACGCCTTAAGCACTTTTAATTCATTCATCGTCAGCACAACGTCAAAACTCGTTATGAAACCGTTTGACTTGAGGTATTTGGCAAATGACAAGTAGCCGAGCCTGCCTGAGCAGTTCTCTGTCCCGCTAAGCCTGGCGAATCCGCAATCACCCAAAACCACACGTTATTGTTAACACGCGAGTGCGAGGGGTGGGATTCGAACCCACGGAGGCCTTCGCCAGAGGATCTTAAGTCCTCCCCCATATCCTAGGCATCGTCTGACCGCCTACTTAGACCTGGCTCGGGTACCCTCGCTACTCAGCAAAGCTCTTCACAACGCTTTGCAGTTTAAGTCTTTCGTGCCATCGATACATTAAGTTAAAATCTGCAGTTTTCTAACCTATCTGTGCGAGACGAGAGGGCGGGTAGCTCAGCACGGATAGAGCACCGGCCTCCTAAGTCGGTGATCGTGGGTTCAAATCCCACCCCGCCCGCCACGAAAACACCGCGCGCGCTGTAATTTTTTCTGCGTGTAGCTAGTTAGGACTGGAACTAGCGTGCGTGCCAGAAAAGCAAGCAAGAATACGGGTCTCTGCCCCTTCTGATGCTTGAAAAGGTTGGGCTCAAAGAAAAAAGCGCGTGCGAGAGAGAAGGGTCATTGATAGGTTTTGAACCTGTCCGTCGTTTCTTTCCTCACTCTAATCTTTCCCAAACCACCGTTGTGTGCGCTCAAGACAAATCGCAACGTGCTTTCCATGAAATATTCTCTAAATTGGTTTCCACATTTAGTGCACTTGTACATCTTGACTGTGAATCGCCCAAAGTTCCATTTTTTTGTGGTTCTTGGCGTGTGCGCTTTGCAATTCGGACGTTTTGGCATAACTTGCCGCCTTTCAAAGTTATAGGCAAAATTACTATGTATCATTTCTATGGCGCCTTCGCCAGCAAATCCCATTTACTACTTGCTATACGCGCACGACATCGTGAAAACTCTGGAAGTACTTGGGTTCAACATCCAGCTGCTTGGCAGCAAAACATACGTGATCAGCAAACTGCAAACCCTAACTGACAGAGACATATTGAAAATAAAGGAGAACTATGTTAAGAGCAGGCATACGAGGTTCACGAAGAGCTTCTCATATCATCTGCTATTCGGCACAAAGGATGCTTACGTCAAAGAGATAATGGCAGCGGACTTGAATAAGCTTGCGAACCTCATAAGAATTTGCGGTTTCTTGATGCAGACAAAAGCGTACCTTTTCTGGAGTTCTACAAACAAATGAAAAATAAGGTTAATAGAAGGCATTGAAGTCAGCGAGTCTAGGGCGCGCGAGTTATTGGAGGGTGCGATCCGGTCTGTGAACGCTATCTTTTTTCTCCACTCAAGATGTGTCTTCCAGTCAGAAGCCGATAGACTACTACAATCACGGCAATCACTAGTAGTATATGTATCAGTGCGCCTACACCAGGCAGAGCAAAGAATCCCACTGCCCAAAGTATCACGAGAATGATAACAATCGTCCAAAACGTGTCCATAGCTAACTCCCTGAGATAAATCGTCTATCCCTAATATATAAAACTTCGTAGAACCATGCTGACACGACACCGATGGGAGAAATCAGTAAGAGTAATGGCAGAACCAGAGGAACTCATGGAGATGCAGAAGTTCGAAAAAAGAGAAAGTTTGGGTTTCTAGGTTGCGTAGTCCTTTGTTTCTGCTTTGGAAGCATTTTCCTTGACTGATGCTATTCCTCTTTGGCATCCCTCTTTTGATTCGTAGCCTTGGCTTTCCGCTATAATCTCCCCATTTTGAGCTCTAAGTCTGAACCTGAATTTTCCTACCGAATCTTTGAATATTTCAAAACGTTCTCCTGCCAATTTCACACCTCTTTCATTCTTGGTTTCAGTTTGTGAAAACTTCTATTTATGAATTTCCCTCCATCAATGTTTAAGCAATCCACTTTAGCGCGCGCTAAGATTATGCCAGAATAAGACTAAGCGCGCTGGTTCGAAGTCTATGTCTATTGTTGAGAAGGAAATCAGTCTTTCTTCTTTTCTTCTCCCTTAACCCCTTCCTTTATTCCCTTTCCAACACCCTTCACAACTCCAAAGCCTTTCTTAAGGCCTTTACCGATTGCTTCTCCGGTTTTCTCTGCAGCCTCTTCAGCTTTGCCCTTCTTTTCCCTTTTTTCAGGCATTCTTTCACCTCCAATCTAAAGATGCGTCTCAACTAGCTCATTTAATTCTTCTGCCACGGTGGATCCTCAGGAAAAACACGGTGCCGATTACTCAGATAATAGTGAGTCTAAATTCCCATTTATAAATATCTTAAGATTATTTTCGGAGGCGCGCGCGGCGTCTAACTTCACGCAAACAGAAATCCCAGCGCGAGGCCGATCAGGAATGCAACGGAAGAATAAGGTAAGACGTTGAGCCATCCGATTCCGACATCGTAGAGCTTAGGCAAAAACTTCATGACCTCATCGAAAAGGCCGGTGAAGGTCAAGCTCAGGATCCCGGTCGCGACGAGGACTATGATGAGTGCGACAACGGCTATCAGAAGTTTGAAACCTTTCTTGACTATAGCACCTACCAGCAAGCCTACGATGAATGGCAGGACAACCGGGATTAGCCAGGCGATCTCAGGTGGAATTGACATAGTTCTCCCAAACTTTTGGCTCTTTTTATCTACAAGCAACTTCGGAAACTCTTATATAAAATTTTTGCCGCAGCCCGCACAGACCATTTCTACATTCAAAACGATTACTTTAAGAACTTCTATTTTAGGGATACAACGTCTCCGATGGAAACAAGCGCGCGCTAGGTTTCTTCCTATTTTTATACGTTTATTGCCAATTTTCATTAGAGTGTTCCCTATCTTTGAACGGTTCGTTCCTGTTTTTGTTTCATACTTTCTAGAGAGAGCATTGAGGGCATTGAAAACCGAAGGATCAATTGATGATTACCGTACAAGAACCGTAAGGACTGGCAAGTTTCATTACAGAATAGACATAAGACTCGTTTTAACTGCAGAGCAGGCAAAAATCATATTAAACGACTTGGTAACCAAAATACTTAGAATATTCGGGTGGGATAACGGTAACTAAAGATGCTAAAATAGAAAAAGTGGATGCTGAAATAGACGAAATAGCAAAAAGGATTTTGTTAGAGCTTGAAAGCGCGAGTTCCAAGGATTTATCAGACGCTCATTATGCAAAAATGATGTTGCGTTTATCCGATGTTCATTACGCAAAAAGGATACTGCAACAGATAGGAAGTGTTACAAAGCAGAGCAGTGGAGCTGAAAGTGAGATCGAGAAAAGAGCAGTGATCAAGGTTCTGTTGTTTTCTACGTGGGTGCAGAGACTTTATTTCATCATAAGATCCTTCCTCATGGGAGAGATAGGTGCGGCAGCTACATTCCTTTTCATATGGTACGTTGGCTCAATAGACGCTATTGGGATGTTTGAATTCGGCATATTTGTGTTTGTGTTTTCGCTGGTTGTAACAAGACTGTTTGATGTGCAAATAACCAAAGCTACAAAAAAGATCGTCGAAATCATGGCTAGTCATAGAACCGTTAGGGATTTTATCATGAGTCACTTCTAGATGAAGAGTATGACAGTCAAATCGTATTGCCCGTTTACACTTGCGCCGTGAGAAAGAAACAAATATTGACCGCCTCTTGTCGCTGCAGCCTCCTAACACATAACTATTTATCGCCTAAGCTGCCACTAGCAGTACAGCTAATAATCCTCATCTAAGTTGGTTGATAGTAATGGCTACGACTGATGGTATAAAGGACATACTTGGCTCGAACGAAAAGGTTGAGCTGTATATTGAGGAGAAAATCTATCATCCTCGGATTAACATTGAATCCGTGATCATTACGAATGAACGGATAATTCTGCGGCATCCTCATGCGCTTGGTTTGAAGAAGGACTACACCGATTACAGTTATAGAGACATCACGAACGTAACGTTAGACAAAGGAATAATGCGTTCAACCATCAAACTTACGCTTAGGCACAGGGAAGAGCATCAGGGAGAGCATCAAGAGGAAGAACATCTGGAGTTGGAGAAGTTGCCAAACTCCCTTGCAGAAAAGGGGTATGGCGTCATCAGAGAGAACATTGGCAAATTCCAATCGCCCTTTTCAACTGGATATGCTAACGCTCCCAACGCTCCGAAATAGTCACTTCATCGAACTCGGCAAGAGTCCCTCCATTTGGGTCTTGTCCGAAGTGTATGGCAACCATTCGCCGGCGATCGACCGATCCGCGCACTTTACCTGCAGCGTAATCCGAGCTGCGTGTTTCCCCACGTCGTCGGGCGTGCGCAAAAATAATATATAGAGTTGCAGCGTACAATTGCTTAGATTTGCGTGGCTAAGATGAGCAAAATCTTGGACTTTCTCAAATTGAGGTCCTTGACGAATCGTGAGTAGGCGAATTCACATGAATCTTCCTACGCATATAATGTTTGGTGCGCTGATCGGAGCTCTTTTCTTTGGGAGGTGGGATCTCATTTTGCTTGTTGCCATCGGGTCAGTCCTCCCTGATATGGATAGGGAGTATGGCTTTTTCAGCAAAGATTACTTCCGCGACCATCAGCTCCATCGAGCGCTATACCACAACTTCGTTTTCATTGGGATCGTTTTTCTGATTAATCCTTACCTTGCACTGGGTGCTTTCTGTCATACTCTTCTTGATGGTATCAACACAGCAAAAGATCGCGGGGTGGAATGGCTTTATCCTTTCTCAAGGCTAGTGAAAAAAGCTAGGTATGATCATGAAGGAAAAAAAATCGCATTCGATATCAAAACTAAGGTATATATGTATCAAAACGACCCAGTCGAGCTCACCAGAAAAACCGCTGAGGATATGAAAGATTTTACTCTCAGGCCCTGGCGAAGGATATACGGTCCCTTCTATTCTGGCGGTATCCTGGATATAGGAATTTTTGTTGGCTCAACAACACTTATCCTGTTTCTAACTCTCCTGTCTGTGTTTGGGGTTAGAACTTTCATCGATTTTTACCAACCCCAACTTAGCTTCAACTTTATTGGTCCTTTGTCATTCGGTGTTTTGGGCATTTCTCTAGTTTTGGGCGTAGGTGAAATAAAGAGGCACAGAGAGGCGAAAAAAGCTTCTCGGGCACCGCCGATGCTGTGGAAGCTAACATTTTTCCTCTCGAATTTCTTAATCGCGTTTGGGGTTGGGCTTGGAGCCTATCTCAACCCGAGTTCAGATATAACATTCGCAAGCAATCTTCCCTACTTGGCGGCAGGAATCTTGGTGGTATTTTTAACTGCCTTCATTGTGCTTAAAATCTATTCTTCAAGGTCAATTGCGAGAATGAGAAAGGGCCATGACCCATATGCGCTCTAAGGCATCAGTGCTTAGAGTGCTGCACACGTTTCTATCGTCAGTGGATGTGCTCTTCTAGGCAACCGTTTCTAATGTTGCGAAAAGGCTTATAAAATTGCCAGTTTCGGTTATAATTGAGGAGAAGCGGTTGCAAACAGAAAATGTTCAGAAAATCGCAAAACAAAATCTTGAAAAAGGCGAGCGATGGCACAAGAAACTCAGCATAAAAGAAATAGTGTTTGGATTCCAAGACAATTCTATAGCGATTCTCGCTCTGCTCGCAGGCGTCACTGGCGGTTCGCTCCAACGTGGTCAGATATTGTTGGCTGGTCTAGCTGCCGTTATTGCAGGCGCGATCTCTGTGGCTATAGGGGACTACATCTCTTCAAAATCGGAATTGGAGTACTTTGAAAGCGAGATCAACCGCGAAAATCGCGAGATCGAAGGTAATTCTCCAGTCGAACATGAAGAAGTCCGGCAAATCTACATGAAGAAGGCGTCCTTCACGGAGGATGAACTGTCCCTTATTGTAAGCCGCATAACGTCTGACAAAAAAACGTGGTTGGATACAATGGCTAAGGAGGAGCTCGGGATCGTTAGGGAACGTTTTGTACATCCACTGAAGGTGGCTTTGATCATGATGGTTGCTGAGACGGCTGGAGGTCTCGTTCCCCTTACTCCGTATCTTGTCACACCGAATATTCAAGCAAGCTTTCTGGCAGCCATCATCGTTACGTTCGCAGCTTTGTTTGCGATAGGAGTATGGAAAACAGCTTTCACTAGGAAAAACAAGTTGGTGTCAGGACTTGAAATGGTCATTGCAGGAATAGTGGCTACAGTGATCCCTTATGTGATAGGAAGCCTACTATCATCAATCGCTGTGACTTTTTGATACGTTTTGTCTGTGATCTTGTTCCTGAACTAGCGCTGGCTCCTATAATCGTGCGCACCCACTTGTCGGTGCGAACTTCCTGGAGCAGGCGCATCAGAAGAAATGAATACGATAAGTCGACAGTCGTTCATGTTTCCAGCTGCTTCTAAAGGAAGTACAAGGTGATTAGAGTTACTCCAACACCAGCTCGTATAACTCTTATTAGATGTTCTTTAAATGTCTGCTTGCGGTATTCGAATATGCTGTAGAGTCCATCAATCACTAACCATATGCCAAGTCCCACGATAACTACCGCAAATTCCATGTTTTCACTTCGGGTGAGCTACACGAAGCATCTTCTGTAGAACTATTTATGGAAATCGTTGTCCAAGTATTCGTAAACTGAGTTGTTCCATTTCATTACTGCTTATTCATATTTTTGCGGAGCATTGATAGTTTTGGCAACTTCCAGCGCGCACCCTTGTCCGAAGCTTTGTAAATCGCCAATAGGTATTCCGCGCGAATCAGAATGATGGTATCTCCTACCCTTTCCAGCGCGAACGCGCCAACTTTCCTAGAGAAACTAATGTTAAAAGTTCACGCTTCTATGACTTCGGACTCGCCAAAATAGTTGAAGCACGTAGCACAGCGTATTATTGCCTGCGATCGATCGACATTACGATCCATAGACAAGACAGAGCCGGAAGCATGAGCTACCTTCAAACTAATTTGGGAACAGGCACGCACGCCAGAGATAGAGGAAAACAAGAATAACTTTGGTACTGAGAAACGAACTAGTTTTTATTAGCATGGATTTGCAAATGTATGTTCAAGTGATCTCAAAGAATGAGGCGAGTTTCCAACTGTTTCAGTGAAGAAAAAAACGCTCGCTACTACGCGGAAACCTTGTGGTTAGGTCTGAGGCTATATCGTGGACTATTTGCAAACTCTCTTGGAGTGAGAGCTCCACTGTTTTGTGGGCACAAACTAACATACAACTGCAACCTCCGATGCAAGATGTGTCCCTTCTGGAAAAGATCCAGCACTGATTCTAGCCTAGAGAAGGAAAAATCAATTCTGAAGCAAGTTTATGATTCAGGAGCTTGCGGAATCGCGTTTGAAGGAGGAGAGCCGCTCCTGAGAAGTGACTTGGTCAACATTCTTGCTTTTTCCCGGTCTCTGTCTTTGCACACAAGCCTTATCACTAATGGAACTCTCCTCGAGTCCAGAATAGATGAGATAGCACAATACATCAACGGCGTCATCTATGTTTCGTTGGATGGTCTAGAAAAAACTCATGACACGATCAGAGGAGTCAGTGGATGCTTCAAAAAAGCGATAGAAGGCATAATCGCATCCAACGAGAAGGTTTCCGTGACAATCAACACAACAATAATGACAGATAATCTCCACGAGATAGAAGATATGGTCAAGTTGGCAAAGGAATTGGATGTAGGAATATCCGTAGCCGTAGCTTACGAGTACTGTAATGCCGATGCGTCTACACCTACCGCCGACGAGGCTACAAAGATAGCCAGAAAACTCATTGAAATGAAGAAAAAGGGCTATCCCCTTGTGAATTCAATCAATTATTTCAGAGTCATGGCAAAAGAGAAGAATTGGAGGTGCAGACCTTGGGCAGCAATTAACGTGGATCCAAAGGGAAACTTGATCCTACCTTGTTATGTCGGTAATGAATATGCAAGCAGCGTTTCTATTCTTGAAACAGGCATCAAAACCGCAATCTCTGGATTTGACTGGAAAGAAACACAGAACTGCCAGAAATGCATTCTCCATTGTTATGTAGAGCCTTCCTTGGTGCTTTCATCGGATTTCTTAACCAATCTCAATTGGGTATTTCGAGTCAGGATCTAGCGCGCGCGAACTACTATTGGGACAGAAGAACAGGGGTCTTGATAGAATATTCTTATTTCGCATTTGAACAGGTTGGAAACTGGAGTTCAAGCTGGCTAATGTTTTACGTATTGATTGAATCAAACGCATGGATTGTGCCAGAGTACCTAATATTTCTACGAGACTCTGGAGACCTTGTTTGGCAAAGTCGACTTAATTCTTTGCTGAGACGGTGGTTAGTGAGTCTTATCAGCCCAAGCTGCCATCAACACGCGTAAACCACGCAGATCCAGAAGCATAAGGTACTTCGCAAACTAATTTAGGAACGGGCATGCATGCCATAGCAGATGATAGAGTTTGAAGGAGGTGAAACGGTGGAAAAAAGGAAGTTGGAACTTGCATTCATAGATAAGAATGGGAAAGTGTATCCAATAGATGAGGTTAGCCGTGCAGAATTAGCTGAGGGTCTTGAAAAGATCTCTAAAGAGATCGCGAAGAGACTGTTGTCGGTAAAAGAACAAAGATAGAATCCAGACTCTTTCCTTTAGTGTGCGTCCAGATTTCGGATTCATAAATCGTTTATCATTTTGCGATTACCTTAGTCAGATGGAAGTCTAGAAATGGCAAAGCTCAAGCAGGAAAGCGTTGCAGACTTTCTGCGCTGCGCTAGCATTTTGGAAGAAAGGGCATATCTACTTTACAAGAGTCTTGCCGACAAAGTGAATCTCCCGCTAATCAATTCTTTGCTGCTTCACATAGCATTCGATAGTCGGAAACATTCCGTAATCCTCAAAGGAATAAGCGAAAGCATGGCTAAGCCAAGAAAGCAACCCAGAGGTTGCGAAAAGAAACTCTTTTTTGGCGGAACCTGGACGGCAATTGAGCGTCTTGCAGGAGAGATCGGCAGAAAGGAGAGAATACCCAGAGAGCACATGTCATCGTTGATTGAAAAGCTGATGCTCCTAGAGAGCACCGTTGGCGAAGAGTACTATATTCTAATTCAATTGAAGACCCTTCAATACATGACAAGAGAAATCCGCGAGATCTACAATGTGGATTTAGAAGACCTAAAGGACATTCTCGAAACCATCATCAGAGATGAGGAGACTCAC
>Ga0315277_10005579_pt1 | contig 16569 bp, 16 predicted proteins | sample YL17G05_15_MG_FD_203695 | JGI IMG/M metagenome (GOLD analysis project Ga0315277, IMG submission 203695) | Sediment microbial communities from Yellowstone Lake, YNP, Wyoming, USA - YL17G05_15 | ecosystem: Environmental > Aquatic > Freshwater > Lake > Sediment | place: USA: Wyoming | collected... | reverse complement strand
ACGGCGCCGAGAAGCTCGGCGCGTTCGTCATCCCCACCGGCGCCGGGCAGAGCCACCGCCAGATCGAGTTCATGCGCATCTTCGAGACCGCCGCCATCCACATCATCCCCAGCTACGCGCTGGCCCTGCTCGGCACGTTCGAGGAGATGGGCGTGAACCCCAGGCGCGATCTCTTCCTGCGCTTCGCGGTGGGCGGAGCCGAGCCTTACACGGAGGGAACGCGCCAGCGCCTCCGGGACGCCTGGGGCATCCCCTTCTACAACTGCTACGGCCTCTCCGAGATGCAGGGGCCGGGCGTGGCCTTCGAGTGCCCGGAGCAGCAGGGGCTGCACCTCTGGGAGGATTCCTACATCGGAGAGATCATTGATCCCGATACCGGCGACCCCCTGGAGGAGGGGGCCGAGGGCGAGCTGGTCCTCACCTCCCTCACCCGGGAGGCGATGCCCCTCATCCGCTATCGGACGCGCGACGTGACCTCGTTCCTCGCCGGCCCGTGTCCCTGCGGCCGAGGCCACCGCCGGCTCTCGCGCATTCAGGGCCGCACCGACGATATGTTCATCATCAGGGGAGTGAACGTCTTCCCGATGCAGATCGAGCGGGTGCTGATGTCCATGCCGGAGGTGGGCACCAACTACCTGATAGTGCTGGACCGGGAGGGCTATGCGGATCGCCTGACGGTGAAGGTGGAGGTGACGCCGCGCATGTTCCGGGGCGAGGTGGACGAGCTGCTGGCGCTCCAGGAGCGCATCGCCCACGCGCTGCGGGAGGAGACCCTCGTCCGCCCCCGGGTCGAGCTGGTCGAGCCCGGCACCATTCCCACCCGGGAAGGCAAGGCCGTGCGGGTCCTGGACGAGCGGAGGGAGTAGGCCATGACCGCCCCCCTCGTCGAGATCTTCTCCTCCGTCCAGGGCGAGGGGCTGCTGGTGGGGGAGCGGCAGGTTTTCCTCCGCTTCGCCGGCTGCAACCTCGCCTGCGCCTACTGCGACACGCCGGACGCGAGGTCGGCCCCGCCGGCCTGCCGCGTCGAGCGCACCCCTGGCGCGGGGGACTTCGAGGAGCGGGCCAATCCCCTCTCGCTCGCCGAGGTCGGGGAGGTGGTGCGCCGGCTCGTCCGGCCCCAGCCCGGCCTCCACCACTCCGTAGCGCTGACCGGCGGCGAGCCCCTCCTGCACGCGCCGTTCCTGCGCGACCTGCTCCCGATGCTGGGTGACTTCGGGCTGCGGGCCTACCTCGAGACCAACGCGACGCTCGCGGACGAGCTGATCGGGGTGATCGCGCACCTCGACTTCGTGTGCGCGGACATCAAGCTCCCCTCTTCCACCAGGCAGGCGCCTCTATGGGGCCATCACGAGCGCTTCCTGCTCGCGGTCGCCGCGCACGAGGACGCGTCGCGCCTCGACGTCTGGAAGTGCGTGGTGACGGCCGACTGCGAGCCCGAGGAGATCGACCGCGCGGCGCGGATGATCGCGGGCGTCGCGCCGGAGATGGCGCTGGTGCTCCAGCCGGTCACCGCGACCGGGCCGGGCGTCCTGCCGCCCTCGGCGCGGCAGCTGCTCGACCTCCAGGCCGTCGCCAAGCGCCACCTCCGCGACGTGCGCGTCATCCCGCAGATGCACCGCCTCGGCGGCTATCGCTAGTCCAGCGACGCCAGGATCGCGCCCACCACCAGTGGCGCGGCCTCTCGGATCTTCTGCTGATCCTCCGGGGGCTGTGTCTCGAGCCACCGCGCCACGCGCGGGTGGCGAAGCAGCGCCTCGGCGGCCGCGTCCGGACTGATGAGCAGCTCGAGAAACCAGAACAGCCGTTGCGCGTAACGCAAGACCTGCAGTGCTCTCTTCATCTCCACTCACTCCCTTCTGCTGTATGAATCTCGACCTCCGCGTCGGGCAGCCGGGCCTCGACGCGCCCGCCGAGCGCCTCCGCAATCTCCCGGACCGGCGCCATCGCCCGGCCCTCGTGCAGGAAGCCGGTCGCGACCTGCTTTCCATCCACCAGGATATGCAGCGCGCGGACCGGCTCGGCGAGGTCCACGATCTCGAAGTGCATCGGGTCGGGGGTCCGCCAATCGCCGCCCCAGCCGAACCCTTGCCGCGCGAAGGCCGCGATGAGCCGCTCCTCCTGGCGCGCCCGCGAGCCGAAGGGGAAGAGGCGCGCGTTGAGGTCGACCGCGATCCCCCAGGAGTGCCGGGAGAGGGCCCGGCTGGGGTCCCAGCCCATGTGCCGCGGCACGAAGCACCCGTCGAAGGTGGTGATGAGGTGGCCCATTTTGCGGGCCGCCAGATCGGCCAGGGCCCGGCGGAGGGCCGGGGCCATCAGGCGGTGGCACGGGATGACGGAAATGGGCCGGCCGCGGCCGTCGCGCAGCTCGAAGGGCGGCGCGAAGGAGACGATCTGCTGGCGCTCCCACTCGCCGAGGATCTCGATCCGGCCCTTGGCCTTCGGGTCATCGCGCCAGGCGAAGCGGCCGAAGGTGCGCTCGACCCACTGCGTGTCACGGACCATGGGCGCTCCCCTCCTGGCCCAGGCGGGCATCTATCCGGTCGAGGGTCTGGAGGAGGCGGTCCTGCCAGCGGCGGTGCTCTTCCGCCTGCCGCGCGAGCGAGACGTCGAAGCGGACGAGCGCCTCGGCGGCGTGGCCCATGTGGTTCTCGACCACCGCGGCGAAGCGGTCGCCCACGGCGCGACTGGCCTCGCCCTGGGCCTGGAGCTGCTCCTTGAGCCCTTCGACCGTGGCGTCGTGCGAGGCCGTCATCCTCCTGAGCGTCCACCAGAACAGCCAGGCCATCACCCCGGCCAGGCCATACTCCTTGAGGATGCTGAGGGCGTCCACCGGTGTGCCGGTCATGGCTCGTCCGTCTCCACGGGGACCACGCGCACGCCGATGCGCCCGTCGGGCGCGACGAAGGCCAGGCCGCGCCAATCGACGCGCTCCTCGCGCATCACCGCCAGCACCCGCTGGACGCGGCCCTCGAATCGCCTCCGCCTCATCAGCTCCAGCTCGTCATCCGACAGCGCTGCCTCCTGCGCGGCGCTGGCGCCTCCCTCCTGCGAAGTGGGAACGGCGTTGGGTTCGGCTCTGATCTCAGTCATGGTTGGCGTCCCTCCATCGTCTGAACATCCTTGCGACCCAACTTGGGGTTGACCGACACGTCTATCCGGGTTCCAGACCGCTGCCCCCGAGGTCCGCGCGCAAGTCGGCGCGCGAACCTCCTTAGCCACGGCGCGGGCTGCGCGGTCGCGTCCCGCTCGGGACGCCCGCAAGGGCCTCGAGTCGCCGGGTGATCTCGGCCTCCAGGCTGGAGATCGCGGCCGCGATCTCCCTCGCGCCCTCCCTCTCGTTCGGCCTCCGCCTGCGCCGCAGCAGGGCGCAGACGTGGTTCAGCTTCACCTCCACTGCGTCGGCGCGCGGGCGCTGCTTGCCCTCTGCCAGCTCCCGGTCAGACATGGGTGACTACCTCCTGAGATTCGGTGGTGGGGCTGACCCGGGGCTGCTGCCGACCCCGGTGGAGCTGTGCCGTCTTCCCTTGCAGACGGGATCACCCGGCAGGCGGTCCGGTTCGCTCGTCGCCCTCCGCGGCGACCTGTCTCAGCTCCTCTTGCGTTGGCGTGACGGTGCGCGGGTCCTGGGGCAGAAGAGTCGGGGCGTCCGCCAGGAGCTTCTGGCGGATCGCCTGCCAACGGGCGACGGCCTTCCCGATCTGCGCCTGCCTTTCCGTCTCGTTGCTGATGTCCTCGGACCGGAGATAGTCAAGGAGATGGGATGCGTCCTGCTCCAGCCTCGTGAGGGCCGACCTCACCCGGTCGAGTCTCAGCAACACCACTAGCGCCTTGGAACACTGTTCCTTCTTCTCAGCTTCGGTCATGGCAGTTCCTCCACGAGGTAGTGGCGCATTGAACTGTAGCCGCTCAGCGCGGAGATGGCATTGCGCTGAACTGTGATGTGTAAGGTGTTCGCAGCGTTCAGGGCACGAGAAATCGGAGCGCCGTAGACATCCGTCGTATCCGGCCCCGTAATGACGTTCAGCGTCGGGGCCGTCTCAGGATCGGTCCCGACATAGGCGGTAGGCTTCCACTCGGTGTCCATTTCTAGCGTTCCGCCAGCGCCGGTCGCGGTACAACGCAGGACGATCTTCACGGCCCACTTGGCATAGCGGGCACTGTATTGCTCGCCCGAAAGCGTCCGCTCCAGGATTTTCAGTGCTCCCAGATACACGCGGATAGTGGCCTGGTCAAGCGGGGTGCCAAGCGCGAATCCGTGGATGCCCCATGCGGTGAGACGGATAGACTTCCCTACCGCCCAGGCCTCCGGCTGAATCGGAACATCATCGCTGGAGTCGAAGGTGGTTTCTGCTTTGGCGGTGATCCGGTCTCCAGCCTTGACCTCGCGCTGCTGAGCAATCACGCGGGAGAAGGCCCCGACCATGTTCCCCATGCGACTGACTGTGGCTAGCCGGGTGGTGTCGTTCCTGAGTTCGCCATCGGCCAGCCCTAGCGCGACCGCATTCGGGTACAGCCAGAAGTGACCGTTCGCATCCAGCCAGGCCCTGTTGTTAGCACCCGGCGTCGTCCCGTAACTCCAGACGTAGCGGTTGCTGTCACTCGCGTCTATACCTGTCACCCAGTCAATCGGCCCGGACACCCGGTATCGGGTGAAAGCATCGGCGTTGGCGGCACCACTCTGAAGCATAAGAGCACAACTGTCTGCCGCGGTGTTTCCGCTATTCATCATGAAGAAGCCGATGAGACCGCCACCGCCATTGTCACGGTAGTCTATGGCCCACCCATCAGTACCTGTGTAGAGTCCGTGCCCCAGGCCGATGATGGCAAAGCCCCTGTTGTGCGTAGCGAATCTGGCGCTCAGGCTCCCTGCGATATACAGCCGTGCCTCGTTCGCGGTCAGCCCGCTCCAGTAGGCTCCGCTGCCGAGGTAGACGTATTGCGAGTAGATGCCCAACCAGTAGTTCGATCCATTTCCGAGATACTGCTCCAGGTTGCGGTAGGGAGACAGTTCCGAGCCACTGATCTTATATGACCAACTGCCCGTAAGGAATCTCCAGTAGGCCACATCGTTTCGGAACTCAAGGTAATTAGTTCCATCGTAAGCGATGTCCATCCCCAGCGCGGCTTTGATGAGGCCCATCGCGGCGCCGACCGCACCGAGGATGTAACTGCCATCGGAACCCCGGACGTGAGACTGCACCACGGAGTCGCCGTCGCCGAAGCAGAAGTGGCGGTCGGGCATCCCGTCATAATTCCAGTAGAAGTGGCCGCCCGCGTCCTGAGGCGCTTCGACTCCATAGCTGTCGAGGTAGATGTTTCCGGCGGCTCCCGATGACCGTCGAAGCCGCCAGTACCGATCGTTCGCGACCAGGCCGCCGTAGCCCTGGAGATAGCCCTCGCCGAGACTGAAGCGCCAGAGCAGCGCGGCCGTGTTGTCCCCCTTGTAGAGCTCGATGTAGCGCGTGCCGCTGGCGTTGACGTTGCGGAAGAGGCGCAGGGCGGCGGCGTCCGTGGCGAGCTTCGTGAGCGGGTCGATGTCCCACTGCGAGAGGGCGGCCGCGCCCGCACTCAGCACCCGGAACTGCTGCAAGTTCCCGTCCTGGAGGAAGAGGTCGTTTCGCCAGCCGAGGGTATCGTCTCCCGTCGTCCCGAGGATGCGGCCCTGCGCGCCCGGATGGGCGAGGGCCGCCCACTTGGGCGTCGCGTTGCCGTAGATGAGCGCGCCCGCGGCGACGGCGGAGGCGGCGGTGTCGCTGTGATCCTCGGAGAGGAGGTTGTGCTGGCGGCCGTGGAGGCCGTCCCACTGGGCGGCGGTGACGTGATAGTACGCGTTGGGCGCGCCGCCCTGGAGGTCGGGCAGGGTGTTGTGCAGCTTGCCGGTGATGTCCACCCACTGGGCACCGTCCCACCCGCGCCAGAGCCCCTGGGATTCGTCGAAGTACACCGTGCTGGTCGCCGGGTCGGGCGGCGCCGAGGGAGAGACCGAGAAGACGCCGATCCCGGCGGGGTCGGTGGAGGCCTCGCCGGCCATGCTGGGGCCGGTGACACACGGCGCGCCCGAGTGGCCGGCCTCGTAGTGGATCGCCACCCAGTCGCCCACGCCGGGCACGTAGCCGGAAACCATGGGGACCTGCTTGAGCACCAGAGCGTTGCCGCGGGCATCGGTGCCGACCTGCAGGTCGGCCTCATTGCCGCTGACCTCGACGACCTGCCCTCTCTCGAACAGCCGCCGCGAGCGGCGCTGGTAGGGGTCGGTCGCGGCCAGCTGGCCAAACAGGTCCGGGCGAGCGGCGAGGGGCAGTTCCTGCATCACGGTTCACCTCCTCGGATGTCGGGCGGCCCGCGAAAACGTTCAGATCGCCACGTGGGCGATGGAGCTGGGCCAGCTCTCGAAGTCACTGGCGGGGTCGTAGAAGGTGACCTCATAGAAGAGGTCGCCCCACAGGCTGAACCCGTAGTCCACCCAGATCACGGGGTTGGACCCCGGCTGGGTGCGGGTGGCGATCAGCGAGTAGGGCCCCGTGGAGACCCGGGAGCGGTAGATGTTGTAGCAGGTCTTCTCCGGGGCGGGGAGCCGCGGGTACCACACCAGTTGGGGGCGCTGGATACCCCAGATCATGATGAGGCTGGCGCTGAGGCTCTGGGGCTGCCAGGCCTCCTCCGCCTGGATGGGCGGGCCGCCGCCGCTCTTCGGCACGCACGGGACCGGCCCGGCGAACTCGCCGAGCACGTCGGCCTCTGTATACCCGGCCACCTTGAACCAGTAGGTCTGAGCATTGGTGAGGCTGCTGATGAGCGTGGGCGGCGAGGCCGTGCAGGCCACGTCCGTATAGCTCCCGGCCATCGTGTCGGCCTGGTGGATCTGGTAGGCGACTACCTCGTAATGGTCCGACAGCGGGGCCCAGTCCAGCGACACGCTCGCATCGCTGGGGGCGGCCACCAGGCTGTCGGGCGCGCTCGGGGTGCGGTGGCGATAGCCGCGGAGCTCGAGCGCCATGGTGTGCTCGCCGTGGCGGTTGCCGGTCTGGCGGTGGGTGACGGCCTCGACGCGGTAGAGGCGGTCGGGACCAGAGTGGGTGCAGCCGCTGTGGACTACGCTCACGACACGGCCGGGCCGCATGAAGACATCGCCGGTGGCGACGCCTGCACCGGTGGGCTGCACCCAGCTGTAGTCCCGGCGGAGGGACTCCGCCAGGCGGCGGGCCAGGCGCGCGGTCCGCAGCGCCGGCTCGAACAGCGTGAACAGCCTCGGCCCATAGCGGGCGATGCTCTCGGGGTCCTCGACCACCGCCGAGATCTCCCGGTTGCGGGCATCGCGGCTCTTCACCACGATGCGGTTGCGCAGGTTCAGCCCGGAGACGGAGGGGGCCCAGCCGAGCAGCTCTCGGTCCGCGAGGTAGGTCTCCTCTCCGGTCTGCACGGTCCACTCCAGGTCGTGCAGGGCGTAGATCCCGTCGTCGTCGGCCTCGAACACCCAGCCGATCATCTTCGCCAGTTGTGCGCAGGCGTCCAGCAGGCTCGCGTTCTGCTCCGTCCACCTGGGCATCTCGAAGCCGGTGGTGTCCAGGTAGAAGTCGGCCGTATCCACGTTCCCCTCGTAGCGCGGGTTGATCAGCAGGTCCTCGATGATGGCCTCGAGCGCCACGTTCTCGTAGTGCTCGAAGGCCTCGATGAAGAGATCGGCGAGGCGCTTGGTCGTATCGCGGACCTGGCCCAGGCGGATCGCCCCGCGGTCGGTGGCCTGCTGGGTGATCTCGTCCCCGAGGATCCCCGTGAAAGTCGTCTTCAGCACGTCCGCGGTGGTGGAGGCGTCGTAGAGCGCGATCTCGTCCAGGCAGACCCAGGCCTCCGGCGACTTCGGCTGAAACGTGAAGATGACCTGGGAGACCCCGGGCTGGTGAAGGTCGAGGCCGTAGAGGAGCTGGCGGCGGCCGCCCGGGTCGTCCCGCAGGTGATCGGCCGGGAGGGGCGCGGTGTAGGCGCCGGCGCTGCCGACCAGGGTAACCGACGCGGAGGTCGGCAGCAGCACGCCGGCCACGGCCTTCGAGAGCATGCTCACCGCCACAGAGTGGATGTCCCGGGGCGGCGACAGCGTGAAGGTCACCGTGGCGGCGACTCCCTGCCAGCCCACCCAGGCGTCGTCGTGCTCGTTGCGGGGCTGGCCGAAACCCCCGTCGGTCAGCTCCGACCCGCGGAGGGAGGTGGGGCGCGTGGGCCCAGGGCTCGGGCACTCGTAGCCCAGGCCGTAGGCGAGACTGGGGTGAAGCTCCAGTCCCTGGCGGAGGCGGATGACGCGGCCCTCGTCGAGGAGCGGGTCGTGGTGGCTGGCCTCGTCGTAGTTCCACGTGCTCATCATGTTGTCCCGGGCCAGCGCCCCGTCCGCGTTGTCGAGCGTCAGGTCCGCCGTAGTCACCGCCTTCAGCCGCCTGGTGATGGTGAACGGGAACACCAGCCGGTCCGAGAGGTCCCACCAGAAGTTGTCCCGGCGGAACTCGAGCCGGGCCAGGGGCCTGGGGTCGGCGAAGAGCTGGTTCGCCTTGATGTCCATCTCGGTCGGCTGGTAGCCCCGGACGGTCAGCCGCGGGTACAGGTTGTGGCGCTCGTAGGGCTGGCCCGACTTGGTGGCGCGGAGCTCGAGATCCAGCCCGGCAGGGCACTGGGGGTCCACCGATATGCACCAGACGTCCTCGGTGAACTGCTTCACCCCGTAGACCTGGGCGTCGGTCTCGGTCTCGCTCTGCTTGGCCCGGCCGCCGATGAAGTGGCTGGTCATGGCGTCGGTGGGGGTGGACAGCCGCTGCGTGGTGATGGGGTCGCCGTCCGAGAACCAGGTGCTGGGGTGGAAGACCGGCGCCGCGTAGGGGTAGACCACGAAGGCCCCGACCGGCCACCACTTGTTCGTGCCGACGCGCCGGTACTGGAGCCGCCGCGCCGAGGAGATCGCGTGGATGCCTGTGTACTGCGACTGCACTCGCAGCAGCATGTACGCGCCCGGCTCGACCGCCGCCAGGTTGCTGTCCTCCGACCGCAGGGGGCTGCAGGTGTCGGGCGGGCCGTCATCCTGGAACCACTGGAAGTGGGTCTGCCTGATGGGACAGGTGGGCATCAGAGTTCACCTCCGAATGCGGCCGCCGGAACCACCACGCTGTTGAGCCGGAGCACCCGCCCCAGCGCGCCCGCGAAGGCGCGCGCCGCCTGCTCGCCGCCCTCCGCGCCTCCTCCCGTGATCTGGATGGAGCCGGGCATGAGGTTGACGACGATGGGGTTGAGGCTGTGCCGCAGGCTCGGGCTGTCGAAGACGGGAAGGCGCATGTCCCTCAGCTGGTCGAAGATGCTGTAGCCGCGGTAGTTGCGCGCGAGGTTGTAGAGATAGGCCTGCACCTCGAACCCCTCGGGGGTGTTGAGCCACAGGCGCCGCAGCTGTTCCTGTTGGCGCATCTCCGCGGCGCGCTCGTCATCTCCATCGCCGCCCAGGAGCCCCCCGAGCATGCCCCCGAGCAGCGCGCCCACCGGCCCGCCGATGGCGTAGCCGATGGCGCCCCCGATCGACCCATAGAGCTGGGACCGGGACCCGTGGCCCGTGACGCTGGCGCCCATCCGGCCGTAGCCCGTGCCGGCGATGCCCGCGCCTCCGGGCAGGCCCAGCAGGGAGCCGGCCCCGCCCCCTCCTCCTCCCTGCGCCTCTCCCAGGAGCGTCTCCCGGCGCAGGGCGCGCAGGAAGCCCGCCTCGATGGCCTCCGCTGTCAGCTCCCGTGACCGAGCCCCGGCCGGGCCCAGGCCGGCCGCGAGGGCGGAGGCGGCCGCCAGCATGGTGCGGGAGGCGCTGTACATCGTCTCCGCCGCCTCCACCGCGGTTGCGTCGCCGATGAGGGGCTCAACCGGCTTCACCTCTTCGTATGCGTAGTCGGATCCGGCCATGTTCCTGCTCCTGTCAGCTCGCGAACGGCGGGGTAGCAGCTCCCCGCCTGCCAGAGCTGCTGCTCCTCCGCCTCCAGCAGCGCGATCGCTTCCTTAAGCCACCACGGCAGCCGCAGCAGCGCGGGGTCGAGAGGGTGGCCATAGGCGCCGGGGTAGCGCCGGCAGATGAGATCGTTCAGCCGGAAGCCGGGGTGGCGGCTCAGGCTTTTGGGAGTGACTCTCCATGGGCCGCCTCCAGCTCCTGGTAGGCGCGCCGGAGCTGATCCTTCACCGCGGGGTGGAGGGCCTGCACCTGGGCGATGGTCTCGAAGTAGGGCCGCTCGGGGTCGCCGGCGCGCCGGACCGCGCGGAACAGCACCCAGTCATCGCAGGCCCGGGCGAACGCGTTCCAGCACTCCAGGTCGATCCGGCGGGGCCGGGCGAGCTCCACGAGCTCCGCTCGGTCCATCGCCACCAGCTCCTTGCGGCGCGCCTCCAGCAGCTCCGCCAGCCGCTGCGCGCGCTGGCCGCGCAGCTCCCGGCGCCGGGCCTCGTGCTCGGCCTCCCGCCGGGCGAAGTCCTCATCGCGCTCGCCGGCCCCGCGGTCCTGCCGCGGGGCCACCGGGTCGGGCATCTCCCGGCGCAGGCGCGCCTCGAGCTGCGGCCGCTCCCCCTCCAGCGCGAGCTCCGCGAGGTCGGCGGCGGGGGCGAGCATCAGCGCCTCCGTCAGCGCCTTCGCTCTCTCCCCTCCGGCCCGGAACTCCAGCAGCTTCCGCTGCATCGCGTCGTGGCCGCGCTCGAGCGCCTCGGTGCGGTCCCCGAGCGTCTGGACCCACACCTCCTCGTAGCGCTCGCCCAGCTCGACCTTCACCCCCCGGCCCCAGATGCCCATCTCACTGAGGTTCGCCCGCTCCTGGCGCTCTTCGCTCATGGCTCATCTCCCTCAGTACCCAGGCCGGGTGTTCCAGATACGGCAGCGCGCGTCGAGCGGCGGCTGCTGGGCCGTGTCGAGGAGAGCCTCGAAGGCGATGTCATACACCAGCCGCCCGGGGCGCAGCGGAGCCTCGGACGAGAAGTAGCGGACCCGGGGCAGCTCGACCTCCATCCCATAGCCCCACGTGCCGACCACGGCCGGGCCCGAGACCCGGAACCCAAGGCTCACCGGCGCGCCGGAGGTGAAGGCCTCCTGGGCGGCGGTGGACTCGAAGGCCATGGTGAACCGGCCGCCCGCGGCGAACGCCCCCGCGGGGAGCCGGCCCAGCTTGCCCGACGACCCGGCGGTCCAGATGTCGTCCACCAGGCCGTTGTTCAGGCGCACCAGCAGCTCCTCGACCTCCAGGTTCGGCTGCCCGTTCACGGTGGCGGCGAACCCGCTGTAGTGGAGCGGCCCGTCGAGAGAGTAGGCGGGCGTGGTGGGCGCGACCAGCTCCTGCTCCCGGCCCCGGCAGTCCACGTCGGCGATCAGCGTTCGCCCGGGCGCGAGGGAGAGGGTGAGCTGGTTGACGCGCACCCCGCACACGCGCCGGCTCGTGAGGCCGCCCATGTTCTGCTCCACCGTCAGCGAGGGCAGGAAGCTCGTGTCGCAGCGAGTGAAGGTATGCTGGTAGACGGTGTTGCCGCCGGCGGACGCGACCAGGGTGGTCGCCACCGTGCCGAAGGCGCCCTTGAGCACCTCGCCCATCGCCCCGGCGGAGACATCGAAAGTCAGAGCGCCCGAGCACAGCATCGGCCCCTCCCGTATCCGGCGCCGGGCGCGGGTGCCGCGGACGGTGCTGACGATCTCGTGGCCCGCCTGCGGCCGAATGTCGGCGTGAGTGACCTCCAGGTAGACGCTGGGCGTCGCGGCCTGGCCCCAGGTGGATTCCAGGGCGAGGCCGACAGCGCCGAGTTGACCCATGCGGCTCGACATTGAGACCTCCTATCTGTCGTGATGATGAGCGGCGAACTCATCCCGTCCGCTGCTCACAGCTCACCAGCAGCACGGCCTGTGAGTGCCAGTAAGACTCGACCCTGGCCCGGGCCCGGCGGACCAGGCTCACCGCCATGAACCTCACCCGCCCTCCCAGCGTGGGCGAGCCGCGGAGCGCGTCCTCCGCCGCCTCCACGTACGCGAAGAGCAGGTCCTCGCTGGCCTGCGCGCTCTCCAGCGCCCGCACCGCGACGTGCACCTCGAAGTGGTAGCTGTGATCCCGGCGGCTGCTCGCCCAGCGCGCGCGCTCCGCTCCCACGGGGTCCGCGTAGAACACCCCGATCGCCGGATAGCGCGTGGCCGGGAGGCGGAGAAACGCCTCGCGATCTCGCACCAGCGACTGGACCTCGGCCAGCGCCGGCGCGCCGGCCAGGGTGTCGCAGATCGCGTCCCTTATCGGCAGAAACCGCGTCGACTGTGGGTGGGCCATGCTGGCCTCCTCTCGGCAAGCGTGGGGGCGCGGCCGGCGGGCCGCCTAGCCCTGCTGGTCCAGCCGCAGCAGGCGGTCGGAGCTCGCGGAGCGCCGGGCGTACTCCGCGTCCTCGGCCCGCCCGGGCTGGCGGTAGTAGTACTCGTAGCTGACCTTCACCGGCTGGCTGGAGCCGATCCGGCCGCTCAGCAGGCGGCGGACCCGGCCGCTCCGGTGGTCCACGCGGTAGTCCCTGACGGATCCCTGTCGGTACCCCGGCTCGTAGTCGCCGCGGTCCTCGACATAGGTGAAGGTCCCGGCCTCGTTGGTGATGGTGACGGACCCGGAGATGAGCCCGCGGTGTGCCAGCTGGGCCCACTCGGTGTCGTCGGCCGGCATGGTGACCGGCTCGCCGGCGACGATCACGGTGCCGAGGTCGAGCTGGCCCCGCCGGAGCATCTCCAGGCCGGCCTCGAACTCGCCCCGGTAGGGGTCGGGCTGCTCCGCGGGCTGGTTGCCGAGCTGAAGGCCCCGGCGGGCCCGCGCCAGCGCGCCGACCGCGGCCAGGTCGCGGATGCGCCCGGGGATGGGGAAGAACGGCACCTCGTAGTCCCCCGCCCGGGCCGCCTCGTCCACCTCCCCCTCCGCCTCGGTGATGCAGGTGGTGAGGTTGAGGCTGGTGGAGGAGACATCGGGGACGACCTCCGGGGTCATCCCCACCGCCCGCAGGCGGACATCGTTTGGTGTGCAGTATGCCATCATGGCCTCCTGAGGGTGCCGGGCCCGGGGCTCCCGCGCCCGGCGCGACACCGCCCGCCCCGAAGGACGGGCGGATTGCACATATGCTTAGTCCCAGATGTCGCTCGCCATGGGACTTAAGCCTGAGCCAGGTCCCAAGCGTGGGACTAGCGCTGGCCGCTATTCCCGTTTTGGGACGAATATGGTACTATCCCGACGGAGCTTTCACGCTCCGAGACGACCCACATGAACCCCGGCGACTTCCCTAGCAAGCGTGCGGGGTGCCTGGCCGAGGTGCCCGCACAAGAGCCTTACCTCGCCTTCGTGCCCAACGTCCTGCCCCCCGCCATCACCTGGGACGACGGTCTGGTGTCCCTTCTCTCCGAGGCAGACCGCGCGGTGGCCGGGCTCGAAGGCATAGGGCGTAGCCTGCCCAACCCACACCTTCTCATGATGCCGTTTGTCCGTCAGGAGGCGGTGCTCTCCTCGCGGATCGAGGGCACGCAGACCACGCTGCTCCAGCTCTACGCGTTCGAGGCCTGGAAGGAAGTCCGGCCGGACATGCCCGCCGACGTCCGCGAAGTCCGCAACCATGTAGTCGCGCTCGAGCACGGTCTCGAGCTCCTCCAGACCACTCCTGTCAGCCGCCGCCTCCTCTGCGCGGTGCACGCCAAGCTCATGGAGGGCGTGCGCGGCGAGAGGTGGCGCCCCGGCGAGTTCCGCGACGGCCCGGTCTACGTCGGCCCGCCCGGCCTATCGCTGGCCGACGCGCCCTTTGTCCCCCCGCCTGTCCCTGAGATGCAGCAAGCCCTCGACGATCTCGAGCGATTCCTCAATACCGACCTCGACATGCCCGCGCTCGTGCGGATCGCGATCTCCCACTACCAGTTCGAGGCCATCCACCCATTCTTCGACGGCAACGGCCGCGTCGGCCGGCTCCTCATCATCCTCCTGCTCTGCGCCTGGGGCCTCCTGACCGAGCCCCTCCTCTACCTGAGCGCCTACTTCGAGCGTCACAGGCAGGACTACTACGATGCGCTCATGGCGGTGAGCCAGCGAGGGGCCTGGGAGGCCTGGCTCTGCTTCTTCCTCGACGGCGTGAGAACGCAGGCCCTCGACGCGACGCGCCGGGCCCAGCGTCTCGAGCACCTCCGCCAGTCGTACCGTGTCCGCATCCAAGCCTCCGCTTCCCCCACGCGCCTCTTCGAGGCCGTTGATCTCCTCTTCCGCCAGCCCATCATCACCGCGGCGTCAGTCGCACAAGACCTCGGGGTCGGCAGATCAACCGCGCACCGCTACGTGCAGGCTCTTCAGGACACCGGAATCATCCTTGAGATGACCGGCCGGTCGCGCGACCGAGAGTACATCGCGCACGAGATCATCCGCGCCATCCAGGATCCCCTGCCGCACGAGACAGAGGCCTAGCCGCCTCCGCCCTCCTCGAACTCGAACACCTCCTCCCCCCTCGCCTCCCGGAGCAGAGACCCCAGCTCGTGCTCGAGGAACTCCCGCGCCTCGGCCTCGTCGCGGAAACGTCGCTTCTCCACCTGGGCGGTCAGGCCGGAGGGCAGGGGCGGGCTGCCCCCGACCGCCAGGAAGTAGCCCAGCTCCACTCCCTCGCCCAGCAGCTCCAGGGCCGATTGGTAGAGCGGGAAGCTGTAGCTGTAGAGCGGGTCGTCGGGGCGGCGGAAGTGCTCGCGGTGCACCTCGACCGCGCGCTCCAGGTAGCGCCGCGCCTTGTCCGTCATCTGGCCCCGGGTCCGCTCCAGCTCGTACCGCGCGAGGTGAACGTAGTCTCGCTCCAGGAAGACCAGCCCCAGGCGGCGGTTCGGGTTCCGCCTCCGGTCCTTCAGCAGCATCGGGAGATTGCGCAGGAACCGCTGCCGGCGGATCCCCTCCGTCACGTACCCGTCGTGGAGGACGTGCACGTCGCTCAGCACCACCGCCGGGGTCACGCCCTCGTTCAGCGCGGTCTCCGGGTGCTCGTGCACGCACCCGAAGAACCTGATGCGCAGGTTGTTGCGAAACAGCCGGACCGGCACATCCGGCTTGAACTGCGCGTCGATCGCGTGGTGGTGCTGCCGGATCACGTAGCCGTTGTACATGTTGTCCCGCAGGTACTTCCCCACATTCCCGGCCCCCACCAGGTGCTCGTCGGCATCGATCCACAGTATCCAGTCCTTCGTCGCCTTCGCGATGCTGCGGTTGCGGGCGGCCGCGAAGTCGTCCTCCCACGAGATCCGGTGGACCTGGTCCGTGTACTCCCGCGCGATCTCCACCGTGCGGTCGGTCGAGCCGGTGTCGCAGATGATGATCTCGTCCGCGATCGCCTTCACGCTGTCGAGGCACCGATAGAGCGTGCCCTGCGCGTCCTTGACGATCATGCAGACCGAGACCGTCTGGGGCCTCCCGGCCTCCGGCCGCGAGAGCAGCTCCTCGAGCAGGGCCTCCCACTCGGCCGCGATGTCCCGCCACTGATAGCGCTCCTCGACGCGCCTTCTCGCCGCCAGCCCCATGGCGCGGCGGCGGCCCTCGTCCGCGAGCAGGCCGGCCGCGGCCTCGGCGAACGCGTCCACGTACTCCTGGCCCTGCGGGTCACCCGGGACGAGCACCCCGGTCTCGCCGTCGGCGACGCTCTCCTTGAGCGCGCAGTAGCGCGAGGCCGCCATCGGCGTGCCGCAGGCCGCGGCCTCCAGCGCGCTGATGCAGCTCACCTCCGGGAAGGTGGCCGGGTAGACGACCAGCGACGAGCGCGCGATCTCGCGGTAGAGGTCCCGCTTGCTCAGCGGCCCCAGCAGCTGGATATCGGGGAGCTGTCTCGCCAGGCCGTGGAGGGTATTCAGATACTCCGCCATCTGCGCGTCGGCCGGCGGGTTGGCGTAATGCGCGAGGGCCAGCTTCGCCTGCGGGCGGCGGCGCTTCAGCTCCGGCCACAGCTCCAGGAGCACGTCGAGCCCCCGCTCCGGCCGGCTCGTGTAGAGGAGCCGGTCGGGCTCGCGCTCCACCCCGGCGATCGCTTCGTCCACGACGCTGAGGTCCACGCCGTTCCGCGTCACCACGTACCGGGCCTCGGGGAGGCCCAGTCGGCCGCTCACCTGCCCGCGGTGGAACTCGGAGAGCACGAGCAGCCGGTCCAGCTTGAACATCAGCGACTTCACGTACTGGGCCGCCTGCTTGACCATGATGTCGTGACACCAGAGCACGTTCACCTTCGACGACACGGGCGCGGTCAGGCCGCGCAGGTGGCGGCAGCAGATGAAGACATCGCAGGCCTCGGCCGCGACGAACTCGGGGAAGCTCGTCAGGTCGCGGTACATCACCCCATCGTACTCGCCCGGCCGCTCGCAAGAGCAGAACACGGTGACCTGGTGGCCGCGGCGCGATAGCTCGCGCGCCACGAACACCACCGCGCTCTCTGACCCGCCGAGCGATCGCTCGAACGGAGTCGCCCCGTCGAACGGCAGACCTTCGGTGTAGATGACGATGTGCATCACAACCCTCTCTGACTGGAAGTGCGCCGGGGACAGGGGGTGTCTCTGGCTCCCGGTGCAAGGCG
>Ga0315277_10005578_pt1 | contig 16570 bp, 6 predicted proteins | sample YL17G05_15_MG_FD_203695 | JGI IMG/M metagenome (GOLD analysis project Ga0315277, IMG submission 203695) | Sediment microbial communities from Yellowstone Lake, YNP, Wyoming, USA - YL17G05_15 | ecosystem: Environmental > Aquatic > Freshwater > Lake > Sediment | place: USA: Wyoming | collected... | reverse complement strand
GAAACTCGACGAGACCAAGGTCTTCAGCTATACCGCATACAACTTCCCGGGGTTGATGGCGGTCTCCGACCGCCTGGCGCGCCAGGCGCTGGCGCGCGTGGGCGGGCGCGTCGAAAAGGGCCGAGATGGGGAAGTCTTCGTTATTCCCGTGAAGGCGCCGACACCCAGCCGCTTCGAGGACATCAAGAATCCCGGGCCCATCGCCGGCAGCCTGTTCACCCCCGAGGAGAAGGCGCAAATCAAGGTGCAGGACCCGCCGCGGGCCCGGCGCCCGCTGATCGAAGAGAAGCCCGCCAACTCGATGATGGCGCGCTACCTGTCGAAACCGGTTCACGAGTCGATGCTGGTGGACGACATGGAGACCGACCGCAACTGGGCCGCCACCGGCATCGGCACGATTGGATACACGACCGAGCAGGCCAAGGACGGCAAGCGCTCGCTGCGCTTCCGCACCTCCATGCGCGACGAAGCTTCCATCCGCGCCAACCGCAAGAACGGCTCCTTCGTCGGCGGGCAGGGCGGCGGCGCCAGCGCGCGGATGACGTTGAGCCAGCCCCAGGACTGGAGCCGGTTCAACCGCATCTCGGTGTGGATCTACGTGCATCCCACCGCCCAGCAGAACTTCTCCTTCACTTTGCAGTTCACCTGCGCCGACGCTCCGCGGGGAACGCTGGAGCCGCCCTACAGTCACGTGGTCCAGGACCTGAAGGCCGGCGAATGGAACCAGGTGGTCTGGGAGATCCCGGAATTCAAGCGTGACAAAGTGACGGGCCTGGGAATCTACCAGACGCTGCGCGGCCACGACCCGGAAGAGGAGGGCATCCTCACCTACGACATCGACCGGGTGGAGATCCAGCGCGTGGACGCCGAAAAGTACGAAGGCTGGGAAGTGGCCCCGGGCAGGATCGCCTTCCAGCACGTCGGCTACCGGCCCTCGGAAGAGAAGGTGGCCTTCGCCTCGGGCTTGAGCGAGTCGCAATTCGAACTGGTGGACGCCGCCACCAGCCGCGCCGTCGCCATCTTTCCCGTCAAGACCGTGAACAACCGGCGGGGCCGTTTCCAGGTGCTCGATTTCACCAGCTTCACCAAGCCGGGCAGCTACCTGCTGCGGGCCGGCAAGACGGCCGGCAGACCCTTCGCGATCTCCGACGACCTGTGGTTCGGAACCATCGAGAAGGCCCTGAACTTCTACTACGGCGAGCGCTGCGGCTTCGACGTGCCCGGCATCCACCGCGTCTGCCACCAGGACTGGCAGGGAACGCACGAGGGCCAGACCAAAATCATCAACGGGGGCTGGCACGACGCCGGGGACCTGTCGCAAGGCTCTCACCGCACCGGCGCCTCGGTCTACGCCATGCTGCAAATCTACGATCAACTGCGGCAGCGCGGCCTGCGGCCGGAATTGCAGCGGCGGTTGCTGGAGGAGATGCGCTGGGGGCTCGACTGGCTGCTGAAAACCCGTTTCGGCAAAGGCTACCGCATCACCTGGGCACTGGGGCGCATCTACACCGACAACAAGGTGGGCACCATCGACGACATGGTGGTGCCCGCGCAGCACATCGCCTTCGAGAATTTTCTGTTCTCGGCCGTCGCCGGCTATGCGGCACAGGTTCTGAAGGACGTCGATTCGCGCAGGGCTGTGCAAAGCCTGGCGGCCGCCGAGGAGGATTTCCGCGCCACGCTGGACGAGCGCGCCAGTTGGACCCCGGCGACCCGCGAGGAGGCGGCTTTCGGGGCGCTAGCATCGGCCGAACTGTTCCGCGCCACGGGCAAGCAGAACTACAGCGAGCAGGCGGCGCGCTTCGGACGCCTGCTCCTGGAATGCCAGGAACAGCGCTTCGTGGACGGCATTCCCGTGACCGGCTACTTCTACACCGACACCAACCGCCAGCGCGCGGTGCACGACAACCACCTGAGCTTTGAAGAGGCGCCGCTCCTGGCGCTGCGCGCGTTGTGCGACACTTTCCCGGCGCACGCCGACTGGATGCAGTGGTATGCGGCGGCGCTGCTGCATTCGGAGTATTTCTTCCGGCAGGGGGCGGCCATCTCGGAGCCTTTCCGCCTGGTCCCGAACTCGGTCTGGAGCCGGGCCGAGATCGATGCGCTGCCCGAACGGTTCGACAAAGACGCTGCCCTCGTCCAGTTCAACTCCGGCACACGCCTTTCCGATAGCCGCCGCCTGAGGGTGTTTCCCATCTGGCGGGACAACCTCTTCCACGGCAACACAGCGATCCAGCTTTCGGGCACCGCCGCTCTGACCGCGGCGGCGCAGTTGCGCAACCAGCCGGCCGTCGGCGACCTGGCGCGGCGGCAACTGCAATGGATCTTCGGGGGCAACTCCTTTTCCCAAAGCTTGATGTATGGCGAGGGTTACGACTACCAGCCGCACTTCGCCTACTGCCTGCGCGACCTGGTGGGAGCCCTGCCCGTGGGCATGGATTCGCAGCACGACGACAGCCCGTACTGGCCCATGGCCAATCGCGCCACGTACAAGGAGATCTGGGTGGTGCCGGTCAGCCGCTTCCTGTGGAGCGCGGCGTTTCAGGCCACGCCCGCGCGGGTGACCGGCGCGGCGCCGGCGGGGGCCGTGTTTCGCGAAGCGCGCACCGGCGTCCAAGTGAAGGTTGCGCCTGGTAACTACTCCGTTAACCTGCCGCCCGGAGACTACAGCATCTCGTACGGCAGCGCGAACAAGCGCATGGCTCTGCTGGCCGGCGCGCGCTACGACCTGCCGCTCGATCCCGCGCGAGCCGTCGAAATGGAATTGTCGGCCGGACCTCCGCGGGCGGGCGTCGTCCGGATTGAGGCGCGTCTGCGCGGCGCCGGAGCGCACAAGGTGGAACTGCGCGCCTTCAATGGTTCCCTCGATTCGCCGCAACAGACCGTCAACCTCTCCGCCGGGCGCGAGCAAACGCTGAGTTGGAATCTCAAGGTGGCGAGCGACGACCAGCCCTGGGCGGTGGTGGCCGTTCCGGACGAGACGGCCGGCGGCCGCAGGGAGTTGTTCGGGACCGTCCGCGAGTTGCCTCCCATCGAATGACCTCGCGTCGCCGGCCCGAACTGTCGAGTTTCAGAATCGCGAATCTTGCGAAGACGCGCAAGTCTCCCGTCCGCAGCGCTAATGGAAGGCAAACGACGATGCTCGAACGAACGATTTCCCCCCGCGCAGCGCTTCCCGCTGCCCTGTTGTTGCTGGCTCGCGCCACCTGTGGTCCGCAGAAGTTCCGTACCGAGTAGGATCAGTGGTTCAGCATTGGTGGTTGTGACACGTTGCGAAACGTTACGTGGCCGCTTCTGAAGGTCAAAAAACGCTTTTGCGGGCTATCGGTTGTTCCGATAGCCCAGGCTTTCGGAACAGTCTCCCTGTGCCGACCTGCAACCCGACAACCCACGCACCATCAATGCGCCTGCCGCCGGCTCCGGTCGGGCACTTATGGAACGGCCTCGTCGGATGTGTCCGTCAGGGTCTGGGAACCGTTCGCCGCGGCGCCGCATACCCGGAAGCCACTCTCGGCCGGCCACGGCGCCGCAGGATCCTTCGCGATGCAGAGCAGGGCCAAGCGCGTTGACTTCCGCAATCTGTACCCGGTTCACTCCTTGTCCCGACCGAACGGCTCCACTCGGCTCCCCAGGACCGCGCGCGACCGTCGAACCATCGCTCGGTCGGCCGTGCCGCCGTGAGGCTATCGAACGCTCAGCAGGACGCCGAAGACCCACGCTTGTCGATGCAGGCTTCACCGGGCAATCCCAGTTGCCTGCCCCTTGCGGATCATCTGTGCCGCCTCAAGCCCCTGAATCACCGCCCACGCCTTCGCCCCGCAGCTCTCGAATGGAGGCCGGATGCAGACGTAACGGTGGATTCCAGGCCGAGTAGGGAGGCAACGAACCAGGAGATTACAGGTCTCGGCACGAAGCGAAGCCGATAGTTGTTTACATGTCGGAGCGGCGGAATGGACTCCGAATGCTCCGTACCGTACTGGGCTCTGGACGGGAAATCGCGCTCTCGCGCGCCCCTAATCCGGAAAACTTTACGCGATTGGGAAGCTGCGCAGGAAAATATTACAGAAAATCCAGTACCGAAAGGTCAAGGTGTCTTTTGTTTCAGCGTTGGTATCCGGATTGCAACACAGACCTCAAATCCGCCGGCGTCTGATCCGCTGGTGAAGTTGTATCGAGTGGTAGGCACTGGGCTTCCTGAAGTTTCCGTTTCGAAGTCATCGCCCTCTGTCACGTTTCAACTCTGGAGGCGAAGCAACGACGATGACGCCCATGCCCCGCAGGGCAGTCAGGGCTGCCGGCGAATGGCACGTCCGGGTGCTCTTGCTGGCGTTTGGAGTTTCGGGGATTGTGGGGGCGCAAGTCTCCCCGGGCCGGCTTTCCAAGGTTCACGAGTCGGTTGACAGCCCCCTGCAATGTTTGCGCTGTCACATCCTCGGAGCCGGCAAACCCAAGGTGAAGTGCTATTCGTGCCACGAGGAGATCCGGAAAAAGGTGAAAGCGAACCTCGGATATCACGCTCGGGCGATGAAAGGGCGCCAGGGCGAGCCGGCTTGCGCGGAGTGCCACGCGGAGCACTTTGGAAGAAACTTCAATATCATCTCCTGGAAGACGAACAAAGAGGAGTTCGACCATCGGGAAACCGGTTATGTGCTCCAGGGCAAACACGCAGGCCTGAGTTGCGAGCGCTGCCATCAACCGAAGTTCATCTCCGCGGCCGAACGTCCTCTCCTGAAGCGCAGGGACCTCAAACGGACACTGCTCGGATTGAGCCCCCAGTGCGCGTCCTGTCACCCCGACGTCCATTCCGGCCAGGTCGGCGCCGACTGCGCCCGGTGCCACACGCAGAACTCCTGGAAACCCGCGAGCGGCTTCCGGCACGAATCCTCGAAGTACCCGTTAACGGGTCTGCACGAGCGCGTAGCCTGCATCAAGTGCCACAAGCCGGCCAATGAAAATCCGAAGAATGCAGAGTATACGGGACTGGCCTTTGCCGACTGTGCGCCGTGCCACCAGGATCCCCACAAAGGCGCCTTTCCGCAACGCTGCCAAAGCTGTCACAGCGTTGCTGGGTGGAAGATCATGCCCAACCTGGGAACCTTTGCGCACGACAAGACCAAGTACCCGTTGCGCGGCAAGCACGCTGCGACGCCCTGCCTCAAGTGCCACAAGTCCTCCAACTTTCATGCGCCGGTGGCGCACTCCCGATGCCTGGACTGTCATCGCGACATTCACAAGGGCCAGTTCGCGCGCCGGGCGGAAGGCGGAGACTGCAAGCCCTGCCACGACGAGTCGAAGTTCATCCCGGCCATATTCCCGCTGAGCGAGCACCAGAAGACGAAGTATGCCCTGACCGGCAAGCATGCCACCGTCAAGTGCGCACTTTGTCACAAGCCCGCTGGCGCCGCGACCGACTACCACCCTCCCGCGGGGCAGTGTCAGATCTGCCATAAAGACGCGCACGCGGGTCAGTTCGCGGGAGCTCCGTGGCAGGACCGCTGCGACGCCTGCCACGACACCGGAGACTTCCGGCCGTCCACCTTTACGTTGGCGCTGCGCCGCAAGTCGCGCTTCCCCACTCCCGGCGCCCACGCGGCGGTCCCCTGCGCGGACTGTCACCTCGAGGAGAGGGTGGAGGGGAAGAAGACGCGCCGGTTCCGCTTTCCCAGCCTGGAATGCACCGCCTGCCACCGCGATCCGCACGGAGTCCCTGCGGGAGATATGCAAGCTGGCGCTCGGGATTGTTCAACCTGCCATACCCAGAACAGTTGGCGCACGGTTTTGAATTTCGATCACGCCCGGACCAAGTTCGCGCTCGAAGGGGCGCATCGGGCCGCGGGTTGTATTGTATGTCATAAGCCGGCCGCGGGCCGGAACGGCGTTCGAGTCATCGCCTTCTCTCCCACTCCGCGGCGTTGCTCGGATTGCCACGAGGATGTTCACCGGGGACAGTTTGCCAAGAGTCTAAAAGGTCCCGGCTGCGACGGCTGCCATGGGGTCGCGCGCTGGAAACCGTTCCTTTTCAATCACCAGACGGACAGTCGCTTCTCCTTGACGGGGGGTCACAAGGACGTCCGGTGCCAACAGTGTCACGTGAAGAAGGCCGAGATCGGCGGCGTATTGACGCTGGTCTACAACGGGACGTCAAGGAAGTGCTCCGCTTGTCACTGATTCAGCGACGATTGTGGCCACTCGCCGCGGCGCTAGCGGTGCTGGCGACCAGTGTAATGGGCGGCGGGCGGGCGGGCGGTGAGCAGCGTTCGGCCCCACAGCGCGGCGCTGTGCGGAATCCCCACGGACCGGTGAAGCTGGCCTGCGATGGCTGTCACACTACCACCGCGTGGAGCCCGATCCGCACCGCGCCGGAGTTCGGCCACGACCGCGATACCCGCTACCCGTTGCGGGGAATGCACCAGAACGCGGACTGCAGCCGCTGCCACATCAACCAGGTCTTCGCCGGGGTCAGCACCCAGTGCGCCACCTGCCACGCCGATTTCCACCGCCGTCAGATGGGGGCGGATTGCGAACGCTGCCACTCGCTGCTGGGCTGGAAAGTCTCGGTCGAGGCGGTGCGCGGCCACTCCAATCGTTTCCCGCTCGAAGGGGCCCACGCACTGGCCAACTGCGAGTCCTGTCACAAAGGGGCGGCCGCGGGAGCTTTCACCGGCCTGAGTACCGACTGCGTCTCCTGCCACGTGCAGCAGTACCGGCAGGCGCAGACAGTCGACCACGTGAGCGCGGGTGTGCCCACCACCTGCCAGAGCTGTCACGGCGTGGACACCTGGCGGGATGCGAAGTTCGATCACAACCGGTTCAGCCGCTTCCAGTTGGTGGGCCGGCACGCCAAGCTGGATTGCTCGAGCTGCCACCGGCCGCGCCAGTTCAAGGCGACCCCCTCGGACTGTTTCAGTTGCCACGCGACGGCCTTTAACTCCGCCACTCCCGCGCATCACGTGGAGTCGGGTTACCCGCGCGACTGCACCATCTGTCACTCGATGGAGAGCTGGCAGGGAGCGAAATTCGATCACGCCTCCATGACCCGCTATGCGCTGACCGGAGCGCATGCTTCCGTCCTGTGCGGCAGTTGTCACGCGGCGGGGCGGTTCGCCGGAACCAGCGCCGATTGCTACGGCTGCCATACAGCCCGCTTCGAAGCCGCCTCCAGTCCGGACCACAAGGGGAACCGTTTTCCCACCAACTGCGAGGCTTGCCACATCACCCAGCAGTGGGAAGGCGCGAAGTTCGAGCACTCGGCCACCCGCTTCGCGCTCACCGGCAAGCACAGTTCCACCGGCTGCGTGCAGTGCCATGTGGGCAATGTCCTGGCCGGGATCCCGCTGGATTGCGCTTCCTGTCACAAGGACGATTTGAGCGCCACCGCCAACCCGAATCACCAGGCGGCAGGTTTCACCGCCAACTGTGCGGCGTGCCATTCGACGGCGCAGTGGCGGGGCGCGACCTATGATCACAACACCGCGACAAAATACCCGCTGACCGGCAGACACACGGCCGTTGCGTGCCTCGAATGCCATGCCGGGAACCGGTTCGCTTCCACGCCGCGGGATTGTGCCGGCTGCCACCAGACGAATTTCAGCTCCGCCAAGAATCCGGTCCATCTGGGCGCCGGTTTTCCCACGACCTGTGAGACTTGCCACACCACGGCGCAGTGGGCGGGGGCGAAGTTCGATCACAACACGGCGACCAAGTTCGCTCTCACGGGCAAGCACAGCGCCGTGGCCTGCGTCGAGTGTCACGGGAACAACCGCTTTGCCGGCATCCCGCAGGATTGTGCCGCGTGCCACCAGGCCGATTTCGACGCCGCCAAGAATCCCCTCCACCGGGCCGCGGGATTCTCGACCGCCTGCCAATCCTGCCATACCACCGGGCAGTGGCAGGGAGCGCCGTACGATCACGGCAAGACGCGTTATCCGCTTACCGGCAGACACACGTCGGTGACCTGTCAGCAGTGCCATGCCGGCGGGCAGTACGCCGGCCTTCCCTCTCAATGTTCTTCCTGTCATGCCGACGACGCCGGCCGCACGACGAATCCGAACCACAAACTGGCGGGGTTTTCGACGGCATGCGAGACCTGCCACACTACCGCCCGCTGGCAAGGGGCGGTCTACGATCACGGCAAGACCCGCTATCCGCTCACCGGCAAGCACGCTTCCGCGACTTGCCAGCAGTGCCACGCCGGCGGGCAGTATGCGGGGCTGCCGTCCCAGTGCGCCACCTGCCACCAGCAGGACGCCGACCGCACCGTCGACCCCAACCACAAGCAGGCCGGCTTCCCGCCGGCCTGCGAGACGTGCCACACGACGGCGCAATGGAAGGGCGTGCGCTTCGATCACAACACCGCCACCCGGTATCAGCTCACCGGCGCGCACATCAAGGCCACCTGCCAGGGATGCCATGCGAACAACCAGTATCGGGGTACGGCTCAGGACTGCGTTTCCTGCCATCTCGGCGAGTACAACGCCACCAAGAGCCCGGCACACAAGGCGGCCGGATTCACGACCGCGTGCGGCTCCTGCCATACCACTTTGCAGTGGCCGGGGTCGAAATACGATCACGACAAGACCCGCTTTGCCCTGACCGGAATGCATACCGCGGTGAGCTGTCAGAAGTGCCACGCCAGCAGCCAGTATGCGGGACTCCCTTCCCAATGCGTGGCGTGCCACCTGAGTGAATTCAACCGCACTACCACTCCCGACCACCGGGCGGCGGGCTATCCGGAGGCCTGCGGCGTGTGCCACGGCACGCTGCTCTGGTACGGCGCGCGGTTTGACCACGGCAACACGACCAAGTTCGCCCTGACCGGCAGACATGTGACCGTGCAGTGCCAGCAGTGCCACTCCAACGGCCGCTTTGCCGGTACCCCGCAGGACTGCGGATCCTGCCACGCCAACGCCTACAATCTGACTCGAAATCCGCCCCACAGGTCGGCGGGATTTGCAGTCACCTGCAACCTCTGCCACACCACGGCGCAATGGACCGGCGCGAAGATCGACCACGCCAAGTTTGCGCTGACGGGCAAGCACACCACGGTCGCCTGCCAGCAGTGCCACACGGGCACGGTTTACGCCGGCCTGCCGACGGACTGCGCCTCCTGCCACCTGACGGTCTACAACAACACGCGCAACCCGGCCCATAAAGCCGCCGGGTACCCCACCACCTGCACGCAGTGCCACACCACCGCGCAATGGACCAGAGCGAGTTTCAACCACACTAAGTTCGCGCTGACGGGCAAGCACACCACGGTGAGTTGCCAGCAGTGCCACACGGCCGGAGTTTACGCCGGCCTGCCGACGGACTGCGCGTCCTGCCACCTGACGGCCTACAACAACACACGCAACCCGGCCCATAAAGCCGCCGGGTACCCCACCACCTGCACGCAGTGCCATACCACCGCGCAATGGACCGGAGCGAGTTTCAACCACACCAAGTTCGCGCTGACGGGCAAGCACACCACCGTCGGCTGCCAGCAGTGCCACACGGGCGCGGTTTACGCCGGCCTGCCGTCGCAGTGCTCGGCCTGCCACCTGGCGGACTACAACGGCACCAAGAATCCGAACCACAAGGCGGCGGGGTTCTCCACCAGTTGCGAGACCTGCCACACCACGACGCAGTGGCCGGGGGCGAAGATCGACCACAGCAAGTTCCAGTTCGCGCTAACCGGCAAACACACCACGGTCGCCTGCCAGCAGTGCCACACGGGCGGGGTCTACGCCGGGCTGCCGACGGACTGCGCCTCCTGCCACCTGACGGCATACAACAACACGCGAAGCCCGGCCCATAAGGCCGCCGGGTTCCCCACCACCTGCAACGTCTGCCACACCACCGCGCAATGGACCGGAGCGAGTTTCAACCACACTAAGTTTGCGCTGACCGGCAAGCACACCACTGTGAGTTGCCAGCAGTGCCACACGGGCACGGTGTACGCCGGCCTGCCGTCGCAGTGCGCCTCCTGCCACATCACAAACTACAACGGCACGACGAATCCGAACCACAAGGCGGCGGGGTTCTCCACCAGTTGCGAGACCTGCCACACCACGACGCAGTGGCCGGGAGCGAAGATCGACCACAGCAAGTTCCAGTTCGCGCTGACGGGCAAGCACACCACGGTCGGCTGCCAGCAGTGCCACAGCAGCGGGCAGTATGCTACCCTGTCCGTGCTGTGCTCATCCTGCCACCTGGCGAGCTACAACGGCACGACGAATCCGAACCATAAGGCCGCCGGGTTCCCCACCACCTGCAACGTCTGCCACACCACGACGCAATGGACCGGAGCGAGTTTCAACCACACCAAGTTCGCGCTGACGGGCAAGCACACCACCGTCGGCTGCCAGCAGTGCCACACGGCCGGGGTTTACGCCGGCCTGCCGTCGCAATGCGTGTCCTGTCACCTGGCGAACTACAACGGCACGGCCAACCCGAATCACAAGGCGGCGGGCTTCCCCACAACCTGCAACACCTGTCACACCACCACTCAGTGGCCGGGGGCGATCTTCGACCACGGGAAGACGCTTTTCCCGCTCTCCGGCAGGCACACGACGCTGACCTGCCAGCAATGCCACGCCTCCGGGCAGTATGCGGGCCTGTCCCGGCTTTGCGCTTCCTGCCACCTGCCGAAATACAACGCCACGACCAACCCGAAACACTCGACCGCGGGGTTCCCGACCGACTGTTCGCTCTGCCACACGACGTCGGGCTGGCCGGGTGCGATTTTCAACCATTCCGCGACCAAATTCGCTCTCACCGGCGCGCACACCACACTCACCTGCGCGCAGTGTCATGCCAGCGGGACGTACGCCGGTCTGGGCTCGGCGTGCGCGGATTGCCATCTCCCCCGCTACAACGCGACCACCAGCCCCAACCACCGGACCGCGAACTACCCCACTACCTGCAACCTGTGCCACAGCACTACCCAATGGAAAGGCGCGACCTTTAATCACTCCAGCACGAGGTTCCCGCTGACCGGCGCTCATTCGACCAAGGCCACCTGCGCGAACTGTCACGTGAATGGCGTCTATGCGGGTACGCCCACGCTTTGTTTCTCCTGCCACCAGACGGTGTACAACACGGTGACCAATCCGAATCACATCGCCGCCGGCTTCGCCAAGACCTGTGAGTCCTGCCACACCACGGCGCAATGGACCGGCGCCCGGTACGCCAATCACACCCGGTTCCCCATCTACTCCGGATCTCACTCCGGAAAGTGGAGCCGGTGCAACGACTGCCACACCAATCCGTCCAGCTACGCGGTCTTCACCTGCACAGGCTGTCACCAACACGCGCAGGCGACGGTGGATCCCAAGCACAAATCCGTGCGGGGCTACGTGTACAACAGCACGAACTGCTACTCATGCCATCCGGCCGGGAGGGTGAACTGATGCGCCCTCGACGCTGTCTGTGGCTGTTTCTGCCCGCCTTGGCGCTGGCTCAGCCGGGCGCGGTCCAACCGGACGCGCGCACCGAGTTCCACGTGAAGCAGGTGGTGACGGGGGCGGTCTACATCGACGGTGGCACGTCTTCGGGGCTGGCCGAGGGGATGCGTCTCCGCGTGAGCCGGCGGACGCCGGGAGCCGCCACGCTGGCCGCGGAACAGCGGGGCGAAATCCTCGTGGTCTCGGTGGCCTCTACCTCGGCGTTGTGCGAAGCGGTTTCGGGCACGCCGTCATTCGCGGTCGGAGATACCGCCGAGTTGTCGACGGAAGACGCCCAGTTGCGGCAGATCCTGAAGGGGGTCACGAAGCAGAGGAACTTTGCGCAGATCGTGTCCTTCGGGGAAGACGATCCCATTGAGGACGAACTGCGCGAGCACGTTCCCCGGCCGCCGCTGCCGGAGGTGAACCGCATCCGCGGCCGCATCAGCTACGAAAACAACATCCTCCGGGATCACACCGGCGGGGGCGCCTCCAACCAGCAGGGACTGGCGCTGCGCGCGGACATGACCCGCCTGGGCGGGAGTTTCTGGAATTTCACCGGCTACTGGCGGGGCCGGCGCAACGCACGGGGACGCGGGCTGGACCAGACCACGCTAGTGGATCTGATGAACCGCACCTATCACATCAGTTTCTACTACAGCAGTCCGCGTTCGAAGAACGTAGTGGGTCTGGGGCGCCTTTTGCTGCCCTGGGCCGCAAGCTTGAACACCATCGACGGAGGTTACTACGGCCGGCGCCTGAATCGCACGCTGACGGTTGCGGTCTTTGCCGGCTCGACTCCGAATCCGACGGCCTGGAACTACGACCCCGGCCGCGTGCTGACCGGAGCTCTGGTGAACCTCGAGAAGGGCCGGTTCGACGCGCTGCGGTTCAGTTCCACCACCGGCATCGCCTTCGCCAACGTGCACTGGAAACCGGAGCGGCGCTTCCTCTTTGCCGAGAACAGCTTGTTCTGGAAGAACATCTTCTCGGTCTACCAGAATCTCGAGGCCGACCAAATGAAGGCCGGGCGTTTCGGCAACACCGTCAGCGGCACGGTGCTTACCCGGAGCTTTACCACCCTGCGGCTGCAACCGGGTAAGCGGGTCTCCTTCGATTTGAATCACAGCTACCTGCGGTCGATTCCCACATTCGACACGCGTTTAATCTCCACCGGCCTGGTGGATAAATGGCTGTTTCAGGGACTGAGCGCGGGCATCCGCCTGCAAGGGCCCGGCCAACTGATCTTTTCGGGTCAGTTCGGCCGGAACAAACGCGACCAGGACGCTCGCGCGGCGTTCAACTGGATGTCCGGCGTCTCCTGGACGCGACTGCCCTGGGTGGGTATGCGCGCCGACTTTCGCTATGCCCGGGTGAACAGCAGCTTTGGAAGTGGAGGCTACGAGTCGGCTTCGTTAACCAAGCAACTCGGGGAGAGACTGCGACTGGAGTTCCAGGCCGGGCAGCAGAGTTTCTCATCGCAACTCACACGCCAGAATCGCACCCGGTACGCGGGCGCGTCCATCGACTGGCTGGTTGGACGTCACTTCTTCCTGGGGGGCGGCGGACTCTTTTACCGGGGTCCGATCCAGTCCTACGACCAAATCTTCGTCAATCTGGGGTACCGATTCTGATGCGCTTGATGCGATCCATGCGAATCATCCTGGGCGCGGCGGCGGCGCTTGCGCCACTCGCTGCGGAAACCGGCGCCGGCGCGGTGAGCGCTTTGCTTGAAACTACAGCCCGAAGCACCGAGCAGCTTTGGGAGCAGTATTCCTCTCTCGCCTGTCTGGAAACCGTGACCCAGACCAAGCTGAACCCGGACCGGAAGGTGATTTCCGAAAAGCGGGAGAGCTACCAGTACCTGCTTCTGCTTCAGCTCTCCGGCGACCGGATTACGGTGGACGAGACGCGCGAGTTGCAGGGCGCGCCGGCGCGGCAGACTGCCAAACCCCTTCTCAAAACCGGCGGTTTCTCCGTGCTGGCGCTCATCTTCCATCCGTTCTACCAGTCAAGTTACCTGTTTCGCGAGGCGGACTCTCCGCGGGCCGAGGAGCGGGTGATCGAGTTTCAGGCGGTCCGCGGCGCGCGTTCCCCGTCCGCGCTCGAACTGAAGGGAAGAGAATACCCGATCGAGTGGCGCGGAACCGCGGTCATCGACCGCGCCAGCGGGCACATCCGGCGCATCCAGGCCGGGCTTCCCGCTCCGCTCGACGACCTGGGTCTGCGGGAGTTGACGGCCGAGGTGGTGTACGGTCCGGTCTCGGTGGGCCGCGCGCCGGGCCAGGTTTGGCTGCCGCAGTCCGCCGTGGTCGAAGCCCGGACCCTCCGGCAGCACTGGCGCAATCTGCACCAGTTCAGCGGCTACAAACGCTTCTCCGTCAGCTCGGAGGTTTCGGTGGGAGATCCGCACTGATATGGCTGCCCAGGCGTCCGCTCAAGCCCTGCCGCGCGGTACGAAGGACGTGATTTTCTCCGTCGCCGTGCGGCACCGCATCCTGATTATGCTGGTCATCCTCGCGGTAGTTGCCGCCGTCGTCGCGCTGTCGGTCTACGGCTTCGACTACTACCGCTTGCCGCCGATTCTTCGCGTCCGAAGTCCCAAACACGCCGTGCTGCGGTCGAGCGGATGGACCGGGATTCGCACCGGTGTTCTGGGCGCGCTCGGGTTTGCCGTGCTCTACCTTTATGCGTTCCGCAAGAAATGGGCCCGCCTGGGACGCATTGGCAAGACCAAGAACTGGCTGGATTATCACGTGGTCGCGGGAGTTACCGTTCCGATTCTGGTTACCTTCCACTCGGGATTCCGTTTTGGAGGCCTGGTTGGAGTCGCCTATTGGATTATGATCGCCGTGGTTATCAGCGGCTTTGTCGGGCGCTACTTGTATGCGCAGGTGCCCCGCAGTCTGAGCGCCGCCGAATTTACTCTGACAGAGATCGAGACCATGAAAGCGGAGATCGCCGCGCAACTGGCGGGACAACCGGTCTTTCCGCTCGAACACCTCGAGCGCCTGTCGCGGGTTCCGGACCGGGCCGAGGTGAAAGCCATGCCGCTCTGGCGCGCCGCCGTCCGGATGGTCGGACTCGACCTGGTCCGCCCCTTACAAGTGGCAGCGCTGCGCCGCGAGGCGCTCTCCGGCTGGCAGCGCGTTCTTTCCCTCGGCGGCCTGCTGGCCTCTCGAAATCCGGACCTCGAGCGGGTGGTGGAGTTGGCGCGCAGGCAGGCCCGCCTAATGGTAAAGATCGCCTTTCTCGATCGCGCACGCGAGATTTTCCACCTCTGGCACGTCGTACACCGGCCGTTCAGCTACTCGCTGGCGGTTCTGGTCGCGCTCCACCTGGTTGTGGAGATGCTATTGGGGTATTTCTAACGGGAGGAACGATGGAAACGTTTTGGGCCTTCCTCATCGGGTTCGGTTTGACGCTGCTGTTCGTGAGCCGTTACCTGAGAACCATGAAGCTCAGCCGTGCCGGAGGCGGGGCCGCCCCCGCTCCCGCGGGTCCTACGCGGCCCTGCCCGCGTTGCTCTAGACCGGTCGCCATGGACGGGTCGTTCTGCGCGGGTTGCGGTGCGCCCATGGCGTTGTGGAATGTGCACCGCGCGCCGGTGCAACAGGCGGTGGGCTCCGGAGAGAAAGGCAAACCGCGGCCCTCGATCAACGCGTCCGTCTGCATGGGTTGCGGCAGTTGCGTGGACGCTTGTCCGGAGAAGGGCGCGCTGGAAGTCCGGGGAGGCAAGTCGACACTGGCCAACCCGGCCCTCTGCGCCGGCCACGCGAGCTGCGCCAAGGCGTGCCCCACGGGAGCGCTGACGCTGTCGCATGCCAACGTGGCGCAGACCCTGCGCGTGCCGCTGGTGGATGTCAATTTCGAGACCAACGTCAAAGGGCTGTTCATCGCCGGCGAATTGGGAGGGATGGGTCTCATCAAGACCGCGATTAACGAGGGACGCCTGGCTCTGGAACACGTCCGGCGGAGGCTGGAGGCCGCGGGTGTCGTTCGCCGGGCAGCCGGAGGTCACGACGCGCACCCGGAACCTCCGGCCGACCCGGAAGACGGGGTCTACGACGTCGCCGTCGTCGGCGCCGGCCCGGCTGGATTAAGCGCCTCGCTCACCGCCCAGCAGTACGGCATCTACTACCTCACGCTGGAGCAGGGCGAAGTGGCCACCACCATCCGGCACTACCCGCGCCACAAGTTTCTGATGGCGGAGCCGGTGGAGATGCCGCTCTACGGCAGTCTCTATATCGCCGACGGCGCCAAGGAGGCTCTGTTGTCGGTGTGGGAGACCATCATCGCCAACACCCGTGTGCGCATCCGGACCAACGAGCGCGTGGAGTCGATCCGGCGGGCCGGCGACAGCGGTCTGTTTGCCCTGGCCACTCCCAAAGCCACTTACCAGGTCCGCAACGTCATCCTGGCTTTGGGCAAGCGCGGTGTGCCGCGAAGACTGGGAGTGCCCGGAGAAGACCTCGCCAAAGTCACCTACCGGCTCATCGAGGCCGAAGCCTACGAGAATCGCGATATCCTGATCGCAGGGGGCGGGGATTCGGCCATTGAGGCCGCGCTGGGGGTCGGCAAGGGGGGCAGGAATCGCGTGACATTAGCCTATCGGGGCGATGACTTCAAACGCGCCCGGGAACGCAACCAGGAGATGCTGGCGCAACGCGAAGCGGAGGGCCTATTGCGCGTTCTGCGCAATACCCAGGTGCGGGAGATCCTGGCGGACAAGGTCCGCCTGTCGGTCCGGAACGAGATCCTGGAACTGCCCAACGATTTCGTGATCGTGCTCATTGGCGGCGAGTCTCCGGAGGATTTCCTGCGCAAGACCGGGGTCGAGATCGTGGAAAAGGCAGTATCCCAGTGAGACGGAAAATCGCCTTTTTCATTTGCCTGGCGGGAGTTCTCGCTGTTGGAGCGTTCTGGCTGTCGGTCCTGGAGCGGCGTTCGAAAGGAAGCTCGAAGCCTGCCACGCCCGCGCCCGCCGCCGCGTCACCGGCGGCGGCCAACGCCCATGAGCGGGCCATGCTCACCGAGCAACTAAACCGAAGTTCCAGGTTGTGAAGTAGGTCAACTCCAATCCCGTCTATCGCTTGGCCCTGATTTGGCCTGACAATTGTAGCCACTAAATATGTCATTTTCCTCTT
>Ga0315277_10005577_pt1 | contig 16572 bp, 16 predicted proteins | sample YL17G05_15_MG_FD_203695 | JGI IMG/M metagenome (GOLD analysis project Ga0315277, IMG submission 203695) | Sediment microbial communities from Yellowstone Lake, YNP, Wyoming, USA - YL17G05_15 | ecosystem: Environmental > Aquatic > Freshwater > Lake > Sediment | place: USA: Wyoming | collected... | reverse complement strand
GGCCGGCGACGTGCCCGAGAACCTCAAGAACAAGCGGGTGCTGGCCCTGGACATGGGGGCGATGGTCGCCGGAAGCAAGTTCCGGGGCGAGTTCGAGGAGCGGCTCCAGGCCGTCATGCGAGAGATTCGAGAGGCCGAGGGTGAGGTCATCCTCTTCATCGACGAGGTGCACCAGGTGGTGGGCGCCGGCGCCGCCGAGGGCGCCATCGACGCCTCGACCATGATGAAGCCGGCGCTGGCGCGGGGCGAGCTCCAGGCCGTGGGCGCCTGCACCCTGGACGACTACCGGAAGTACATCGAGAAGGACCCGGCCCTGGAGCGCCGCTTCGCCCCCGTCTACGTCGATGAGCCCAGCGCCGAGGAGGCGCTGGAGATGGTGAAGGCGCTGCGGCCCCGCTTCGAGGCCCACCACAAGGTGCAGATCTCCGACGCCGCCCTGGACTCGGCCGTGCGGCTCTCGGACCGCTACCTGACCGAGCGCCACCTGCCCGACAAGGCCATCGACCTCATCGACGAGGCGGCCAGCAAGCACGTCATCGAGGCGCAGAGTATGACGCCGGAGCTGCGGGAGATGAAGAGCCGGCTCGATGAGCTGAACCGCGAGACGGAGGCGGCCGCCCAGCGTCAGGACTACGAGGCGGCGGCCCGCATCCGCACAGAGGTCGTCCAGATTCAGCAGGAGTACGAGGCAGGCAAGGCCCAGTGGGAGAAGGAGGAGAGGATCGACACCGAGGTCACCGAGGCGGACATCGCCGCGCTGATCTCGTCGATGACGGGCATCCCCGTCTCCCGCATGCTGGAAGGCGAGGCGGAGAAGCTCCTGCACATGGAGGAGCGTCTGCACGACCGCGTCATCGGGCAGGACGCGGCCATCGCCGCCCTGTCCGACGCCATCCGGCGCGCCCGGGCCGGCCTCAAGGACCCGCGCCGGCCCATCGGCAGCTTCATCTTCCTGGGGCCCACCGGCGTCGGCAAGACGGAGCTGGCGAAGGCCCTGGCCGAGTTCCTCTTCGACGACGAGGACGCCATGGTGCGCCTGGACATGTCGGAGTATGGGGAGAGGCACACCGTCTCGCGCATGGTCGGCGCGCCGCCGGGCTACGTGGGCTATGACGAGGGAGGCAGCCTCACGGAGGCGGTGCGCCGTCGCCCCTACCGCGTCGTCCTCTTCGACGAGATCGAGAAGGCGCACCCGGAGGTGCTGAACACCCTCCTCCAGATCATGGAGGACGGCCGCCTGACGGACGGCCACGGGCGGACAGTGGACTTCCGCAACACCGTCGTCATTATGACAAGTAACCTGGGCACCAGCTCGGAGGCGCGGGGGAGCTTCGGCTTCGTGACCAGCCGGACGGCCAGCCGCTCGGAGCGGGAGAAGCTGCGGGAGAACGTGGAGTCCGCCCTCAAGCAGCACTTCCGGCCCGAGTTCCTGAACCGGGTCGATGAGGTCATCATCTTCGAGCCGCTGACGGAGACGGAGCTGATGCAGATCGTCGAGCTGATGGTGAACGAGGTGCGGAAGCGACTGGCCGAGCACCACATCGAGCTGGAGATGACGGAGTCGGCGAGGACGGCGCTGGTGAAGGAGGGCTTCGACCCGGTGTTCGGGGCGCGGCCCCTGCGTCGGACGGTGACGCGGGAGGTGGAGAACCCGCTCTCCAAGCGGATCCTGGCCGGCGAGTTCCACGAGGGCGACACGGTCATCGTGGACCGGCCGGAGGGCGAGGAGGGCTATACCTTCGCCCGCAAGGAGAAGGTGGCGGCGGCGGCCTCGTGAGGGCTTCGTAGGGGCGCACCCTCAGGTCCGCCCCCCGCGCACGGGCCGACCTAAAGGTTGGCCCCTACGAGGTGGTTCCTGGCCGGCGAGTTCCACGAGGGCGACACGGTGATCGTGGACCGGCCGAACGGCGAGGAGGGCTACACCTTCGCCCGCAAGGAGAAGGTGGCGGCAGCGGCCTCATAAGGGCTTCGTAGGGGCGCAGCTTCAGGTCCGCCCCCCGCGCACGGGCCGACCTTCCGCCCGAGGCGGACCCGCCTGCGGCGGGAAAGGTTGGCCCCTACGAGGTGGTTCCTGGCCGGCGAGTTCCACGAGGGCGACACGGTCGTCGTGGACCGGCCGGAGGGCAATGATGCCTGCACCTTTGCCCCCGAGGAGAAGGTGGCGGCAGCGGCCTCGTGAGGGCTTCGTAGGGGCGCACCTTCAGGTCCGCCCCCCGCCCCGCGGGCCGACCTAAAGGTTGGCCCCTACGGGGTTGGTGGATGGCCGGCAAGCCCGTGCAGAATGAGAGAACAGAGAGGTTGGTTATCCCCGCCGGCGGTATCCCCGGCCGGTTCGCCCTAGAAAGGTGAAGCGAACATGGCACAGTGGGAATATCGCGTGGTGTATGTGGACCCCCGAGGACGCATCTCCTGGGAGGGTTCCGAGTTCATCCGGCAGAGCGGTGAGCACCGGACGGCTTTCATGCGTCGCTACCTGGAGACCCTGGGCAGCGAGGGCTGGGAGCTGGCCGGCATTCACCCCCTGGTTCGGATGGAGGCCAGCTACTTCGTTTTGAAGCGGCCCCTCACCGAGGCCGCCGAGAAGAAGGTTAGTTAGCTCGAAGGCCGGGCTTTTGCCCGGCGTGTGACGGGGCTGACGGCTTGGGGAGCCGCCGGCGGGGACCGGTAGGGGCACCCCTCGCGGGTGCCCCCTGGGAGGGCAGGGGCGAGCCCTGCCCCTACGAGTCTAGCACCATAGGGAGGCCAATGAGCCACGTTCACCCCAGGACGCGAAGCATCCTCGACACCGTGGGGGACACGCCCCTGGTTGAGCTGCACCACTTCGAGGTGCCGGCGGGCGTGCGTCTCTTCGCCAAGCTGGAGGGCCAGAACCCCACGGGCAGCGTCAAGGACCGCATCGTACTGCACATGCTCCAGCACGCCCAGGAGGACGGCTGCCTCCACCCCGGCGACACCGTCGTCGAGGCCAGCACCGGCAACACGGCGATCGCCCTGGGCATGATGGGGCGCGCCCTGGGCTACCGGGTGCGGGTCGTGATGCCGGAAAACGTTTACCCGGAGATACCGCGGGCGGTGGACGCCTACGGAGCCGAGAAGGTCTGGGTGCCGGCGGAGCGCGGCGTGAAGGGGGCGATCGAGGAGGCGTGGCGGCTGGCGAACAGCGAGGGCTGCTTCATGCTCGACCAGTTCGGCAACCCGCACAACTGCCTGGCCCACTACGAGACCACGGGCCCCGAGATCCTGGCCGACCTGCCGCGAGTGGACGTCTTCGTGGCCGGCCTCGGCACCGGCGGCACGCTCATGGGCGTCGGGCGGCGCCTGAAGGAGGCCAACCCGGAGACGCAGGTCGTGGCCGTGGAGCCGCACCCGGGCTTCCAGCTCCAGGGCTTGAAGAGCCTGTCGGACGGCTTCCTGCCCCCCATCCTCGACCCGTCGCTGCTGGACGCGAAGATCCTGGTGCGCTCGGGCCAGGCCCTGGCGGGCGCACGGCTGCTGCTGGAGCGCGAGGGCATCTTCGGGGGTGTTTCGTCGGGGGCGGTGCTGCACGCGGGGCTGCGCTGGGCCCAGCGCCTGCAGTTGGGGAACGTCGTGCTCCTCTTCGCCGACGCCGGCTGGAAGTACCTGGGGTCGCCGGCCTTTGCGCCCCCCGCCGAAGGCGGGTCCGCCTCCGGCGGAGAGGCGCAGCCGCTTTCGGAGGACGCCGGGCTCGCGCCGGAGGAGGAAGAGGACGCCCTGGACGATATAATATGGTGGTGAGGAGGTAGGCCATGGGCATGACAGAGTATCGAAGCCGCCTGCGCGCCTTCTGGCGGCGAAGACTGCTGCGCCTGCGAGACCGCATCGACGCCCGCCTGGAGCGGCTGGACCGGAAGAAGGCGGACCTGATGGAATCGGCCGTCGCCGAGGAGGAGCCTTTGCCTCCGGCACGCCGTCGCCCGGCGCGGCGCCGGGGCCGGCAGGCGCGAAGGACGCCGGCCCCGGCGCCGCGGCCCGCCGAGGGCCAGGCGCCGTCGGCCTAAGGGAGAGGCACCATGTCACACCGACGTTCCCGACGCCGGTTCGGCTTCGGGCCCTTTGCCTTCGACTTCGACTACGACGTCCGCCCCTTCGGCTTCTACTTCCACGGCGGCCGTCGCTTCCCCCGCCGCGAGGCATACCTGCGCTGGCTGGAGGAGTACAAGGAGGAGCTGGAGGAGGAGTTGAAGGCAGTCGAGGAGGAGATCCGCGAAGTCCGGCAGGCCGGCGAGCCGCCCGAAACCTAGAAGGCCCCGTCCCATGCGCATTGCCGTCGGCAGCGACGAGCGCAGCCACGTGACGGACGCCGTGGTGGAGGAGCTGCGGCGCCGCGGGCATCAGGTGGAGGCCCTGGGACCCCTGTGCGGCCTGCCTGCCGGACAGGCAGGCGAGCCGCTCCAGTGGGCGGACGTCGCCCGCGAGGTGGCGGAGCGGGTGGCCCGCGGCGACAGCGACCAGGGAGTCCTCTTCTGCTGGACGGGCACCGGCGTCGCCATCGCCGCCAACAAGGTGCCGGGCGTGCGGGCCGCGCTCTGCTGGGACGCCGAGACGGCGCGCGGCGCCCGCCTCTGGAACGACGCCAACGTCCTCTGCCTGAGCCTGCGCTCCACCAGCGAGGTCATCGCGCGCGAGATCCTGGAGGCCTGGCTCTCCACCGAGGCGCCGGACCCCTCGGAGGCCGAGAACATCGAGAAGGTGCGCGCCCTGGACCGGGAGCGCGCCCGCCCCTGAGGCCGTCCTTCCTGCCTGCCGGCAGGCAGGCGACAAGCTCAGGATGCCCTTTGGTTAGCTCAGGATGCCCTTGACAGGCTCGCGGTTGATGAGTCTCGCTCGTAGTTCGACAGGCCTGCCTGCTGGCCGGCAGGCTCACCACGAGCGGACTCATGGTCTGTCCGCGCCTCGCAAAAGCCGCCGCTTGCGCCTCGACCGGGCTGGCCGGAGTCGGGAGACGTAATCGAAGGCCGACTGCAGCGTCGCCAGCGCCAGGTGTATCTCTTCCGGGCGCGGGCGCCACTGCACCCACTCGCCGAAGGGCACGCCGGGCCGCATCAGGGCGGGAGAGGCATCGGGCCGGGCCAGGAGCCGCTCACGGTCGGCGGGTGGCACCTTGACCACGAGGCCCATGTCGCCCCAGAACGCGAACATGCGGCCCGCGACCAGGTAGCAGTCGCAGCCGAACATGCGGCGCTTGCTGACGCCGGGCCAGGTGAGGGCGCGGGCATCGAGCTCGTCAAGCATCTTCTCCATCCGTGGCCTTGCTCACCCAGACCATTGTAACCCAGCGCGGGGCCGTAGACGCGGAGCTTCTCCGCCGGAGGCGGATGCGCCTCTGGAGCAGGCCCCGCCCAGGACAGAGCTGAAGCTCTGTCCCTACGGGGTATGGGCTACGGGATATGAACAAGAGACAGATACACACGAGGCCGCTCGTGTCGTATGATAATTGGCCATGAACCGGCGCAAGACAAAGCCCAAGACGCTGCCGTCCCACGTTCGCAACTACAGGACGACCTGCCCACAGTGCGGTCGCACCTACGAGGGGAACTTCCCGATGTGGGTGCAGATCGGGCCGTTTCCCTGCATCTGTGGCGCCACCGTGCCCGCTCCGCGCAACCCCAGCCCTTCCTGGGAAAGGTGACGGCCTGAGGGTGCCTTCTCCTGGTAACCCCACTAGTGCAAGCTCGTAGCAATTTGGCGGCCCGACTCCTAAAATAGTGTCGGAAGGTGGCTCAACGCTCCCTTTCGAAAGGGGGAGGGTGAAGATGCCGGTGGTCACGATCTCCGGCGCCCTGGGCTCCGGGGCCAAAGAAATCGCCCAACTGGTAGCCAGCCGCCTGGGGCTGGACTATGTGGACCGGGAGATCCTGGCGCGCACCGCCCAGTCGCTGGGGGTAAGCGTGGCGGCGGTGGAGCAGCGTGACGAGCGACCCGTCACCCTGGGCGAGCGTGTAGCCTCTATGTTGACCAACTTCCTCGAGCGGTCCGCCGTGGCGGGGAGTGATCCTGCGCTGGGACCTGAGAGCCTGGCGGTTCTCCTCTCTCGCACATACAGCGAGGCCAGCATCGAGCGGCCCGGAGGGCCGGCAGAGCTGGACGAGCGTCGCTACGTCCGCACCATCACCGGCGTCATCGAGGCGCTGGCCGAGGGAGGCAACGTGGTCCTGGTGGGCCGCGGCAGCCCGGCCATCCTCCGTGACCGGCCCGACAGCCTGCACGTCCTGGCGATGGCACCCTTGGAGACGCGGGTCCGGCGCATCGCCCTCCGAGAGGAGATAAAGGAGGGCGAGGCCAGGCGCCGAGTCCAGGAGAGCGACCGCGGCCGGGCCGCCTTCCACCGCAAGTTCTTCAAGGTCGAGGCCGACGACCCGTCGCTGTTCGACCTGGTCATCTGCACCGGCCGCCTCTCCTACGAGGCGGGGGCTGACCTGACAGTGACGGCGGCTCGCGCTCTGGAGGCGTCTCCGGCCTGAGGGGGCAGCGGCCATGCTGGGTCCGGTCCTTGTTGTCCTTGCCGCCTATCTCATGGGGGCTATCCCCATCGCCTACATCTTCGGTCGCGCCATCAAGGGCATCGACCTGCGGGAGTACGGCAGCGCCAACGTGGGGGCCTCCAACATCTACCAGTCGGTGGCGCGATGGGCGGTGGTGCCCGTGGGACTGCTGGAGATCGCCCAGGGGATGGCCGGCATCATGCTGGCGAAGCTCCTGGGGCAGGACCTGGGCCTCCAAGTGGTGGCGGGGCTGGCCGCAATCGCGGGTCAGACGTGGTCTGTCTTCCTGGGCTTCAGCGGCGGGCGCGGCATCGGGCCGTCCATCGGCTTCATGTTAGGCTTGGCGCCGCCGGTGCTGGCGGCCTTCATCGTCATCTCCCTGCTGGGCTGGCTGCTGCGCAACTTCCCCCTTACCGTCGGCGTGGCGATCGCCCTCACGCCCCTGGCCTCCCTCATCACCGACGGCGCCGGCCCAGTGGCCGCCGGCTGTCTGGGGATGGCGCTCATCGTGTTCGCCAAGCGGCTCGTCACCAACCGCATCGGCCTGCCAGCCGAGCAGGACTGGCGCGACGTCCTCCTCAACCGCCTCCTCTTCGACCGCGACCTGCGCGACCGCGACGAGTGGGTGCGCAGGATGCCCGACGGGCGGGCCTAGGGGGCGATGACAAGGTCACTCCGCGCCCTTCGACAGGCCCTCGGCCTGAGCTCGGGCCGAAGGCTCAGGGCGAGCGGTGTTTGAACCCCGCTCGTGGTGAGCCTGTCGAACCACGAGCGGCCCACCTCGGTTTATCAGCACCCTGCTAGTGTCCTGAGTCAGAGATTCGGTAACAGAGTCAGTGCTCTGTCTTTGTCATGCTGAATCCGCCACAGGCGGATGAAGCATCCGCCGGACCAAGCCTGCCACCACGGATTCTTCGTCCGCCTCTGGCGGACTCAGAATGACATTTGGCTGCGGATTTCTGATTCACCACACCAGGGTCGCCTTCCCAGAGTTACCGGAGGCCAAGATTCTTCGCCGAGCCTGCCTGCCGCAGGCAAGATGCCCTCTCAGAGATAGTGCCTGCTCAACTCGGAAGCATACTTGACCCCGACGCTGCCCGCATTCTCATCAAGCCAGTCGCTCAGGCGCGTTTGCCCCGTCGGAGGGCCATCGGAAACCAGAAGATTCGCCATCAGTCCCTCGACCTCATCACGGGTTAGCATCACGTCTTTGACCAGGTAGCCGGCCATTCTGGAGAGGAAAAGCGCCAGCGCTGGACTCAGATGAACGATCCTGGCTTTGCTCCGGATCTTGTCGGCGATGAGCCGAACCAGCTCGTCAAACGTGTAGGTGTCAGGGCCAACGGCGTCTACGATAACATCCTCATCGCGATGGGCTGCGTTGACGGCTATTTCGGCTACGTCTTCCACAAAGACCGGCTGCACCCGGTAACCACCAGACCCAGGAACGGCAAACACCGGAAAGCGCCTGAGGAGCCAGGCGATATTGTTGATGAGGATGTCCTCAGCCCCAAAGATGACGGTTGGGCGGATGATAGTGTAGGACAATCCGGATTGAGTGATGGCGTCGTCCAGAAGCCCCTTCCCTCTGAAGTAGGGAAGCGGTGAATCCTCTGAGGCGTTCGTGATGCTGAGATGCGCAATTCTGCGGACGCCGGCTTCCCCGGCTGCCTTGATGAGGGCCTTCGTGTTCTCGACGGCCTCGTCGAAGGTGACCCGCCCATGCGAGAAGCGCACCCAGTAGGTATTGTAGAGAGTTGTAGCTCCGCGCAGGCTCTTGGTCAGCTCAGCCGGGTCGTCGAAGTTGAATGGAGAAACAGTCACCTGCTCGCCGAACGGGTTCTGACGGTTGGGATGGCCGGTAAGAGTCCTGACCCTCTTCCCCATCGAAAGAAGTCGCTGTGTGATGTACTTGCCGGTGTAGCTGAAGGCCCCGGTCACTACATTCAGCTCAGCAGCTTCCATGGGCACACCTCCCCACGCTCAAGCGCCAAGGATCGATTCCGACCACGGGAAGCACAAAGACCGGAGCCCTCAGGCCAGGGCGATGATGGCGCCGACAAGGAAGACGGCCTGGAGGCCGACGGCGGCCACCAGGAGGAGGTAGCCGGCGGCCCTTTCCCAGGTGTGAAGGACCAGGGCCAGCCCCAGGTTCAGTACCAGGATGCCCAGGGCGGTCACGGGCAGCGTCAGGAGCTGCTCCTTGGAGGCGACGCGGGTGATGCCGCCCATGGGCGGGAAGGAGAGGGGGATGGTCGGGGAGAGGCCCGGGTAGCGGGCGAAGACGTAGCCGATGACCACCGCGCAGGCCAGGATGGCGGCCAGGGCCAGGAGCTGAGCCGTGCCGTCGGACCAGAAGGGCTGGGCAGCGACAGTATAGCGTTCGGGCGACTGGCGCACAGGGACGTGGGGGCCCAGGTCGCGCTGCTCCTGGATGTCGCGGGCGAAGCTCTGGGCGTCTGTCACGGAGAGGGCATACGCCTGGCTGGGCGTGACGAGATAGAGCAGATCCTCCCGCGAGCGATGGGTGGAGTAGAAGAGGGTATCGCCCACGCGTCGCACGGTGGCCCGACCCACGTGGTAGCCCGGCCAGCTTACGCCGTCGACGCGTGGCTCCGGGGCCAGGCGCCCCTCGACCAGGCGCTCGATCTGGTCGAGCGGTATGAGCTGGCGGATGGCTCCCCAGCGGATGGCCAGGCCGTTGCGGTTGATGGCGTAGCGCAGGGTGTAGCAGCCAAAAGTCCAGTAGCCAAAGAGGACGGCCAGGCCGAAGAAGAAGGTGGCCGCCAGGTACGGTCCCAGGGTCGAGAGGCGTATGTCGGCAGTGAGGCCCCGCGATACGAGGAGGGCGGCCAGAACCAACGACCAGCCGGTCATGATGGCCCCGACGGCGGTGCCCAGCTTTCGGGGAGGGCGGTACTCCATCTCGGCGTCGCTGAAGGTCAGCCCTGCCTCCCGGCGGGCTGGAGCTTGGAGGAAGCCGCCGTGCACCAGCGGGCGTACTTGCTGTTCTTCCCGCGCACCACCTCGAAGTAGAGCTTCTGAAGCTGGGCGGTGACGGGCCCGGTGCGCCCCTCGCCGATGGGCCGGCGGTCGACCTCCACCACGGCGGTCACGTGGGCGGCGGTTCCCGTCATGAAGCACTCGTCGACCACATACAGCTCGCTGCGGTCGATGGAGCGCTCGACGGTCTCGATGCCGAGCTCGTCGGCGGCCAGGCGGGCAACGGTGTCGCGGGTGATGCCCATCAGGATGTTGTCGGTGGACGGCGGCGTGTGGAGGCGGCCGTCGACGACCACGAAGATGTTCTCGCCGCTGCCCTCGGAGACGTGGCCATTCATGTCGAGCATGATGGCCTCGTCATAGCCGTTCTCCTGGGCCTCGGTCTTGGCCAGGGCAGAGTTGACGTAGAGGCCGTTGACCTTGGCGCGGGCGGGGATGCCCACGTCCTCCACGCGGCGCCAGGACGAGGTCATGCAGCGAATGCCCTTCTCGATGTCCAGGTACGGCCCGAAGGGGTAGACGAACGCGAGAAAGTCGTCCTCCAGGTTGTGCATGCGCACGCCGATGACCTCGGAGCTCTTATAGGCGATGGGCCGGATGTAAACGTCCTCCGTGTAGCCGCACATCTCCACCAGCTTCACGGTAAGGTCAGTGAGCTCCTCCGCGCTGTAGGGGAGGTCGATCTTGAGGATGCGGCAGCTCTTGTGGAGGCGGCGGTAGTGGTCCTGCACCCGGAAGATGTAGACCTGCCCTACGTCCTCGTTCCAGTTGCCGCGGATGCCTTCGAAGGTGGCCGTTCCGTAGAGGAAGGCGTGCGTCATGATGCCGATCTTGGCTTCGGCCAGGGGGACGAACTGCTTCTGGAAGTAGGCGTAAGGCGTCGGCATGGTAGGAAACTCCTTTCGCGAGGCAGGGGTCATTATAGCAGGTTGCGGAGGGAGGGGCGAAAAAGCGTACCCGACCCCCGCCTGAAGGCGCGGGCATAGATTCGCCTTTTGATGCCCCAGCCTTGAGGCTGGGGTCGTGTCGAATCCGCCGGCCGAAGGCGCACCGATCACAGGGCGGCTCGCCATCCAATTGACGCCCCGATGGGCGCCGCGCTATGTTGGAATGACCCCCGAATGCCGCATCGAGGTTCAGATTGCCGCCCAAAAGGACTTCTCCCGTGACCGAGGGCAAAGGCAGGTACCACGTAGGGTCGCTGGAGCTGGTGGTGCTCAGCGACGGGACCTTCCGCCTGGACGCCGGCGCCGTCTTCGGGGTGGTGCCGCGCCCGATGTGGGAGCCGGTGGTGGATGACCTGGACGAGTCCCACCGGACGGGGCTGGGGCTCAACTGCCTGCTCCTCCGGTCAGAAGGGAAGACCATACTGATCGAGACGGGGGTGGGCGACAAGGCGCGCGAGAGCTGGCAGGCCTCGCCCCTGGAGAAAGGCAACCTGCTGTCGGACCTGGCCGCCCACGGCCTCCGGCCAGAGGACGTGGACATCGTCATCAATACCCACCTCCACGCCGACCACTGTGGCTGGAACACCCGCTACCTGCCTGTCCGGCAGGCAGGCCTGCCTGCCGGCGACGAGGGCCAGGACAGAAGGCTCGTGCCCACCTTCCCGCGCGCCCGATACTTCATCCAGCGGGGCGAGTGGGAGGCGGCCCGCCACCCCAACGAGCGCACCCGCGCCACTTACCTGGCCGAGAACCTGACGCCCCTTGAGGAAGGCGGCCATCTGGAGCTTATCGAGGGCGAGACGCGGGTGACCTCGGAGGTGGTGGTCATCCCTTCGCCCGGGCACACGGAGCACCACGCCAGCGTGGTCATCACCTCGGGCGGCGAGGTGGCCCTCTACGTGGGCGACATCGCGCAACACCGGGTGCAGTTGGAGCGGCTGGCCTGGGTGGCGGCCTTCGACGTGCTGCCGCTGGTCTCACTGGAAACGAAGCGCGCGCTCCTGGAGCGCGCCATCCGGGAGAACGCTCTGGTTATCTCCGTGCACCTGCCCTTCCCGGGGGCGGGTCGCATAGCAACGACGCCGGAAGGCCGGCGCCGCTGGCAGCCTCTCTGAGGGCCGAAGGGACTCCGATGCCTGACAGCGAGAGCCTCCGTCGCAGCCCCCTGGACGAGCAGCACAAAGCGCTGAAGGCGCGCATGGTGCCCTTCGCCGGCTGGTCCATGCCCCTACAGTTCGCCGGCATCCTCGAGGAGCACCGCGCGGTGCGCAACCGGGCCGGCCTCTTCGACGTGTCCCACATGGGGAGGCTGTACGTCAGCGGGGCGGACGCCGCCGCGCTCGTGAGCCGCGCCGGGACCTACGATGCGCGCCGCCTGGAGCCGGGCCAGGGCCACTACAGCCTCCTCTGCCAGGAGGACGGCGGTATCCTGGACGACTTCTTCGCCTACCGGCTGGAAGCGGACCGCTTCCTGGTGGTGGGCAACTCGGTGAACGCCGACCGCGACCGGGAGCAGATCCGGGGGCTGCTGAAGCCACAGATGAACGCGACGGTGGAGGACCGGCAGGAGAGCACCGTGATGCTGGCCCTCCAGGGCCCGCAGGCCGTCGAGACGCTGGCAGGGGTGGTGGGCCCGGAGGCGGCGCAGGGGCTGCCGCGGCGTCGCTGCACGGAGACGCGGTGGCAGGGAGAGACGCTCTTCGTGTCGCGGACGGGCTACACGGGGGAGGACGGCTTTGAGCTGGTGACGTCGGTAGAGCCGGGGAGGGCGCTGTGGGAGAAGCTGGTGGCGGCGGGCGTCCAGCCCTGCGGCCTCGGCGCCCGCGACACGCTGCGTCTGGAGGCGACTCTAGCCCTCTACGGCAACGATATCGACACGACCACCAAGCCCTGGGAGGCCGGCCTCGGCTGGGCCGTCACCCTGGACAACGGCGCCGACTTCGTGGGCCGGGCGGCCCTGGAGGCGGCCCGAACGCAGGTAGAGCGTCACCTGGTGTGTCTGATAGCGCTCGGACCGGGGATCATGCGGTCGGGCTGCGTCATCTTGCACGGCGGGGGGCAAGTGGGTAGAGTTACCAGCGGCGGCTACTCCCCCACGCTGGAGGCGAGCATCGCCATGGGCTACTTGCCCTCCTCACTGGCCGCTGAGGGCACCAGCGTGGAGGTGGAGGTGAGGGGGAAGCGCCTGCCCGCTCGCGTCGTCCCGCGGCCCTTCTACCGCCGGCCGGCGGCTCCGCCGGGCTCGCCGAAGCCGGCTTCATCCTAACCCAGCAAGGAGGCCACAGGACCATGGCAGTCCCCGCGGAGCTACGCTACTCGAAGGAACACGAGTGGGTGCGGGTCGAGGGCGACATCGCCACCGTAGGCATCACCGACCACGCCCAGGAGCAGCTAGGCGATCTGGTCTACCTGGAACTGCCCAAGGTGGGGACTGCCGTCCGCCAGTTCGAGAAGCTCGGCGAGATCGAGTCCGTGAAGGCGGTGTCGGATCTCTTCTCGCCGGTCAGCGGCGAGGTGACGGAGCGCAACGAGGAGGCCGCGAAGTCGCCGGAGCTGGTGAACCAGGACCCCTACGGTCGCGGCTGGCTGGTGAGGCTGACCCTCTCGGACGCCAGCGAAGTGGACAAGTTGCTGACGGCAGAGCAGTACGAAGAGCTCGTCGCGCAGGAACAGGCAGAGTGACGGGCCGCTAGCGGCCTGCGGTCTTCGACCCGCAGAGACGTCCACGCAGGACAGCCCGTGCCTAACCCCTACATCGCCAACACCGAGGCCGACCGGCGGGCCATGCTGGAGGCCGTCGGCGCCCGCTCCCTGGACGACCTCTTCGCCGACATCCCCGAGGCCCAGCGCGACCCGCCCCTGCGCCTGCCGCCGCCGCTCTCCGAGCCCGAGCTGCTGGCGGAGCTATCGGCCCTGGCTGCTCGCAACCGGTCCGCCGGCCAGCCCGACGGCCCGTATGGAATGGCGTGCTTCCTGGGCGGAGGCGCGTATCACCACTTCATCCCCAGCGTCGTAGGCCAGATCCTATCCCGCGGCGAGTTCTCCACCTCCTACACCCCCTATCAGCCGGAGGTGAGCCAGGGCACCCTCCAGGCCGCCTTCGAGTTCCAGTCGCTGGTCTGCGAGCTGCTGGGCATGGACGTGGCCAACGCCGGCATGTATGACGGCGCCAGCGCCCTGGCCGAGGCCTGCCTGATGGCCGCCGCCATCACCGGTCGCCGCCGCATCGCTGTCCTCGAGACCGCCCACCCCCACTACGAGGCTGTGGCGCGCACCTACGCCGCAGGGCGCGGGCTGGCCGTGGAGCAGGTGAAGGCGGAGAGCCCGCGGTTGACGGAGGAGCACGCCTGCCTGGTCGTCCAGCAGCCCAACTTCTTCGGCTACCTGGAGGAGGTGGAGGCCCTGGGACAGGCAGCCCACGCTGCCGGGGCCCTCTGTGTGGCGGTGGCCGAGCCGGTGTCGCTGGGGCTGCTGCGGCCGCCGGGCGAGTACGGGGCGGACATCGCCGTGGCCGAGGGACAACCCCTGGGCATTCCCCTGAGCTTCGGAGGGCCGTACCTGGGGCTCTTCGCCTGTCGGCAGGAGTACGTGCGCCAGATGCCGGGGCGCATCGTAGGGCGGACGCGGGACGCCGAGGGCCGGACGGGGTACGTCCTCACTCTCCAGACGCGGGAGCAGCACATCCGGCGGGAGCGAGCCACCTCCAACATCTGCACCAGCGAGCAACTGGTGGCGCTGGCGGCTACGGTGTACCTGTGCGCGATGGGGAAGCAGGGGCTGCGCCGGGTAGCGGAGCTCTGCTATCACAAGGCCCACTACGCCGCCGATCGTATCGCCGGGCTGCCTGGCTACCGGCTCCCGCTGGAAGGGGCGTTCTTCAACGAGTTCGTGGTGGGCTGCCCGAGACCGGTGGCGGAGGTGAACCAGGAGCTGCTCAAGGAGGGCATCGTGGGCGGGCTGGACGTCTCGCCGGGGGCGGACGCCGGGCTAAGGCCCGGCCTTCGGGGAATGCGGGAGCCGCCTGAGCACGCCATGCTGCTCTGCGTAACGGAGATGAACACGCGGGAGGAGATCGACCGGCTGGTGGAGGCGCTGAGCCGCCTGGGGGGAGGACGTTGACAAGCCCGGCGGAGCCCGACCCCGGCGCCACCCTCAGCTTTGACCTGAGCCAGCCGGGGCGCATCGCCTGCGCCCTGCCGGAGCTCGACGTGCCCGCCGCGCCGCTGCCGCCGGAGCCGGCCCTGCGCCGCGATCCCGACGGACGCGGCCTGCGGCTCCCCGAGCTTTCCCAGCCTGACCTGGTGCGCTACTTCACCCGCCTTTCCCAGAGGAACTACGGCGTCGATACTGCCTTCTATCCCCTGGGTAGCTGCACCATGAAGTACAACCCGCGGGTACACGAGGATATCGTCCGCCTGCCGGGCTTCGCTGGGCTCCACCCGCACCAGCGTGAGACGGCCCAGGGGGGCCTGGCCCTGATGTTCGACCTCCAGCGGCTCCTGGCGGAGATCACGGGCATGGACGCCGTCAGCCTGGCGCCGGCGGCCGGCGCCCACGGCGAGCTGGCCGGCATCCTGATGGCCCGCGCCTACCATCAGCAGCGGGGCGACAGCCAGCGCCCAGACGGGCGCCCGTCCGGGCGCCGACGGGTGCTCGTGCCCGACACCGCTCACGGCACCAACCCGGCGACGGCCGCCATGTGCGGCTACGAGGTGGTGAGCGTCGCCTCCTGCGCCGACGGCAACATGGACCTGGGCGCACTGGCGGCTGCTCTCGATGATTCAGCGGCGGCGCTGATGCTGACGCTTCCCAACACGCTGGGCCTCTTCGACCCCCAGATCCTGCGCATCGCCGAGATGGTGCATCGGGCCGGGGCCCTTCTCTACGGCGACGGCGCCAACCTGAACGCCCTGCTGGGACGGGTGAAGCCGGGAGACCTGGGCTTCGACGTCGTGCACCTGAACCTGCACAAGACGTTCTCCACCCCCCACGGCGGTGGCGGGCCCGGTTCCGGGCCCATCGCCGTCAGGGAGCCGCTCGCCCCCTTCCTGCCGACGCCCGTCGTGCGCCGCCGCGAGGGCGAGGGCGGCTACGTGCTGGCGGCGCCCGAACGGAGCATCGGACGGGTGGGCCTCTTCCACGGCAACTTCGGGGTCATGGTGCGGGCCTACGCCTACATCCGCACCCTGGGCGCCGCCGGGCTGCGCGAGGTAAGCGACAACGCCGTCCTCAACGCCAACTACGTCCGAGCCCGCCTGCGCGACGCCTATCGCCTCCCCTACGACCGCGGCTGCATGCACGAGGTGGTGTTCTCCGGGTCGCGCCAGAAGGCGAAGGGGGTGAAGACCCTGGACATCGCCAAGCGACTCATCGACTACGGCTTCCACCCGCCGACCATCTACTTCCCCCTGATGGTGGACGAGGCGATGCTCATCGAGCCGACGGAGACGGAGAGCAAGGAGACGCTGGACGCCTTCTGCGATGCCATGCTGGCCATCGCCCGGGAAGCCGAGGACGAGCCGGAGGTGGTGCGGTCGGCGCCGCACAGGGCGCCGCTACGCCGCCTGGACGAGGCGACGGCGGCCCGGAAGCCGGTGCTGCGCTGGCGGCCGCGAGAGGAGCTAAGCCCCTGATCAGCCGACGCCTGACGACCGCAGCCGGCGTGCTGGCGGTCTCATTGCCCATCAGGACGGCAGCTTGGTGGTGGCCGACTTCGGATCGGGGAAGGTCTACCGCATCATCTACGTGGGCCACTGAGGGTTCAAGGGGATCAGCCTTATCTCGCCGGGCTCGTTTAGGGCCGGCGCCAGTCGCGCCCAAGCCCGCACGCCGTCTCAGCCTGACTATTGGGCGGTCCATCCCCCGTCGGCCGCTACCACTGAACCCGTCAGGTAGGATGATTCGTCGGAAGCCAAGAACAGGATGACGTTTGCGATCTCTTGGGGCCGCCCCAGGCGCTTCAGCAGCGTCTTCTCGGCGATGCGTCGCCGCTCCTCTTCCGGGCTCGAAGAGGCCCCGATTATGGCCTCCAGGAGCGGTGTTGACACCGGGCCTGGACAGACGCAGTTCACTCGAATTCCGCCAGCGGCGTGGTCGATGGCCATCGCCTTCGTTAGCTG
>Ga0315277_10005576_pt1 | contig 16573 bp, 15 predicted proteins | sample YL17G05_15_MG_FD_203695 | JGI IMG/M metagenome (GOLD analysis project Ga0315277, IMG submission 203695) | Sediment microbial communities from Yellowstone Lake, YNP, Wyoming, USA - YL17G05_15 | ecosystem: Environmental > Aquatic > Freshwater > Lake > Sediment | place: USA: Wyoming | collected... | reverse complement strand
GTCGCAACAGATCTTGAACCCAAGAAACGTTCTATAATCATCACTAAAGAAAGCATCTTCAAGATTCCAAATGAACGTTTATCGATCGAAAGGAAACACGTCGAGTTCATCCCTGCTGACTTGACTCTCAAGGAGTCCTTGCTCCCGCTCTTCGAAAACCGGACCTACGAGGTTATCTTCCACACGGCATCCCTCTACGATTATTTTGCACCATTCGAGCTGCTCGAGCGCGTGAACGTCGGTGGCTTGAAGAATTTGCTAGAAGTGTATTACGATTCGTCCATGAAGGCACCGGGCGGCCCACGCCCGCTGCCGAGGTTCATTCACTGGTCAACTTGCGGCGTTTACGGCCAACCGACAGTCGAGTATGGCAAGCACTGGGAGAAACCTGCCGATGAAACTGCGCCGTACAACCCACCAAACGATTATAGCAAATCGAAAATGCTCCAGGAATTGCTTCTTAAGCAATGGCGTCAAGAAAAAAACATCCCGGTTGTCTTCATTCGCCCGGGGCCAATATACGGCCCATATCAAATATACGGGATGTATCACATTTACCACCTCGTGCGGACGGTCGGTTCGGTTCCTGTCGTCTGCCTTTACCCGCGCTGGCGCCGGCTGCGCATGCCGATGGTCCACGTTGAAGACCTGGTCCGGGCCGCGGAATTCCTTGCTGAAGCACCGGGAGATAAGGTTCTTGGAGAGGCCTTCAATGTCCTCGATGAATGCGGCCTTCAAGAGGATTACATGGAAAATATTGCCAGGCTCCTCGGTGCGGATTATTCCTACATCTCGGTTCCTTGGATCGTTTATGATTTACTCGCAAGGATCACTTTTCGTGCTGCTATTCGACGGAATCGCCGGATGCGTGCAAAAGGCATGCGACCGCGATACGACGCACCGATGGCCGATTACATCACGCATCAATACTGGTTCAGTAATAAAAAAATCAAATCGATAGGTTTCACGTTCAAGTATCCAGACATGGTCTCTGGCACGAAGGAGACGGTCGAATGGTATTTAGATCATGGTTGGCTACAAAAGGAAAAATGGGAGGAGAATTGATCTCATGGGATTCATATCGACCATTTGCTATTTGTTCATCACAGGGTTTGTCATCCAGGGATTATATCGAAAACGCCTCAAGGACAAGATGAAGGACGCGAAGTACTTGTTCGGCTTGATCATTATCCTTACCACATGGAGTCTCCAGATCTTGATATATTTCGACATCTTGTCGCCTATGTGGTTATCGACGATCTTTCCATGGATCCCAGCGCAATCGGGCCGGACCTGGATGTGGAACAGCTGGCAATTTTGGCAATTCGCCGGTGCCAATCCATCGTTCGTGATGCCAACGGGTGCCGGTCAAATCGCGGTCGCCCTTGCATTGTCTTACCCCTTGTATTATTTCTTTGGGATCTGGTTAGGAAAAGTCACGTTTGGCAACAAGACGTACCAGCGCGGTGCCATGTGGCTCTTCACGCCGGAAAAAGGCGAGGCGCCTGCACCTCAGTTGCCCGGTGCAGGCAACGAGTGATCCAACTGATTCCATTTTTTTAACTTCATGTGATCATTCAGCGAGGATAGGACAATAGGACGAACACAGACACGTGATCGCATGACCGGTAAACGCATCGCCTCGATCATAATGGCCGGCGGCAAAGGCACCCGGATGGGCGTCGCGGACAAGCACAAGGCGACCTTCGAGGTCGCCGGCGTTCCAACCATAACACGATTGCTCGATTCGCTGGCCAAGGTGGATATAACCTTTAATGTCATCGTCGTCGGGGTTTTCGCAGAGCAATTGATGAACGTGGTGGCGAAGACCAGCTATGCGCCATTATACGCCTTCCAGGCCATACAGAAGGGCACGGGCAATGCAGCCAAGATGGGATTATACGCGCTGGAGCAATCAGGTTTCGACGGGGACGTGCTCATCGTTCCAGGGGATGCTTTTATCAATCCAGCTGCCTTGAAAAACCTCATTGAAATGTATACCAAGAGCCGGAGTGACATGGCAATCCTTGTCATGGACAAGCAGCACGCTCCGGATTTCGGACACATCGTGCAAGGCGAGGACGGTACGGTTGTTGGTTCGATCGAATATTGGGACCTTATAAAAGGCATCTTGACCAAGAAAGTTCTTGGTATGGTCGAAAGCCTCGAAAAGAACAAGGCCGAAGCCGAGACGGGATCCAGCGAAAAGATCATTGCCCAGATCAAGGACTTGCTCGAACACGACCTGAAAGAAGAAAAACGGATCGCCAAGGTGTTCCCGACCATCTATCAAGCGATAAAGGATTGCGAAAAGGCAAGCATGGCGGGAAATGTTGGCGACGTGTACAAGAACACGCTGCGATCGATCCAGGATGCCTTGAAAAAATCACCAACAGGCTTTCTCATCAAGGGCGTGGTTCACGATGCCGAGGCGATCTTGCGTGGTGCCAAATACGTGAACGTGTCCATCTATCTCTGCAGCGCGAGAACGTGGTACGAATACATCGAACGTATCACATCGAATAACACGCAAAACGAGGAATATCTAACCGATATCCTTCAAATCCTGGTCGATGCAGGAAAAAAGATCGTGGCGGTGCCGCTCTCGAGCCCAAATGACGTCATGTCATTTAACACCACGAAAGAACTGCAAAAGATAAACGAAGACTTCCTTGCATCGAAGCACGGCTCGAAATAAAACCCACAAATACCGATATGCCACTTTCAATATAGGAAGGAATCAGTGAGTGATACATGATATCGGGAAGCATTATAAACACGAGTGCGAATTTACTTGTAGAACATCTAACGGGTAGAACGACATGAAACGAGTTATTGCATTCGATTTTTTACGGGGCATCGCCATCATTGGCGTGCTGTTGTTTCACGTGATGAATATTGCCTACAAGGACGTCGTCGATGCTGTAAAGGCGGGCACTGCACCCATCCAATACATGATTCTCGGCGTTCCGCTGGTTTTTTTCGGGAGTTTTAATGGCTTGTTTATCATGATCTCTGCGGGGAGCAATATCATCTCCGTGCAAAAGCAATGGGAGAAGCTCGTCTCGGCCAGCGTCCCGACGGAAAAAGCTTTTTACAAGGTGCTCTCAACGCAGCTCATCCGCGGCGCGTTCATCTGGATATTCGGGTGGGTCTCTGAAGGCTTGTTTAGTGGCTTGCTCGGCCTGCTCACGGGAGATTCACCAGAACAATTCCTCTACGGCCTCGTGAAGACATTCTACTTTTCGAACATCTTGCAAGCAATTGGCATCGCTCTAATAATCTCAAGCGTGATATATCTGTTCTTCCTGAGATTCAAGACTTCGCGGAAGAAGGCAAGCATCATCTTGATCGTCATTGCCGTCGTCGTACTCGCCATACAGCCAGTTGTTCGTGCAGTATTACCTGAAGAGCTTCGAGGTAACTTCGGCGCGAGTGATTTCACGGCCTTTATCAACCGTGGATTCGGGATGAATCTGTTGCTGTTCATCGGGGCGCCATTCCTCGGTAGGCTAGCACCTCAAGTGCCATTTTTCGCTTGCGCTGCGATCGGCACCTTGATCGCGATGTTCATCAACCAGAAAGCCGTTACCCCGGAGTTCTTGCAGAAATTATTCATCTGGGGGTTCATCGTCATGGGCATCGCGATTCCCGTCGGACTCGTCCTGGAAGCATTGGATATCCAAGCCCTGGACATCTCGCGGGAAACCAGCTTGTTCTGGTTCCTATTCGTCTTCGGCGGGGAGATATTTTCGACGGCGTGGTTGCTTTACATGATCGATTTCAGGAGAAAGACAAACCTCGAAGTTTTCTTGAAGCACACGGTCACGCTGCGAAGGTTCGGCTTGGTTACACTCACCTTGTGGTGCTTGCAATATGTTATGGTTTTTCCCATCATCCTCATAGAAGGCATAACAGGTTGGCCGATCATCGAAGGAGGATTGAATGATTGGCAGATCCTCATCGTGCTCGGCTTATTGTGGCTCATGTGGCATCTCATACTTTGGCTCTGGGAAAAGGTGAATTTCAAAGGATCCTTCGAGTGGATGACGACGCTTGTCATCGCTAAACGCTCGACCACGACGGGGGACAGGTTGAAGGTAGCCGAGACGTTGTATCACCCAGAACGTTTGTTAGAATGGGTGCCGGGGTCAAAAAGGAAAGCGAAGGAATCGCAAGGTAAATAGGCCTTTTTGTTTCCAAGGCGATTTATTCTTTTTTTACCTCACTTTTTGGCAAAGGATAGAGTTTTGCAAGGTCACATCGCAATCCGCCCCAGAAACCACCAGCCGCGCACACGATGAACGAAAACGGTAAAAACATGTAGAGGAACGGGATGAATTGGGGAACTAACACGAGGATACCTACAATAAATAGGATGAAGAATACGATCCCGTTCTTCCAGCCCATGCTCGGGTTCCCGGCGCAGAAGCCAGAAATCGCGCTGGAGAAAAAGAGGGCCGCGGTGAGATAATACGTGGCAGTCAATTCGGGATAGGGAATTATCTTGATGAGGAGGACGAACCCGAAGAAACTCGCGAAGAAAAACAGGCTCCCCAAGAGAATACCTTGCACCATCGTCGCCATGTTCCGCTTCTTTTCTTTTCGCTTGACGAGAGCTCCTATACGCTCATCGAATGGCTTGTATCGGCTCATATCGCTGCGCGCAGGAGACTTGAGCACTCCCCCGAATGCTGCCGTGAATTCAGTTGCGATTTTCCCCAGGAGCTTTTCGAGCAGCCTGTTGCTGTCTTTTTCGTTGCTCACGGCACAGAAGATAAGGCCATGGCTGGGATCCACGTAAAAATTCAATTTTTCCCCGTTATGAATGTTGATGGTTTGAAGGCCGGTCTTGAACGTTTCTTGTGCGAAGGAACCGATGGCCGCGAGAAATCCGGACAGCAATTGTGGATCTAGCGCCGATTCCTTGATGAAATCGTGCGTGTAAACCGAAACGCCGTGGTCGATGACGAAAAGATGATGTATCATATTGGAAAGATCGCTTCGGCTCACATATAATGATATCCGCTGTTGATCTCCGCACGCATGAAAAATTCGTTGCATCTCATGGTATAGGGTTATCCCGTGGTGCTATATTCAAGGGAACATTGTATTGGTGGAGAATCACGCACCGAAACGAGACATGAAGATCGTTCAAGACTCTTTTTTCAGAAAAAGAGGATAATATAATGGATAGTACAAGTCGCGAGCGGGAACCCGATGCAAGCAACCCGGCGGAAAACGACGTTCAGGCCAAGATGAGCGAGATTTTACATAAATACAACATTAACAAGAAAAAAGCCCTTTTCACGCTCGTAATCAGCGTATTCGTGGACATGCTAGGGTATACTTTGGTGTTACCGTTGCTGCCGAGCATCGCAAAGAGTTTTGGCGCGTCAGATTTCACGATCGGTATAATCATCTCGTCAAATGCCATCACCGGCTTGATCTTCGGCCCGATCATGGGCAAGTTAAGCGATAATTTCGGTCGAAAGCCGATCCTCATGATTTGCCAGATCGGAACGGTTTTTAGCTTCATCCTGTTAGGCACGTCAACTAGTCTTGCAGGTGTCATCGTCGCTCGATTTACCGATGGCATATTTAGCGGCCAAATTCCCATTTTGAGGGCGTTCATCGCGGACCTGACCGATCCCGAAAAGCGGTCCCAAGAAATGTCAAAATTCGGCATCGGATTTGCATCGGGCTTGGTTCTCGGCCCTGCCATGGGTGGTGTTCTTTCTATCATCGACGTGAGGTTTCCCGCCTTGGTCTCAGCGATCGTGGCGATAATAGCGACGATCTTTTCTTACGTGGTGCTTGTCGAGAGCATGCCGAAGATCCGGATAAAAGAGCTGAAAAAACAGAGGGATGACATGAAGCATTCAGGGGAATCGCACAAGTTGAAATTGTTCAATGCCCAACTGGTGACTCGGCTTGTCGAGTTTTTCTTGCTGATCCTGGCCTTCAATAGTTTCATGTCGACAATGCCTATATATTTGAACGAGAGATTTGCCGTGAATCCGTTCCAGATTGGATTGCTGTTTTCTTGCTTCGGCATCGCGTCGATCCTCGTTGCCGGGGTCATCATGATCAAGGTTACGAACAAATATGGCGAGAAGAAGACGTTCGTGTTTTCAATGGTGTTGCAAATCCTTCTCTTTTTGCTTTATCCCCTGATCCCATCGTTTGAGCTCCTATTCTTCTTCGTGTTATTGCCGGCGTTTACCAACAACGTCGTCCGTCCCATCATCAACGGCGGCATATCAAAAGCGGCCCCGAAACAACGACAAGGAGAAGCGGCAGGCTACGGTTCCAACGTGCAGAGCATCGCACAGGTCATAGCTCCATTGGTCAGTTCCTATTTCCTTGATCTCCACACCGTGGAACTTTTCGGAATTATCATCCCGGGATATGTTATGGTTGCATTATTTTGCACCGGCGCTTCTATTGTTTTATTTTTCATCGGGACGATGGATACTATAAAATTCCCCGACGCCTTCTCCAAGCCAGGCAAAGTAACGAGACGCATGGCGTTATAGGATGATCTATTATAACGAATGATCTTTCTAGCGATGACAAAGAATGCCCGTATCTGCTTCGGCGAAAGCCCAATTCGGTAAGATCTTAGTTGATGACGATTTCTTCCTGTTTCGTCCCTTGAAGCAATACCGGACCAACGCCAATATTATCATTCTCAGAACGGAAATTCCCGTCATTCTTGATACCGGGACGTTTAATAATCCCCCTATGCAACGTGTTTTGGCGACTTTGCAGAAATATGCCATCTCGCCCGATTCGATCCGGTACCTGATCATCACGCATGGCCATCAAGACCATTTTCAGAACCTCCCGCAGTTTCAGCAGGAATTTTCACGCGCTCAAACCATCTGTCATAAAGACGACGTAACAAGTGTTCAAGATCCATATCATTTGCCATCGGGATTCAACGAGTACCGTGGGATACACAATAGATCGCTGTTTTTCTCCGGCCCCTTTTTTAAAGCATATAGTTTCTTCTTTTATCGAAATTGGGGACGTCAATTCAAGGTTGATTGCATAATAACCCAGGATACATGTATCTCGCTTGGACAAGATTCAATCCACTTGATCCATACACCCAATCATTCAAAAGGCCAGATTATTGTCTTGGATAATCGGAAGAATCTATTCCTTTCGGATATGGTGCCATTTACGCCTTATATCGAGATCTCTGACACCGCGATCGACAAGATAATGAAATCAACAGAACGGATTCTACAATTTGACGAAGCCCATGTCAAACGCGCTATTCGTGCACATGGTGATATACGAAGGCCAGAATGGGAAATAGCACCATGGGGGGAGGAAAAGGCCCGATTTCGATCATTCTTGGAAACAATCCATAAAACCATCGATTTCATCCCCGATATGTTGAAAAATCGGCAATTAACGACGGAACAATTAACCCAGCGCATCATTCCGAATTATTTGCGTTACTCGAAATGGATCACGCTCTTTTTTATGCCCCCGGCGATAACCTGGACGATATCATATGTCTTGAAATTGCAGCGTGAAGGCAAGATTCATGCGATTTACAAAGCACACCAATGCTATTGGACTAATTAAGATTCACGAAAAATCGAGCAACGTGGGAGAATTCACGTCGATCAGGAACCGCTTGATGCGCTTGTCCGCGAGATCCTTGTATTCAGGACTGATTTCATATCCCACAAAGTGGCGCTTCGCCTTGATGGCCGCAAACGCAGTTTGGCCGCTGCCCATGAAGGGATCCAGTATCACGTCGTTCTGGTACGTGTAGAGTTGTATCGCGCGGAAAGGAAGCTCGATGGGAAACGGCGCCGGGTGGCCGATCTTCTTCGCGGACTCCGTTGGAAATGACCAGATGCTTTTCGTGAACTCGAGGAATTGCTCCTTCGAAATCGTGTCCGTCTTCTCGCCACCACCCGACTTCTTGGGCCGAGAAAAGGATCCTTTCGAGAAAACGAGAATGTACTCGTGTACATCGCGCAGCGTGGGATTGGACGCCGAGCACCACGACCCCCACGCGGTCGACGTGCCCGCGCTCGCGGCCTTGTCCCAGATGATCTCGCCACGCATAAGGAAGCCGAGGCGGATCATGTCATCGGCGATGAAGGCATGTGAGTTTTTTTGAAAAGTTTGGCAATGGTCCTAGAAATGTTTGTCAATGAAGGTTAGAAAATTTTGAAATGTTTGACAAGGACAATAATAGGTAGCGTTCAAAACTATGCCATTTTTGAGAGAAATGGAAAATTACCTCTTAAGATCAAAACTATTATGAAATATTCCTCAATTTTGTAGATATCTAAATCCTTTTTTGAGAATGATGATGTTTTAGCAGTATTATCATAAGCAAACAGAAAACCTGCAATAGATTTCCTTTTATAACAATATGCGACGATTTGATTCTTATATTTATCAAATATTTTCTCTATTTCATCTAACTTGTCCTCAACTTTCACGTCTAATGGGTAATTGAATATTAAGAAATCAACATTCCCACTTCCAACCTTTTTCTTATTCTGAATCCTTTCACCATATAATAAATGAAGATACTCGTATACTTTTTTATGAAAATCAGATTCATTAATTATTTCTTGATTAGGAAAGAGGTTTTCATCCTGATAGGAAGAATAAAATGAAAGTAGGGCATCACAAATTGATGTAAATCCATCTCTCTTTACGAAGGAACCAGGTAATTGTCGCATAATCATCTCTTTCATAGATTTTATTTGAGTCTCCAATACGATTATTTTTTCAGGTCTATTCCAATATCCATCGATCTCCCTCAAAATTAACCTTAAACCTTTTCTTGTATTGCTGAAAAAGAGCTTAAAATTAAATAGTACATTTTGAACGGCATTATCTATGATTTTCCTTTCTAAATTATGCCGTTCTTTTTGAAAAATAGAGTCTGCATATTGTGGGTCGATACTCTCATAGAATCGTGAGACAATAGTGTTATTTGATGTTATTATCTCATTAAGTATGTAATTCACCTCGTTTTATAGGTTTCCATCAAGCTTACCATATTTATCGTTCTCATTTTCAAGGATTTACGCCAACGGGAGACATATATGAATAAAACCGCCGGGAAAATGACTTTCCAAGAAATTCGATCAATTCGAGGGGCTCTGCCAAAGGATCTTCCTTTTCTGCGAGCAATCGTTGCACCTGCCAGATGTTATAGATCAAGGCTTTTGCTCCGAGAATCCCAAGCCGGCTATCCCGTCCGCGGAGATGGGAGGAAATGCCAAGCCGGTTCATCTCGCGGAAGGCAATCTCGATGAACCATCTCTGCCGGTATAATAGTCGAATGTAACTTTCGTTACCTTTGATTTTTCTTATGCCACGTATTCCTGCACGTAACACGATGAGGGGAAAGATGCGCAGTTTAGCGTTCGCCATGGAAAGCTTATTGATGTTGAACATGCGTTTCACTTTTTCAAGGCGATATTTCCGCTTAGCTTCAAGTACGAGATCGAATTCAAATCGTTGGTTACCCTTCGTGCAGTAGAATGGAATGGACATCGAGCCTCGACCGAAGCGTTCACTTTTGCCAAGCAAGTAATCTTCCATCAATCGCTCGGTTTGAGTGCATTTTCTCCCAGGCGTGATGACTGTCACTTTCCAGCGAATGAAGGCTTGGAACAAGTCCTTGCGGTAGAATTCCCGGTCGACCAATGCATACGTGACCGTGAATCCATTCGCTTGCAGCCGATTCATGACTTCCTCGAACAGAGGCAACCGCTTCATGCCCTTCTTCAACTTGTACATGGCGATGACCTGGTGCAACTTGCCGGATATCACGGAGAACACGAGCGTTTTGTGGACGGTCTTTCCTTCTTTCTGGCCGAAGCAGTATGGATCGTTCTTATCCTTCTTGCAAGGCTCATCGTGCACATCCGCGATCATTTTCAGATTGTTCTTGACGAGCTCGTTTTTATACAACAATAAGAGATGTGCAAAATTCACGATATTCCAAAACTCCTCCGTCTTACCCGCGGTAGCCACATCTGCCTGATGCCGGGATAGCGCGGACTGGTCGGGAAAGTATCGTCGCTCTTTTCCATTAGAAAAAACTTTGGTATGAAACGAATGGAACGAATAACCTTTTTCCTTGCACGCGTTATTCAACCATTCGGCCATGTGCTCTGGGGACTGCTGTCCCAGCTCGATGCTTGCTTGAAACAACACGAACACGTCGGAGGCGTACCCGCTGCGCTTTTCGGGCAATAGACCTGCACTCAACGGCTTAACGAGATCCGCAACATCTAAAAGCAGTTGAAGATTCAACCACTGGGGGTTAATCTGTCCAAGACCGGCGGCAACCGGTGGACGGATTGAGTAATATACTGTCATGCGGTGGCCAATCTGCCATCGCTTTTAATACCACCCCCTTTTTTGTCCCCTTTTGTCGTTTGAGATATGACCCGTGCTGGGTGGAAGCTGGCGAAAATCTCTTTAAAAGGTGATAGCCTGGAGCCTTTAGAAAGGCATTAAAACTGAATTACATGGAGAATGATTATCTGAAAAAAATCCCCATCGTGAACACCGATTGCAAATTCTATTAAATATTTAAAAAATTCTTTATCTTCGGGAATCTCGTCATAATGACGAGAAACCTTATCATTCTTATCTGATCTCCAAATATCCAAGTTATATAACATTTTAACTGAGAGTGGGTCTTTAGTGAAAAGAAAAGTAACAAAATCGAGGAAATCTTGAAGAATCGTTTCGTTTCTCGTGCAGAAATCACGTAAATCCTTTATCAAACCGCCGTATGATGATATTTCTTGAGATTTAGAAAAAAGAATATCAGTTTTTAATTTTTCAAGGTTTTCCAAAAGATCTGTGGTCTTTAGTTTAAGTTCATCCAGATCGCTGTCATTCTCAAATATCCACCAGTAATATACGTTTGGAATGTACGTGTTAATCTTTTTATGTTTATTTTCTGATAGCACAAATAACTTATGGATCTCTCCTAATATACAGGGGGATCCATCAAATAGAGGTATATGTGCAATTCTAATGTGAGATATATCCAAAATCATTGATATTTATCCCTACCAATATCGATGCTTATTGTAAAGTAAATGAGTAATCTTGAAAATCTTCATATTATTGTCTAGGTGATTCGATTGTATGATCTCCATACCGTCCTCCCCGCCCCACAGAATAAGATTCACATCATTATTATTTAACATCGCGGTAGGGTTATGGAGGATTACAGACTCGTATTCCTTAAAATCTACCTTGCTTTCAGATTGGAGACTACAAATCATAATAACAATACCGAATTTATCCTCAACTTTACTATATCGTGTTATTATCTGATTAATTACATCTCTCTTATCAGGATTATTCCATCGCTTAAACTCAATAATTGCTTTTTTTCCAGAAGCAAATGTGAGTAATATATCCGTTCGACCTTCCTTTCGAATTTCTTCCCGCGTAATATCCCTTATCTTACTTTGATCATAAACCAGAAGGAATTTGTTGTAAAAATCATCTCTCCAGCTGTTTTCATCAAACTTTTCAGATCTGGGGGGCGGATTCTGCTGCCAATTCTCTAAGATACGTACAGAGCATTCAACGACATCATTAAAACCGTGTTCATAAACCGCTAATAGTTTTATGTTTGGTATCAGAGTATTCAAACCATCACGTAGCCACAAAAAACATTTTTCCAAATCCATCAATAAGCCCAGTAAAGATTCACCATTCCAGCGATTAACTAAATCCGCAGTAATTGGTGGAGAAACAGGTTCATCGCAAAAGGCATCCATATAATCATCGCGAGATGAATGCTCATCTAACAAATCCGGGGCATCGGGTACAACTATTTCTAACATTTCTCCATCGGTTAAACTCTCTCCAATATTATATTTTGCTTGAAACGATTTTGAGAAGGAAGAAATCATTTTCCCTAATAGTTGGGGAAATATTACTTCGATTTCTTTATTATATCTAAGTATACGGTCAAGATAAGGGGAGAAACGGTCAATATAATGCGTATATTCTTCAAGCATATTCTTGATCGGTTTAAGGTTCAAGAATGGATGATCTCGTATTAATCTTACAAATACAGAAAGATCTTCGTTTAATTTTATTATAATATCCAATAATTTGATATAATCTACATTACTTACGAGAAGTTTAGTAATAATGCTTTTTTCTTGTATATTATAATGTTTATTGCACATTGCGAAAATACAAGTAACATTTTTGAAAAAAACATGATTCCGAAGATTTTCTATGTCAGTACGATTCAATTCTTTTATTTCTTCACTGGACAATAAAATCACCTTGGTATCATTACATTAATAAAGAAACCATCAAAAATATGTTAAGATCAATCAATATGGATTATCCATGTGGAAGATCTGCGGACGTGGGTAACAATTTTTAACTTAATTGTAATGAAAGGGTCAATAGATTCTAACTGTTCTTTATCCTCGTCTGCTAAATCGTCGATGTCGCGTGCCCTCATTTTCTCTATATCAATACCTTGTTTTTTGCATAACTCAAAAAATGTATTTGGAATTTCCAACTTTTCCAAGACGCCTCTCTCTTTTTTTACTTGAAAGGCACTCCATAAGGTTTTCACCTTATCAAAGATCTTTTTTGCTATTTCTTTTCCAATGGAGACAAGTGTATCAATGACAATCGAACCAGAAGCAATCTTTGCTATGCGGAAGGTTGTATCTTTCTTTATCCCTTCCATTGATGCAAAATAATTGAAAACAGTCTGTATGCTCTTTAAGATATCTCCTAGGCTTGTAAATGCGGGTCTTTCATCTGGCCCCTTGTAACTAAGCGTTATTGTAAATCTCGAAGGCTCTTCAGTCATTAATTTCACCGTGTTCGATAATTGCACGAATAAATCGTAATGTCTTCCTATTGATGATGAAAACAAGGACTAAATGAGATTATATCTATTTAAACTTTTTATGGCATTATTGTTAATTCTATGAATCAACATATAAATCAAGTTTCTCTTAGGAGATTGAATGAGCAACCTATCGACATTTTCCTAAAATGCCTTTGTATGACATTTGGGTTGATAATATAAGAGATTAAATATGAAAACACGACTTTTTGATATTATTTATACGGTTCAGTATTCGTAGTATAAGATGCGTGTATCGGTGCACTCATCTATCGCGCGAGTCGCGCGGGCGATTAGATCGCTCCGTATTCTTGTTCGCGAGGCGCGCGCCAAGAAGATAGACTTTCTCCACAAACTTTATACCGTGGCATGTGCATATGACTATCGTGAGTTGAAAATGACGTTGAAATCAGATCGCGCCGAAAAGAAAGAAGGGAATCTCGATATTAAAAAACGACACGATGTAATCGGTATCGGCACGAATACCATATATGCTTCCTTGATGAGCTATGCAGTTCCTGCATCGAGCCCCTCTGGTGAATATACACTTGAAAAAGTCGGTATCAAGACGCATAAAGTTGGGATATCCAAATCGACGAAAAAATGCGAATTCACTAATACTATTTTCAATAAGGATTGCAATCGAATGGATGATTTACCCGATAATTCCATCGACCTGATGATCACCTCGCCGCCCTACAATACAACCAAACGGTACGACGATGACCTTTCATTGAAAGAATATTTGAAGTTCATCGAAGACGTGATGCGGGAAGTCTACCGCGTGTTAAAGCCAGGCGGTTTCGTTGCATTCAACATCGCGAACGTCGGGAGAAAGCCATACATTCCCTTGGATTGTTATATCATCGAAATTCTCCAAGACCTAGGCTATTATATTTACCAGGAGCAACTTTGGAATAAGGCAGCTTCTTCAGGCGGATCTTGTGCTTGGGGAAGTTGGCAATCAGCTTCGAATCCGTCCTTGAGGGACGTGCACGAATACATTATTATCGCGGTGAAAGGGAATGTTGGCGGGGATATCCTTCTGCCGCTTGATGAAATAAATGATATCCCCAAAAAACTCGACAAACGTGCTTTTTCATTGAACATCGACGAGTTTTTCACGAATATCTGGGGATTCAACACGGAATCCGCGAAGCGGGTGAACCACCCTGCACCTTTTCCTGTTGAATTCCCTTATCGCGTCATTTTGATATTTAGTAAAAAAGGAGATATTGTTTTGGATCCGTTCATGGGTTCGGGCTCGGTTGCTATTGCTGCCTTGAGCGCGGGGCGAAATTATGTCGGATACGAGCTTGAGCCAGAATACGTGAAAATTGCAAACGATCGAATTGGTTTTTTTACGAATTACATGAAAAAGTGACATGAATGGCAAGAGCAGGCACAGAAACGAGCGATTTCGGCGTCTCAAAGCGAGAAGGGCACGATTCCAGCAAGTTCTACGCGTCCAGGCTGTATGAGGGAATCAAGATCGACGAGAACCAAGAGATCATTGATAATTCTCACAAGATAGACCCGGCATTGTTCGACCAGTTATCTTCATTAGATAATGCAAATGTAAGCAAGATTCCAGACAAGTCTATTCATCTCGTGATATTTACGGTTCCCTCGATTTTGCGATCGAGGGATATCGATATCAAACTATTCATTGGAAAAATTATTGGCCAGATCAGTCAATTGAAGCAGAAATTGATGATTGGCGCACGCCTGGTTGTCATTGTTGATGATCAAGTTGATAGATCTATATCACCTTCGGGTTTTTGGCCGATCCATGCACACCTAGCGACTAGAATCATTGAACTCGGGTTATTCATGCGCGGGGAGGTCATCCTTAAGAGAGAGACTAATGGAAAAATCGCAGACCAGGCGAATATCTCGAAAATCCATCCGGATACAATCCACATCAAATCGATGTACTCACACGGATTAATTTTCGGTAACGGCATTCCAAGCCGTATCAAGAGAAATAAAAAAACGGGAAGCGAAAAAACGGATACGATTTCAAGGGATCAATTTTTAGAATCCACGAAATCCATGTGGAGTGTAAATTCAATCGTGATCTCATTAAATAGTACAGATCAAAAACAAGAGACCGTTAATTTGGATTATTATACACGATTTCTCCACATGTATTCTTTCCAGGAAGATACGATAATGGTTATTTTAAATGAGAATGATGAAAGTGTGCAAAAAGAAATTTTGAAATTGCGACAAAGAACTTTCTTTGCCATATTCGATAGTTGAATGATTTTGGCTTAATATACAAGTGGAGAATTAATGATAAAGATGCTTCCCTTAGAACTCCAATCGAACCTATTTTCGAAACGATGATAGATGTAATTCTAAAGAATTGGTAGGTGGCAGATTTTTGGAGAGAAACATCATTCTTCGTTAAAAAAATCCATATCTATCTTCTGAATTAAATATGTTTGAACCGTTGTCACGCCAATGCCGTGATCTATCATTAATTGGGTTAATTTCTCACCATCGATGAGAACAATTCGCTTTTCTATTTTTTCAATGTAACCTTCTGCTTCTTTCGAAAACTTGGATGTTGTAATCATAATCCCCTTCTTTGCGCGCGCGCCTTCCAGAGATCCAATGAAAGCCTGCACTTCAGGACGACCGACAGTGTTTTCCCATTTCTTCGCCTGAATGAAAATCACGTCCAAACCGAGCTTGTCTTCCTTGATTATCCCGTCCAAGCCGCCGTCGTGTGATTTGCCGATAGCCTTGCCGGCATCGTACCGAGAGCCGCCATAGCCCATGGCGATCAATAAATCAACGACTAAGCCCTCGAAAAAGGCTGGCGTTGCTTGCTTTACTTTTTCAAGTAAGTCTTGAGCCAGATTCATCCGCAGTTCTCGATGCTTTTGTTCGATCAATTCCTCAGGTGTGGATTCACTCTGAATTACCGGGACAGCCGGCTCTACTTGCGAGGGAGATAGATTCTGAAACTCGAGAAAATTCGGATACTTTCTTAAAGATTCCATAGTTAACTGATTAGGACTGGTTTTGAGAACCTTCAACCCTTCATCAGTGATTTGATACTTTCCATGACCGCTGCTCTCGACCAGACCAGCTTTCATCAAATACGTTCTAGCCCATTTGACCCGATCCTTGAATCGCGTGATATATCCACTTGGAATTCTTTCCGCGAGATCCTCTTCTGTTAATTCCAGATACTTTGCGATATAATCATGCATCTCAGATGAAACGTGCACTTTCTTGTCTTTTAAGAGATCCAAGAAGGGAAAAAGGAACTTTTCAAATATCGGAAGGGTCATTATAGTCCACCAATCCAGCGCTCGTCATTCTTCCTTGTAAGAACAAGTATCGCCCCAAATTGCTTTCTGGTCTTCCAGCACTTTTTTGATTTGCTTCGTGACCATCGGCGAGAAGGGCGTTTTTGCCTCAAATTGCAGTTTGAATTTGGCTTTCGTGTCGGGATCGTTTTGCCCCAGCAAATTGAATAGGTCAACGAATTTTCGAAGATCGTTTATCGTATCCCATTTCACCGATATGTCGATCTCTATCTTTGCCTTGGCGGGCGGTGTGGGGCCTGGCGGTGTGGGGCCTGGCGGTGTGGGGCCTGGCGGTGTGGGGCCTGGCGGTGTGGGGCCTGGCGGTGTGGGGCCTGGC
>Ga0315277_10005574_pt1 | contig 16576 bp, 13 predicted proteins | sample YL17G05_15_MG_FD_203695 | JGI IMG/M metagenome (GOLD analysis project Ga0315277, IMG submission 203695) | Sediment microbial communities from Yellowstone Lake, YNP, Wyoming, USA - YL17G05_15 | ecosystem: Environmental > Aquatic > Freshwater > Lake > Sediment | place: USA: Wyoming | collected... | reverse complement strand
CCCTGTTAGCACATACAATTTCATAATACGAGCTACCCTGAATTGACTTTGTCGTATTTGTTGGATTTGTTGGTAAAAGTTACCAATAGTCATCATATTTTGCCAGGACGTCCTGGATAGCTTTCATGATCTTCTTCCTATCTTCCTTTTGGATTCTCACGTGTCTCATTATTGCGCAATGGAGTTCCCCCTTCAATTTTTCTGGATCAACTCTTTTCTCTATTTTCCCCTGGTACGTCCAGACTTGTTTCTTCCTTTCTGGATCCCACCTTACGTCGTACGTGTACTTGCATCCTTTAATGGTCTTTACTATCTGGGTCATAGATAGTATTGGTAATAAATTACCAATATTTTAATGAATCTGACAAAGCCAATTGACAATCATAGAACAGGAGATGTCTAGCCGTTTTGGTTTCAATAAAAGGGGATGGTTTCTCCTGAAAAACCTAATTTACGGGCAACATTGCTAGGAGAGAATCTCCTTGATGACCGCCTCTGAGCAGGCGGCGACAATACTGCTTCGCTCCCCGAGGTCGAACCCCATGTCGAGGTCCTTGTCCACCACGGTTTTCACAAACCCGCCTGCCTCCCGGACAATGAGGGTTGAGGCCGCGATGTCGATGACCCGCATGATGTCCTTTCCCACGAAATAGTAATCAAGCGCGCCAATCGCAACCATGCACATCTCAAGGGATGCCGACCCAAGCGACCGTACGTACCCCTGTTTCGCAAGCGCGTGCGCCTTTTTCGTGCTGCTTTTCCCAAGGGTGATAGACGAGAGGATGTCCTTCGATGGCATCTCACAGACCCTGATAGGCATTGTGTTGAGGAACGCGCCATGGTGTTTCTCCGCGGTGAAGAGGTCACCGGTCGGGATGTTCTTGACGATGCCGTACTCCACGTCACTGATCCGTGATGTCCCAATCGCGAGGGACACCCCGTAGAACGGGATGCCACGGGAGGCATTCCGCGTGCCGTCAACAGGGTCAAGCACAAAGAGGTAGCGGCCGCCGAAATCGATAAACCCGATCTCCTCGCTTAAGAGATTCACCTTCACTGGTGATTTGGTGAGGATTTTTATCGCGATATCCTCCGCGACCTTATCGATGTAGGAGGTCGGGGTGCCGTCCGCGCCGATACCGATGGTCTTCCCGAGTTTGTAAAAATTATTCTTGCTTTCTCTTAGGACGGCACGCGCGATCTTGTCGACGATCTGATGCGCGAGATGTTTTACTTTCTCATCCAAGGTTTCTTTGCTCCTGCTATGTATGATACGGCATTATGGTTGTGCGGCTCCGATGTTCTTTCCGAATCCCTGTTTGACGAGCATTTCATGGTTCTCTATCACTGGTTCCCCACGGATAAACACACGAGAAGGCATGATTACTGGAAACCCTTCGAACGGGGTCCACCCGCACTTTGAATGGAGCTGCTCGGCTTTGAGCGGCTCCGGTTGTTTGAAATCGACCACGATGAGGTCCGCGTCGAGCCCTACCTCGAGTCTTCCTTTGGGAAGGTTCAGGAGCTGCGCTGGTCGTTCACAGAGCAGCGAAAGGAGTCGTGCGAAGCTGAGGCGCTCCTTTTTCACTGTTGCAAGCAGCAGGGGGTACATGGATTCAACGCCGGGAAGGCCAGAGGGAGCATCATTGAACTCCCGTTGTTTTTCCTCGAGGGTGTGTGGCGCGTGATCCGACTCGCAGACATCGATGACCCCACTCGCGACACCGGTCCAAAGCGCGTCCTTATCGAAGCTTGACCGGATCGGCGGGTTCACTTTGTAGTATGTCTGGTTGGAGGAGATCTTATGAACGTCAAAGAAGAGGTGATGTGGGGTGACGCCGACGGTTAGGCTCTTCGGCCGGGATCTCAGCATTTCCAGGGATTCACAGGAGGATACATGGCACAGGTGTACGGTGGAGGACAGGTGTGTAGTTTCAGTTATGACGTGCCTGACGGCCGCCTCCTCGCACTCCGCTGGTCTACATCGCACATGGTCGATCAGATTCTTTTCTGTATCCTGGTGTGTCTTGAGGCAGCGTTCGTCCTCCGCATGGATGAGTGTTATTTTTTTGGTTCGGGCAGTCTCGCGGAGCGCGACGCCGAGGTTCTGGCTGCTCAGCTGTAATGAATGGGTGCTGCTTCCTAGATAGATTTTATATCCGATGCAGGATGTGGATAGCTCTCGAAGCCTGCCGAGGTTCTCGTCGGTGACCCCAGCGTAGAGCCCGAAGTCCACGTAGCTTTTCGCGGACGCAAGCTTTGTTTTCTCCATAAGGGCCTCCACCGTGCTGGTCTGAGGGTCCGTGTTCGGCATGTCGCAGACGCAGGAGATGCCGCCGAAGGCTGCGGAAAGCGAGCCGGTGGAAAAATTCTCCTTGGCGGTGAACCCAGGGTCCCGGAAATGCACATGCATGTCGATGCCCGCAGGAAGCAAGAGAGAACCACCGACGTTGAGGTGACGATCTGCTTTCAGTATTTTTTTAATGGCAACGATTTTCCCGTTCTCGACGCCAAGGCAGCCTTGTTCGAACGCGCTGTTGCGGTACAGTGTTCCTTCAATGGTCAGGTCCATCAAATGTCTTCTCCTTTACTGGCCCGTTTGGTTTCTCCTCGGTGAAGATTTGTCCGCTGAACTTTGAGATCTTCGTGGTTTTTTCGAACCACGCGTCCGGCAGGAGTCCCGCCTTCGTGCAGGTATAGGAGAGGAATTCCTCTTTATCCCAGCCCTGCTCGACAGGCACTTGTGGCAACAGGAGACCTTTGTAGAACCCCTGTTCGACGATGAGCCCGTCCCGCCCGATGGAGATATGAGAAAGGTACTCCTTTGGTTGCTTGACCTTGATGAGCTCTGGTTTGGTGAGGACCGTCAGTTCGACGATGACCATAGGAAGTTCCGATGCCGTCAAAGGAGGGAACCTAGGGTCCTTGGTCGCTGACTGCGCTGATTCGACGATCGCATCAGAAAGCGTCATCACAGGGAGAGGGATCCCGATGCAACCGCGCAGGTCATGCCCAGGGTAGGTGTGAAGGGTGACGAACACCCCTTGTTTCGCCTGGAATGGCTTCCCGAGGTCTCCCGGGGGTGCCGGCTGATGCGTGACGTAGGCAGTAATCACCTGTCGTGCGAACCGAACCGCTTTGGTACCAGAGGTGAACGTAAGCATTATACAAAGTAACAGGATAAAGAATAAAAAGATGTGGTTAGAGGAAGAACTCTAACCTGTGGTTATGGTCTCTCTTCCCTCGAAAGGAGAATGTCCAGGGTCTGTGGCGGCTGGTCCTTCGCTATGACGAGCAACTGTCTGAAGATATAGGTGACGTTGTGGCCGCTTTCATTGACGGTCTGGTTGACGCTGACGGTGTACGTGCCTGGGTTAAGCTCGACGGTGTAGACCCCTGTAGCGTTGGACACGATCGTGTTCTGAATCGCGGTGTTGTTCTGAACGGAGGTATCCGGTAGGAAGTCGACCTTCGTGTCCGCTCGATAGGTGTTATTGTATTTCGTAACCCCGCTGACCGTCACCGTGTGTTTGACGAGGCGGATGAGGTAGGTCTGGTTCCCTTCGCCGACGAAGAGCTTCAGTTTTCCTTCGAAGGAATAGATAACGGTCTGTCCCTGCTTCTTTGAGACAGTGACATTGTAAGAGCCGGGCGTCAGCTTCACGACATAAGATCCATTCTTATCGGACGTGGCGGTCAAAGCGTTCTTCCCTGCCGTGTTGTTCTTCACGGAGAGGTCTGCTGCGAAGGACACACTGATGCCGCTGACATTGGTGGTGTCCCTGATGGTCCGTCCTCTCACGTAGACCGGCGCGTACGTCAAAGCGATGTTGGAGGTGGTCGTTGTGTTCGCAGTCAGGGTGACGGCTTGTGCGGTGAGGTAGTCGCTGTTGCCTGTGGTGCTGTTAGGTTGTGATGCGTTCACGGTGTACCCACCAGGCACCAAGTTTGAGAAGGAGTAGGTGCCGTTCGCACCGGTGGTTACAGTCGTCACTTTCATCACCGTCTTATCGAATTTCGTGTAGAGCAGCCGTACCTGTACGCCGCTTGCCTCTTCGCCAGCATCGTATTGTTTGTTGTCGTTCAGGTCATGGTAGACCGTTCCTTTCAAGGCTGCTGGTTTCGGCACGGAGATGTTCAGGTAGTTCTGATCGGGTCTCATGGGGACCGCCTGGTCCGAGAGGGTGAACCCGTCCTTGTCGATCGCGGTGACATTGTATTTGCTCGGATAGAGATTCTGGAGACGATAATGGCCTTGGGCGTCTGTCGTCGTTGGGGCGATGGGTCTGCCGAAATACTGGTCGGTGAGCTGGATTGTCACGTCCGGGACCGCGGTATCATTGGCTGGGTCGTAGGCCCCATTTTTGTTGGTGTCGCTGTACACGAACCCTTGAAGGGTCGAGTAGTTGACACTGAGGTTGAAGAACCGTGAGTAGTTTGACCCGGCCATTCTCATGGCTTCTGCGTCCGTGATCGGTGCGTACAGCGAGTTGGTGGTGCTGTTGAAGTGGATATTCTTGAGGAGCACTTCGTTTGCATAGGAGAGCAGGAGCGTCATGTTTCCTCCAGGTGCGATGAGGTTGAACGACCCATTCTCATCAGTAAACGTTGCATCATGCGAGATCCCGAATTGATCAATGAGGACCGTATAGACGTACTGCAGAGGCTGGTTGTCGATCTTGATGGTGCCGTTGAAGAAGGCGCCTTCGTAGTATTTGGCGATGACGACCGCGCTCTTCTGGTAGCTGTAGTAGGGATACGGTGAGACGTAGACTGGGACGAAATGCTTCATGTTATAACAGGGTATCTGCTGCGAAGGCATCTGGTAATTGCCCTCCGAGTCTTGCTGTGCAGGCGTCCCGAGATAAGTCATGTAGAACATGGTCTTGAAATAATCCGCTTTATAGGACGTGGCGTAACTGGTGATCGCAATCCTGCCACGTGTCGATGCTGGCATGTCGTTGAGCTCCTGGGCGGTCCAGGTCCCATTGGCGCCTTGGGTCCCGTCCGTGTTGACGGTGTATCCTGTGTACTTGATCTGGATGTAGTCATCCTCAGGGTCATGGAACTGCTTCCCCGCGGTCCGAAGAGCGGTCAGCACGTTGCTGGAATCAGCGAGGAACGCGAAGATATTGAAGATCTGCTCGTCATATCCTTCGACTCCATAATATCTGATGCTGTACCCTGTTTCTTTCTGGACATTGTGGTACAACCAGGTGATTTGCTCATCGGTTAAGGTTGTGTTCAGAAGGCTCGTGATATCATGATAGTACGCGTTTTCAGGGTGTTGTGATCCCACATAGAGTATGTGACTTAACTCCAAGTCGTACTGGATGCCGATCGGGGCATGATAGGACGGGGAGGTGTTCGGATGCTCAATCCATTGTATCACACTGGTCGAGTTATTTGAGCCAAGATATCTCTGGAGTAACGCGGCGACGTTTGGTGCGATCGTCCCTTTGTTGGCCCTAGCGTTTCCCTCCAGCAGGTGGATGATCCACACCGCGATGCCTTCCTTCTCGCTCTTTGCGATATGGAAGTTCGCTGCCGTGGGTATCCCGTCTTGGAAGTTATCCGCCACCGTCGGGTGTCCACCGACTGCGACCTCGTAAAACCCGTAGTCCCACCAGGAGATGAACGCAGGTCGTTTCACCGGGTCCTTGATGTCCGTATCCTGACTATTTAGCCAGCTGAACGCGCTCGTCCAGTACTGCTCCTTGAAGGAACTTGAGCCGAACGCAGAGGAGAAGTTCTTTCCGAAGAAATCATATTTGAGGTTGCTTGTGCCGTTGTGTGTTGCCGCTGAGGGCACCGCTGCATCAAGCGTAAGGAACCCGTTTGGGATGAAGACGAGGAACGCGACAAAGAGAATGCCAAGGATATGATACACTCTAATCCCTTTCCGTAAGCCACGGAAGCCGCCGCCAGCGTTTCTGATGTTGCGCGCCATCTGCTTGTAGTCGATCTTACTGATAAGGAACCAGATAATCCAGCCTGCGAGGATTGCGATGACGGGCACCATGTCGTTGAGGAAACGACCTGCGGTGGTGAGGAGGTACGAATCCACGATAAACAAGGTTAACATGAACAGGTAGTCCTTCCGCCATTTTTGTTTATAGTACAAATAGATAAGCAAGATGAACCCTGCCCAGCCGAGCCAGTAGACCGCAGGACCGAAGGACATTACGGTGCGGCTCATACTGTACGTGCCTGCCTCTGCGATGGTAAGAGAGACTTGTCCTCCATAGATCCCTAATCCTATGAAGGGGATGTACCCCGCAAGATTTTGGATAGGCCCTAAGATCGCAGGTGCTGAGGACATATGGTAAATCACATACAAAGTAACAAGGCCGACGCCAGCAATGATGGCGATGGAGGGAATCGAGATGATCCAGGGGATCTGCCGTCGTTTGATCACAATGCATAGACCTCCAAACAGGAGCACGCCAAACGCTAGATACATGGGAAGGCTGATCACTGACCCGCGGGCTGCTGTCACAGGGAGCGACACGAGCACCCCTGTGATCAAGAGCACAAACATGTTCAGGACAAACTGCTCCTCGATCTTCTTCAAGAAGATATCGAAGATCAACTGGATGACGACGTATATCACAATGATCGTGTACAGGAACATCGCATCGACCCACACCATGGACAGCGCAGCAAGCGACACCCCGCCGAGGAGCGCATAGAGCAGCGAGCGCACCCGGTCCTTCTCCTTGATGCTGAGGATCATAAACAGGAAGGTGACGAAGAACAGCAAGAGGTTCAGGGAATCATGGTCGAACAGGGCGAACGCAGACCCGTGCCCGGAGCTCACCTCAATCGGGATGAGCGCGATGAGTAAGGCAGCTAGAAGCCCTTCTTTTCGTCCGAACAGGCTTTTCCCGATGAAATACACGGGGAAGATAAGTAACGCCCCGAATAATGCAGGGACGAACGCCATGGCGTACCCGACCGCGTCCATCTCGCTCATGAATGGTCTGAGCAGATAGCTGAACCCAATCGCGGACATGCTCAGCAACGGGGGACGTCCTCCTGAATGCCCGTAGGGGTACGCAAGCAATGGATCATCGGTCGCATAGTACGGGAACTTGCCGGTCGCAACCGTCGTATTGACGAGCCGTATGTTATAGTACGGGTCAGGACCGGAAAGGAGGAATTTCGACCCCAGGGAGGTTCCATCGGGGTTCACATTCACGTTTGAGGTGATGTTGAAATACGAATTCATGAATAAAACCAAGAAGAAAATCACGATCAGGCAAAAACCAACCCACCAGTTTTTCCTCATCTTGAACTGAAACCGCTTCCGCTCGTGCACCTCGGGTTGCGGTGTTGGTGCTGTTGGCTCTGCTTGTTCAGACATCTTGAGTTGCGCTCGTTTCCGCATGTGTTTCACCTATGCTTTGTTTACAACCGTAAAACCAAGGTCTTATAAATAGCTATTCCCACCCGTTCTCCTTAATTTTCTACGCGAGGGAGTGTTTTTTGGAATGTCTCCGCGATGCAATGTGCGACACTGACCTTGCTGAACTCGTTCTCAATGGTGTCCGTGGAGATGATCTCATCACAGCCTGCGGCGAGTAGTTTCTCTTTCGCCTGACCGATGAACAGCCCATGGGTGCAGGCGACAACGACCTCTTTTGCACCCTGTTTTTTTAGTTCCTTGATGGAGTTCGCCATGGTCCCGCCCGTGGAGATGATGTCGTCGATGATCGCGACACGCTTGCCATGGGCCTCAAGCTTCTTCGGTGTAATGATCACTGTTGTGCCGTCAATCCTGGTTTTCTCCAGGTAATCGTACTCGCAGTTGATGAACGCGGCTGCTTCTCTCGCGCGGTCTTTTGCTCCTTTGTCGGGGGCAAGGACGAAATCGATTTGCTTCTCCCTCAAGTACCGGGCGAGTGATGTCACCGCGGAGCAGCTGAAGGCTGGTACCGTAAAGAACCGCAGGATGTGCTCCTTATGGGGGTCGACGGTGATGACGCTGTCCGCATGCACGCTGATGTGCTCAGCGATCGCGCGTGCGCTGATCGCTTCGCCCTCCTCGAATTTCTTATCTTGCCTGCTGTACCCGAAATAGGGGAGGACGACTGTGATTTTTTTCGCTCCAGCGTCATGGACCGCGTCCTGCATAAGAAACAGTTCAACGATTTTTTCATCGGGGTACGCGGTCTGCACAATGGCGACCTCCTCCCCGGCGACCGAGCCAAGGAGCCTCACGTAGAACTCGCTATCCGGGAATCGTTTAAAGGTTGCCTGAAGAAGCGGCTGGTGCAGTTCTCTTGCAAGGTTCGCTGCGACCCTTCCCGCAGACGTGCCCCCGAGAATATACATCATCGTGATACTGGGAAACCGCCAACGCCTTTTAGCGGTTTCGTAAGAAAGTTTTTATAAGCGTCCGTGTTTAATTCCTCAGCAGGATGTGGGTGTGATGCAACGCTACGTTGTACGAACAAGCATGATTGTTGTCTTTGTCCTTCTTTCTTGTCTCTTCGCATCTCAGGTAACTTCGACACCAGCGATTGACAGTCAGGTGGACGCGACTATCACGTGTCAGTTTGAATCAGGATCGCAGCTGATGATACATGCGCAGATGCTGGTCAACAAAATCACGGTTTTTGACCAACTGTATGACCGTCAGATGATTGAAGCCATTTCTTCAAGCGACCCATACGTCATGGGCGCGATCATGTTTCGTCTCCATGAATCTTTAAAGACGCAGATTAACAGTGCATTCAAAGACGCACAGATTGATACGATGAATAAGAAACCAGGGTACGCTACCCCGTTTTTCACAGATGATTTCCGTGTGAACCTGACCCCCCTGTTCTTTGCGTATGCGAAACCGATGAATCTTACGAATTTCATCAGTGGTGTCCTTGATATGGGCGCAGTGGTGTCCTATCATTTCAACCTTACCGCGGACCCTGGGTGGAATACCACCTACCTATATGCTCTTCCTGCATCGTTGACATTGGATTTCGCAAACACGCCTCTCGTCAACTCAGAGAACAACCAAGTGCAATGGGAGGTCAAGAATTGGGATGGCGGTGCCATGCCGGTTGCCGCGGCGGTCTCGCTACGTGCGAAAAACCCGACCACCCCTCTGAAGGAAACCGAGGACATTTCCGTTGAGTTCGCGCTGGATACACGGGCGGCCCAGGATGTCAGCCTCACGGAGATTGTGAGTGCGCGGGATATCAACATGAGAAATTATGTAGTGTTCCCCTCGTTTGTCACGGGGCTTCATATCCTCCCAGCGGATGGCGTGCGTTTATGCATCGACAATGGACTGTTCTCCTGGAACGATGTGCTGAGCAATACGATTCAGCCGATCGAGCAACACATCACACCGATCCTTGAGAACTCCTCGTTCAACCAGACACTCCAGTTCAGCTTCTCTTGGAACGCGAGCAGCACGACCAACTGCTCCACTCCGTATAATCTCACATATATGGATAGCACACCAGCGGTCCAGGCAACCTTCAATGACCCATACGTGCATCTGGATATCTGCGGGATGCCAGCGCGCGCGTTCTTCGGGCTTGTCAACGCAGGTGCGGCCGCGACAATCTCGTCAAGTGATATAAATTTCGGTCAAGGTCTCGAAGCGATTCCCTGGCCCACTACGTTTCTCCTAAGCTTTCCTACGAACATTACCCTTGACGGTAAGAACACGTACATCTGGAATCGAACCAAACAGCTCACTGGTGCCTTCTCCTCGAATGTTCAACCGAACCCGCCGTACACAAGCGAGCAGGAAAGCACTCTCATCGTGATTGATATCGCAAAAATGGATCTCAACCTCGGCAGCATCTTCACCGGGAAGACGGAACTGACCGCGTCAACGAAGCTACGGGAGGATGACCTGCTTTCCGTGATACGCTGGCCGAGTGAGTTTCCACTCTCCTCAAAGATCAATCTTACGTATTTGAACGCGGATGCGTTCCGGTTGTGCACGGAGGAGCAGGTATTCAACGGACCTTCGCTTGACCTGTTTTTATCCGAGAAAAAGGACGTGTTTCAGCAACGGGCGTCCGGCATTATCCATGGGCTTTCCGTGAAAGGCTCGACGGACCGCAAGGCGTTCTCTGATTCTTTGATCTGGGACGGAGATATCTCAGCCATGGACGCATTGGTACCTATCATGGTTTCAAGTTATGCGAGTCAGGTGTACACAATCGGGTTTACCATGTCGCTGTGGCCTGCGACCTTGTCCATCTCGCCACAACACTTCAGTATCCAAGGGATTGGGAATCAGACGATAACGTACCGGGTCATCTTCCCGAAGGGTATTTCCGTGAACGCAAGCGATAGCGCTGGGACAGCGGTGAACACAGGCAAGACGCAGGACGGGCGCGACTATGTAGAACTCATCTTTAACGAGGAAAACCAGACGTCAACCCTGACATGTGTCTTGAACGCCTCGCCGGTGTACGTGCTCGGTATCTTCCTGCCATGCCTCTTAGTGTTCGTGCTCCTGATCATCCTCATCGTCATCATCTACTTGATCCGGAAGAAACGCGGAGGGCTTCGCAGAGGAAAGAAGAAGCTGTTCGAGCCGGAGGACAACGAACCGGCCGATGAAATGCCTGATTACTATGTGCCGCCTCCGCCGTCGTCGAAGCGGAAAAAATAAGGTCAGCGCGTCGTTCGTTTGAGCATGGAGGGAAGCAAGGACAGCAGCGAGGGAGAGGTGCGTAGGAGCGGGAACGCGAGTTTCGTCGGATAGTCGATGTCACCATACGTGTTGATGACATCCCTAATTTTTTCGGTGTTGAATTTTTCGATGTAATGGTTCAGCTGCTGGTCAGTGAACTGCGCGTACAGTCCCCTGAACCGCATCCCAAGGGAGAGTTCATGGCCGATGTCTCTCATCCAGCGCGCGTGGTACTCCTCGAGCACGTCACTCGCGAAACTGTCCTTGTGGATCGCTTGGGCTGCGACTGCCGCGCAATGACGAGCGCACAAAAGCCCTGGGTAGAGGCCGCCGCCGGACGCGGGTTTGACCTGCGCGGCTGCGTCTCCGACGAGCATGACACGTACGTTAACGGTTTTTTTTAGCGCACCAAGCGGGATGACCCCGCCGTATCGTTTGAGGACGGTCGCGTCCTCGATGAGCGGGTGCTTAAGGAGGCTTGCGAAGTAATGAGTGAGCGGGTGGTCGTGGTGTGTTCCGATGCACAGCCCGATGCGTGCTTTGGTACCGTCTTGGTTCATGGGGATGATCCAGGCGAAAAACCCTGGTGCGATTTTGTGTCCGGTGAAGATGTGGACGTAGCGGCAGTCGAGGTCGACGTCGGTGATCTCCGCGCCGATTCCTTGGAGGATTTCGGTTGGTTTTGGGAAGCCGAACATGGTTCGTATCGTGGAGTGTGGTCCGTCCGCGCCGATGAGGATCTTGCTGCTTGCTTGGATGGTGAGTTCTTGGTGCTGTAACCCTACTTGTACGAGGTTGTCCTGGAGGTTTGCGGTGGTAACTTTGTGTTCGAGGAAGAGGTCTGCGCCAGCTGCCCGTGCATGTTGTGCGAGGGTTTCATCGAATCGTTTTCTATCGATCACGAGCGCATGGACGTGGTCTCCACCGATGGTGAGTGTGGTGTCTGACGGCGCGTGGATGTGAGCCCCATAGATCTTGTTCTGGATGAGGTCAGGTGATGCGGTGGGAAGGAAGTCCATTACACGTTCCGTGACAAGACCAGCGCAGTGGATCGGTTCACCTACAGCTGAGTGTTCTTCGTAGACCGCGGTGCGAATCTTTTCTTTCGCAAGCAAAGATGCTGCGTAGCATCCTGCTGGTCCTGCGCCAGCGATGATCACGTCGTACGAATTCATTGATAGGGAATATCCCCAAAGATTTATAATAAAAACGGTATTACAGGGCCTCATGATTTCTAAGGGACGTCGGTTACTGGTGACTGCGAAGTATCACGGGATGTACTTCTTTTCGAAGAAGAAGGAGCCTGCGGAGAAGAAGAAACAGGTGGAGGCAGATCAATCGATGCTGTGCAAGTTCGTCGTGGACGGCACCGGGAAGCGAATCGGGGAGAGCGTGTCGATGACAGAGGACGTCCTCATCATTAAGGCTGGGGCGCGGTTCCTCGGGGTGCCGCTGAAGCATGTGGAGGCTAGGGAGAAGACCCTGGTGGTGAAGGGGCTCATCGATTTTTCAAAGGCGTATGCGCTTGGTGAGGAGTGGCGCAAGGAATCGTATCGTGAGATGGGTGTGCATGAGAAGCCGGAACGTCGATAGTGACGAGTTTGAATACAAGATGGTGATCGTCGCCCGTAAGGATCTTGTGCTTTCCGCGGGCAAGCTTGCCGCGCAGGCCGCACATGCCGCGGTCGATTGTGCATTATTAACGAAAGAAAAGAAACCGCGGTGGTTCGCACCCTGGAAACGTGAGGGCGCCAAGAAAGTCGTTGTCGTGGTTGAGGCGCTTGCTGAGTTCTACGCTCTTAAGGAAAAGGCAAAGGACCTTGGGATGATGACGAGCTTGGTGATGGATGCGGGGCATACAGAAATCCCAGAAGGGACGATCACCGTGCTTGGGATCGGACCTGCACCGAACAACGTCATCAATCAGGTGACTGGCGAGTTGCCGTTGCTGTAATTTTTTTTTAAAAATCCTTCAATGTCTTCTGCCGGTCATCCGGTAACACCACTTTTCGTTCGACCTCACGCCATTCTAACCCGTGCTCCTCAAGCAGTTTCTTCACCATGTCTGGGACACGCGGCGCACAAAGGATCCCGCGCACCTTCGGCTCTTTCCGATCCTTTTTGATATCAGTAACGTACATGCGGAGCTGATGCACAGAGCTGATCGTCCCCAAGCTTCGCTTCACCTCGATCACCACCGGCGTATGGTCCTTATCGAACCCATACAAATCTATCGACCCTGATTTCACTGATTTCTCCCGCTTCACGATTCGCAATCCCTCTTCAATCATGGAGGGATCGCTGACTATTTGGTTCACGACATCGGTTTCCATCCCCGCGATGATCAGGTTCGCACGGTCGACAAGCGACGTCGCGGTCACCATCTTAAGGTTTCGGAACGTCACTTTCATCTTCTCAGCGGGACGCTGATGCCGGCATTTGAGAATGAGATGATCGTCCTTGGCCTTGAACTCGGTGATGCTGCCGGTCGGCTGCCAGTTCACCGGCTCACGCATCACCGGCTGATGCACAAGCACAGTGCCGTCCTGCTTGATCATGATGAGGCGTTCACCCCAGTCAAGTAGTGATTTCGCGCGTCCATGATAATCCACCATGCATTCACCCAAAACAAGAAGCATGGTCTTCTCCGGCTTCGACGTATGATGCTCCTTGATAAAATGTAACGCATCGGACGCTGAGGGATGTAAAACCGTGTTCATGAACTCCCTTTCATACCATCGGGAACTATATTAAAATATTGTGTTAGACGGTGAGTCGCGCTTGACCCTTCATCTTGTAGTTCGCAAGCTCCTTGAACACCTCATCCTCATGTAACACGTCAAGCAGATCCTTGGATGTCGACGACATCTGAATCTCGGTCGTCCGCCCATGCCGCCCCTTGGAGATGACCCGTGCGGTGATCACCCCGAGCATGTCAAGCTCTGAGATGAGGTCCGCGGTCCTGCGCTGCGTCAGGCAGTTGTACCTGATCCTTTTGCAGAGTTCCCGGTAGATATCGTACACCTCCCCCGTCGTCATCGCCTGCTGGTGACCCGCTTTCTTGTTCTGCTTGTCATGTAAAAGGATGGAGTAAAGAACCAGTTTCGATTGATTCGGAAGGGTTCGAACAACTTCGGTAATGCGGTCTAATTCTATCTTATTTTGCGCTGAGCGCACATGATGACGTGTGACTTTCGTTGCCTTGTTGCGTTCTGCGAGCTCCGCGGCGACCCGAAGGAGGTCAAGCGCGCGTCGCGCGTCTCCATGCTCCTGCGCGGACAGTGCGGCACACAAGGGAATCACGTCATCGTCGATCACGCCTCGTTTGAGCGCGGTTTTCACCCGGTTGCGCAGGATGTCCTGCAGCTGGCTTGCGTCGTACGGGTAGAAAATCATGCTCTCCTCCCCGAGGCTTGATTTCACCCGCGGGTCAAGAAACTCTGTGAATTTCAAATCATTGGAAATACCGATCACCGACACCCGCGCGTTCTCAAGGTCGCTATTGATCCTGGTGAGATTGTACAGCGCCTCGTCACCCTTGAGTTTATCGACCTCGTCAAGGACGACGACGGTCACGCTTTTCTCCTTGTCCATCATCCCCTTGACCTTGGAGTACACCTCGTCGGTCGGCCAACCGGTGAATGGCACATGATCGTTCCATTCGTTGATGAACCGGTTCGCGATGTTCTGAAGCAGTCGGTACTGTGTGTCCACGATTTCGCAGTTCATGTAGATGAAGTTCACTTTCTTGCCGGTCTCCTCGCCTTTCTTAAGAAGCTCCTTGCCGACGAATTTGACGACCGCGGTCTTCCCGGTCCCGGTCTTGCCGTAGATGAAGACGTTTGACGGTGATTCTCCCCGGAGGGCTGGCACGAGGATGTTGGCGAGATCATCGATTTCTTTTTCGCGGTGTGGAAGGATCTCAGGCATGTAGGTCGGACGCATGACTTCCCGGTTCGTGAACAGTCCTTCGTTGGTGAGTAGAGTGCTGAAAAGGTCTTTCCCGGTTGAATCTTTGATCGTAAAACACGCCTCCTCTTTTGTGGTTGTAAGGTGTTACGGTATTATAATGTTTTGTGCTAAATTTTGACAGAGGTTCCTCCTGTAGAACTCGAGAGAGGGGGAGGGGATGATTTCGCATGGAAATTGTTCGCACGGCTCGCTTAAATCTTAAAATTTTTTTATTAATATAATTTTAAAAATCGGAATATTAAAATAGGCCGAAATGCATAACAGCACGGGACTACTCACGTCACTTTTTCTCTTCACTTTCGACTACCTCACAAGATGAAGTTCCACACGAAATAAAGGGGTCCCCCTTCAAACAAAGAACAACACCATCTCCTCCGAGAAACACCACCATGTTTCAGGAGAAAAAAAGAAGGAAAAATAAAGGAAGCTTTGTACCGATTAACTTCCCACGATGATGACGTCCTTCACCGAGCGGATCGCCTCAAATGGAAAGACCAGATGACCAACCTCATCCATATGGTACAACCGCGGGTCGATATCCTCAGACGGCTCCACCAAGATACTCAGCAGCTGACCAGATCGCTCATCCACCAGCGAATTCCGCATGATCCCGAGGTACAAACCCTCTTCGCTCATCACTGTTTTTCCTCTCATTTCACTCTCAAGTACTTTCATGACCATTCCTCATCTTTTTATTTTGTTACGTATATTGAATGTCTCGTTCTCTTTTATCCTTTTTGGCGATGCTGCTCCCCATATCCTCCTTCACTTTCTTATAGTACTTCAACACCTCGTCGGTGAGACTGCCGCGCGCCTCGTTGAGCGCCTGATCGAAATGGGCACTGCGAACCTCTTTCGCGTTGATGTCACTGCGCAGCGCCAGCATCGCAGCCTCCCGGCACATCGACTCGATGTCAGCGCCAGAGAACCCGTTCGTACGCTCCGCAAGCTCCTCCAGCGACACGTCCTTGCCTAGCGGCATGTCCTTCGTATGAATCTTGAAGATCTCAAGCCGCGCCTCCTTATCAGGACCAGGGGTCAGAAGCAGCCGGTCGAACCGCCCAGGACGCAACAGCCCCGGGTCGATGATGTCAGGCCGGTTCGTCGCGCCAATCACGACGACACCCTCCATGCTCTCCAACCCGTCGATGCTCGTCAGAAGCTGGTTCACCACGCTCTCCGTCACATGCGAACCCTCGAACGCACCCCGACGCGGCGCAATCGAATCAATCTCATCAAGGAACACGATCGTGGGTGCGACCTGCCGTGCCTTCTTGAAGAGTTCACGGACTGCTTTCTCACTCTCGCCGACCCACTTGCTCAGCACCTCAGGACCCTTGATCGAGATGAAGTTCGCTTTCGACTCATGCGCGACCGCTTTTGCTAACAAGGTCTTCCCGGTCCCGGGTGGACCGTAGAGCAAGATGCCACGCGGCGCATGAATCCCCATACGCTTGAACACCTCAGGCTGGGTGAGCGGCCATTCCACAGCCTCACGCAAGTTCTGCTTCACATCCATAAGACCGCCGATGTCCTCCCAGGATACCTTGGGGATCTCCACGAAGAACTCACGCATCGCGGATGGCTCGATGCCCCGGTGTGCGTTCTTGAAATCATCTATGGTGACCTCCATCTTCTCCAAAAGCTCGATCGGGATCGGTTTCTCAAGGTCGATCTCAGGCAGGTACCGTCGTAACGCGTTCATCGCTGCCTCACGGGCAAGCGCCGCAAGATCAGCACCCACAAACCCGTACGTGATATCTGCGATGTCGTCAAGCACCATCTCCTTGAGGATTCGCTTGATGAACTCATCAGGTGCCTCACGGATGAGCCCGAGCCGCTCGTTGATCTGCTGCTCCGCGTTCACATTCACCTCAGGGTCATCCAGATCGTACGGCAACAGGTTCGTGATCTCATCAGCCAAGAGCTTTATCGTCTTGT
>Ga0315277_10005572_pt1 | contig 16578 bp, 12 predicted proteins | sample YL17G05_15_MG_FD_203695 | JGI IMG/M metagenome (GOLD analysis project Ga0315277, IMG submission 203695) | Sediment microbial communities from Yellowstone Lake, YNP, Wyoming, USA - YL17G05_15 | ecosystem: Environmental > Aquatic > Freshwater > Lake > Sediment | place: USA: Wyoming | collected... | reverse complement strand
TTTGTTGCTCGCTCCTCACATACCACCCCGGGTATAGCTCGTCGCTCGCGCCTCGCCAGCGGGCCTGGGGGCCTGCAGCAAAATGCCAAGTAATTCTTGCGCGAGCCCTTAACGGGTGTTGTCCAGGAACGGCCCTCATCGAAGCTGAGGGCTGCCCAGCGAAACTTCCACAGTCCTACAACTGCTCCGTCTTTTCGATGATAGAAGGAGAGGGCCTTCAGAGTTTCATATTCATCCGTGCCTTGCACGGCGTAGAATCCGTCCTTGCTCCGGTCCTCTTCCCACCATTGCTGCGTCATGAGCTTGTTGGAAAGCAATGAATCGCAAGCCTGGACGAACCCTGTGTCCGGCGATTTCTTGTAGAATGGGTACCAACGAGAGGCATTCTCTTCTGTATAGCCTGCATGGGGCATGTAACGAATGAAATAAATCGGACCTACGGATCCATCCTTATAAACTTCGCGCACAGCGCGTCCAATGCCAATGCCGTCGTTTGGCAGGTGGCGCCCTTTGGAGGGAATTCCGTAAAAAGAAAGCACGAGCAGCCTCCCGTTGGGCGCCACAAAAAATCCCATTCTGTGATGAGCAATGCTTCGCCTCCAGGTCTCGTACTCGATGGCAGGAAAAATGACCACAGGAGGGCTCCAGGAACTGCCGTCATCAGAACTGGTCAAAAATGCCTCCGTCGCGTCGTCACTCTCATTGTGGTGCGCAGCGAGATACTCGAGGTAAAAGCGCCCGTTCCACCACGCCAGCATCGGTTGATGATTGTAGGTATATCCCCGGTGATTTTTATCCGGCGGATGAGTGCGGTTGGCCCGGAAGACCTGAAAGTTGTGGACGCCGACCACAGGGGGCAGACCTCCGTCGTGACGGACAGGATCCAAGGCGTCGTATTTTCCCACAAAGCGGATCGGTTCCCCGGCTTGCGCGGAATTATCCGTATGCATAAGAAAAGCGGCGCCCTGTGTAAGAAAAAAGACGGCGGCCAAAAGCAGAAGTCCCTTGCGAGATATGATCCTCATGAGTCCTCCGGAACTTGATCGACGCGGATTCCGGCAGATCTTATCCGAGGCCTGTTACTCCAGTTTCCTGCCACTGTTCTTCGACACGGCATCTATGCCCTGCCGCCACCAATCGCCCATGATGCCTTTCAGCGGCTCCTCCAGCTTGCCTTCCCCAATGCTCAGCTTCTCAATCAGGATTTCATCACCAAAGAAGGAAGCTTCCTGAATTATGTTTCCATCGTCCTTGATGATCCTGCTCTGGCCGTGCGATCCCGAATTGTCCTTGAGATTCGCCGGGGTATTGGCCGCCACGGCGAACATCCCGTTTTCCACGGCGCGAGCCATCATCTGAGCGCGGTAGCCGGCAAGCTTGTATTCCTTCTCCATGCCAGCTTCCGAGCTGACGTAATAGATGATGCGCGCGCCCATCATCGCGGGAATGCGGACGAACTCCGGGTAGCGTTCGTCGTGACAGATGATCACCGTGGAGGGCACACCCTCCAGTTCAAAAAACGCGACATGATTCCCAGGTGTGGCCCATTTCTCTCCCGCGAGCTGCAGCTTGCCGTAGCGCTCGACCAGTTCTCCCTTGGAGTTGAATACCACTGCGGTGTTGAAAGTACGGCCGTTGATCCTGTAGATGCTGCCAAACACAGCCGCGATTTTGCCGGCGCGACACGCAAGCCGGATTTCTTCCTCCGCCGCGACGACGTCCTCAGTGGCCGCAGGCATGGCCTCCTTCTGGTATCCCGTGAGGGCGCACTCCGGAAAAACCGCGGCTTGAACTCCCCTGCCGGCAAGCTGTCCCAGCGTCGCCACGATCCTCTTTGCGTTGTCCCCGACATTGGAGGATGAACGGAACTGCACAGCAGCGACTGTAATCTGCAGCTTCGCTGCCTCCGCTAGGGTTGACGTGGCAAGTGCAAAACAAACCATTGCTATCACCACAAAGCACCTCCCCAAGCTGTCATTTTCTTTCGCTGGACGCGGACGAACGGCGCCTGCGTGCGCTCACCATGGCATCTTCCGCTTTGTGTAACGGCGCCCCTTCTCCGCGGCCTCCTGGAGTCTTCCTGCCCCGATCCTCACTCCCTCATCGATGCGTTTCTCAACGTTCTCCGGCACCACGTTGTCGAGGAAAAAGACCTTAGAAGCCTTGCACGCCGCCAGCACGCGATCACCTGCCTCCTGGAGGACCTTTGGAAAAGGTGGATCCGCCTGCCCGCCGAGAAGACCATAGGAAAGCCCCATGTCACGAGGGCCCCATTCGGCAAAGCAGACCCCCGGGACTTTGATGCTGGCCTCGCAGTTCGCCAAGGCCTGACGATCCTCGATACGAAGCCCGATCACCAGTTCCCCTTTCGGGTTCAAGGGCCAGACATCGGCCATTTTGAAATATTCGATGGGATCGACGCTCCAGATCTTCGCGGCATAGATCTGGCTGCCATAGCCTCTCAACCCTTCTCCCAGCTCGCCGATCGCCTGCTGGTGGATAGGGTAGCGGACCGCCTGAATAAACGCGCGCACCGCTTCAGGCGAACGTGCATGGCAAAGGTAGAGGCCGTGCACTCCGCAGGCAAGAACCTGTTGCGCGACCCAGAGGCCGGAGCGGACCGTTTCTCGGTCCAACCCGAGCACAGGAAGCGTGCAGATGACGGCAGGGGTTCGATGGCCGCTCGGAGTAGGGCCGCCATCCACGAGGCCTTGCATAAACTCTCTCATCTTCGTGAAATCGAGAGCGTTTTGTTCCAGATCGACCAGGATATAGTCGGCCCATGTTTTTGCGAGCGCCTTCCCTTCGCTATATCCGCCATAGCCCTGGATGTAATAGATCGGCTGGCCGTCTTCCAGGAGTTCAATGGCCTTGTTGATTCGTCGCGGCTTCCAGGTTTTTGCGGGAGCTTCCTGAGCAAACGCGGAAACCCGCCGCACCTCTATCCCTGTCGCGCATATCGCAAGCCATGCGAGCGCCGCAATGAGCAGATTTCTGTTAAACATCGTTCCCTCCAAATCCGACCTGCGCAGACACGCCAGAACACGCACACAAAATCAAGAATGAGGACCAACAGCAGGCTGCACCTGGTCTGCCCGCAGTGATTTTCGTTTTTTCAGCCATCCCCAGATGGTCATAGTGCTCTCTGCAGCTGTGGTGGCCGACGGGAATAGCAGGCTCGCCAGATAGCCGACGATGAGAAGAACCAGGTGACCGATGACGCCTATCATAAACTCGTGCAGCCGGAAGTTGTAGCGACCCAGGTCCAGGACGGGCTTGCTTCCCAGGGTCAGTGTTGCATAACCCGTGAAGGCGATGCACGCGGCGATGCCAACGTACAGGCCCTGCCTGTTCGCACGCTCGCTGAGGAAAGCCAGGAGGAACAGACCAGCCAGACCTCCGGAGACGATCGAAGAGACGGTAAACCACATGTTGAGCATTGTGCCCTGGCTGTGCGCAAGCAGCAGACCGGTTGCGACCGCCAGCATTCCCGCAGCACCCACTATGACCTTCGCTAGTTTGAGACGCTTCTGATCGCTCGTGCCAGACTTGAAAAATCCGTAGAAATCCTCCACGCAGACAACCGCCAGGCAGTTGAGATCCGAGGCAAGTCCCGACATGGCGGCGGCCATCAGGGCAGCGATGAATAGTCCCGCCAGGCCCTCGGGTATGTACGTTGAGAGAAAGTGGGGGAATACCTGGTCGGCCTTGGTGATGTGGCTCGGCAACTTGTCACCCGTCAGTCTGAAGAATGACCAGAGCATCGTACCCACGAGCATAAACAGCGCCCAGACAGGCACGCACAGGAACGCCCCGAGGCTGATCCCCTTCAAAGCATCACGATGGCTTTTGGCCACTAAATAGCGCTGCACCACCGTTTGATCCGCGACGTATTTTTGCATGTACCAGAAAAAGCCGTAGAGGATCAGCACTATGATAGTAGGCTGGGTGAAGTCGAGCGAGAGGCTTCCCAGGCTGAACTTCCCATTGTGCCAAGCAAGCCTGAAGCCTGCGGACGGGCCACCGGGCATTTTGATGAAAAGCCAGGCGAGGCAAATGATTGCCCCGGTGGACTTGAGCACGCCTTGAATCACCTCCGTCCAAATAACGGCCTCAATGCCACCTATCAAACTGTAGAAGATCGTGACCGCGCCAACCCAGATGATCACCTGATTCAGCGGCCATCCGGTCATGCTGCTGACAACAAGCGCGAGGAGGTAAAAAATAAAGCCCATCTTGGAGAAGTGCGCCAGCGCGAAAGCCAGGGAACTGTAAAGCCTTGCCACCTTGCCAAATCGCTTGCCGAAATATTCATAGGCGCTCATCCCCACTGCCTCACGGTAAAAGGGTACGATTACGGCCCCTACCAGCATCAGGACGACGAGGATCATGAAACCGGGCACCAGATTCCCCCAGTCCTTCGCATAGGCCGAACCCGGATAAGCGACGTAAGTAACGCTGGTGATGAGCGTGGCAAAAAGGGAGATGCCCATCGCCCAAGAGGGTATGGAGCGCTTCGCTAGAAAATAGGCTTCGGTGGAAGTCTGCCTGCGCGAAAAGTAAATGCCCATGCACACCATGGACGCCATGTAAGCGATCACTACAATCAAGTCCAGCAGTCGGAGGCCCGGCATAAGGCACTTGCTTTCTGATAGTAGGGTTAGAATTGCTGTGCGGCAGGATCCCTGCGCCGAAGACCGGGAATGGGCACGGCCCCAGGACCGTGATCCAAAAGCTCCGCACAGCTGCCCCGGCTCGAATAGACAGGGTGCAACGAGGCTCGGCACACGTCTGTCGGCGCCCGCTCGCAAGAACCTAAGAAGGCGATCTCTATTATGCACCGGGCAGCGTTAGCGAATGTGCCATAGATTTAGGAAAAAGGTCAAACTATTTTTAATATCGAAGACTAACTTTCACATTGTCATCCGGGCTATGAGGGGCATAGTATATGCGAGCTGAGGAGAAAACATGAGCAGAGAGATCATTCAGACCGGAAAGCTGGAGGAAATCGCGAATCGCATCAGGATCAAAGTGGTAAAAATGATCGCCTGCTCCGGCATCGGGCATGCCGGCGGTGCAGTGTCTATGGCCGAGATACTGGCGGTGCTGTATTTTGGCGAGTTGAATATCGATCCGAAGAACCCAGGTTGGCCTGACCGGGACCGCTTTATCCTGTCCAAGGGGCACGGCTGCCCCGCATTGTACGCGGTGTTTTCAGAAGTGGGTTTAATTTCGGAGGATCTCCTGCCAACCCTGCATGATATTGACAGCCCCCTGCAGATGCATCCGGAACTGGGATTGTGTCCTGGCATTGAAATGAGCACCGGGCCGCTGGGACAGGGATTGTCCGCCGGAATAGGCATGGCACTCGGCGCCCGGCTACGACGCAAGGCTTTCAGAGTTTACGTACTGGTTGGCGACGGGGAGTCGGCGGAAGGGCAGGTCTGGGAGGCGGCGATGTTCGCCGGCAATTACGGGCTGGACAACCTGGTGGCGATTCTGGACTACAACGGATTCAGTCTAACGGATCGAGTCGCGAATGTGATGCCGCTGGAGCCACTCAAAGACAAGTGGGCCGCCTTTGGCTGGCATGTGATCGAGGCCGACGGCCACTCGGTCCACCAGCTGATCGATGCCTTCAATGAGGCCCGCCACACGAAAGGCAAGCCGGCGATCATCATTGCGCACACGGTCAAGGGCCGAGGAATTTCGTTTGTGGAAGACACCGCCGCGAGTCACTCCGTCTCTTTCACCAAAAATCAGCTTGAGAACACGCTGAGAGAGCTTGGCTGCCCTTCCGAGGAAATCGAATACGCTGTGTCCCAAATGAAGGAGTATCACTAGTGTCAGAGAGAATAGCGCCCAGAGACGTACTGAGCAAAACCCTCATTGAGCTTGCCGAAAGGGATCCGAATATCGTGGTCCTGGACGCAGATTTTTGCACTGCCTCCAAGATCGCGCCTTTCAAGGCTCGCTTCCCGGATCGATTCATTCAGGTTGGGATCGCAGAGCAGAACATGATGAGTATCGCCGCAGGCTTGAGCACGGTGGGTTTCACCTGTTTCGCGTCTACCATTTGCGTGTTCTGTTCCAGGAGAGCCTGCGATCAGGTGACCGCCTCCATAGCCCTTCCGGGCCTGAATGTCAAGATCATCGGACTGTATGCCGGGCTGTTCGCCGGCAAGAACGGCGCCACGCATCAATCCCTGGAAGACATCGGCATCATGCGATCGATAGCCAACATGACCGTTGTGCAGCCTGTAGACGCCCTCGAGACCCAGCGAATCCTGGAATACGCCGCCCGGCACCCGGGGCCGATGTACATGCGGATCGGCCGCGATCCGGTCCCCCAGTTTGTTCCGGACGACTATGAATTCGAACTGGGCAAGAGCGTCACCCTCCGGGCCGGCAGTGACTTGACCCTGATCAGCTATGGCGATCTGATGGAAAACACGATGCAAGCAGCAGCGAGCCTTGCCCGCAAGGGCATCCAGGCCCGCGTTATCAATATGAGCTCTCTCAAGCCCGTTGATGAGCACGCCATCGTTCAAGCGGCCGAAGAAACCGGACGAATCGTCACCGTAGACAATCACAATATCATTGGCGGCCTGGGCTCGGCGGTGGCGGAAGTGGTAACGCAAAAGGCGCCGGTGAGGGTCAGACGGATCGGCGTCAGAGATGTTTTCGGCAAATCCGGCACAAACGAGCAAATGCTCGAAAAATTCGGTCTGCGCACCGAAGACATCGAAAGGGAAGTTCTCGAATTCCTGGAAGAAAGCCCAGCCGGTAAAACCGCTCTCCGTGTTGGAAGTCTGACCTGACCGGAATCTGTAAACGCGGAAATTGGACGCGGATGAATACCGCCTCCGAATGGCTCACTCTGCCGCTCGATCGGATTTCTTGGCGTGTTCCGAAATCGCGGCGCTGGCTTTGTGTGCCGTGTCTATGACTGCTTGGATCATTTCCGGCTCTTTCTCTGGAGTCATTCGAAAGAGCGGGACTGAAACACTTATGGCCGCAATGACATGATGCCGGTCATCAAACAGCGGCGCCCCGAAGCAGACTCCACCTAAGAGCGATTCTTCCCGGTCTACAGAATATCCGTTTTTGCGAATCTGCTCGAACTCCAAAAGCAGCTTTGCATGATCGGTAATAGTCTTCTCCGTGCGAGCCGGAATACCGTTGATGCGAAGAATGCGCTCGGCCACCGCCCGGTCCAGAAAAGCCACTATGGCCTTGCCGATGGAACTGCAATGCGGTGGAATGGACCTGCCGACGGTGTTGGTTCTACGAATCTCCTGAATAGCTTCGAGCGTGTCGACCACTTCGATTCTGTCCTGGAAAAGGAATCCCATGCTGGCGGTCTCATTGAAGCGCGCGTTCAGATCCTTCAAAAAAGGATGAACGATTTCCCGGACTCTTTGAGCCCTGTCGTAAAGCCTGCCGAACAGGAGCTTAGGGGCAAGCCTGTAAGAGCCATCGGCGGTCCGGAGCAGGTAGCCGTGTGCCTCCAGTGTCAGCAGGATTCGAAAAAGAGACGATTCCGGAACATCCTGGAGTTCGCTGATTTCCATCAGGCTCAGAGTGGTTTCCCCGTCCTGGAAGCATTCCAGGACGTCCAGCGCTCTTCCAATAGCTTTCGAGTAATACTCAACAAGAGAGGAAGGATCCGGAATACGATACTTGCCGGCGCTGAGCTTCGGTTTCCTTCGCCGGCTCTTTGTCGCCCCCTTGGACATATATACGCTCCCTCGGTCGATGATTCTGGAAAGTAATGGTAGCCGCCTTCGCCCGACGACACCTAGCAATAACAACTCCAGGCAAACCTGTCAAGCTAATTTCCAATTATATTCGCGTTTTTGCATCGTCTGAGAATTATCTTGGCCCTGCTCGTGGAAGACGGTAGCGCCTGGAAGTCGGCACGGGATTCCCACATCCCCTGCCCCCCATAGTCAGGGGCAAAACAAAAATATAATTTTATTCTGGATAATTATTGCTTACAATTTCCATATGTGCCATTATCTTGCCTGCAAGAACGCTTTTCGATTCCGGCAGGTTTCCAGTCGGTGACAGCTGCGGATCTGTCGGGATCAATTGGGAGAATAAGGGCTGATGCATTTTGCGATTCAATCGACATTTCCAGCCGATCAATGCTGAAGCAAACTGAGGGCGCTCACGGGGCGGAATTCTGATTATGCAAACGACCAAAAAACATCGCGGAGTGGTAGTTCCCATGGTTACGCCGTTCACCGCCGATGGTGATCTCGACGAAAAGGGGGCACGCACAATCATAGACTACCTCCTGGAAGGCGGCGTGGATGGCATATTCGTCCTGGGGACAACGGGCGAGAAAGCCTCCATACCCTTGCTGATGCGCCGCAGGCTCGTCCGCTTGGCGACGGATCACGTTGCGAGACGGGCGCTTGTTTACGCAGGAGTTTCCGACGATTGTCTGATCCACACTCTCGAAATGGCTGAGGAAAGCTTCAAACTCGGAGTGGATGCAATTGTGGCTCACACCCCGTGCTACTACTCTCTACAGCCGGATGAGCTTTTGGAGTACTTCAGCGTTCTGGCTGGAAGCATTGCGGGTCCGCTGATCTTATACAACATCCCATCCACAACTCACATTTCGCTGCCTTTGGAGGTTATCGCCCGCTTGAGCGAACAGCCGAATGTGGTGGGTTTGAAGGATTCGGAAAACAGCGCGGGGCGGCCCGAGGAGACAGTCAGACTTGTCGGAGGCAGGGAAGGTTTTTCTCTCTTCATGGGAGCATCTGTACTGTCAGCCAAGGCTTTTTCTCTCGGCATGGATGGAGTGGTGCCCAGCTCAGGCAACCTCGTTCCACACCTCTGGCGTGACATGTACCTGGCGGCACAGAAGGAAGACTGGCCTGAAGTGGAAAGAATCCAGATCCAGGCCAACCACGCGGCATCGCTGTTTCAACGCAATCGTACCCTCGGACAGTCCCTCGCCGCACTGAAATCCGCCATGAGCACGCTGGGGCTATGCGAGCCATGTGTGCTGCCGCCGCTCAGGACGCTGACGGAATCGAAAATCGAGACAATCCGGCAGGAACTCGGTTCTCTAGCAGGTGCCGGAATCAGCCTGCCGGCTCGCCCCGCGGCAAGGCTGGAGGTCTGAGGAAACGGCTCTTAAGTGCTTGATGTTCTCCCGCGAAAATTTGGGCTGGTGTGGTGCAGTTTGAAGTGAAAGTGATGGGGCGAGAGAGCGCGTCCCGTTGGCCAAAAAACTCAACGCGGACGCACACAGATATTTCCAATTGCGGCCGCAACCCGATGGCGCCTTGAAACCTTAACCAAAAAACCAGGAGAAAATCGAACATGTCCTCCAGCAGAGCATGCATGTTCCTCCTCATAGCGGCCTGCAGCCTCGCTCCACTGCAGAGTGGCCATGCACGCCTCGTAAACAATTCGACTTCCGCCGTCGAGGACATCGGGCCGGTTACCTCAAAGGTAGATACCAGCCGGTATCAGGAACTCCGCTATGTTGCTCAATCTGCCGCTTCAGATCAGAAAGGCGACGGATCAGCCCTCAAACCGTGGCGGTCGATCAGCAGCGCTCTGGCGCAAATCAACGACGCACGTGCCTCCAAGCGCTATGCCGTACTGGTCGGCAAAGGCACCTATACCGGCGGTACGATAGCGATGAAGGAGTACGTCGACCTGTACGGAGGGTATGAGCCGTCCCGATGGGAGCGCGACCTATTCGCCCAGCCCAGCGTACTCGACGGAGGGGGGACGCAAAGAGTGCTCATTGGCGCCGACAATTGCCGGCTTGACGGATTTGTCGTGAAGAGAGGACAAGTCCGCGGCAAGGGCGCGGGTCTGTTGTGTGCGAAGGTTTCGCCGACAATCGTCAACAGCATCTTCACCGAAAACCGCACCCTGGCGCCGGAGTCCTGGGCGCCCAAGGAGTTGCACGAGGTCGCGAACGACGGCGCCGCAATCGCATGCCTGGATGGGGCGTCTCCGACCGTCGAGCGGAATCTCTTTACAGGGAATTCAACGGAAGTCGGCCGCGGCGCGGGCATCGCATGTGATAACAAGGCTTCCCCCCTAATCTCGCGAAATGTCTTTGTTGGAAACACGACCGGGCTGAACGATTCCCAGCGCAGCAGCGACGGGGGCGCGATTTCTGTCTATGACTACAGTTCGCCGCGAGTCCTTGACAACATCATCGCTGGGAACCGGGCACTGGGCAGTAATGATGCCGGCGGGATATTCGTCGCGCTCTGGTGTTCACCATTGATCGCGGGCAACATCATCATCAGCAACGAGTCGACAGATGACGCAGGCGGGATCTTTATGGGAGGCCAGAAACACCACTACAGCACGCCCCTTGATCCGTTGCCGCCGAAAGACAAATTTTACGGACAGATCATCGGCAACATAATAATGGGAAACATGAATCGTAGCGGGAATTCGGGCGCCATGAGGGTGACGATGGAATCGCGTGCGCTGATTGCGAACAACGTGATCGCGGAAAACAGAGGCGGCCCTTACCTTCAGCGGAGTGAAGTGGAACTCGCGAACAATACGATCGTGGACCCAGTGCTCTTGGTCGAAACAAAGGAGGGGCTCAAGCCGAGTGTTCTGATCAACAACATCATCTGGACCAATCTGGACCAGAAGACAGTCGCTTCAGTGAGTTATTGTGATCTTAAGTCGGCACATCCTGGTGAAGGGAACATGAGCGCAGACCCTCTTTTCGTTGATGACAGCCTGCAGCTGACGGCCGAGTCGTCCGCATATGATCCGGCAAGAGGGCATACCAGGGCGACTCTTACCGGAGGGCGCTTGAAACCAAACGAACTCGCAAGGCGCGTAATCCGGTCTGGAGGCAAGTGGGGAGTCGTTACTTTTAACGATGCCACCACCCTTACGGCCTGGGGGGATCTATCTGGTGAAAAAATTCTGATGATCGTACCCACCTATCATTTGCGCGCTGATTCTCCCTGCATCGACCGCGGCACAAATGCCGGTGCACCAGATCGTGACCTCGAAGGCAATCTGCGCCCCGCCAATGGGGGGCGGTCAAAAACTGCCGACATCGGCGCATTTGAGTACATATCGGGAAAGCCGGGCCAATAACAGACGCGGATTTCGCATCCGAGAAGGGCGTTGATCCGCGAGAATCCGCTTCCAGCTTTCAGACCGTGATGCGCGGCGTTAGGTGAGTTTCGTTCGCATTCGAAGCAAGAAGCCAGGTGCCAGAAGTTATGGTTTTCATAGGGGCTTCCTCTGCTGCTTTGAGGCCGACAGCGCCAACTAGTCCCTTGGCCGTGAGATTTGTCTCACGGGCAAGACCTCCGTAAGGCACAGCGGACGATCTGCATGCGGGCGCCACAGGCGCAGACCAGGGGAGCGACCCGAACACGACCACTACAAACATGTGCAGAAACTTCCTGACCAGGCGCGCGTCGTAGGCGAGGCGATGTACGGGCGGGCAGCTTCCATGCGAAAATGAGACCGGTTTCACGGGAGGAACACCGATGGGTTGGAGAGTCTTTATAGCTGCCTTTGGTATCTGTCTGCTGTTCGGATTTGCGGCGATCGTGTACGCACCCGCACAGAGCAGTTCAATGACGCATACGATTGTCTCTGGAGAAAAGGGGCGATTCAGTGGCTGGCCGGCAAATAACGGTGTTTGGATGTGGGGGAATGAGATTGCAGTGGCATACTCCCTGGGTTACTACGAAGCCAAGGGGGATTCCCACTCGATCAGCCGGGACAAACCCACGGTCGTTGCTATCGGACGGAGTAAGGATGGCGGTGAAACCTGGACGATCGAAGAACATCCGGAACTGGATAAGAAGGATCCGGGCCCGTCTCCGGGCGGAATAGACTTCACCAATCCCGATTTTGCTTTCCGCTGCTCGGATAACCGATTTAACTATTCGTATGACCGGGGCAAAACCTGGAAGGGACCTTATAGCCTCGGCGATTTCGGAAAAGGGCTGCAACTGACCTCCAGGACAGATTATCTGGTGAATGGGAAAGATGACGCCTTCCTCTTCCTGTCTGCACAGGTCGAGGGCGTTCAGGCCGGCAACTATAAAGACCGTGCCTTCTGCGCCAGGACCAGAGACGGGGGGAGGACCTTTCAGTTCGTTTCCTGGATCAATGGGGAACCGGCCTCCGTCCGGGGCGTAATGCCATCCACGGTCCGCCTTTCTCCAAGCGATCTGGTAACGACCCTGCGGCGCCGCCTGGACCCGATCAAGGGAAAGGGAATGGAAATCTGCTGGATCGATGCATTCGGATCGAAGGACAACGGCACAACCTGGGAGTATCTCTCCCGCGTGGGCTACACCGACCTTGGACTCCGGAACGGCAATCCGCCCAGCCTGGTACGCTTGAAAGACGGCCGAATCGCCGTGACCTATGGTTTCCGCGCGGTTCCTTATGGGATGCGTGCGAAAATCAGTGCGGATAAAGGTGTCAGTTGGGGCCCGGAAATTCATCTTCGCGACGACGCAGGAACATGGGATTTCGGCTACCCGCGATCGGTGGTGCGGCCGGATGGCAAGGTCGTGACGATGTACTATTTCAACACCGCTCAGCGCCCCGAACAGCATATTGCGGCAACCATCTGGGATCCGTCGAAATACTGAGAGACGCTGGAGAATAATGTGGATGGGCTCCGCCTTCGCTATTCCGTGCGATCGACGTCGGTGAAGTGAATTCCGGGGTTTCATTCGCTGCTCATGGCATCGAAGGTATCACCCTGCTTTTGTGCAAGGAGCGCCGCATGATAGTTCGCAACGCAAGAAACAGAGCCTCGATAAAAGTACATGATCTGAGAGGAGTTGAATTATGACGGCATTCATGCTCATGCTGTTTTGCATTTTGGGCTTCGGCCGGGAATCGCAACCGGCCATCGATCTGACCAGACTGAAATCTCCGGTCCTATTTAGGGGTGATGCCGTTCACGCCTATCGCGATCCAACCGCGATTTATTACGAGGGCGTGTTTCATTTGTTCTTCACATATGTGCGGACAGAGGAGCAGGGGAAAATCTACATGTATGTTGCGGAGAGCAGAAGCACGGATCTGGTTGGATGGACAACACCCGAGATACTGACAGCTAAAGATCAAAACTTGAATTTCTCGAGCCCGGGAAACATCGTTCAACACAAGGGCGAGTGGGTGCTTTGCCTGCAGACATACCCGCGTCCCAAGGGCGAGAAGTTCGGCAACGCAAGCGCGCGCATTTGGACCATGAGGAGCAAAGACCTCAAAAAGTGGGAGCCTCCGGAACTTTTGCGTGTGAAGGGACCGGATGTTCCGGTGAAAGAGATGGGGCGGATGATCGATGCCTATCTCCTCGAAGACAAAGATACTCCCGGGAAATGGTGGGCCTTTTACAAACAGAAGGGTTGCAGCATCTCTTACTCGAATGACCTGAAAACCTGGACATATTTCGACCGGGTAGACGCCGGCGAGAACGCCTGCGTGCTGGTTGTGGACAATGAGTACGTCCTGTTCCATTCTCCGAAAAACGGCATCGGCGTCAAGCGGTCCCCCGATTTGAGGACTTGGCGGGATGCAGGTCGGATCACCCTGGGGCAAAAAGATTGGTCCTGGGCCAAGGGTCGATTAACTGCGGGCTACGTGTTGGATTTAAAGAAGGATCCCAGGGTCGGTAAGTATTTGATGTTCTTCCATGGCAGCGGGCCGGAGGACGAAAGAACCATGTTCGACAGTTATGCCAGCATCGGAATCGCCTGGAGCGATGATCTTGTCAGCTGGGATTGGCCAGGCAGGTCGGCTCTGTGAACGCAGCCCCATGGAATTGTCACTCCAAGAAGGAATTTAGAATTCCGAGCCAGGACCGGCCAGACAGATTCTGGATCACAGCATGCGCCTGATCCCGATCATGCCGTGTCCTGGGGTTTGTCCCCGCTCAAAGCATGCCGCTGCAGCGCAGCAGCGCCTCGTGGACCATGAGGTCCTCGTCGAATGTGGTTCGTAGCCTGGACTCCCCGCGAACCGCCGCAGCCAGCTCGGTGAGATCATCCACATAGCGGCGATAGGGTGGCACCTCTGCTTTTTGAACGCCGGCATTGTAGGGTCCGGCGGGTTTCTGGAGGTCTACCGTGAGACCGGGGGGCTCGATCGGATTGACGATCGCACAGCCGTTGGTCCCGTGGATCTCGAAATCTCGATATCGTGACGAGCCAGGCTGCATGGTAGAGCCCTGTACGATACCGATTGCCCTATCCCATTCGAGCACCGCAATCGTATTGTCTTTCAACGTGTCGTCGAATGCGCCGTCCTTGCGGAGGAACGGCGTGATCCGGCGTGGATGCCCCATGAGGCGCACCATCGGATCGATGAGATGGCCGCCGAGCTCGAACATGATGCCGCCGGCGAACTCCGCCCACTCCGGCCGCCGTGACGGGTCAAGTTGATTACTGATGGCCGCCTTGACAAGATAGACCGAACCGAGCCAGCCCTGCCGTGCCGCTTCCAGAGCCTTCAGGATCGCGGTGTGATAGCGCCACATATAGCCCACCTGGAGCAGCAGGCCCTTCTTCCGGGCGGTCTCGACGATGCGCTGGAATTCGGCCATGTTGTACGCCGGAGCCTTCTCCAGGTGCAGGTGCTTGCCCGCCTCGAGCACGGCAAGCCCATCGGCGGCATGCTCGCGCACCGGGGATTCGACCGCAATCGCCTGAATCTCCGGGTGGCCTAAAAGCTGCTCACGGGTGAGCAGCTCAATACCCTGTTTACGGAGCTTCTCCTGCACCTTCGGATTCCGCTCGCAAGCACCGATCACTCGCCAGTCGGGCAAGGAGAGCACAACCTCGATCTTGCCGTCGGCATGCGAGTGGCTCGCACCCAGAAAACCGATGGCCACAGGTTTCTTTTGTGCAAAACCGGCCGCGGCGCCGGCAGCGAGTATCAAAAATGAACGTCGTCGCATCGATCACCTCCATAGCGTCCTTGGCGTTCATGATGCCTCTGTGGTGTCACTTCCACAAAGACGCCATGAGCCCCAAGGATACAAAGAATCCTCCGCAAATGGGCAAGGAATAGCACTGCGCTGACTCACGGGTCACCAATCCCTATTCCGGAATGAGTGTGATTGCCACCGGTTTCGCGGCATTCAGATTGAGCCAAACGATCAGGTCGCTGCCTTGATATAGAGTCTGACACCAGCGTTTTTGTTGAAGGTGGCGGCGACATGGGACCATTTCAATAACGGAATCGATTGTGTCGAGTTGCACTCTACCCATTTTCCGTTAATTGCCAGGTGCAGGCCAATATGGCCTGTGACATCCAAGCCGAAGAAGAAGCCCGCCCTGTGTTCTTTTTCCTGGTTTACAATGGCGGCCCAGTCCCATGCATAGGTCTGAGGGGCCACCCAGGCTTCGATGGTAAAGGCACTCTCCAGTAGCGGAGCGCCGTCAGCCTGACGGGCAACGGCGGTGGTGTATCCATCGAAACGCAGGCACCTTCCATCCACGCCATCGGCAAACTCATAATAGCCGCGGATGGAATCCTCTTTCCCGCTGACGCTGTCAACGGCGACGCTTCCCTTGGCTTGGTCAAATTTCCACCAGGCCACCGGCTTTATGTCGGCCCCGCTCAGGAAGACTGACAGGATCAAAGCCGATAGGACGATTGCGGTACAGCGGATAGACGCCATTTTGTTCCTCGAGAAGGGACAATACAGAAACTAGAAGATCTCGGAGATCCCAAGGGGACTCCACCACCAGGACATAGCCGCAAGGTCAATACGGTCGTTTGCGGACGATTTTGAAAACGTAGGCGTAATCGCACGGCCGCGTCTTGGGGGTTTCGATGGAGAGCCCTTCGTTCGTCAAATCCCACTTGAGAGGTTTCCCATCTCCCAGCATGGTGATGGAAACAATTTCGGACGGGTACAGCCCGATACGCGTGCCCTTGTGGGTCATGCTTTTGATGAGGGCCCTCTCGCCCGGCCAATCGAGCGCGGTGGCGTACAAAACATTGCCCTTGATGGTAAAACGGAAATCCTCGCCGGTATATTTGAGGTCGTTTTTCTCGTTGAAGGCAGCTTTAGTCCCCTTGGAGCCCGTCACGTCCAGCCTGGTAGGCCCTTCCCCGGCGATGATCCACGGCATCGTGCCGTAAATGGCTTCGCCGTTGACCTGCAGCCACTTCCCCATGCCGAGAAGCAGTTCTTTGGCTTCTTCGGGGATGGTACCGTCCGGTTTCGGACCGACATTCAGCAGCAGATACCCGTTTTTACTGACCCGGTCCACCAGGTTATCGATCAGGTTGTCGAGGGTCTTGAAGCCCTGCCCTTTGACGTAGCCCCATGCCGAGCCGTTGTCGATCGTGGTGTCTGTGATCCATTCGTGGTAGGTCAATTCGGCCTCCTGTCCCAACTCAAGATCGTTGATGCCCACACCGGGCGGCAGGTCATGATCTTTGTAGGTCACGGTTACCTCTTTGTGTTGCGCGGCGGCCTTGTTGTAGAAATAGGCTAGAAGATCCTTGGTGTACTCCTCGTTGATGATATCCAATCCGTAATCGAACCAGATCAGGTCAGGCTGATACTTG
>Ga0315277_10005571_pt1 | contig 16580 bp, 7 predicted proteins | sample YL17G05_15_MG_FD_203695 | JGI IMG/M metagenome (GOLD analysis project Ga0315277, IMG submission 203695) | Sediment microbial communities from Yellowstone Lake, YNP, Wyoming, USA - YL17G05_15 | ecosystem: Environmental > Aquatic > Freshwater > Lake > Sediment | place: USA: Wyoming | collected... | reverse complement strand
CCACCGAGAAGCACCGTGCCCCAGAACGGCCAAGTCTGAAATAGCATGAACACAGTCTCAACGGCGGACCAGCCCCAGCCAGCCGAGTTGGCCCCCTGAAATCGTGCCCCCAGGAGTACCATGCCGGCTCCGAGCAACAGTTCAACCAATGAGATGACTGCAAGGATACCGCCAACCACTGCGAGCTTGGAGAATCGCGGCGGCGACGCTGGCGCAAGAGAGTCGTCTGCCAACCGGGGCATTCCGAATTCGCGCCGAATCTCCTTTCGGGCAAGCACAAGCAAAGCCCCCGCCCCCACTGGGAGACCGATTGGCAGCAATGGCGGTGTAACCATTGCAGAGACGGCACCGGCAACGGCCAGCCAGTAGTTCTGAAGCCGCCTCATTCTCAACGCCCCCACCAGCACGACGAGATTGAGGACCCGGAGCAAAGGTTCCAGCATTGCCAGAATGGCAGCCACATTCGCAGGCATAGACAGTCGCCAATACCCAAATGCACCGAGGACAAGATGCAGCGAGTCTGAAGCGACACCTCGGACTTGCACCAGCATCGAGAAGGTCAGCCCCAGTGCCCCCAGCGCAATCAGTGTGATGGCCAGAGACCGGACGCGCCTCCGGGCAGCTTCCCAAGATGCACTCGGAGCTTGTGTCGCTTCGTGGCCACCCAACGTGGGAGTTCGAATTGTTTCAATGGCGGTTTTCACCTCGCTGGCGTGCTGGTAACGTCGCTCCGGCTCCTTTTCCAATGCGTGCAGGACGACTTCATCCAGCCGCACGTCCACTTGAACTTTCTTTGATGGCGGCTGGAACTTGCCCAGCGGCAGTTCGCCGGTGAGCATTTCGTAAAAGACGACGCCCAAGGAATAAATGTCTGCGCGATGGTCCACCGTCTGCGGGTGTTCCACCTGCTCCGGGGCCATGTAATGCGGCGTGCCGAGGACCTGGTCTTGAGTCAGACCAACCCGTTCACCCGCCTTTGGGACACCTTGTCCTTCGCCAACAGGCAGAGGCATTCCTCCCACGAGCTTCGCGATGCCAAAGTCGGCGATCTTCACGCGGCCTTGTTTGTCCAGCAGCACGTTCTCGGGCTTGATGTCGCGGTGGACGATGCCCTGCTCGTGCGCGAACTGAAGCGCTTCACAAATCCGCGGCACGATGGCGAGCGCCTCCTCGGGCTTCATCCGGCCTTCGCGCATCATCTGCCGCAGCGTCAGGCCGTCCACGAATTCCATGAGCAGATAGCAAAGCCCGTCGGTCTCGCCGAAATCGTGAACGGTCACGATGTTCGGATGATTCAGTCGCGCGAGCGTCTGGGCCTCGCGGAGAAAGCGTTCGGCAAACTTGGGCTCCGCCTCCTTCTCCGGCGCCAGAATTTTCAGGGCGACGATGCGGTTCAGCTTCGGCTGCCGGGCCTTGTAAACCACACCCATCCCGCCGCGCCCCAGACATTCCAGGATTTCAAGCTGGGGGAAGTGTTTTCCGATTTCGTCGGGCGCGGGCGGCGGCTTGACGACTTTCGTTCCGTGCGGGCCGACGCCGTCGGTGGCTTCGGTATGCGTCGCCAATCCGACGCCCAGCACGCAGCGCGGGCAAAGCCCTTGCGGCGAGTTGGCGGGCAGACGCGCGCCGCAGCGGGGACAGATCGCCGCGGCGGACGGAGCAGTCGGTGACGGCTGGGGCGGGACCTGGAAATGGGGCTGGCCGGTTTTCGGGCTTTGCCCCCTGCGGATCAACCGGACCACGAGGAAGACAATCCCGCCAACCACGGCGACCCAACCGAGCACCACCAGGAGAACCACCTCGATTTCCCAAAAGCCAAGAAACGCAAACATCAGATTGTTCATACACCGGTTACTACCGGATTGGCCGCCGAAGGTTGCCCAAAGAATCGTTAAATCGTTAAACCGTCAGATCGTTGAATCGTGCGGTTGGGCGATCATGGTTCCCGTTTCAACGACTTAACGCTTCAACGGTTCAACGACGGGTCATGCCCCGAGCGCGGCGAACAGATGCCGCAGTTCCTCCTCGGCTTCTTCGGGGCCGGCCACGGTGTTGGCGATCTCCTCGCGCAGCAGTTCGCGGTAGCGTTGCCGCAACCGGTGCGCCGCCGTCTTCACCGCGCCCTCGCTCATGCCCAACCGCCCGCCCAACTCCCGATACGGAATTTCCGAGCGCCCGCCGGTGAGGGTTTCCTTGAGACCGAGGAACAGGTCGTCCTTCCCGCAATCGGCGTAATCCGCTCGCAGCCGCGCGAGCACGACGTCCAGGAGTGACAAGGCCCATTGGCGATCAAAGATCTTGTCAGGCGTATCGGTGTTCGCAGGCTCGGGTGCGCAGCGGCTTTCTGCGGTGTCGAATTCCAGCGGGATGATTTGCACGCGTCCGCCGCGCTTCTCCGCCCGGGCCTTCTCCCACTCGTGAGCCAGGAAGTTCTTCAGCGAGGCGAGCAGAAAGGAGCGAAACCGTCCGCGCGCGGGGTCAGCCCTGGCGACGGTGTTGCGTTCCAGCAAGCGCGCGAAAAACTCCTGGGTCAGATCCTGAGCTTCCTCCGGCGGGTGACCCACTCGCCGGACGTAAGCGTAAAGCGGCTGCCAGTAATGGCGGCAGAGTTGTTCGAGCGCCGCCCGGGCGCGCGTGGTGTCGCTGCGCCCCGCCGTGAGTACGACGGACCAATGCGTGGTGACGAAGGCCGAACCCACTGGCGACTCGCTCGACGTTAGCGGTGTGGATTCACGATCCGTATGGCCAGTGCTCACGCTGCCAGCGTAGCGAGCCACAACGGACGCGCAAGCCTCCGCCCCATCAAAACGACGCACGAACTGCACATTGGGCAAACCGACGCCCGCCCTGGCACGCGGGCCAAGAAACGACGCAGCACAACTTCATTGCCCCGCAGCAACGCAATTCCGCTCAGATCAGTTGCCCGCGCCTTGCGACGGGGTCGGGGCAAGAGTGCAGACCAAGGATCGTCCTGGAGTCAGATGCCTGCGCACGGCTTGCTGGACTTGGTCTGCGGTCACTGTCGGAAGTTGTCGCGCCAAGACCGGACGATGCGCGCCGTAGCGGTGCTCGTGCATTCCAAGCTGCAAGCCCACGTTGCCTTCGATCATCGCCACGCTCATTCCAGGAGGCGCTTGGGCTTTGATCAACTCGCAGTTAGGCAACGTGGTGAGCGACGCAGCAAGCTGAGAGGCGATCAATGAAGCGGAAGCAAGTGTGCTCGCGTCCGAGGAGAGCCGGCCGACATGCGTCTGGATGGCTTTGCGCAATGCCGCGAACGTCGAGCCAGGCCGAAGGGAGGCCGAGACGAAGAAGAAGCCGCCTTCCGGCGTCGTAAGATCCGCTCCGGCGAAGATCATGCCGGCCTGTTGAGTCAATTGCGAGTCGGAGGCGAGGAGCATGTTCAGGCATTGTCCCGCAACCATGAGCGCCGCGTGATCCTCCTGGTGGTAGTCAGGAATCGGCCAGGTCACGAGGAGATGCCGCGCGTCCAAATCCCAGGTCAGGTCAAGCGATTGTGGCGTGGTCTTCACCGCCAATGGCGGCGACGAGCGCAAGCTCAGGCCGCCAAGCTGCTTCTGGACTTCGGCGAAAACCTCAGCCGGTTGCAAGCTGCTGACGATGCACACGGTGAGTCGGTTGGACACCGCCAACCGCTCGTCGCGAAGACGCTGCACGTCCGACAAGCCGGCCCGTGTCACGTCGCCTTTCAGCGAGACGTGCTTCTTGCCGTGGCGAAATCCATGACTCCATGCGGCTACCGCGAACTTGTGCGTGGCGAAATTGCGCGCGGTGAAATCGCATTCGGAAATGACCTTCGGTTTCTCGGTCGCGAGACTGGCCTCGGTGAACGGCACGCCTTCGAGCCAGCGGCGGTGATGCGACAGGCCTTCCTTCCAGTTGCCGAGATCGCCGTAGAAATCCAATCGCATGTGGTCCGGCAGCGTTTCGGCGTTGGCCTGCGGCGAGTTTGCCGGAACGGTCGAGCGGATGACGAGATGTTCAATCAAGTGTGACCACTGCGTCTGCTCCGGGCCATCGCTCGTGAGTCCCATCGGCAGGAAAGTGAAGATGGAAACATTCGTGGTGGCGGGAAAGCAGACGGCGACGACACGAATGCCGTTGGTCAAGGCGGGTGAGTTCACCGTCGAGGTGTCGCCCGGCGATTTGCTGCATCCGCTTCCGAGCATTGCCAGCGGGAGCAAGGCGAAACAGAGGAGAGAATGCGCCGAGTGCCTCGTGCGTTGCCCCGCCAACCGCCGGCGCCACTTCCTCACCCGGACGCCCTGCCAAACAACCACCAGCATCGGCAGCCAGCAGAGGGTCACCCACCAACTGCGGTTGCCGGCCTTGGACATGTCCATCCAGGGAAACTGCCCGAAATACTCGCGCGCGACGGCATCGTTGGCGTGATGCGCCAAAGCCTGACCGCCGAGGGCGAACTCGCGCGCCACGGCCAGCCCACCTTGCGCGCCCGTCCAAGCCGTGGCGACGCCGCCCGCGGCCGTGATGCCGATGGCGCCTCCGCCCATCGCCAGTCCGCCCAAGGCAAAACCGCCAACGGCCAGCAAGCCGACACTCACTCCTCCAATCGCGATCACGCCGACGGCTGCGCCGCCCATGCTGATGCCGCCCACGGCCACCGCGCCCGCCGCAAACAGAATTCCGTACGCCCGGTCGCCAATCGCGATCCAACCCTTGGCGGTGCCCATCTTCTCCCCTGGACGTGCGCCGGTGCGCACATGTACGAGTGGCAAACCCAGCAGCGTCCACCGGCTCCGGTACTCCTTGAACGTGCTCATCGTCACGGACATTTCGTCCTGGAACAGCTCCGGGTGATTCTGTTTTTCCGTTTCCCGAATCCGGCGGAACTCGCGGTTGAACCGCAACGCCATGACGAGTATGGACCCCGTAAACAGGAGCGGGAGGCTGACACCCAAGGCGGTGAACAGCAATGGATGGGCCGACCACGAATTCACCGCCGTGAAGATGTAGGCGGCCACAGCCGCACTGAACAGAACCATCCAGACCAACATGATCTTCGTCTGGCGCACGACGAATTGCCGCTCAGGTGGCGTGCGGGTGGCGTCGAGGCTCGCGCGAATGCCGAAGTAGGCGCCGAGAATTCCGACGACCGGTCCAAACAATGCGTTGAAAACGGTGACGAGGCTGGCGCCCGTGGCGGTTGCACTGCCCTTGGCGGCGGCAGCAGCCACGGTGGCCGCGCTGGCCGAAGTTGCGAACAACGGCAGCGCGGCCAGCACGCCGAGTGTGAACGCCTTGCCGGGCGCGGTCCCTTCCAGCGCGCCTTCGACAAACGCCAGCACCTGCTCGTGCAAGAGCTTGCGCCCGCGCGCGAGCCGCTGCTTCACGGCGTCTTCCGAAAGTTCAAGTTCCGCCGCGACGCGCTCGATGGATTGATGTTCGCGATAAAACAGGACGAGCGGTTCGCGGTAGGTTTCCGGGATGCGTTCCAGCGAGCGCCACAGGATGGCTTCCTCCTCCTTGGTGATGGCTTGCTCCGGTGGCAGTGGCCCAGTCGCCGGCGTCTCCTGCGCAGCTTCCAAGGGTTCGGCCACGCAGAGCGGCTCGCGGCCATCGCGACGAAGCGCGTTGTTGATCCTATTCCGCGCAATCCCGCACAACCAGGCGCGCAGTTTGTGCCGCTCGCGCAAATGTCCGAGGCTCTTCCAGGCCGTGATGAAGGTTTCCTGCGCCAGGTCTTCGCTCGTGCCAAGGCTGCCCGTCGCGCTGTAGGCGAGGGAGCAGATCAGGGATTGGTAACGCGCGACGATCTGAGCGAAGGCGTCGCGATTGCCGGACAAGCTCGCGGACACCAACTCGGCGTCCTCTGGCATCGTGAATGACATTGTCTTGGTTGCCATCATATCACGGCATAAGTGGCGAAAACAGCCGGGAAGGTGACAGACAATTCATGCCGGAGGTTGGCGTCGCGCCCGCATCTCCACGTCCACTCCCAGCCTGCTGCCGCGCTTCGAGCCGGCAGAACCGAATTCACTTCCGCTTGGGCGTCCGGGAAATTTTGTCCTTCCGGCAGGATGCCGGAAGCACGTTACGCGCTGAACGCGCCGAAGAGCGTCTGCATTTCCTCCTCCACCTGCGCCGGGTCGGCGAGCGTTTGCGCGATCTCGTCGCGCAGCAACTGCCGGTAGCGCTTCCGCAGGCGATGCACCGCCACGCGCACGGCGGTTTCCTCCAAGCCCAGCTTCCGAGCGGCATCGGCGTGTGATTGCGCGCCTTTGCCGGCGGTAAGGAATACTTTCAACTCGTCGAACAGCCGGCTGTGCCCTTCCGCCTCGCACTCGGCGCGGAGATGTTCGATGACTTTCGCCAGCAACGCCACGGCCCATTCGCGATCAAAGGCCGTGTCGGGACTTGGCTCGGCAGTGGCGGCGAGCTGGAATTGCGTGTCGGCAGTCTGCCAGTCGAGCGAGAGATGTGGGGCCTGACCGCCGCGCTTCTGGCGTTGCGACTTGTCCCACTCGTTGGCGAGAAAGTGCTTCAGCGACGCCAGCAGGAACGCGCGAAACCGCCCGCGCTCGGCGCTCAGGCCTTCGAGATAATTCTTGGCGAGGAAGCGCGCGAAAAACGCCTAGGTCAAATCCTCCGCGTCCTCCTTCGAGTGCCCGCGCCGCCGGACGTAGGCGTAGAGGGGAAACCAGTAGGTGCGGCAAAGCTCCTCCAGCGCCACGTCCGCCTGCGGCGTGTGCTGGCGGCCCGCGGCGAGTACGACCGTCCAATGCGTCGTGGCGAACACTTCACCCGGCGCGCTCGTTGATGGGCTGGAATCTTCGGCGGTCAAATCAGTTATTTGGCGATGCCTGCACGAGCTTGTAGCGAATCTTCACGCCAAGCGGTTTGTCGGTGAAGCCGGTGATTTGCAGGAGACCCACCGTTCCCTCAGCGGTGCGAAAGGCGTAGGTCGCCGGCAAAGGACAATCCAGATTCATCATGCGCAGGTCTTCGTGAATTTCCGCGATCGTGTTCGTCGGTGCGCCACACCAGCCGGTGCCGGCTTGAGCGATCTTCTCCAGCAACGCGGCGCGGGTTGGCGGATTTGTCCACGTGCTGTCGTCCGCCGGAGCCAAAGACATCGCGAAGGTGCCGAGCCGCGGTCCTAACTGTGGTACTGCCGCCACCAGGTCCGCACCGGATTCCTCGATCCATCCGCCTATGCGACGCTGGTTCCAGTCAAAGAACTCCGCCGGCAAGCGCAGCAAGCGGCCACGGTCCAAGTCCAGCAGGGCCGGCTGCTCGGGAAGCGGTCGCGTTTGATCAAACTCCAGCACGAATTCGTGCTCACCCGCGGGCTGTTCGTTTCTAGGAATGGACTGGTTCAACCGCCAGACCATTTCAATCGCCTCTGCTTCCGAAAAGCTGCCCGCGATCATCGCCGTGCCACTGCTGATCTCAGAGCGGATGACGGGTGCGGTCAAGACACGGCCCTCGAAGAGGACAGCCAACTGCCGGCCGATGTTCGTGCGCGTCAGCGCGGCGAACCGCGCCGCACCGTCCGGCGTGAACTGCAACTCGATCTGCCACTGTCCGAGGGACTTCTTCAGGCGCGCCCTTGCCAGCGAGTCGCCGCCAATCTCGACCGCTTTGAGCACCCGGAGCTTGCGGTTGCCGGAGCGGTCGTTTGTATCGGGCAGCATTTCCGCTGGTGCATTCGTTTCATCTTCGCGAGCGACCCAGCGGAACTGAAGGGTGGGTGCACGCTGTACGTCGGTTGTTGCCGGGGAAACTTCGGCTTGACTGCGTGCCGGCTGTGTTGCCCCTGGCGCTGCTTGCACCAGCTTGTAGCGAAGCTTCACGGCGCGCGGGTTGTCGGTGAATCCGGTGATTTGCAGCAGACCGGATTTGCCCAGGGGCGTCTTGAAACGAAAAACCATCGGCAGTTCACCTCTGCCTCTCACTGTGACTCTCGCATGTGAACTGGCGACATCGCGGAAGGTGGCATTCTCCACTTCGTCTGGCGTCATAACTTCCCATTTGTCTTTGCGCAACGCCGCCACGTCCGTTCCGCCCGTCCCGATCAGCAGTGTTTCATTGCGCTCGCGAACGTATGAAACGGTGATGCCGGATGGAAGATCGCGACGCGATGCGTTCGGCACTCCCACTGATGGCGGAATCACGACTTCTCCTGAATCCAAGTCAAGGCAATCGGTGAGCCCCTTCTCGTCCAGATTCATCTTCTGCTCGATCACCGGGCCGAAGGTTGCGTTCGATTGGATGCCGACTATCCGTTGCGAACGCTCACGAACTTGGGGCGATCGAATTGGAGCCGGCCGAAGGAATGAAACCAACAAGACGGCCACAACCGTGAGGAGAATGATCAAAAAGGCAATTTGTGGCGCGTCAGCCACCTGAATGGAAAACAACCGAAGTTGTTTCGGGCTGTAACCGTGCGCCTTTGCCCAGACTGTTGAACACAAGAACCGGCCTTGGGCGCTCAACCATCGCGGGATTAGAGCGATATGAATCAGCACGAAGACCACCGGAACGATCCACCTTGCCGGACCAGAAAGAAGCATCGCCAAGGCAGGCGCGACGCCAAACGTCGCAGCGCACCACAAACCATACAGCCCGGCCCGCTCGCTGGTCTTGCGTCGCTCTGCTTCGGTCATGTGCGCGCAAATCTCTCGCACCTCCGGCGACTGAAATGGCGACCACGTTCGCCAGTCAGCCCCTTTGCGTTCCGCATCAGTTGGCGCGCTGATTGGGCGGATGTGATAGCTGATGACCTTGTATTCGCCGTTCGGGTGCAAGGCGAAGGTCACGGATTCCACCGCCGTCAACTGACTGTCGAACGTTGTTTCGTAAACTGCTTCCAAGATCGTCCGGTCCGGGGTGAGATACATGGAACGCACTTTTTGGGACAGGGCTTTGCCCAGCGGCCTCCTGACTTTTTCCATCTGGGCCACCCATTCCTCTTTGCGGTTGGTGCGTTGGAAAATCGGCGCCGCGGCTTCCCAGCATTGCGCGTAATTCTCGCGTCCGAGGGCCATCGAAAATTCAAAAACCGACAACGGAGCTGCGTTTGTTTTTGCGTCAGTGGTTTTTTTCACCTCACGCCAGGCCCGGAGATAGACGCCCATGAACGACCAACCAACTATTATGAACAAAACCGCCGCTACGCAGATTACCACCCCCCACGCATCTCGAACAATGTTGCTTGGGTCGTTTGTGGCTTCTACGGCTGCGATCAGCAATTTGCTCACAAGTGCTGCCCCGCACGCGAAGGCGGCCAGCAGCAGCAGCCGTCGGAGCACGACGAGTATTCTCCGCAACGTGATGCGCTTGGCAGCTTGGTCGCGTTCGGTCCCCGCCACATTGCTGGAGTCAAGGTTCAATGCCGCCAGACGCCCTACGCCGCCAATCACCATCCATATCAGCAACTGCTGCTCGTGGATCGGGAGGGCCAAAATATTCCCATGCGGAGACGTCCCCTGCCATAGTCGCTGCCCCATCGCGAGTGCGAGAATGAGGCCATTCACCATGAATCCAAGCGTCGAGCAGGCCAGCAACAAGAACGGCCAGAAGTTGAAACGCCGCCGCCCCGCACGCTCGACGTATAGCGTCACGAACGCCGTGAAATCGAACAAAAGCAGGGCTTGGTCGGCGAACCAAAGGAGGCTTTTCCTGGCGAACAAGAGCAAACCTTTCGCGGTGAACGTGGCTCTAATCTCTCGTGCAAACTTTACGGCCTCTGGCCTGAAGAAACCGGGCACGCCGCCCGATTCCGCAGGCGGGACGCTCGCGCTCCGCAAGTCGGTCGCAATCGTTTCCACTTGCGTCTTGAGCACGCTGGCCTGCTGGTAGCGAAGTTCCGGTTTCTTCTCCAACGCGCGGAGCACCACTTCGTCAAGGCGCACGTCAATCTGAACTTTTTTCGACGGCGGTTGGAGTGGTTTGCCGGGCAGCTCGCCAGTGAGCATCTGGTAAAACACGACGCCCAGCGCGTAGATATCCACGCGGTGGTCCACATCGGCAGGATGCGTGACCTGCTCGGGCGCCATGTAGCTCGGCGTGCCCATGACCTTGCCCGCGTCGGTGAGGGAGGTTTGGAGTTCCGCCTTCAGGCGGTCTGGATTCGCTGCGTCCGAACCGCCTGAAGGCGGAACTCCGAACGAAGAATCCCTTCCCACAATCTTCGCCAGTCCGAAATCCGCCACCTTCACGCGCCCGCGGCGGTCGAGCAGGATGTTCTCCGGCTTGATGTCACGGTGGACGATGCCCTGGTCGTGCGCGAACTGGAGTGCGTCGCAGATTTGCGGCACGATGGCCAGCGCCTCGCGTGGTGAAACGCGGCCCGTGTTCAGCAACTGCCGCAGCGTCACGCCGTCCACGAATTCCATGAGGAAGAAATAAAGGCACGGTTGAGAGTTGATTGTTGATGGTTGAGGGACGGGAGCGATTTCGCCGGTAGGGCGCGGCACTCCGTGCGCGCCGCCTTCGGCTTGCGAGCCAGCGGCGGGCGGAGGACTGCCCGCCCTACCTCGGCCAGCGACTTGCCCAAACTCATAAAGCGTCACGATGCCGGGATGGTTCAGCTTGGCGAGCGCGCGAGCTTCGCGGGTGAAGCGTTCGGCGAACGCGGGATCGTCGCCGATGCTGGGCGGAAGGATTTTCAGCGCGACGATGCGGTCCAGTTGCTTCTGCCGCGCCTTGTAAACCGCGCCCATGCCGCCCTTGCCGATGAGTTCGAGGATCTCGAGCTGCGGAAAGAGCGGTGCGAGTTCGCCAATGGGTGGCGGGTTGAACGCGGGTTGTTTCGCGTCGGTGACGGTGTCCGCGGCTGCGCCCTGTTTGAGCAGACAGGCGGGGCAAAGTCCAGCCAGCACGCCGGTGGGGAGAGGCGTGCCGCATTGCGGGCATTGGTTTCCTGCGGGCATCTCCGGATTCGCTTCGGCATCATTCATACACTTTCCTCAGAAGCAAATCCCGAAAGATGTTACGGGAAATCAGCGGGCAAACATTGAAAAGCCCACCTCGAAGGCTGATCGTCGAACACGTCGGACGCGTCCGACGTTGGATGCTAAGCGCCGCGAAGTGCTCTGGCGGGCAGGCCTATTTCGGCCTCTCGATGAATCCGTGATACAGCCCCACGTAGTACGGCAGCAGGAAAACCGTGCCGCTCGCCAGGCCGCGGCCGTTGCCGCCGTAATCGAGATGCCACGGGTCTGTGTTCCAGTGGTTGAAGAAGCGCTCCTCGACCGGGAGCACCTTGCCGTTGACGCGGGAGGCGCGGCGGGGTTGCTGGTCCGCCGTGAAGTCCACCATCTGCTGGCGGCGCAGCGGGACAAGGTCGAGGCGATGGCTGTTTTGATGCGCCCAGTTCGCGCGGTCGAGCGGAAACCCGCGCAGCGTCGCCATCGAATCCTCAAACCAGCCAGACCACGGGTCCACGGGAATCGGCCCGAAGGAATCGGCAAACTTCTGGCCGCGCGCGACGGCCGCATAGGCGAAGTTGAAAAACGGATTCATCTCCGGTTGCTCGAGTCGCCAATAGGAGAAAAATGCAAACCGCCATCGCTCCCGCCATTTCTCTTCCTTCGTGTAGCGAACCAGGTTGTACAGGCACATGATCCCCATCTCATCATCCGACTGGTTGCCCGAGCCGACCCCCATCTGCGTCTTCGGGTTCATCGCGTTGGCGCCGTAACCATGTTTCTCGATCAGTTCGCGGCTGGCCTGGCCATACTTTGGATCGCCCGTGACGTGCTCGGCGACGGCGAGGTAGGAGAGAATGCTCAAGGAATTGAGCCCGCGCTCGAGCCACCAGTAGGGGTCTTGGTTCAAGGAACGAGGGCTGTAAACCGCCCAGCGCGTGGGTTTGCCATCGTGATCCACCAGCGCGAAATCGTGCGTCAACAGATGATCCGCCAGGTCGCGCACGACCTTACGCACGCGTTCGCGCTCGGCGTCGGTGTCCGCCGCCAGGTCGTAGTAGGCGGGGTAGAAAAAGAAGTGGCCGTCGAGTTCGTCGGAACTGGTGTCGCACTTCCAATACCACTTGCCATCGGCGCTGCGCGGCCAGCGCGGGTCAATGACTTTCCACAGGCGATCGCCCTTTTGCTCCTGGCGGTCCGACGCGAGCCGGCCGACGTTGGGGTCGGGCCAGTCAATCGGGCGGATCGTGCGTGCGACGTAGCCCTTGGGCGGACTGTGCTCGCCGCCCTGCGTGACTTTCTGTAAGAAGCGCAATGCCTCGAACGCCTGCTTCGCGCGCTTTTGGGCCTCCGGTGATTTCATCGCGCCGTAAGCGAAGCACTCGCCCGCACCGTACATCGCCGTCCATAGCCCGTCGTTGTCGCTGTCATCGTAGTTGATCTTCGAGCGATCCCCAGGCGCGCCAAGGCCGACCTCCGATGTGTAGCCGAATGGCGTGCGTTTGATGTGGCGCTCGATCTCCTGTTCGTAATGCTCCGCCTTCTCGGCCAAGGTCATTGCGCGGCGTTCGATGCAGCCGAGGCCCTTGTCCGTGGCGAACCACACGCGGCCATTCGCGCCCACGGCGATGGAGCGCACGTCGTTGCCCGGCAGCCAGAGCTGGCCTTCGCGGTAGGCCCACTCCTTGCCGTCGAAACGCACCGCGCCGCGATGCGTGCCGAACCAAACCTCCGAACCCTTGCCGATGGCGACACACGTAAAGTCCGCATAGGGCAAGCCTTCCCGACCTGTGTAAAATCCCCAGCGCTCACCGTCCCGATGGATCGCACCAGCCGGCGTTGCCGCCCACCAGTTTTGCGGATCAGAAATGGCCACGCCGCGCACGTCACCCTCCGTCCAGACGCGGCTACCGTCATCCACCGCGCGAACCAGTTCCCATTTGGCGTTGCCCACTCGCTGCCACAGGCCGCGCGTGGTTGCAGCAAGGGCCAAGTCGCCCGGACCCGTTGCAACCTGTCGGACATCTTGATCCTGCAGTTCCGTGACCGGCTGCCCGCCAGCCTTCGGGATCACGATGCCCTTTGCCGTGGCCAACATGATCTGCTCACCTTTGCGTTGAATCTGCCGCACCGCCGTCAGCGGCACCGGCAGGGCGCGGGTCGAGTTGCCCACCCAGAGCCAGCCGTCACCGTCCTTGGCGCCGGCCGGTTGCGTCAAGGCTTCCAACTTGTCACCGCGCACGGCGTACCAGCGCTGCCCATCGGACACCCGAGTGTTGCCGTCGGGGGAAGTGTCCACCAGCGTCAAGCCGCCAGCCGCAACTTCCGTCGGCAGCGGCCAATGTCGTGCCACCTCCTGCCGGAATTCCTGAGGTGCGGATTTGAAGTCGGCGGCCTGCGCCGGTGGCAAAATCGTGCCCAGCACGGTCAATGGAAGGATTGAAACGATTCGTTGGAAGAATGAGGTTCTCAGCGCGCAAATCATGGTGCGAGTATTCGCGCTCCGCGTTCGCAGAGCAATCAGAATGGTTCGTTCCGCGCGCCCTTTCCGGCCTCACCTACGGTAACACCTGCTTTTGAGTCACGGCGCCGTTGCCCAAGCCCGGCTTCGTCGTTGCCGGGACAGGCGCAGTGGTACGCAACAGCAGAGTCTGGCGGGCAGCTTGCGAAAGGGTATGAGGTGTTTACCCCACAGCCCGGAATGGCGCCGGCAAACTGTAAGGACTACCGAGACGGGTTAGGGCTTGATGTGCTTCTACGCCGCGATAAACTGCCCGCATGGTAGCGCTTCAAGCGACACGTCACGGTGATTCTCTCGCATCCCTCGATGCCACGGCAACACAGCACCAACAACAACTTCAACATCCACCCATGAAACGTCGTCACTTCCTCTCCGCCGCCGCCACGACCGGCGCCGGGTTGCTCCTCCTGCCTCGCACCAGACTGTTCGGTGCCGACGCTCCCAATAACAAACTGAACATCGCCCTCATCGGCACGTGGGGACGTGGCGAAGCCCACTTCGGCGCCATATCCACCGAAAACGTCGTCGCGCTCTGCGACGTGAACGAGGAGCACCTGGCGTTTGGTGCAAAGCGATTCCCGGGCGCCAAGACATACGTGGACTGGCGCCGCTGCCTCGACCAGAAAGACGTGAACGCGGTGGTGATCTGCACCGCCGACCACACCCACGCGTTCATCGCCAATTGGGCCTTGAATCGCGGCCAGCACGTTTATTGTGAAAAGCCCGTCGGTATCACTGTGGAGGAGGCCCGCGTGGTGCGCGCGAACTATCTCAAAAACAAACACAAGCTCGCCACCCAGCACGGCACCCAACGCCACCAGTACGAGAATTTCGAGCGTGTGCGGGAGTTGATCCACGACGGGGCCATCGGCGAGCTACGGGAGGTTTGCGCCTGGGGCGACCGCCAAATCTACCCGCCCGGCCACGTCGCCGGCACGCGCCCCAGCTATCTCCCGAGCGAGGGATCGCCACCGTCGTCCTTCCATTGGGATTTGTGGCTCGGCCCGTCCCCCGAACATCCCTGGAACAAGACGTACTTCTCTGGCGGTCCGGGCATGAATTGCCTCCATTGGAACATGTTTTGGGACTTCGGCACCGGCCAGGTCGGCGACATGGGCAGCCACACCATGGACCTCGTCTGGAACGCCATTGACGCCACGCTCCCCACGTCCGCTGAGGCCAAGGGCGAGCCGTTCAACCCCGAAGTCACGCCGGTGCGGCTCGAAACACATTTCGATCTGCCGGCGAACGCCTGGCGTCCGGCCATCCACGCCGCGTGGTATCAAGGCGGTGCGATGCCGGAATCCCCCGCGCCGTACGTGGACCTCAAGAAAATCGGCCACGGCGCAATGTTTGAGGGCACAAAAGGAACGTTGGTGGCGGATTTCCAGACCCGCGTGCTGCTGCCGGCCAAGAAGGACGCGGACATGACCTACTACAAACCGCGCGGCAAGGACGCGGTCGCGCCGCCGATGGGCGAGTTCCAGAAGGAATGGATCAACGCCTGCAAAGGCAATCTCAAGACTTCGTGCGACTTCGAATACGCCGGCAACATGATCGAGATGATGATGCTGGGCCTGGTGGCCTATCGCGTGGGGAAGAAGATTGCCTACGACGGCGCCGCTGGGAGGGTCACAGATGTGCCGGAAGCCAACGAACTTCTACGCCGCACCTACCGGCCCGGCTGGACGCTCAACGGCTGAAGACCGGGTTCGCCTCGTCATCCCAGCCTCCCGTTTGCCGAGCAACGGGTGGAGAAACGGAAAAGCCACTTGGAATTCAAGTGGCTTGCCTGGGAAAACTGGAAAGACACTCACGCCCGCGCCCGGAGATAAATCCGCCGGCCAACGCCGGCGCCCACCACACTGAGGCCAAACACCGCAAGCGCCACGTTCACCGGCTCGGGGACTGCCACCACTCCGTTCAGTATGATATTGTCAAAGAGGAGGTCTTGGTTGTCCGGGGTCCAGCCATAAATGCGGAACGTAATTGTGCTCAAATTATCGTACGAGGTGGTTAAACTGGCCGTGCCTTGGCTGAAAGTGGTCGAGGTCGTCGAACCAGTCGCAATGTCGGCCCCGTAGGAATCGACGGACGAACGCACGGCCCAGTTTACGGCCTTGTTATTCGCACCTGACGCGAAATCGAAAGTCATGCTGCCACCATTGAGGTTCAAAACCCAACCAGAGCTGGCGGTCACGACGAACGAAATGTAGTCGTTGTTGTTGATGTTAAAAGAATTGGCCAAATCGTTCTTGTACATAAAGAAGCACGGAGACAGATTACCCAGAGTGGTGCTGAAGGTGCTGCTTCCGCTCAACCCCGCCCCCTTTGTGATGTCGCCTGCCGACGAGTTAGCTTCCGTGTCTGTAGATGCGTAAGACGAACTGGTGAAAGGGTATTGGGCAATAATCCCTCCTCGGCTTTGCAGGCAAACGGCCACGCTCAGCAATCCAACCGTCAGAGCTAAGATTTTCCTAAGCATATTTCCACTTTCTAGGTCGCCCTGTTTCAGAGGGACACCTTCCACTCGTGTGAGTTTCTAACCCTTTCGCCACATGATGTAAAGCATTTTTTTGCTCTGGAAAGCCGATTTTTCTGGGCCGGTGGTGCCGGAGGCTGGGCTGGCGAACCTCGAGGTGGCGAGGGAGGAGTGTCTGCAGGCATGTCGCCATTCGCGCCGGGCGATCGGTTCCACCTTCTCCAAGAGTCCCGTTTCTGGATGAACGTAAAAGGCACTCCGACCCAATCGCCGGGCTGTTACTTGGGGCGATACCTCCCCGCGCCAGGTGTTGACGACGCACACTTGCCCTACTTCTTGTTCGATCCCACCGTGCTGATCACACCCGTTGCTGTCGCGGTGTATGTCATGGTTGCATTGTCGAGGATCAAAGTGACGATACCGCCTCCTGTGGCGCCATCAAACCTCCCTGTGCCACCAGTAAACGCGATACTGACATCGCCCGAAGGCTGGAGTTGAGTGTCGGCAAACAATTTATCTTTGTTCGCGGCTGTCATTACAAGGTGGCCCACACCGGTGACTCGGTTGACCGTGCCAAGGGCGGTGAACTTTCCGAGATGCGTGCTCTCCCCTGTCTCGACCAGAGTGGCACTACCGGGATTATTCGGATCAATATTCATTTTTC
>Ga0315277_10005569_pt1 | contig 16581 bp, 14 predicted proteins | sample YL17G05_15_MG_FD_203695 | JGI IMG/M metagenome (GOLD analysis project Ga0315277, IMG submission 203695) | Sediment microbial communities from Yellowstone Lake, YNP, Wyoming, USA - YL17G05_15 | ecosystem: Environmental > Aquatic > Freshwater > Lake > Sediment | place: USA: Wyoming | collected... | reverse complement strand
AACTTCAGGATTATTTCAGCGACTGGTTCGCGATCGTCGCTGCCTTTGCGATCTGGCTTGGGGCGCTGAACCTGGTCAAGATGTCGGCCATCAAAGTGGGGCGAAAACGGCCCGATTGGCCCTTGAGTGTGCTCATCATTGTTTCGTTCCTGATCACCGCCGGCGTCGGGTTCTACGAGGGTTACCGAGGATTGTTTGCCAGTCAAACCTTCTCCTTCCGCGATCCCGGCACCGCCTTTGACTGGATTTACGTCAGCGTCTATACGCCCTTATCGGCGACGATGTTCGCCCTGCTGGCGTTTTTTGTGGCGTCGGCATCTTACCGGGCCTTCCGCACCCGTAACCTCGAGGCCACCCTGCTTTTGCTGGCGGCCTTCTTCGTTATGCTGGGCCGGGTGCCCATCGGCGATCTTCTTACGACCTGGCTGCCGCCGGGCTACCAGATGTCCCAGTGGGCCAACTGGATTATGAGCGTGCTCAATACCGCCGGGCAGCGGGCGATCATGATCGGCATTGCCCTCGGACTGATATCGAACTCACTGCGCATCATGCTCGGTCTGGAACGGGCATATTTGGGAGGTGACTGATGAATAAGAAGGGATTGATAATCTCCGGCCTGATTGTAATTGCCCTGTTGATCTGCAAGTTCATCCCCGCGTCTATCCTCCACAAGCCGATCCAGTTTTCGCCCGCGGTCTCCACCATGATCGTCATTGTCATGATCCTGGTGTTCGTCTTTGTGCTCATCCGCACCATCCAGGGAAAGCTGATCGAGCGTCGGGTGGTCTTCGTTTTTGTCGGCGTCGCGCTGTTGCTGCCCTTGTTTATGCAGTTCACTCTGCCCTTTCCGATTTCTCCGGAGGTGCAAAGTGTATATGATGCCCTGGAAAGGCTGGAACCGGGAGCCAAGATACTGTGCGCCTACGATTTTGATCCCCCCTCGGCGCCGGAGTTGCAACCGATGGCCGACGCCTTTGTGAAATACGCGTTTGAACGCGATTTGAAGTTGATCATCATGGGCCTTTGGCCGCAGGGATGCCAGCAGGCCAACCAGTCGATCGAGGCGGCTTTCGTTGAGCACCCGGAATGGCGGACGACCAAAGAATACGGCGTCGACTATGTCAACCTCGGATACCAGGCCGGCAGTGAATTTGTTATTTTGCGCATGGGCCAAAGTTTCAAGGCGATGTTTCCCCTCGACTTGTACAACACGCCCTACGATTCCATCCCCATGCTGAAAAACGTCAGAAATTTCTCCAACGTTGACTTCGGGATGAATTTCTCGGCCGGCAAGCCGGGAACGGTCGAGTGGGTCCAGCTGGCGGTGGACCGGTTTAATCTGCCCATGGCCGCGGGCAACACCGCCGTCCAGGCGCCCCAGGTGTACCCATACGTCAATACCGGGCAGTTGATCGGCCTTATGGGCGGGATGAGCGGAGCGGCCGAGTTTGAAAGGCTGACGCGTCGAATGGGCAAGGCCAACACCTATTTGCTGTCGCAGTCATTCGCCCATATGGCGGTCGTTCTTTTCATTGTCATCGGCAACGTTGCCTTTATACGGGAAAGACGGGAGAAGAAATAGATGGGATTCTGGGACATTTTCGGCGTGTGGTTGGCGGCGCTGCTGACCATCGGGATCATTTCCTTCCTGTACAAGGACAATATCCTCTACAAGATTTGCGAGGCGATTTTCGTCGGCTCCTCGGCGGGGTACTGGTTTGTCATCAGTTACTGGGACAACCTGTATAAGAAATTCTACCTCCAGGTCGTCGATCCCAACAATCCCGAGTGGTTCGTGCCCTGGTTCGGGTTTGTGCTGGGGGTCTTGATGCTCACCCGCCTCTTCGGCAAGATCGGATGGATCTCGCGCTGGCCGCTGTCATTTATCGTGGGGGCGACCGCCGGCTTGTATATGATGATGTACTTCGTTTCCAATGCCATGCAGCAGGTGGCCTCGACGATTCTGCCGGGCGCCGGAACGACCGCCGCCCACCCCGTCTTCAGCGGCAGCCTGCCGGGCATCATAGCCAACGTCACCATCGCCATCGGCACCTTTTGCGGTCTGATCTATTTCTTTTTCTCCAAGGAACACCGGGGGGCTTTCGGCGGCGCCGCCCGACTGGGTGTCTGGTTTCTGATGGTGACCTTCGGCGCCTCGTTTGGGTACACGGTGATGAGCCGTATGTCGCTGATGATCGGGCGACTCGATTTTCTCTTTGGCACCTGGCTCGGAATGACTCGATGAGATGCCGTCGTTGCCCACCTGTGTGGATAATATGTGTCATCGCCGCGGCGCCGGCCACATTTTGGTTGACGACCGACTGGAACTTGTTGCAGGTTAATGAAAACAAATGACTCAATAGATCGGTAAACGGCGGAGCGAGTATGAAACGATATGTCATCGTCTTTTCAGCGATCATGCTGCTTCTGACCGCCGTCGGATGGGGTCAGGATACGGCCGGCGTCGCTGCGGCTGCGCCAGGGGGATCGCCCCCGGAGCCGCCGAAAAACGTTCGGGCCTTTGATACCCCATATGACAACGGTCATTCCATTACGCTCACCTGGGAATCGTCCGCCAGCGACACGGCTGGTTCGCTATTTCTCGGGTATCGCATCCTGCGGTCGGATACCCCCGATGGGCCGTTTGTCGACCGGGGCCTCGTCCCGGCCGGCGCCACGACCAAAGACGACAAGGGAGTAAAGGAAAAGGAAGAGGACGGGTATTTCCCGCGTAATCACGATTTCTACTACAAGGTTGCTGCTGTCACTGCCGTGGGCGAAACCGAATCACCCGTGGTCGGCCCGGTGCAGGGCGTTGGCCAGTGGTATAATCGGGGCAAAACACCGGTGGCGGTGGCGGTCGTCATCTTCACGGGGCTGACGTTGTACTTCATCGTCAGGGCTAAACGGGGCGCGGTGCTTTATATTCGACCGCTGGCCGGTATTGACGCCGTTGACGAGGCAATCGGGCGGGCGACCGAGATGGGCAAGCCGATCCTGTATGTCCTGGGTCTGGGGACAGCTGCGGATATCGCCACCATCGCGTCCTTCACCATCCTCGGCCGCGTGGCCAAGAAGGTGGCCGATTATAAAACGTCGCTGATCGTTCCCTGCTATGATCCGATCGTGATGATTATTGCCCAGGAAACGGTCAAGACCGGATATTACAACGCCGGCAAACCCGAAGCCTACAACCAGGACAGCATTTACTTTCTGACCAATCAGCAGTTCGCCTATGTTGGCGGCGTCAATGGGATCATGCTCCGGGACCGGCCGGCGACCAACTTCTACCTGGGAAAGTTTTACGCCGAGTCGCTGATGCTGGCCGAAACCGGCACCGTGGCCGGCTCGATTCAGATTGCGGGCACCGACGAGGTGACCCAGATTCCGTTCTTCGTCGTCGCCTGCGACTATACCTTGATCGGCGAGGAGCTGTACGCGGCTTCCGCCTACCTGGGCCGTGAACCGGTCCTCCTGGGGACTCTCAAGGCGCAGGACTACGCCAAGGCGCTGATCATTGCCTGTGCCATCATCGGCGTGCTGGCGGCCAGCTTCGGCTGGACATGGTTTGTCCAACAATTCCACGTGGGCAATTAGGGAGGATACTGACATGAAAAAGGAAATACCACTGCTGATTGTCTTCGTTTCCGGCCTTTTCATGGCGGTGCAGTTTTTCGTCCCGCACGCCTCGTCGGAATTCATTTATGAGTTCGTGATGGAATGGAGCATCATCATCGGCATCTTCGCCCTGGCGCTCGGGATCTGGTCGCTGGTCCGGGTATCGGTGAACAAGATCCGCCGGCGGTCGGAGAACTGGCCGTATGCCATCGTTATTCTGGCCGGGCTGGCCGCGATGATGGTCTTTGCCCTCGCCTGGGGTGGTCTGGAGTCATACATGTTTCGCAGCTTTTTCAACTACGTGATGATTCCACTGCATGCCACCATGTTTTCGCTGTTGGCGTTTTTCATCGCCTCGGCCGCGTTTCGCGCCTTCCGGGCGCGGACGGCGTTGGCGACGGTGCTGCTGATATCAGCGCTCGTGTTAATGTTGCGGTTTAACCCCTATCTCGGGCCTCTGGGTGGTCCGGAAGCCGGTCTGGCGCAGTGGGTTCTGAATGTGCCCAACCTGGCGGCCAAGCGGGCCATCATCATCGGCATCGGCTTGGGTATGGTGGCGACCTCCTTGAAGGTGATTCTCGGCATTGAGCGAACCTATATGGGCAGCGATTGAGGGAGGTGGATATGAATTTCTTTGAACGTCTCAGCAAACTGGATCGACGCTGGGTTTACCTCATCCTGGCGGGGGTAGTTGTCATTACCGTCCTGATGAAGTTCTCGACGCCCATCCGGATCAACCCCGAGGTGCGGGCCATCTACGATTTCGTCGAATCCCGCAAAGCGGGCAGCTATCTCCATCTGGCCGTCGATTACGATCCCGGGTCGCAGGCGGAGATGCATCCTATGACCTACGCCATCATGGAGCAGGCCCTGGCCAAGGACATCAAGATCATTATGACGGCGTTGTCGCCCAACGGGCCCGGTATGGCAGAGCAGGCCATGCTCAATATCATGGATTCCGTGCGCCTCCATACCGGGAAGGAAGTCGTCTACGGACGCGATATCTGCTTTCTGGGCTATAAACCGTATCCCGGTATTGTCATCCTGAGCATGGGCCAAAACTACCGGATATCATTTCCCAGCGACTACTACAACACGCCGACCGACAGCCTCCCCATGATGCAGGGGATTGTCAACTACAGCAACGTCGACGGAATCGTCTTGATCACCGGCACCAGCGGCGTCGATTACTGGATAGCGTACGCGAACGGCCGCTACAATGCCCCGCTGGCAGTCGGTCTGACGGGCGTCATGGCCGCGGACTACTATCCATATCTCAAATCGGGGCAGATTTTCGGTCTCATGGGCGGCATGCTCGGCGCGGCCGAGTATGAAACGCTGGCCGGCCGGCCCGCACGGGCGATGGAAGCGATGCGGGTCCAGGTGTGGGCGCACATGGTGATCATTATTTTCATCCTCGTCGGGAATATCGGATTTCTGGCTTCTCGTCGGAGAGGAGGCGCAAGATGAGTTGGGAGACTTTCCTGTGGACCACGCTGAGCGTCGCCTTGACGCTGTGCACCTTTTCCTTTCTATATCGTGACAACCCATTTTACAAGTTCTCCGAAAGCCTCTTTGTCGGCGTCGGGGCCGGGTATTTCACGATCATTCTCATCTACAACGGGTTAGTGCCGACGCTCATTGACCGCTTATGGGTCGGTCAGCCATGGTGGCAGATTTGGGGTGGGCGCTGGTGGTACATCATCCCGGCTCTCCTCGGCGTCCTGATGTGGTTCCGCTTTTCCAAGAAGAAAAGCTGGATCTCACGGTATCCGATCGCCTTTTACATCGGCATTGCCACCGGGGTGGCCATCCCGCTGGAGATGCAGAATCGCGTCAACCGGCAGCTGGCCGATACCCTTCTGGCGCCTAATTTCTCGGCCGGTTTCACGGCCGGCATTTCGGACATCATCATCATCATCGGGGTTATCTGCAGCCTGTTCTACTTTTTCTTCTCGGTCGCGCACAAAGGCACCTTCGGCGGGATCGCCAAAATCGGGATCTTTATTCTCATGGTCGGATTCGGGGCCTCCTTCGGATATACGGTCATGGGCCGTATCTCGCTTTTTATCGATCGGGTGCAGTCGATCCGCGACTGGGTCAAGATGGGCAGCGACGGCACCGGGGGGATGATGGCGATCGTCACGATTGTCAGTTTGGCCGTGGTCCTCCTGATCATACTTGAAATCATGCGCCATCTGAGGAATAAGGCGGCCGAACCGACGGCTCAATAAGCATCCTCCGACCGACAACGAACTACGTTTACAAGCCCCGTCATCCGGCGGGGCTTTTTTATTCGACGCCAAAAAAAATTGGCCTGGCACAAAAAAAGTCTTGACCGATTTTGTGATTCGTAAGTATATATAATAGTACGAAGGCGGGGAAACGGAAGGTTACTTCTGGGCCTTCAGTAAACTCTCAAATCCTGCGAAAAGAGCTAGGCGAAATTCGTCGAACGAGGGTTTTGTGCGGTGAAAAGGGTTTTTCTATCGAGGTAGCTTATTTGAAGGTAACGGGTTATGGAAATTTCAACTTTGACCTAATATAACCTTTTAAGCTACATCGCGATAGGGAAAAGATTTTTCAAAAATGCTAACTTTTTGCTTGACAAGGGACAAGAGAGTTTATATCCTATTCGCCATAGGAGCTCTCTACATCAGGGGTGCGGTTGTCGGGTGCGGAACTGGCCAGGGAGTTTTCTGAACCAACCAGCGAAAGCGAGGTGGAGCATGGCGAAGAAGGGTAGTCCTACTGCCACCGAGGCACCAAGGAAGGGACGGCTTTCGACCGCCGAGGCGCGCCGGGAGTATCAGCGGCGCTATTACCAAGTGCACAGGGAGAAAGCCAAGGAGTACCAGCGCTTGTATAACCTGACTCACAAGAAGAAACGGGGTGGCCGGGGGAAGTCCAATTTTGTCTGTCCTCGGGAGGCGACCCGGAGCACCTTCAATACCTGCGATCTGATGAATGCCCCGGTCGAGAAAACGATCAAAATGCTGGAGAAAATCATCTCCGGCGAACGTCTGTTCACTATGTAGAGGGATGTCCACGGTGTCCGAAAGACCGGATGCCGAAAAAACGGGAAGGCGGCCCGTCGGCCGCCTTTATTATTGCGTATAAGATCAATACATTGTAAATTCACGGGTTAAAGGTGAAGAATCGACATTAAAGCGGAGTTGCCCAGAGATGACCAAGAAAGTGACTAAAGCGACCCCCAAAACCTCGGCCGCCAAACCGGGCGTCAAAGACGCCCTGAAAACCCATCCGAAGCTGATCTATTTCTTCGGCGGCGGCAAAGCCGAGGGGGAGGGGACCATGAAGGACCTGCTCGGCGGCAAAGGCGCCGGTCTGGCGGAAATGACCAATATCGGCGTACCCGTCCCGCCCGGGTTTACGATCACCACCGACACCTGTCACATGTATTACGAGAGCAATATGGCCCTTCCGGACTGGTTCGAACAGGACATGCGCGATTACATGGCCAAAGTGGAGGAGGTAATGGGCGCGAAGTTCGGCGACCCCAACAATCCCCTGCTGGTCTCGGTCCGCTCCGGGGCCAAGTTTTCCATGCCGGGCATGATGGACACGGTGCTGAATCTGGGTCTCAATGACGCCGCCTTGGAGGGCTTAATAAAAAGAACCGGCGACGCCCGGTTTGCCTATGACAACTACCGCCGGTTCATTTCCATGTTCGGCAACGTCGTCCTGGGGATCGACAAGGACGTCTTCGAAATGGTCATCCAGAAGAAGAAAAAAGAGAAGAAGATCCGGCACGACAGCTCCCTACAGGTCAAGGATCTGGAGGATATTGTCGACAAGTTCAAGCGAATCATCACCAAGAAGACCGGTGAGCCGTTCCCCGAAGACCCCTTCCAGCAGTTGGCCATGGCCCGCGACGCCGTCTTCCGCTCGTGGAACAACCCCCGGGCCATCAGCTACCGACGTCTGAATAATATCCCCGCCAACTTGGGCACCGCCGTGAACGTGCAGGCGATGGTCTACGGCAACATGGGGCAGTCGTCCGGAACCGGCGTCGGGTTCACGCGCAACCCGTCCACCGGCGCCGAGGAATTTTATGGTGAATACCTGATCAACGCTCAGGGCGAGGACGTCGTGGCCGGTATCCGGACGCCGTCACCCATCTCCGAATTGAAATCGGAGATGCCGCACGTGTACGACCAACTCCGGCAGATTACCGACCGGCTGGAGCGCCATTACCGCGAGGTGCAGGATTTCGAGTTCACTATTCAGGAAGGCAAGCTGTACATGCTGCAGACCCGCACCGGGAAACGGACGATCCAGGCGGCCCTGAAGATCGCCGTCGACATGGTTGAGGAGGGTCTTCTCTCCAAAGAGGAGGCGCTTATGCGGATAGAACCCCGCCAGCTCGATCAGTTGCTGCATCCGCGTCTCGATCCGACCGCGTCGTACAAGGTGATGGCTACCGGGCTGGCGGCTTCGCCGGGCGCCGCTTCCGGCGGGGTGGTGTTTAACGCCGAGGACGCCGTAGCGGCCGCGGCCGGCGGCAAGAAGGTCATCCTGGTGCGCCAGGAAACCAATCCGGATGATATCGAGGGAATGCATGCGGCGCTCGGTATTCTTACCAGCCGCGGCGGCATGACCTCGCATGCGGCGGTGGTGGCGCGCGGCATGGGCAAGCCGTGCGTGGCCGGATGCGAAAAAATCCGGGTCGACGAAGCCAGAAAACAACTGCACATCGGCCGTTTGATCATCAAAGAAGGCGAGATCATCACCATCAACGGCTCCAAAGGCGATATCATCGTCGGCAAGGTGGCGACCATTGAACCCGAGTTGTCGGGTGAATTCGCCAAGCTGATGCACTGGGCCGACGAGGTCCGCCGGCTGGGCGTGCGCGCCAACGCCGACACCAAGAAGGATGCCGAGCAGGCGCTGCGATTCGGCGCCGAGGGGATCGGGCTGTGCCGCACCGAGCACATGTTTTTCTCGGAGGAACGACTGCCGATTGTCCAGGAAATGATTATCGCCGATTCCACCGAGAAACGCCAGGCGGCGCTCGACAAGCTTCTCCCGTTTCAGAAAGATGACTTCAAGAAGATTCTTAACGCGATGGAGGGGTATCCGGTTACCATCAGGACCCTCGACCCGCCGTTGCACGAGTTTTTGCCCAACCGTGCAGACATGGTGGCCAAAATCGCCAAGTTGGACAAAGACGACGAGGAGTTTGAAGAGAAACGGGAGAAACTCTACAAGATCATCGCCCGTATTGACGAATTGCGCGAGGTCAATCCGATGCTGGGTCATCGCGGTTGCCGTCTGGGGATCGTCTTCCCGGAGATCACCGAGATGCAGGTGCGGGCCATCATGGAAGCTGCCTGCGAGCTGACGAAGTCCGGCAAAAAGGTCTATCCGGAAATCATGATTCCGCTGATCGGACACGTCAACGAATTCATAAACCAGAAAGAGGTTGTCACCCGCGTGGCGCTGGAAACGACCAGCCGGTTCGGCAGCGCGGTGACCTACACCGTGGGGACGATGATCGAAATCCCCCGGGCGGCGCTCACCGCCGATGAAATCGCCAAAGAGGCGCAGTTCTTCTCCTTCGGCACCAACGACCTGACGCAGATGGCCATGGGCTTTTCGCGCGACGACGCCGGCAAGTTCCTGCGCTATTACGTTGAGAAGGGCATCCTGCCCAAAGACCCGTTTATCTCCATCGACGTCGAAGGCGTCGGGCAACTGGTGCGGATCGGCATCCAGAAGGGCCGCCTCACCAATCCGCAGCTCAAGGTCGGTATCTGCGGCGAACACGGCGGCGATCCCGATTCGATCCAATTCTGTCACGAAGCCGGGCTCGATTATGTCTCCTGCTCGCCGTTTAGGGTGCCGATTGCCCGGCTGGTAGCGGCTCAGGCGTCTCTGCGCGACAAGGGGGCGCTGGCCAAGCCGACCGGAGTGCCGCTCAAGCCCGAGGAAAGAGAAGCGCCGACCAAAGCCGAAACCAAAGCCAAAGCCAAGGCCAAGTCTAAAGCCAAAATCGAAACTGAAACCAAAGCCAGGACCGAAGCCAAAGGCAAGACTGAAACCAAAGCCAAAGCCGAAACTAAGGCCAAAGACGATACCAAGCCGGCGCCCAAAGCCAAGGTTGTCCCGGTGTCGCCGAAAGAGACCAAAAAGCCCGCCCTGAAAAAGGCCGCGGCCAAATCCAAAGGCGCCAAGGTCAAGAAATAAGCGCGACCGATCTGTTGTTCCGTCGGGTGTTGATCCGGCTTCGCCGGATTGTCACCCGACGGCAATCCATTACGGGCATATATATTTTGTGGATCAAACGCCGGCCCTCCCGCCGGCGTTTTGTTTGTCCTTCTATGATTCCGGATTTGTAGCCCGGCGGGTGGGTCATCAGACAACAAAGGGTATATGATCGGGACTCTGCCCGTACGCGGCAAGCGAAAGGATTTGGTATTGACCTGCCACTATAGAAAATGTATTATCTTCGTGTGCCACCCCCAAACTCGTTTGGGGGTATGAAGTCGGGGTAATGCCCGTACGCCACAAGCGAGAACATTTGGTCTTGACCTGCCACTATAGAAAGCGTATGATCTTTGTGTGCCACCCCCAAACTCGTTTGGGGGTGCGATATGGGGTCAATAATGGCTTTAGATGCAGATCAATATAAGAAGTGTCGGCGCTATGATATTGCGGGACACGCGCACGAGTTAACCTTCTCTTGCTTCCGTCGACAACCATTTCTTTCCAATGATGCGTCTTGCCGATTCCTGGCGGACGCCGTCGCGAATGCGATGACCGCGCAGGTGTGCGAGTTATGCGCGTACGTATTCATGCCGGAGCACGTGCACCTTCTGATTTATCCCAAAGAATCTGAATATTCAATTGCCCGAATACTGCAATCCATCAAGCAATCCTCAGCACGCCGGGTATTGATCAATTCTCGGCAGTCAGCCTCGGCCATCCTGAATGCGATGGCGACAGGTCAAAAGCACACACCCTTTCGTTTTTGGCAGGATGGCGGTGGATTCGACCGGAATATCATTAAGTCTTCCACTCTGGCAAATATCGTCAACTATATACACAATAATCCGATAAGGCGGGGTTTAGTCGAGCGTGCTGAAGACTGGCCTTGGTCGAGTGCTCGGGATTGGGCCGGTTTGGGGCCGGGTCCAATCCCAATTGATTTGAGTTCTTTCCCTTCCACGTAGGGTTTTGGAGATTGGATATACGTTTCACTCACCCCCAAACGAGTTTGGGGGTGGCACACGTTCCGGGCGAAATCTCAATGGAAAAGATTGGCACCCGGCGTGCATGACCATCTGAAATCTGTTTACATGCAATTCGGCGGGCTGCCTCCCTTGAAAATATAATTGATCAAGAACATCGCATCCGCAAGGTTGACATTGCTGTCGCAGTTGGCGTCGGCACTGTCGAGAGGATCAGGCGCCGGGCCGCCCTTGAAAATGTAGCCGACAAGGAAAACGGCGTCGGCCAGGTTGATATTTCCGTCGCCATCAGCATCGCCAAGAATAGTCTCAGTCGGCGAATACTTGATGACCGTGAAGTACTTGCCATCATACGTCGAGTGACTATAGCCGGCGGCATACACATTGCCCGATCCATCCACGCCGACGTCGTTCCCACAATTATAGTAGTCGCCCGGCGAATATCGGCGGGCCCATGCCGCGGTTCCGTCGGCGTTAAGTTTGATGGTGAAGAAATCACCTTTCCCATATGCTCTCTCGCTGTACCCGGACAAGTAGATTGAACCGGAGACATCAACCGCCATAGAGCTCGGGTCATCGTCGTACCCCTTATAGTCGTATCGGGATACCCACAAAAGATCGCCGTCGAGCGAGTGCTTGATAGTCGCGAAATCGTGCCCTTTTCCATAGCTGTTACCGGTCATGAATGCGTTTCCCTCATCATCGACCGTAAGAAAACGGAACCAATCAGATCTCTGAAGTGAAACCTGCGAACCGCCGTCGTAGGCTCGAGTCCACAAGGTATCACCGTTCAGCGCCATCTTCATCAGGTAGAAGTCGACATCCGTATCTTGCCGGTAGCAGGTTCCGGCGACATAAAGGTACCCGTTTTTCAGCACCGACTGGCTGAATGATACCGACAGTGTACCGGGGATTTCATAAGTGTGAATTCCAAGGGTATCGCCCGTCGACGAATATACCAATACAAGCCCCGGATTATAGTACGGACCTGCCGGAAGGTACTGCCCGCCGCAGACATATACATTTCCGACATCGTCGATTTCGACGCTCCCTCCGAATGCCTTCCCCTCGGCGGGCCGGTACTTGCGCATCCAGAGCAAGTCGCCGGACGGCGAGTATTTGAATGTGGCCAGGTACGACGTATCGCAATACCCGACGGCATAAACCTCCCCGGCGGCCGTTACTTCCAGGTCATAGATATAATCGTGGGTATTGCTGTCGCCGTTGTATTGACGCGCCCAGGCCGTATCACCGTTAGGCAGGTATTTTATGATCAGAAAATCATTCCCGTGGTCGCTGCCGTCGTTATAATCATAAACTTGTGCGGCCACGTATACCTCACCGTCCCCGGTGACAACCAAATTGTTGCCCATTTCGCTTATATTGGAAGGCCCGTCATAGATGGCCGTCCAGCCGACGGAACCATCGGGAAGATACTTGATGGTGACGACGTCGTAGTCATAATCAATGTCGTGCGTTTGCGCGAAGCCGGTCACGTAGATATTCCCCTGATTATCTATGGCCAACTCGTTCGCGGAATTAAACCTTGGAGGGTCTAAATCGCCGTCGTAGGTCTTAACCCAGGCGGTCGTAACCTCCGCCTGTACCGGCAAATACAGCGCCATCAATGCAATCGCAAATGCCCCCATCACCCTGATCAATCTTGAGCGCATGATCAAATCCTCCTGCCGAAAAGAAGTATACGTCGTTAGACGAATCGGATACGTACCTATATAAGATAAGATATTATTTGTCTGGAAGCAACCGCTTTTTGACAGACTTGTCTCCTTTTCTGAATTCCGTTCGCGGCAGACGCCATGAGGCTGTCCCACAAGTGTATATAGGTTGTTTCGCAGGGTCCTTCCGCCGCACAGCGGCGGTGAGACCCTGCGATGCCGCAACGATTTACCGACGGGTGTCATCCGGCTTCGCCGGATTAGCACCCGTCGGAACGATGAAAAGCAACTTATGGGACAACCTCCCATCGTCTGCCCGAGGGGATACCCGAACCTCAGGACAGACCGGGTAGCTATTGTTCACAAATACGAATACGAGAGATGGGCAATCGGGAGAGAGAACGCGGAGGTCAGCGGTCGATTTCGATGCGGGTCAGATGCGAATCGGGGCCCTGCTTGTCGTAAGTTTCCCTGATTTCTTTGCGCCACTCGGCCATGGCGCGCGCGGCGCGATCATCCTCGATGGCCGTCACCCAAATCGCCGCCAGGGTGTTGTCGGCGGTGAGGTCCACAATCAAATTGTCCGCGACCCGGTACGAGCGGTCGGCGTGGAGTTCTCCAAAGATAACGTGCGCCAGAGAATGGTCCGCGGACGTTTCCACGCGGGCGTCGGGTATCTTATCGCGGAAGTCAAGAAAACGGACGTCGGCCCCCGGCGGATTGACGGGGGGGGAAATATCGGGCCGGACCTGCCAGCTGTGCCGGGCCACCAGAATCTGGACAAACAGCAGGCGGCCTTTAGGATCGACGTCGAGCGTCACCTGCGGCGAGTCAAGAAAAGAGAAGAATTTCCCGCCGGGATAGATCGGAACATAAAGCGCGTCTTCTTCCACCTGATAAAAACCCCGGGACGCAAAGGGCGGCGCCGCCGGGGTTTTGACAGTAACTTTGAGACTGCCCGAGCCGCTCACTTTTTCTTTCCCTTTGGCTTTTCCCACTCGGCGATTTTATCCTTGACCTGCTCGTACTCGACCGACCCCGAGTAGTCCTTTTTGAGGATCAGGTAATAGTCCAACGCCTTGGCCGTGTCGCCGAGTTTCTCATAGGTGCGGCCCAGCTTGAAATAGGCCGTCGCCTTTTTCTCCGTGTCGGGGTACTCCTTTAAGAGCCGATTGTATTCATCGATGGCCTTTTCATTTTGCCCCATCTCGTAGTACGCCTCGGCGATCCAGTACTGGCTGTTATCCGACAGATCGCCTTTCGGGCAGTATTTCAAATAGTCGGAGAAACCGGCGATGGACAGGTCGTACTGACCGCGGTACATGTCCTTGAAGGCGTTGTCCCACAGGCGTCGGCAATCCACCGACGATGTGCCGACGGTGTCGGTCGACTTGGTGGTGTCGGCGCCTACCCCAGGTTTCTCGGAAATGATCGGTTGTTGGGCGCTGCCCGATTCGGGGGTCCGCTGCGACAGGCCATAGATGATCTGCTGCATGTCGTTAAGCTGGTTTTTGAGCTGGATCAACTGTTGATTCAAATCGCCCAACGAGGACTGCACGTCAGCCCGGAGTTGATCATCCTGGGCCGAGCGGCTGGTCAGCATCGAGTCGATGTGGTCGATGCGCGCCCTAAGAAGCAGTTGGTCGTTGCGGATCTTGCCGACGGTCTCATCCACCCGCAGGACGTCCTGCTTCATGGCGCAACCCGCCGCCAGCAGGACAAGGACCAGGGACACCGCCGTAAGGCGGCATCCCCGGTAATAATTGTATCTGAAGGCAGCCATCGTTTGCGTTATTGTCTGAGGATTCTGAATTCAGCCCGGCGGTTTTTCGCCCACGACTCTTCAGCGTGGCCTGGGTCAACCGGCCGCTCCTCGCCATAACTAATGGTCTCCAGCCGGTCAGCCGATATTCCCAAGCTGATGAAATACTCTTTGACCGCAATGGCGCGCTTATCTCCCAAAGCCAGGTTGTATTCCTCCGTGTCGCGCTCGTCGGCGTTACCCTCGATTTTGATTACGAGTTTCGAATTCGCTTTCAGAATCTCAGCATTCTTCGCCAGCCTTGCCTTCTGATCCTCGCGAATGTTGTACTTATCAAAGTCGAAGTAGACGGTCATAAAGTCCGATTCCTTGACCGTCGGCGTCGGCGGCGGTGGTGGTGGTGGCGGTGGTGGTGGCGGTGGTGGCGGCGTGGTGTCGACTACGGGCGCCGGTTTTTCGGGTGGCGGCGGCGGCGGTTTCTTCCCGCATCCGTACGCCAAGAGTAGGACTGCGATCAGTCCCGTGACAAGCAAAATATTCTTCATTCGGTCCTCCTTGGATAGATATACACAGTTTTTCCGTTTATCTCGTTCTTTCATTAAGCGTACAATAATGCCAAATCCAAAGCAACTACAATTTTGCACAAAAAAAGCCAAAATTCTACTGGACATAGTCTGACCAGTCAGGGTTGGAATTGCCGCCGCCGGTCGTCAGCCGTCTCTGCTCATTTCCAAACATGTCCATGACATAGATCTCTTTTTCCCCGGTCCGCGTCGACGAAAAGACGATGTGATTGCCGTCCGGCGACCACTGCGGGCTCTCGTTGTTTCCCAGGTTGGTCAGGGTGCGGAGGTTGTCTCCGGTGACGTCGACGGTGCAGATATTGAAGCCGCCGTCGGTGCGGCTGATAAAGGCGATCCGGTCACCCCGGGGCGACCAGGCCGGCGAATCGTTGTAGTTGCCGACGTAGGACAGCCTCCGCAGGTTGGCGCCTTCACGGTCCATGACGTAGATCTGCGCGGTACCCGTGCGGTCCGAGGTGAAGGCGATTTCCCTGCCGTTCGGCGACCAGCACGGCGAGGATTCTATGGATGGGGAATAGGTCAGACGGCGGTTGATTTTCCCTGACCGGTACAGTAGATAGATTTCCGGGTTGCCGTCGCGCGACAGCGTGCACGCAATGCTCTCGCCGTCGGGCGACACGCGGGCCGCGGAGTTGATTCCCGGATAACCGGCCAATTGCTCGACGGAACCGTCGCCTATGTCGTATTCATACAGCTGCGGATCGTCGTGCATAAACGAGGTGAACAGGATTTTCAGCCCGTCGGGCGCAAACGACGGCGAGAGGTTGATCGATCCATTGCCGGTCAGCTGGTAGATGTTGGCGCCGTCGTAATCGCACAGGTACACTTCCTTATTCCCTTTCCGGGTGGAGATGAAGCATATTTTGGTATCAAAAATGCCCTTATCGCCGGTCAGGTACTGGATAATATCGTTGGCGATGACGTGCGCAAGATGGCGGTAATGCTTGGCCGGCGACGTGAACCGTCCGCGCGCGAAAACCACCCCGGAGGTCGTCGAGTACAATTCGTAGCTCAACGCGACCTGGTCTTTTTCAACCTCGCCCTTGCCTGTGACTACGTATTGCGCGCCCAGCTGGCTCCACCCCAGAATGGTCATGGCCTTCAGTTCCATGTGACGCATGTAGAAGGAGTCGGCCTGGATGGTTTCGTAGAAGGGCGAAAAACCGAGATCGGCGCGGACAGTCTCGGCCAACCGGATCAGCATCACGGAATCGGAGGACAGCAAAAGAGACCCCTCGCGCCCGACGAAATCCTCAACCGCGATGCGCGTAATCTGGTAGCCACGCTTGGGATCGAGGCTGCCTCGGTAATCCCGGATTTGGGCGGCGCCGGTCGAGACGCAGACGGCCGCGACAGCAAGGGTGTATAAACATCGTTTCAAAGTGTTCATGGCAGATATGGAAACTCCAGGTGAATGCCGATGATGTCGTCGCGGAAATCGGCCGGCAGCGGCGGCAGGGGGGAGGATGAAACCACCGCCCGCAGGGCGGCCCGATCGTAGGCGGCCACTCCCGACGATTTTTCTATCTGGGGATCGATGATCGTCCCCGAACGGATAATTTTGAAATAGATGACACATGACATCAGTTGATTGGCGGCGACCGGGTTGGACCAGTTCTGCTGGATTTTCCCGAAGGCCTGGACGAAATAGTAGGGATAGTCGAAACCGGCGTTGTCGATGGCCACGGTGCCGAACTTGCTGCCCGGACCGACCAGGTCGGAAGCCT
>Ga0315277_10005568_pt1 | contig 16582 bp, 21 predicted proteins | sample YL17G05_15_MG_FD_203695 | JGI IMG/M metagenome (GOLD analysis project Ga0315277, IMG submission 203695) | Sediment microbial communities from Yellowstone Lake, YNP, Wyoming, USA - YL17G05_15 | ecosystem: Environmental > Aquatic > Freshwater > Lake > Sediment | place: USA: Wyoming | collected... | reverse complement strand
CTGTCATTGTCACATCAGGGATCGTAACATAGGCAATTGTATTTCCCCGACCAAAATCTAAAACAGCATTGAACGTAGCCATTTCGATACCACCTCCAGAAGTTCCGAAATTGATATCGGTTTTATTCACGATGGAATAAATCGGAATGCCATTCGCATCCTTGGCTTTTACTTTTATCTGGTAGACAAGTGCTACCGGGTAAGCTGATGGAGTACCGCTAAGAACGTAGTTACCATCAATATCAAGAGAGGCAGTAACCAGAGCAGGTGCCGCGCTAAGAACTGGTTCATCTGTTGGTATATTACTTTCCATTTTGACCAGAAGAGCATCACCCGCCCCCGGGTACCTGTCGAGTAATATTGTCGCTCCCGCTCCCGGAGCAATGACTCCTGAAGTACCGCTTGATATACTTTCAAAAACTTCGTAGACATACTCGGTATCCTCCAAAACTGTTACACGGGGGGACAGAGTTGGGTCACTCTCTCCTCCGGAACCTTCCCATATACTCACATCGCACCTCGGTATGCGCGGATGCTAAGCTTGGCATTCTCTCCGGCTAAAGCCGTCTTAACCCTTAGCCGAATTGCTCCAACTGGCCCTTTGAATGCATCCTGACCCATGGCTCCGTTTGTCAACGCACCCGTGTCCCATTCTTTCCAGTAAGCTGTCCCGGCGATGATCTCCTCATCCGTTGATACCGTGGCGTCCAATGTTACCGAAGCGCTATTAAGTACAACAAGCTGTACAGAAGTAGCTAGCATATCAGCAGGTATCAAGATAAAATCAGAAACACCTAGATTAGTAGTGTCAAAGGAGAACGTCTGAGAAATACACCCGTAAGTACCAGATCGTCTTAGAGTAAGCATCAGATTCTCCTCAAACTTCAGTCCTAAATTCAAAATGGGGCATATCCCACTTCCATGAATTGTACTTCCCTCCAGCACAAGCGTCAAGACCGCATTCGTTCTCAGCGATTGCATAGAGCTTTTCCCACTCTTCCGGGGTCGCTTCCCAGAGAATTTTACCGTCTTTCATCAAATAGATATCGGCAGCCTGTCCTTTCAAATGCTTGCTGTCCAATGTTTTTGTATTCAGCTTTAAGCACTCTTCGTCTGTAATATCCCAAAGCTTGCAAAACTTAAAGTATAATTTCACAAGCCATGCGACGACTCTTCCTCTAGAATAGTACGCCATCTGAACAGCTGGTTCGCGTAACGTTTCATTGACGTATACAGTGTAACCAAGCATTTTAATCGGGACTATCTCAGTAAGTTTACGAACACATTTCTCCATTCGAGGATCAAGCAACTCGAGTTTATTCTGTACAGGCATGGGTAACTCCTTATTTCAACAGAGCAATAAAAGCTACAAGTACAATACCAATTAGCTGAATCCATTGCACTCGCATCAGAGTTGCTGCTTTTATTTTTTCAAGTTTCATTTCAGTTTCCTCCACTTTCTTAGTTTTTATGTAACTAGTAAAAGTCGCTAATCCGAGACAATTTTGTTCTCGAGTATCTTCCCGATGCTTAATCGTGTCCTCCAGAGTACTGACACGTTGCCCAAGAGAAACAACCTCGGAACGTTTCCCGTTTGTTTTATCTGGCCCCCAGTAATCGGCAGCGTGCTCGCGGAGCTCTGTCCATATTTTCGCGATTCTGTCTCGCGCTTCGGTATCAATCATTTCAAGCATAAGCTTCCTTTATCTCCATCTTCCTTTAGCGTGCCACGTAAAGGCGTCTGTATAAAATGCTGCGCCGTCATATTTTATGCTAAAAGCTCCGAACCACGCGACGTTTGTTGGAGTGGTAATTCCCAATACGTGATTATATATTGCGCTATAGGAACCGCGTAAGCTTGCAGTAACAACATAGCTGGTACTTATAAAAGAAACAGGGAAGTAGTTTTGATTTTCACTACTGCCTGAATTAGTTGCCCCGACACCCCACTGATCTAATGTCCCGTCGCTATACTTGGTGTAACTCCCTTTCGTGTTGCTCCCCGACTCAATGATCCCTGCACCGAGGCTGGCGTAGCGTTGGAAGGTGCGCTCGAGCAGGAAACCTGTGGCGGAAAGTCTATATGTTAAAGAAAGAACACCTGTCTTTAATTGAATACACGTTGTGTAATCAGCAGCCTCGGATAGTAGTGGTAGATCACTCCCCCATGCACCATTAGAAAAAACCTTCTCGGTTAAAGTGGTTCCAACTATAAAGTATAATCTAATATCCCCCATTATATCGACAACTGCACTAAAACCATTCCCATATACAGTCCCCGATCCAACCGAAGTTGGAACAGTATCCCAAACACCTGCGGACGATCTTTTTAGATATTTAATAACCAAAGGGGATCCACCTGAATAAAAAAGATACAACTCGCTATTTAACTCAACACATTTTGGGAAGTAACCGGCCGAAGAAGCTAATAAAGTTGGATTCCCCCATTGCGAAGTAGAGTCGTTCCATTCTCGGGTTAGCAAATCAGTAGTTGAAAACCCAACGTAGAATACATGAAGAACAGAGTCTTTTGTTTCTATATATGACGGGGAAAAAGAAATAGCAGTATCAACATTATTCTCAGCCCCCCATGTACTTCCTGTCAGTATCTTTTCTTTAGACCTATTCCCTGTTCTCTCTGTGTAGACAATTCTTACCTGCCCATTGTTACGTTGAATATAATATGGACAGCTGTAGCCATTGTACGGAGGCCCTCCTAACGTCGATATAATAGACTTACTTCCCCACGCACCCCCATTCGGCTTCACTTTTTCCACCAAATTAGCACCAAGGGATGAATCTATCCAAGCTATGCGTTCACTACCATCAGCTAACTGGATATGATGAATATCAGAAACATTCTCCGCAGTAATTACAGAACTAGCCGAGAAAGTGCTCGTTATATTCACCTCAAAATCGCCATCCATCAGGATCGTTCCACCTACCCCAAGCCGTCCGATGCGGGCTCGCAGGAGCTCAGCTGAAGCAGGAGTAGTATCGGGAATATCAAGCCAATCAATTTTCTCATCAGCAAGTTGGACACAGCGTTTGTTGACTCCAGCACCTGTTTCATATCGTATTGACCCTCCATCGGGAACGACAATTTCCTCTGCGAATAAACTGTTTACATCGATTTTATCCGAGGAAACAGAATCGGCCTTGAGAGAACTTCCATCAAAAACCCAAGCATCCTTGAGTTGTATCACAGGGATAGTCGGATCAGTTTTGTTATCAAATTCCCAAGCATCAAACGGAAAAACATCGGCCTGCGTGGAGCGAATATCCACTGCTCCCGGTCTCTCGTTTAGATTTATCGGAGCTGAGGATGCTGATTGTTTATCCTGAGATCCCTGCTTGAAATCCATTATACAGTTCGCTTCCAAAGTTTGATGGCATAATTTGCAGGGCGATTTTCAGTTGCTGACGGAGTGGGAGACGAAACTGCGCCTCCAGAAGCGTCTGTGCCACCACAGTAACCAGAAATCAATCCTTGATCGGACGCCTCAACATAACGAATACCACCATCGGGAACGGATGTTCCTTCTTCTGTGTATACGTAAACATTATGTACATGTGAATGTTCGTGTGCTAATAGCACCGCGGCCTGTGCAGTGTCCATCTCAGCAGTCGTCCCAGACAAGTAAGCTCTAAAAAATCTACCACCGTAACTCGAGGTGATATCTGTCCAAGTTCCAGCCCAGCTCATTTGTGCGGGAGTTTTGTTCCCGAGCAGAGGATACTGTGTGTATACAAACCCAATGGGCATAATCGCGTTTTGAGCAGCAGCGAGAGCTGTCACCAAAGCAGCAGCGATTAGGTCGGCTACTTGTTTCTTATTTACGAGTTCAGTATCACCAGATGGAGGCGTAACGACAGTCGATAGTGGAGTCTGAACAAAGGTCTTTATTCCGTCGATTGATTCGTCCACGTCAGATTTAGTGACATACCCTATTGGTTGCCAGATCGAGCCATCATGCACCGAAACAGTTTTGGCTGTCGGATGATACTGGACACGACCAAGCTTGTATGCATCGGAAGCAGTGACAACAGGAGCTTCGGGAGCCAGTTCCGCAGTATCACCCACAAATAATCTAGCAGAACCTACGAAGTGTCTGCCCTGATCTGCGCCGTCCCCATCTGCCATAGCATGTTCCGAACCGAAACGCTCAGCAAAAGCTTTTCGCGTTTTAGCTATCTCTGCCCAAGAATTCCCAAGTTTATCCGTAGAAGCTGGTTTATCTATAAATCCCGCCTCGGTAAAAGGCACAACTTCAAAAGCCATACTTATCTCCCTTCCGTGTAGAACTTGAACTGACCGCGCTGGGTACGATCTTGTAGATCGAACTCAGTCTGAGCGTCACGGAGCATCTCTTCATAAGTTCTACGAATACCATAAGCAGCCTGTAATTCTTGTCCTCTGGTTAAGAACCACCAGTGAGCATATAAAACCATGCAACGATGAAATACTTCGGGTATCTCCGGTGTAGAAGTAGTCACTGTGGGCAACATGGGGACAGGTGAGCGCATTGCGCGTACTAAATACGTGTCAGTAGAATCCGGGAACGTGTCGAAACGAACGCCTCCCGATATCTTTGTGTACGCCGTGGGGACACCCGTATTCGTCGAAACCTGAGTGTACTCATCAGGTTTCTCCGCAAGACCTAGCTCGTTTCCTTCTTCGTCGATTATCCCAGTTATCTCAACAGGACGGCCATTAGCATACGGGAACCATATCGATCCGGGTACTAGCGGATTGGTCACTGAACTGTCCCCGAATAGATACTCTCGACGAACGATAGTAATAGCCTCTCCGGGAATGAACGTTCCTGTAACGTTAGACATAATAATGGTATCGTCCGGGGCACCGAGATAATGAACGAATACTATTCCTCGTCCGGTTCCTGTCCCTACGACAAGCATACCTCGGTAGTAATCCGTGGAATGGCCGGCAGTTAGAAGCGTGAGTGTATTCCCTGTAAACGAAACTACGGTAGCAGAGATATGCTGAACCATTAGTCTACCGATAGTTTCGTTAAGTCGCATACGGAGTAAACGCCCGTTGGAGTTTTTGTGAAAAGCGATCTTTAGTTGGGCTTCGTTTAGAATTCGAGTTATGTCGCGCCAACCCTTTGTCGTAATATCCACAAGACCCGTAGCTGGGTTACGAAACTCGAGATCAGAAAGTTCCCCCATAGTTTCGTGGAGGTCTAATGCCATTTCTTCAAGTGTCATTTCTGTTCCTCGTAATCTCCGTACTTAGTACAGTAGTATTTTCCACGAACTTTAATCATGTCGGCAATAGGAAATTCCTCAAGGCATGTTGGGCATACAGTCCATCTGCCAAAACCGGCACTTTTGCTTGTGCCAAAAGCTGATTCGTTTACGTTCCAAGCCATATATCCAACAGGAGCTACCTGAGTTGCTGTCCAAAGTACAGCCGTCGGTTCCCACGCAGTGTCAGTATCTGGTCGCCAACCATACTCGGTGACTCCGGCTGTTATTCGAGTTATCTGCGAGTATGTTCTTTGCTGTGCCATGTGAATCATTGTACGACAAAAAAACCCCGGTAGCAACTGCTATCCGGGGTAGGGGATGAACAAACAGGATTATTTCCCGTTGTCTACTGGTTATCAACCCGCTCCGGGAGAACCGTAAGCACCCTTGTAATCGAAACAAGCTGCCGAGAACCGCATTACCAGTTTGAACATCTTGTTGTCAGTTGCAAAGTCATCGCTCGAGGACACAGCGGGTTTCTTCTTCCAGAGGAAGCGGAAATCAGCCTGATCGGAGAGCAGGAACCACGAATCAGAATCGGTAATGTACCGGCTCGTCATGTAATTCCAGTCGGGAACGACGTTCATTCCGGGGTTCAGCGAGTTCAGATTATGCTTCTCGCTATTCGCGGAAGTGATTCCGGGAGCAGCATCCCACACACGACCGGTAGCTTTCAACAGATCGTTGGCAAGATACCTTGAAGCATTGGGAATGAGGAGCATGTTCGGAGTCGCGTAGATCGGCAAACCGGCCTCATCGACCAAGTTATCGAAATACTCGAAAGCTGCTTTCAAGGAAGTATCCGACAGATCGGCAGCACCGAGGTTGTTTATCGTATCACCGGACTTCATAGCTGAGTGAGTTGCGTAGAAAATAGGATTTCCATCCCAACCGAGCTCAGATGCAAAGCCGTTGTTGAACAAGTTGAAGAAGTTCTGTTCACGACAGTATGCGGCACTCTTAGAAAGAGAACCAGCCATCTTCTTCGACATGCTGAAGAGTTCATCCTCGCCCATGTCATCGGTTACTTGGAAACCAAGACCAAACTTCACGGTAGAGATTGACTTTTTGTGACCTTCGCTCGGGCTATCGAAGGTGATTGCTTCACCCTCACCCAATGCACGAAGCTGACCGAGGCCGGATATTTCGGCTTCGGTGTATGTTTTTCCGACAGGGAAAGTCTCGATCTTGGCGATCTTATCATACTGGGAAGGCTCATCCATGTAGCCACCCATTACCATCTTCGCGACTTCCTTATCGAACTGTAAGGGGTACGCACCCCTATTCATCGGACTAGGCATTTATTGCTCCTTCTCTTACAGTCTGTGACCAATTATGGTCAGGATTCCGCGCTGATTGGCCCCATTGGAACCGCCCGCAGCGATTATGTTCAGTACATCGCCAGCCGCGAGGGTGCACTCTGTCGTGACAACACCGGCTGCCATACGTGTAATCGCTCCAGCAGCAACAGCCGCGAGAGCAGTCGCAACGAGAGTGGTAGCCTTGCGGAGACCAATCGTATTACTTGCTTCACCGACCGTGGTATGGAACAGGAAGTCGTCGATCTTAAACGCGAACGGAGCGGTCAAAATCGGGGTGGCAGTTGTGACATCAGATGCCACGGTGTAGTTGAATATCACGGGAGAACCTGCAACATTCGCTGCATCACCGGCATTATCGAGTTCCACAATGTACTTGCGCTTAGCAGCAGCACCGGACTTACCGATGATCTTGCACTTACGCCCATTGCCCGAAGATGCTCCGACGACGAGAGTAAGCGTGGTTGTGGTCAGATAGTTGTCCTGACCAACCGAAGTTACGTTGGCATCGGCAGCAGCATCGGCAAGCCAACGCTGCCCATTTTTGATCGGGATTATCAGAACTTCCGCTGTGTCAACAGCAGCAGCCATGGCAATACCATAAATCCTTTCGGCAACACTGGAACCTCCAGTGAGCTGAACTACTTTGCCAAGCTCGACACCGGTTGCTCCAGCGGCGAGAGCTACGGGAGCACCCACGGCAATTGCACCGGACGCGATGAAGCGTTCAGCACCAGCGGTAGCAGTAGCTCCACCTTTGTACAAATCAAACATTTCAGACCTCCTTGGTCTCAGTCATCGATGGACATCTGTTCTGTCCATCGTCGATCTTTAGTATCTTTGGACTCATCAAAAGCAGCCAAACCAGTTTTCGCCGCTTCCTGTGCAAAGGATTCCTTATACATTCCTGCTCGTTTAGAGTTCTTGACAGCCTTCTCAACCTGACGTTTACTGAAGTCAGCTTCGGGAATAGCCATCAAAACAAGTTCATCGTGGCCAAGTAAGCCGACCTTGTGGACACCATTCTTGGAACCAACAAAAGACTTGCCTTCGTCACCGACAACTTTGTACCCAAGTTCCATGCGCTGTCGCACCAGCTCGGGACGAACCCAACGATGGCGATAGCCCTTGGGAAGCTTAGCTTCCAATTTTTGCATCGGTGTACCGAATCCTTCGCGTGGCACAGTGAACTGTGCGGCGAACTCGTTAGACTCGATACCTCTCCACGATGCGTGGAAATCCTTAGCCTGAAGATATCGCTGCTTGTTATCTCGCGATAAAGCTCCGACTATCGAATCATCAAGCTTGATGAATGAATCCTGTCCGTCAAAAAGCAGTTTCATCCCCTGTGAGTCTAATTCTAACACCGCAGTACCCTCCATGTCAGGAGAAATCGATACCATTTCCCTTGAAGTGGCAGATTTTTCTCCGTCCAATGTACTACCCTCTATTCCGATTTTTGTTTTTCCAGCCATTTGTTCCACCTTTCTCTGTTAGATTAGGCCACGATCGCGCAAATGCGCGGCAGCAGTTTCGAGTGATACGCCTCGTGCGCGAGCAAATTGATCCACCTGAGCCTTCGCAGCGGGTGTCAAACGTATTGTAGTTTTCCCCACAGGAGCAGGAGGACGCTGTCCTACAGGACTCGCCAGCGAACCAGCAGGTGGCCTATTAGCCCCCGGAGCGTTCTTCAAGATAGCTGGGTCGAGCCCAAGTTCCTTGAGACGCTCTTGAAGAATCTGGTCAACCTGAGCTTTGGACTGTTCCCCAATAAGCTCGGTCATGTGGCGAGTTTTAATGCGCTCAACAGCCATCTGGTATACCCGAGGATTCTGGAGTTTCTCCTGAACCGAGATATTCGCTACTTCCTGCTCAACTTCTCCCGAGTATCGAGCAAAGATGTCCTTAGTTTCGGGGGACAGCATTGCAAGCTCACGGCTCTGCATGGCCTGATTTTCAGCGAACTGTGTAAGCAGCGGCCCGAGTTGCTGAGTCATCAGTTCCTGCTGAGCCGCTACTGGGTCATCGAGGAACTTGTCAGCCATCTTGCGCTTGTATGCTTCCTGATCGACCGCTGACGGAGGTTGCTGCACACCGGGACGCGCAGTACGCCAGCCTTCGACCACAGTCGGCTTCGGCTGCGTTGACTGGAGGAATCTGTTGAAATTCTCATTCAAAGCCCCAACAGGATCGGCTTTGGACTGAGCTTCCTGTGCAGCTCGGCTACGCATTCCGATCTCTTTCAGGAGTTCTTCGCGAGATTTACCCGCGAGCTCCGGATCGACACCTTCGGGGATATCATCGTCCTCCCCTTTGATTTCAACATCATCATATCCGTTTATTTCCTGATACCTTTCCTGTTCCTGTGGAGCAGTGTCCATCACGATATCAGCCGGATTCGTTCCGGGTTCTCCCGGAGACCTGTAAATAATCATCTTTCCACCCCCTAGTGTAAAGCTGCGTATGTGTCTATCAATTTAGACTGCATACTACGAAGTACCCTAATTTTACCCTGTAACTCCTTGAAGGTAGCTGGATCGTCAGCTGTTACAAGGTATCCCGTAATCGTTAATTCCTCAGCTCCAAGAATGTCACACATTGCCTTGAGCTGGGCTCTGTCCATTTCCTGAAATTCCGCCACTGCTGGCTCCGGCCATCCCCGCGATCGGACTGCCGACGCTATTTTGGCTAAACTGGTCTTGTCCTTGTCCTTGTCCATTCAGTTGCTCCTTAGCTACTGCTGTCTGCTCAGCGCGAGCTCGATCCGCTGCTTCCATCTGCACTGCAAGATGCTCAGTGAACGGTAAGAAGTACCGAGCATCCTGTATTCCAGTGAGCTCGAGTATCCTCTGAGCCAGTTCGGTTCCACCGACGAACAACTTCGTGGTCAACTCGGGCAGCATCTGCTGTCCCTGGGGCATAGCTTGCATGAGCTGCATCATCGTCTGGCCATACATGGTGTAAATCTGGCTAGCAACCATGCCTTCTTGACGTTTTGCTTCGTCAGTTTTGGAAATATCAGTAACAGCTACCGTGAACCTGAACTGTGTCGGGATATCCTCGACTTCATAGGCTAGAACCTTAGCCATATTGAGCTGATCGGACGAGGACATGAACGATAAATCAAGTTTATCCTTGTTTGCCATGCACTGGTAAAGAGCGATCATGTAAATATTACCAATACTCTGCTCCGCACGAGTCAGAATACTATTCAAAATGCTATTGCCCTGCTGAGCAAGGAACATTGTCCCCCCGACAGAAGCTCCCGAACCGACAGTCTTGTCGTTGAACCCCGTCATGTAGTCATTCGCTCCGGTAACACGGTCAGCTTCCTGCTTTGTCATTTCCTCACCAGCAAGACAAGACTGTGAGATGTCGTTGAATGTAATCTCACGGAAATCCCCTACAGGGTCATCCATCTGGAAGTGCTTGAACGGCTGAAATGACTCATTGACATCGATTCCACATCCAGTTCTGGAAATGAACATCTTGAGCATCGAGAGCTTCGTACCGTCAAGGCGCATTTGCTTCAGTGCAGTAGCTTCATCCTGAAGATCGGCAACCAATTCACAAATTCCGATCGGGTATAAACTCTCGGGATCTTCGAGATAAGGAACAAGCTCATAATCTCGTATGGAAAGCGGATTAAACTCACTCCGCAAGAGTGTATTCGTCGAAGGCTCGATCCAAGCTATGACATCCTCAGCATATCCGTCTCCGTCAACGTCAAAGAACGCATTCACTTCATATATTTCGAACTCGTCTTGGTTAGCATTGCGTCCCAATGAACCAGCAGACACATTCGCATTGGCTAGATCAGCTTCCCTACCATCATCGTACCGAGTAATCGGTGTGCCAGAAACAGCAGTCATCGCTTCTTTATCAAAGAACCCAATAGCTTGCTTTTGTTCGATTTCGTGCTTGTACATTCGATACCGAACAGCTACCCACGGAGCGCGTTGAATGTCTTTCCAGTACGGACGGGTAAAAAAATCCTCGAGACGAATAGGGACAACAGCAGGGCCACGGTGCCGGACGTACTTTACGTCCTGAGATCCAGACGTGGCATCGGTGCGCTTGAAGGACATCTGCTCAACGAGGAAAGGAACTTTGACAATAGCCCCACCAAGCGAAACTTGATCGTAAAATATCTGATTTTGATTCACGGGCATGTTCATTCCATACCGTGACTCTGCAAGATACGTCATGAACCTTTCCAAGCTCTCAGCTTGGTCACGCAAGGCCATATCAGCTGCACGAACGCGCATGGGAGGCTTCTTCACAGCAAAGGCAGCTACTTCCTTGGCGTAAATAGCATTTACTTTCTGAGCCGTGAGCGTACTCTCGACATTAGCCGAATTCACCCACGGTGTATCCTTGGTTTTAGACTGTTTCTTCGCCCGTCTATTCTTTCGATACTGGATCCAGTCAGCTTCCTTAGCTTTACGTTCAGAACCATCACGAACATCGAGGATTTCCCCGACAATCCATGTCATAAACTCCTCTTGCTTCTCTCCTGCAAGAACGTTCTGCGGAAGATACGGAGTTTGCACGCCGGAAACTGAACTCTTGCCCCCTTCGGAAGCAACTTCAACCTCTACATTATCTCCACCATCAGGGAGTGCTATGTCAGCCATGATATCCTCCTAGAATACTATAACGTCAGTGTATACTTTATTGTCAAATGTAGTCAAACCCTGCTCTTTAGCAGAAGCTATCGCAAAATCAATACGAGCAATCTCAGTCTGAAGTAACAGAATGTCATCCTGAAGATGCTTTTCCTCAGAAACCTTCGTTCTCAAGATGCTTTCACGCACTACTCGAGCTGTCAAATGCTGTTCAATCAAGAGTACCATGGCTCCTCCTAGTATCCTGCCGCATTACGCACGTTTGCGAAGGTATTTCTTGATCGGGGGGACAAGTCATCCTCGTCATCTGAGTCCTCGTCTGTGCCGAATCTACCCGGTTTGTGCACTTTATACAAGGCAATCTTGCTCGCATCGAGAAAGTCCATTCTTGGAGACGGAAAAATGCGTAATTCGGCCATCAAAGTTCCCCGGACGGCCTCAACAACGTAGAGTTTATTACGATCAAGCAAAGGTTGGAAGATGTTTCTGATAGTTGTCTCTTTATCTCCGAGCGCGGGAATGCCAATCGGGGCTCGAATACCCCGTTTATGGCACTCAACTTGTGCCAATTTAACCATAGCCTTGAATCCAGCAACTGCTTCGACATATATTGTCCTCAGTTTCAGCCCGTACCTTTTTTGGTACGCCTCGAGCCATCCAAAAAACTTAGTGGGTTCAACATAACCGCAGTCTCCAGAGATAATAACACTCTTGTCATCAAACGTCCGGGCGACCACGCAAGCGGCAGCTTTCGAAGATTTCATACCACGCTGTTTCCCGCCACCGGAAGGATCTCCAGCTCCGACTACATCGCACTCGGAGAGCGGGTACCTTCGCCCATCCATTGTCAAAATGTAATCTTTCGATTCCTCTTCCCACTGTATATCGGCATGTCCTACCGCATAGGCCGCAAAATCTGCACTACCCGCAGCCCGTGGATTATTCATGTACTGTGTCTGTACCAGCCATGGGTTAGTTTCCATAAGAGCCTGGAGAGATTTCTTCGTAAAGGACTCGGGGAGAATACTCTCCTCGCCCTGTATTGCCGGTCGATAGTATGTCTGCCATTCACCATCTTTATCGAAGTCGTAATCAACCTCATCCCAGTATCCATAATGCTCATAGGAGTGTTCCATGATAGGCTCGTATGGGTCATCAATCGAGTATCGGGTACCGACAACGATGACTCGAGAATGCCTTTTGCTAACAACAAGAGTATGCAAGTTGCTATGGAGCCAATTAACCATTCGATACATGTCGGCTCCTGCCGAACGCTCGCTGTTAAGCATCGATTCCCCGACGATGTCGTCTGCGTTAAATACATCCACGTGAATACCCTGAGTCGAACCCCCCGCCGTGATCGCTTTGAGGGACGGCTCAACCCGTCTACGCTCCCTATTTCCGAGAACCAGTTCATCCCCACCTCGATTCGCTTTTGTGTATTCTGGATAGAGCCACTTGTGAAAATCGTTTTCCTCAAAATTGGCAATAGATTGCTGGACAAAGGCTAGAGCGCGGTCATAAATCTCAGACGTACACCCGATGGCCAGATTGGGATCGCGCAAAAGCTCCCATGAATTTGCCCCGTGGGAGCATATCGTGCTCTTGTATGCTGACCGGGGGACAAGTATGGCTCCTTTAGAACCGGGCACCGTCAGACGTTGCCGATAGTTGCACATATCGACATGCAGGTTTCCATCGAGCAACGAATATGGCCCAACTGAACCGAGGATGAACTTCTCGTAGAACCATAATGAAACAAGCCCCGTCTGACCGATAAGGTCGCGGAGCTCGTCATTCGAAGTATTAAAATTACCGGAGGCTATCTCAGTGATAACCTGCTGGAGAACTGCTTGAGGGTCTTTATCCTTGGTGTATCGCCACGCCTTTGGGTGCGGGCAGATTTCCAACTTCGGCCATTCTATCATGCTGCTCCTGCTTGATTCCGTTCTTGTTTACCAGAACCAGTGTGCCATCCTCACGAACCGGACTCGGAAGGTGACTTAATACAAAACCAAACTTAGTGTTCTGAGACATCCGACGCGCTCTCTTTCCCCCCAATAAGGGTAGCCATTGAAGCCAGCCCTTTCATAGAATCCTTGATCGGGCCGAGCATATTGATTGTGAGTAAATTGTTTCCCGTGGTAGTTTCTTTTGGCTTGGAATCCTTGCCCAATGCTTTAAGAACCATACCCGCAGCTTCAACGCTGAGCTTTCTATCAGCTCCCTGCATCGCGTTCATCAAGGTAGCTATAGCCGTCACCTCGAGACTCATGGACAGAGATTCTATTGTTCCGGGTATCGGCTTATTTCCTGTTGCGTCTGACATACCTGAAATATAGTATATAAACTATATAGTGTCAAGTATAAAAAAGTGACCAACAAGGAAGGCTGGTTGTAAATCTGTCCCCACGGATTACAACTGCGTTTCAACTTGTCGGTCACAAGAAATACTATACCACAAGTAGCACTATTTTGCAATAGTTTTCTGTAACATTTCGAATCTTTTTATAAATAAATCTTCACTGACTTTGGTTACACTTTGCATGAAAGTGTCCTTAGAATCGCCTATACTCGAGTAATGGTACAGAGCGAGAATCATCACCTGCTCTACGGGGGAGCAGAACTTCGGTATCACTTCCCTGTCCGACCAGATACCATCATTCTCGTTCGTGTCTCCTGTGAATGATACGGCATGTCCAAGCTCATGCACGATAGTATTAGAACCTGAACCTTTCTTAACAAATATCTGTGTCTCCGTCCGGAGATAACCACGATGCCAGTTTATCGTTGTCCCCTCGACACGGTAATTAAGCCTCATCCCGAGGAACGACTCGCCTTGCGAGATTGTCCCGAAGTGCACTTTAATTGGCGAATCCGGATTGTCTGACAAAACGAACGAAGCAGTGGGAAAAGTAAGCACAGAAAATCGATACGCCGCCCACTTAACAGAGCGTAGCTCATCAGCGGAAGCCCCGGACACGTATATCTCTACTGTCCCCTCGTAGCGCGTAACGTAAGACCTTACTTGGCGAGAATCAGGAGAACCTTTGTCCATTCCAAATGCAAGCTGTTCGACAAGAGCCAACTCACGAGGGGACAAGTGGTGGTACGGTGCCCCCTTTGTGTATTCATACTCGGGCTGGCCAAAGGCTACTCCGGTTATAAAGAACAGAATGAACAAAAGTTTTTTCATTGGTTACTCCATTATCGCGAGTATATCCTCGAGTTTGAAACAGACGAACTCGCGCTTCGTCTTGGTGTCATTGTGGATCATGGTACCCGCACCAGCACTGACCATAACATGCGCTCCGGGTACCAGCGCATATGCTTCGGGGATGTCCGGGGCAGATGCTACAATAATGCCCGAAGGAGAGGTAGCTTGGAATTTCGTCGGTATCAAGATGAGCCCTGATGCCGAACTTTGTGGACTTAGATCGAGGAGCACAAGAACGTTTTCATTGCGCGGTGAAAAGTTCCGTACCACATCGGGATCAGATTCTATAAATTTAAACTCAGACATTCTTTGGCTCCTGTTTGAACGGATTGAGGATATCAATATCCTCGGCTGAAATAATGGATGAATGCTCGCGCATCCACTTTGGATCGGCGTGCTGGCGCATCACTACCCTGCGTATCATGCGGGGGGACAGATCAGCGTATAGCGCGTATCGGGCAACGAAATCCGTGATGTCCTTTCGGGGGGACAGGTGCGAGATTCCCGATACGCGCATGGTCTCTCGAATGTCGAATACATCAGTCGTTGACAAACGTTGGTGCATCCCCGTATCTCCTGTCGAGTTTGTACACTTTGACCGTTGCTTCACGGATTAAGTCTCCGGCAGTGACCGTTACTTGGCGCTTGTCCGATTCGGCAAGGGCAAGCTGGTCAAGGATTTTTCGGTAGTCGTCTCGAAGGTAAATATTACATTGAGACTTGGTGAATAGGCTTTTGGGTCGAGCCATCAGGAACCTCCTTTTATGATTGAGTAACACTGCGTCTCTCCGGGGCAGTGCTTGAGCTTGGTGAAAAGCTCACATTGGGAACACGAGTTCGACTCGTGGAGAAGCTTGTCAATTTTCTCGAGAGTCTTGAGGGCTCCGGATGAGCGGGAAACTTTCTCGTTACAAAACAAGAATCGGACGAGCTCACGGGCTTTGGCAAGGTTTTCTGCGGGGTGGCTTTCTTGGGTCATATGGTTTTCCTTTTGGCTACGATGATTTTTTCGACACGATCGGGCAAGAGCGCGTCGAGGTCTGGGTCATAATTGGAGCGTTTCTTGGGCTTGATTCTTGATTCGGTGTCCATCATGCGATCTACTACATCGAAGGCATCGTGTAGAGTTTGCGTAGTGAGTGCGGCTGTGGCATTGTTTATGTTCGTGATAACCGGGGCGTAGATCTCTGCTATCTGAAGGGGGGTCATATTGAGGCACTGACGGTACTCTGATTCTCGGAGTAATCTTGCAGCCTGCCCTACTCGGGATATTGCTTCTATGTCTATTCGACGGCTCTGTGCAATAGCACATGATTGATGGGACGTTGGAGATTCTGAGGGTTCGATTTCGGTGCGGAGTCGATACTCGGGCGGTACAGTTATTGTGTGAAATGGCCGGGTGTCGATTGGTTCGTGTAAGTATTGGTTTCTGGGCATGGCGGTTTCCTTTCTTCTTATAGTATACTACTATTGTATAGGATATGTCAATATGTTTTCGAATTATTTTTGACAGGTTCCCCCATGGCGCGCGAGCAAAAATCGAAAGTGGGTACTGGGTATATGGAAAAATCTATATAGTAAAATCCATACATAGCACAAAGCATATATAGATAAATCCATACATAGAGAAATATCTATATAGTAAAATAAATATATTTAGATCGGCAATATCCCTTATGCAAGAACCATGCCAAGTGTAAGGTAATTGTTTCCTCATTGTCTTGTATCGTTATAAACAATTCTAATCTTTTATAATGCAGTGCTATACCTTTTTTGGCATGCTTTTGTAGCATTATAAAAAACACTAGTGTCACGTATCGGCCAGTGTAGCAACAATGGGCAATTGTGCATAATCGGGCAAGTCTATATTTCTATATAGCTTTGAACGAAAAAATCAAAATGAAAAATCAATCCGCTATAAGCCTATATAATTAAAAATAGTGTTTCTTTTCTCGTTCTCGCTTTTTTCATCGAATCTGTGGGGTAATTAGTAGATTATGATAATTCTATATTCTTATATATATATATTTACTTATTATATATATATATATATATATATAGTAAAATCTCTATGTTACACAAAAGTAGACACTGGCCGATTGCAATTACCACAGAAACAGCTAAAAAAGCGAGAACGATAATTT
>Ga0315277_10005566_pt1 | contig 16584 bp, 14 predicted proteins | sample YL17G05_15_MG_FD_203695 | JGI IMG/M metagenome (GOLD analysis project Ga0315277, IMG submission 203695) | Sediment microbial communities from Yellowstone Lake, YNP, Wyoming, USA - YL17G05_15 | ecosystem: Environmental > Aquatic > Freshwater > Lake > Sediment | place: USA: Wyoming | collected... | reverse complement strand
ACTAGCTTCGGCGCCGTGAAGCCGCGGGCCCGGGATGCCGAGGCGCAGTTCGAGCGCATGCGCAAGGCCGGCGTCAAGGGGCTCAAGTTGCATGCCAACTACCACAAGTTTAGCCCCAAGCAGCATGCCGCGCAGCTCCGGCGGCTGCTGGGCTGGTGCAACGACGAGCGCATGGTCGTGCTCTTCCACTCGGGAACCCATTACGAGATCCGCGACCTGGTGCCGATCCTCAAGCCGCTCGATGGCTTGCGGGTCATCCTTGGCCATTCCGGCCTGGGGAACCAGGTCGACCAGGCCATCGATGCAGCCAAGGCATTGCCAAGCACGTGGCTCGAGGTGTCCAGCCAGCCATATTCCTACATGTTCGAGAGGGCGCTGAAGGACCCCGATATTGGCGTTGAGCGGTTCTTGTTCGGGAGCGATTTGCCATCCATTCATCCCGTGGTCGAGATGATGAAGGTGCTGCAGTTTCCCATCTCCGAAGTCGATCGCCAGTTGATACTCGCCGGCAACGCGGAAAAATTGCTCAAGGTTTCAGGGAAACAATAGATAGAAATTCCCGAAGGTTCGTCGAATATTACTTTAAGGCGGGAATTTTGGCAAATAATAAAAAGTAACAAAGACACCTAATTTTAATTTGTACCGGGGCAAGATGGCAATGCCAACGAGTATCGAAATACCACTTCGGGGGGACATTCCCGAGCAAGACAAGTGGGATCTTACACCTTTATTCAAGGATGATGGAACCTGGGACGCGCTGTTTACCGAGGTCGAGAACGCCATTCCCCAGTATGCCGGGTTCAAAGGACATTTGAGAAACTCGGCGCGCGCCTTGAAAAACGCGTTGGACTTTGACCAGTCAATGTCTCGAAAGTTGGATCGGCTCTCCACCTACGCGAGCCTCCGGTATGACGAGGACACGACCAACCAAATATATGCCGGTCTCCATGGCAGGATCCAGAATCTCTACCGGCGAGTTGCCGAGATGTCTTCCTTCATGGCTCCGGAAATCCAGGCGATTCCAGATGCAACCATCCAGAAATTCTTGCTCGAATCGGATCTCCGGCCATACCGGTTCTTTTTAGAAAACATCGTGCGCTTCAAACCTCACACTCTGGTGCCCGAAATCGAGGAGGTGCTTGCAATGGGTAGCGAGATGGCTGGTGCTCCTTCGCATTTCTTTAGCCAGCTCGACAATGCAGACTTGCGTTTCGGCATGATCAAAGACAAATCGGGGCAAGATATGGAACTCAGCCACGGCAATTTCCTCTCGTTTCTTATGAATCCTGATCGGGACCTGCGGAAGCATGCATTTTTCCAGTACTATGCCACATACGAGCAGCACAAGCATGGCATCAGTGCGGCGCTGGCGCAATCCATCAAGAAAGACCACTTCTATACACGCGTGCGCAAGTTTCCCAGCTGCCGCGCTGCTGCCCTCTTTCCTGATAACGTGAGCGAGGCGGTCTATGACAACCTCACCGCTACAGTGCGGCAAAACTTGTCCCCCTTGGCGGACTACTTCGAGATCCGCAAGTCGGCACTCGAGCTTGACGAATTACACTTTTATGACGTCTATGTTCCCATTGTCCCAGACATTGCCTTCCATATGCCCTATCAAGAGGCAGTGGCAACGGCGGTGAAAGCATTACAACCCTTGGGCGAGGATTACGTGCGAACGCTGGAACAAGGGCTCCTAAAAGGTTGGGTGGATCGATACGAGAATCGCGGAAAGAAAAGCGGTGCCCACTCTTCGGGATGCTATGATTCCCCACCTTACATTCTCATGAATTATCGAGATGACACGCTGGATAGTCTCTACACCCTTATTCATGAAGCAGGGCACTCAATGCATTCTCACTATTCGAATACTTACCAACCGTACCTTTACCACGAGTACACGATTTTCGTTGCAGAGGTGGCTTCCACGTTCAACGAGGTCTTGCTGAGCAATTACCTCCTAAATTTTTACCACGATGACCCGCGGATGCAGGCATACATCCTCAACAGGGAAATCGATAACGTCCGCGGCACTTTTTACCGGCAGGTGATGTTTGCCGAGTTCGAGACTGCTGTCCACGATCTTGCGGAAAAAAACGATCCTCTCACCCTTGAAACACTCACGAATACCTACCACCAGCTTTTAACAACCCATCTTGGCAAGGCATTGGTCATCGACGAGGTACTTGACTTGGAATGCCTGCGAATCCCTCATTTCTACTCCCCGTTTTACGTGTACAAGTACGCAACAGGTATCTCAGCAGCCATCGCCCTCGCTCAACTTGTTATCCGCGAGGGAGCGCCAGCCCGGGATCGTTACCGCCAGTTTCTTACCCTTGGCGGGTCTGCCTTCCCCTTGGATGAATTGAGGGAGACTGGCGTGGATCTCACCCGTCCAGCCCCCATTGAAGGAACCATCCACTATTTCAAGGACTTGATTGAAAAATACAAAGTAATCACTCGTTGTTAATGCATTGCTTGCGGAGAAGGGACTCATGCCAATCTCGATCATCACTGCCCTCGTCGAGTTCGCCGCGTTCCTCGCCCTCACCACCGTGTTCATCGCCGCGTGCATCATCTACTATTACAACATGCGAACGAAATGGGAATACCCGGAGGATGATTTCCAGTGGCGATTCCCGGACGACGATATCACCACGGTCAAGCACAACGTGCTCCTGGATCAACACGTCCATACAAAGTTCCGGGGCGGCAATTTGTCGATGCGCCAGAACATCCGGTGGCACCTGGCGAACGGGTTCAACGCCATGGTCCTCACCGAGCACAACTGCATCCAGCCCGCTGCCGAGGTCGAGGCCATCGCAAAGGAGTTTGCCGGGAAAATCGTCGTCCTCCAGGGCATGGAATGGACGACCGAGAGGATTCACCTGAACTTCATCGGCGTGACATCGTGGAGCGACCCGGTGCCTCCAAGGCCGACCGATCTCGAGATCCAGCGAGCAATCCGGGCGGCGAAGAGCCAGGGTGCCATTATCGTGGTGAACCACCCGAGCTCGCAGCAAAAAAAAGCGCCGGACCACCCCTCTTTTGAAAATCTTGCCAATTGGGGCGTGGATTACATCGAAGTGGCGGGGCAAGGAACTTTCGAGACCGAGGCAGCGAAGTTGTGCAAGAAGGGCGAAACAGCAGCGTTCGGCTCGATCACGGGCACGGACATCCATTTCCCTATCCCAGCGAATTGCTGGACTGCCTTGAACGCCCCGTCATTTACCCGCGAGGGCATCATGGCCGAGCTGCGAGCGAAGCGAACCGAAGCTATCTACAGCGAAGCGGGCACGCCAGATTTCACGACCCGGCTCATCCCCGAAAAGTACAAGAAGATGGAGTTGTTCATCGAAATCGGCAAGGTTTTTTCCACGACCACCCGATCGCAGCTGCACATCAAGTGGCAGCGTATCGCGACTCTCCTGCTCATCATGATCGGGTTCTTCGTGGTGGTCGAGGTGTTTTCCTGGGCAATCTCGTTGTTATTATTATGATAAGCGCGGTGCTCGAAGCTGCGATGCAATCAGAGCATGACAACCGAGAGGATCCACTTGATCAACTCGTGATAGGTATCGAAATCGTCGATGTTCACGATCGCTTGTGTCATGTGCACCTTTGTTGCTTTTAGTTTCTTGATGCTCGTGGATATATCTAATAAAGCGGTAAGATCCCTGTCATTTTGCTCGCCATCATCGACACCCAAGACAAGGAATGGGTTGGCGAGTATTAAATCAAGCCTGTTCATGTGCGCGATGGCATCCTCGATTTCACCCCTCGCATCGCCATCATCGACGTTGAATATGAAAAGGCACGCCGCGGATTCGATATAACGGCGCGTGCATATCGAGCACGCTTTTATGGGATCCCGCCGGAATTCGCAATTGTAGAGCGAAAAATTCAAGCGTGAGAGCAAAAATTGCATCAAATCCTTCTTTATCGAACGTGGCGGCTGATCCATTGCTTGCTTGATCCGTTTCAAGGCTGCAAGCCCATCATATTTTGAAGAACTTAACACCCATATGTTCTGATGAACGACGTTCTCCACGAGTAAATCCCTGGCATTCTGAACGAAAATCCTAGTATAAAATTCGTACAACATTCGTTTCAGGTAGGTCTTATTTTCCGAGTTGAATAATCCCGTCCCGTTCAAAACTGGATCTTTTTTGAGGGTTGACGCCATTTCCGTCAAGGTATCCTTTTGCTCCTGCAAGAACGCCGTTATTTTCTGGATCCATACCTCATCTTGGATAGAAACACGGAAAACTATGGATAAAAGGACAGATTCCATCTTGCCGCGCTTATTTTGCGTGGGCATCTCGAAAAAAAAGTTCGCCGTGTAGGTATTTTGAAAGTCATGGGTAAAAAAATTGTTACCTTCTATGACGTCCATTAATCTGGGGATAGTACTGAAGGATGCGAGTGTTTCCTCCGTTAATGATGGTATGCTATGGAGGATCACGGGTCCAACACGGTCGTCGAATCGAGACAATAGCAGCGCGCGTATCATCCTACGGAATCCAAACGAATGGTGTCTTTAAGTCCATTTCGCAATTGCACGATAAAAGCCGTCGTAAAAACAATTATAATTATTCATCTCTCTTCCAGTCCTTAATCATCTTGAACTGCGCGTGGCTTTGCGGCGAGCCATAGTAATATTGTGATTTCCGAGTCGATGCCCGCAACTCTTCAATTTTCAAGGCAACACCCGTTCCCTCGGCGATGCCGTGGCGTGCCAAGAAAATCCCCACGATGGTGCCTGTCCGCCCGACACCAGCATAGCAATGGACGTATACCGCTCCCCGGCCCTCGCTGATCGTGGAATCGATGTAATCGAGGACTTTCTTGGCGAGTTCTGGAACGGGAACCGTGAAATCCGTTATGGAGAATTGCTTGTAGGTAAACGCATCCCGTGCTTCCATGCCGTCCACTTTTTCCCACGCGGGAATGTACGGGCCATATTCGCCCTTGTCTGTCAAGTCCACGAAATGGCGGATATTGCAGTTGAAAAATAACTGGGCGATGTTCAACGGGGCTGGTTCAAACACGCCTCCAGGGTGCGGTCCTGCCATCAATTTCCCTTCGACGACCCAATACGCGGTTTCAAAAGGACGCTCGCACGGGGGCATAAACTCATCATACTATCATGAAATTTATAGTTTTAACATTTATTGAAAAACACATGTTTTTGAGTCAATCACGGGATCGGTGGCACAAAACATATCCTTCTTGATGCTCAATATATTATACAAGGACAAAAACACGCGAGGAAAACAACAATGACAGCACAAACTATGATACACGGCGCATTCAAAGGGCAAAAGTTGGCAGATACTGCCATCAATGCTTGCCCTGAATGCGGGAGCCTCAACTTGATCGAGGATGTCCACCGGGGCGAGTTGATTTGTTCCATCTGTGGTATTGTCATTGAAGAGATGGCATTCGATTTTTCCCAGGAAAAGCGGGCCTTCAACGCAGAAGAGGTCGACAACCGGAAGCACAACGGCAGCCCGATTTCCGCATTATCCGATATCAGCTGGATGACGGTCGTCTCGACCGACAAGAACAGCAGCTCCGAGCTGAGGCGGGCGATAAAGTGGAATTCACGCCTTTCGTGGGACAAGAAGAACCTCCTCACCGCGGTCAACGAGATCAAGCGCGTGTGCATCAACCTGTCCCTGCCGCGAATCGTCGCGGAAACGGCAGCGACGCTCTATAAAAAAGTGCAGAGGTGCAATGTCCTTCGCGGGCGTTCGATCAACGGCTTCGTGGGTGCTTGTGTCTACTTGGCATGCCGCATCAGCAAGATACCCCGCTCGGTGAATGAAGTCTATGCAGAGATGCCGAACACGACGGACAGGGAGATCCGCATCTGCTACCGAGTGCTCCTCAATGAATTACGCATCAAGGTGCCAAAAATCAGCGCGGTTGCCCTCCTTCCACGCTACGCCAGCCTGCTCGGACTCTCGCCACGAATGACGAGCCTCGCCGAGAAATTGCTGGCAGCATTCGAGAAGAACGGCACGAACACGGCAGGGAAGGATCCGAAGGGCATGATCGCTGCTGCGATTTATTTAGCGTGCCTGCAGCTCGGCGAAGGCAAGCCCCAGAAGCATATAGCGTTAGCCTGCGGTGTCACCGAGGTCACCGTCCGCTGCCGAATAAAGGAATTCTCCTGCATGCCACATCTGCGCGATCAGATAAAACACCTTATTGCAGGACCATAATCATATATACCATGATTTTTTCTGTCTATAAACGGGTAACGATCAAAGGAGGCGAATAAATAACCGTGGAGAACGCGACGATCCTGGAGGACTCAGACAATTTGTTCAAGTTGAGACTGGGCTACAAGGACGCTACACTGATAGGAATGAATATCTCTCTCGAAGGATTTTTCGGTGTAATCCTTATAATATCTTTATCCATTCTCAGGGACTCAGCCGGTGTGGTTATCTTTTTACTCATATTCATGATACCGATTGGTATTGCATTCGTCCAGGAGATGATCAAGGCTACGACCATCACGGTCGATAAAACCGCCGGGTTGTTGATCGTCAGCGACGAGCGTTGTCTTAACAGGAAACGGGTGGAAATCCCGCTAGACACAATCTCCATGTTTCGCATTGTGTTTCCCGAATCACGCAAGAAATTGACGACCAATCTCTGGGTATGCTGGGGGGAAAGAAAAGAAATCCAACTATACCGTCGGTCCCTTCCGAAAAACATCTTGAAGTTGAAAGAGCTGCTCGAATCGAGAATTTTCGGGGAGCAGTTCGCGCAGTCCCTCCCGGCTTCTATCGCTGAAAAACCCGTGCGTTGTGCCAAGTGCGGCGGCATAATGTATAACAAACGCTGCACGATGTGCAAGATTTCGTGGTGCTCGAATTGCGGGGCATGGAACGCTCCGGAAGCGGAACGGTGCAATTCGTGCCAGTTCATGCTCCCGCCTTGAAAATGTTCTGTCCTTCAGCGAATTTTTTCCAGCACACGAATATACGGCAATTTCAGAGGATAAGCTTATTAAATACTAACCCGGCAATCAAAGTATATCAAGGGTTAAAATTGGACGATGATGGTAAATATGAATGCATTCGCGATAATCATTCTCATTGCTCTTGTCGTAGATGTCCTAGTGCATCTAATTGGAAACTTGCTCAACTTCGGCGCGATAAATCTCGATTTGCCTTCCACATTGCAGGGATTGTACCCTCCGGATGTGTATCGCAAGTCCCAAGAATATCTCCGTGCGAATATGAAGTACAGCACGATAACGATCTGTTCCCAGCTGGCTCTCTTGCTCGTGTTCTGGTTACTCCTTAACGGTTTTAATTGGCTCGATCAAGTCGTAAGAAGTTGGAATTTCACCCCGCTGGTGAACGGGCTGTTCTACATCGGGATTTTGTTCCTCGTGTACAATTTATTTATGCTCCCGTTTAGCATCTACCGCACTTTTGTCCTTGAGGCCCGTTTCGGGTTCAACAAGACGACGCGACACACCTTCGTCCTCGACTGGGTCAAGTGGCTCGTCCTCGAGGTGGTATTAGGGGGGCTCGTCATGGCGGGGGTGTTAGCCTTGTTTGAAGGTACTGGCGTTCTTGCATGGCTCTATTGCTGGCTTATGGTCGTCGCAGTCACGTTAATACTACAATACATCATGCCCACGTGGATCATGCCCCTGTTCAACAAGTTCAAGCCCCTGGAAGAAGGGGAGCTCAAGGAAGCCATCTTGAACTACTTGAGTTCTGTTAAATTTCCCATCAAAAACATCTACGTCGTGAACGCGTCCCGGCGCTCTACGAAGATGAACGCCTACTTCACCGGGTTTGGCAAAAACAAAATAATTGCTCTTTATGATACGCTAATAAAAAATCTTAGCGTCCAACAGATCGTTGCCGTATTAGCTCATGAAGTCGGTCATTACAAGAAAAAACACGTCATCCAAGGGATGATAATGAGTGTTATTCAAGATTGCTTCATCTTCTTCTTGATCTCGATATTCATTAACTATCCGGAGCTATACATCGCCTTTAACATGACCGAGCAATCTATCTATGCCGGGCTGCTCTTCTTCGTCTTGCTTTTCATGCCGATCCAACTCGTCATCTCGATCCTTATGCACGCGCTTTCCCGCAAGCACGAATACGATGCCGATCGTTTCGCTGTGGAGACCACGGAGGATCCGCACCATCACATCGAGGCCTTGAAGAAACTCAACACGAGGAATCTAGGAAACTTGACGCCGCACCCGTTTTTCGTGATCATAGCTTATACACATCCCCCTCTCTTGCAACGCATACAAGCAATGGAAAAAGTGAAGCCAAAAAAAGCGACTTGAACCCCCGTTTTTTTTTGTCTTTTTTTTCCCATCAGTTCATTTGAAACGCTGCAAAAATGCCACGGCAATTTTCAATGCATTTGACAAGGCCTCCTTGGGTACCTTGTCGTAATTGTCCCATTTTTGGTGGTAAAATTCTATCATCTGTTGTGGAACTTTCATGGAGAATAATGAAGCTGCCTTGATGTGCATTTTACTGAATGGTAGTGCATCTGTTCCACCGCCACCGAACCAGAATGGTTTCACATCGCATGGCACACCGGCCACCTTTGCTGCTTCGGCGATCAAAGCGACGACGCTGGGATCGTTTTTGACGAAATTGTTCATATCGCTGGTGAAAACCCTCATTTCCGCCCTGCAGATCGATTCGAAGTTTACCACGACCGCGTCGGCAGCCCGCAGCTCGGCGAGATGGCTCGTCACGTAAGCATATGAGCCACGTTCGCCTGCCTCCTCGCAGCCAAATGTCACGAGCCGGATCTCGGTGTCGACGGGAATCAATTCAGGGTGTCGTTTCACGATTCTCCCGATTGCCAGGCAAATCGACACTGCAGCGAGGTTATCCGACGCGCCGGGCACCGATCCACCGTTTTTTCCGCTTCCCGTGAAAAAAATAGCAACCACGATGGTGACGGGAAATATCGTCCACGTGCTAAAAATCAAGGTTGAAACAATCCAGTCCAATTGAACGCCACCTAGCAACGAGAAAAGACGGATGCTGAGCATGGCAGCAAGGAAAAGAATGCCAAGCATGAGAAACGCTATGGCAATATAATAACCGCCCTTCAAGTATTGAAACCATGTATAGACCATAGCACTGTCGTGGTGACCGCTAAAGATGATGATGCGTTTTGGCGCGCCCGTTGATGAAGTGTTGAATTTTCCGACTATATTCAACGATTGTCTCTTCGGAAACATGAAATCGAAAATTCGGGCTGTTAAAACAAATTGGCAGATAAAGAGCACGATGATGAAAATCGAGACGGCAAATGCGATCGTCGAGAATAAGACGGCATCTCCAGGTACCAGGCTTATGTAAAAGCAAACCATGGCTGTCGTGGCGAGTATCGCGCCCAACCTGAACCACCCGATATATGCATCGGGCGCACACGTGAATTCCTCCACATTCACCGAGTCCACGCTTTTTTCCATCTCTTCCTTCACTTTCATGGCCCGCGAACGTTCTTGGGGGCTGCACGGGCAGCCTGGGCCGATTTCCGTGCAAATCGTCTTGATCATGCCGTGGGCATAGTCAATATCGTCGTCGGTTACGAGTTCAGCCATAAGCAATCATCGCTGGATACAAATTGTCATCCTGGTTTCTATGTGTGATTTGGAGGTAAAAAATCACTTCGACGGCTATATACGGTCCAGTTCTTGTTTCCAAGGCTTCCGAGTTCCTGGTAAAACAATAACCGAGTATTCGCCCGTTCGCAACGGTTGTTCTTTCGCATAGGGGTCATCTTTTAATTGGTCATCGATTGATCCTTCCTAAATAAAGGTGCAAGCAAACGGGATAGATAATGTTTCGATTCTCTGCAAAAAATGTATTCCGAAAGAAGACTGTAGCATTTCTCAGCAGTCTTGGCATCGCATTTGGACTGATGCTGCAATTTGTGCTCGGCGGGTTTAGTGCCGGTGTCATTGCCCAAGTGCAATCTAATTTCAAGAGCAGTCTCGGCGTCGTACAAGTGACGGAGTTGGGTCAGGCCGGGGCATCGAGCCGATTGCCCCAGTCCGTCCTGGCGGTACTACTGGCTTCGAATTTTTCCCAAGATATACTTGCCTACAATCCGAAGGTAGAGCTGGCGCCGAAATTCACGGTGAAGTACAGCGGCCAGCTCAAGAACGCGGCCGATTCCCTCATAGTGATCGGCGTGAACCAGACCCTAGACGTGGTGTTTGAAGGGCCGACATCCAAGATCCAGAATGGCACAGCGTTCTCGCCGAATACTGACGAAATCATCCTTGATTCGAGGCTGCTCGAATTCAACACGAATTTTTCCAAGGCGATCGGCGACATGTTCAAGGTGTGGACATCCGGAACGTCATATATCAACATGACCATCACCGGCATCTACAAGCAAGCCGATTCGGGAGCACCGAGCTTCGTTCCCCGTGCATATTATGCATACACGGATATACGAACCGCATGGCGCCTCATCGGGCTCGCCGGCGACCCGAACGGGACCTACACGGGCATCGACCTTCAATTTCCCCCCGTGAGCAACAACGTGACGAAGGAATACATTGATAAGATCAAGGCGCTATCAGATGCCGGCGCATTCGGCACAACCTCCGTGGATGCATCGTCACCCGGACAGTTTGCGGAAGGCATATCCAACACACTGGGCATTCTCAACACGTTCACGTCGGTCATCTCGTTCATCACGCTGCTTGCAGGGGCAATGGCCATCATCGTAGCCCAGTTGAATTCCATCTCGGCACGTATGAAGGAATTCGCGATCTTGAAGTCGACCGGCTGGAAGAACCGCCACATTTTCAAGGACGTGATATATGAATCATTGATACTAGGCGTGCTCGGGGCAATTATTGGCCTGGTGCTCGGAGTTTGCCTCATCGCGTTTATATCGAATGCAGGTGGCTTGTTCGGCACCGGGGCGAGTATCCTCATCACGCCGGTGTCCGTTCTCCAGCTGGTCGGATTCGCGCTTGGCATCGGCATCATCGGGGGGCTGTATCCCGCCATCAAGGCGGCAAGGGTTCGACCCGTCACTTTGCTAAAAGGGGAGTGAGCTATGTCGACCAAACCAATCGTCCGGCTGGATCACGTGACTAAGATATATGGCAAAGCCCGCCTCGCGATCACCGCGGTGAATGACGTGAGTCTGGAGATCATGCCCGGCGAAGCAATTACCATTATGGGGCCATCAGGTAGCGGGAAGAGCACGTTGTTGCACCTGCTCGGGGCCATGGACACGCCAACATCTGGCACGGTTGAGGTTGATGGCAAGGACATCTCGCACCTGCCAGAGACGAAGCTCGCCAAGTTCCGGCGCTTCTCGATCGGGTTCATCTTCCAGAGCTTCTACTTGTTGCCCAACATCGACGTGATCGACAACGTGCTCGCGCCCACGATCCCGTACAAGCTCCCACGGATCGATTATCGAGTGCAAGCCTTGGAGCTCCTGGAAGCTGTTGGCCTCGAGAACCGTGCATACAGCAAGGTACGGGAGCTATCGGGCGGGCAATCGCAACGCGTGGCCATTGCACGCGCACTCATCAACGATCCAAAGGTCATCCTCGCCGATGAACCGACGGGGAACCTCGACTCGGTCAATGGAAAAGGGATCATCGATTTGTTGCTCAAGTTCGTGGACAAGGGCAAGACAATCATCATCGTAACGCACGATCCTCGTATCGGTGCTGCTATTGCTGGAAATCCCAAGGGTCGCAACATCTGGATGCAAGATGGAAAATTAAACAACAAACCGACCTACGATCAGTATTGCTGGGACGCATCGGCGGACAGATCACCAATGGCATCGAACCCGTGAGATTTTTTCTTTCTTATCCAGGTACCTGTCCATTCCATCATTAATCGGCTCTATGCAAGTGAGAGAAAAGGAATCTATGATTGCAGAATTTCCGGATAGTCCGCGTCAAGGTAATGCTTGTAATGGCGGAGAAACTCTATCGCCTTAACATGATTGCATCGTATTCCCGACCGTATGAAATATGACGTGATGACGTTCCCCAGCAAGAGCATTTCCTCGGGAGCACATCCCCCGAGGAGACCCATGCACACGCCGCCATTAAACGCGTCGCCCGCGGCGACGGTGAAACTTGCTTGTTTCGTAAACGCGTTCGGCACGATAGAGATGCTCGGTGGAGCTCCTTTACTACTTGCATCCGGCGTCAAAGAAAAAGCATTTTTCGGCGTGTGAATGACGAGTTGGCACGACAACCACGTGTGGAGTTGACCGAGCAAGAAGGTGAAAAGTGCCTTGTTCTCTCCAGCCGTGTCCATTCCTGGGAACGCCTCCGCGATTTTTCGCTTCGACACGGCCTCATAGAGCTGCACGGCCTCCTTGTCGTTCAAGGATAAGGTCACGAAGATGTTTTTCGGGAAAGAATTGATGACATCGACTGCCAAGCAAATGTCTTGTTCTGACCTCTTTCGCAAGCTTGCCAGGTCCATGAAAAGATGCAATGGTTTGCGTAATTTTGCAAAGACTCGAGTAGAAAAAAAACGAAAGATGTCGGTCATGCTCGGGTTGATGCTCCAGTAACCGAGACCGAAAAGACTCGCATTGTTCAAGAGATCGACGAGATTGTCCTCGGAAATCTTGTCGAGCAAGGTTTTTACGTCCATGGAAAGAATCGGCGTGAAGTTGGTCAGCATGAGCTTCCCGTCGTCGAATTCATATGCGTTCGTGAGTCCCGGGTCGCCGATGGAAACCAGCTTGCATCCATATTTCTGCAAGAACGCGTCGTTGAAGGGTGGCAAGATGCCTGCATTCCCGAAATTGCCGATCAACGTGACCTTTTGGAGCGCAGAGCCGATGGCCAAGAGGGCGCCCGCCGTGTTCGCGACGAACCCACCGGTCGATCGTTTTTTCACCATGATCTCGAAATTGGCAGCAGATCCCGCCGCGTGCTCGAGAATTTTTGCCCATTCAGCCATCGAATGCACGATATCGTATTCTTTCAGTGAATATCGCTTGAGGATGACCGTGTAAATCTCGTCCAGGAAGCCATCCAGTCCGAATACGATTCCTTTCGCCTTGGCGGCATCGACCCATCGAGAGAGGGATTTTTCGACTCGTTGGAGCAACAGCTCAAGATGCTTTGCATCCGCAGAAAAATCGACGAGATTCACGTTTTTCGATGCCATCATGCCATTCCTTCCGAGCCGACCATCTTGATCCATCGACGGAGTATGTCGGGCAAGCCTTTTGCCGCTTCTGCATAGGCTGTTGGAACCCACGGATTCTTGTTGTTCTGCCACTGGTCGAGCAACGATTCCCGCACGCACTTGACCAGTTCGCTCGCGACGTTGATCTTTCGTATCCCCAGCGAGATAGCCTTCTTGATGTCGGGTTCGGGCGTGGTGGAGCCACCATGCAAGACGAGCGGGACTGGCACAGCCTCGTGGATCTCCTGGAGCCGTTGGAAATCGAATTTCGGAAGCGTGGTATAGATGCCGTGTTTGTTGCCAATGCTCACCGCGAGCATGTCAACGCCGGTCTCTTCAGCGTATTTCTTTGCATCTGCAGGGTCGGTCAACTGGCTTTCTTTGCCCCCTTCCTTGTTACCATCATCCACCCGCCCCACCGCGCCCAGTTCCCCTTCCACCGTCACGTGGAGTGGTTTCGCAAGCTTGACCGCTTCTTTCAAACCGAGAACGTTCTCCTTGTACGGTTTCATGGAGAAATCGAGCATTACCGACGTGAATTTCGCCCGTGTGCACTCCCGAAGTTGCTCTATTGAATTGCCGTGATCGTAATGGAGGGCAGAGGGCACGTCGTACAACCCAGCGAGCGCGTATGCCGTGGCAGCCATCTCCGCCGGGTTCAGCAGCGGGAATTCCGCAGGCCCGGCCATCAAGATCACGGGCGAGTGCATCTCCGCGGCGATCTTCAACGTGATACTCATCACTTCAGCGTTCCACGTGCAAAATGCAGGCACCGCGTAGCCGATCTTGTCAGCTTTCTTGATCAAGTCTAATGCCGGTCGCAATTTCATGATTTTATCCAACCTTCGTGCACTTTCATGCTTTTTTCAAGTTCAAGAGCTTCGTCGGCGTCTCGTAGCAGATTTGCTTCGCGATGTCGATGCAATCATCGAACGTGTATTGTCCCCTCGCTATCTTGCGGGCGAAAACATTGGCCATGCACTTGCGCACGATGAAAGCCTTGCCATACAACCAGTCCAGGTGATACGCGTCGCTGAAGAACCCGATTTGCTTGTTCGCCGGGAGCAAGTCGAGCCTATTGTCGACGATGGTCTCGATGTAGCCCGGGAAGAAATTATGCCACCAGTACCCCGCGAGGGAGAAGTTCGGCAGCTCCCTGACCATCGTGCAAAGCGCCTGGTCGGAATGGACGCTCGACGAGAAGCACACGAATTGCAAAGCCGGGTGCTTGGCAAAGACATTTATGAGCTGGCCGAGCGTCTTCTGCGGGAGCAAGCTGGCGGTCTCGTGTTCCATGGGCTCGGCACCCACGGAGAACGTGAAGACGATCCGCTTCGATGCGTGTTCCAAGGCGTTCAGGTATTCCTGCAAGATGTAACACGTGTAAACATCCCGGTCTTGCTCGGTTGCGTGGTCACGGTTCTTCAAGGCCTTCTTCATCTGGTCCTCGGTGACGTCCTGGTAATTGATCTCCGTTGAAAAATGATTTGCCGCGCATACGAGCTTGTCAAACGGGACAAGTGAAATGTAATGCTTCATGGCTTCCTTGACATCATCGAGCGTGGCGATCCGTTTCTCGGCAATGAATTTTTTCCGGTCAATGTTGACTGGCAACGGCGCCGCTGGGCCATCTTGCGACCACGTCCATTCCAGCTCGAAAAGCGGGCTATCATTCTGGTGCTGCTGCGCCCGCGTGAAGAATGCCCATTCCAGGGCGTAGGTCAAGATGTCATCCGCTTGGCCCTTGTCGCGCAATCGGTATTCGGTCGACGAGCCGGCCACGTTGGCGCGTTTCAAGACCTCCCTGGCCCAGCCCGGATCGGTGCTTTTGCGGGCGATGATGCCGTCGATCTTGGTCCAGTTCTGTTCGGTGATCGGCTCATTCCAGCCGTACAAGTCGGAAAGGATTTTTTTGGTGAGCCAGTGAAGTGCGGTATTTTTCACGTATTTGAGATACGGAAGTGCCTCCTTGATCCGCGTTTTTGCCTCGTCCTTGGTCGCATACCAGGACAAGCGATTGCCATTTGGCATTCCAGCTGAGTACAGTTCCGACAATGGCATGTGATAGAGCAATACATGATGAAGCCCTTGCGCGGTGAGCTGCTTCGGGTCAAGATGCGCGTGGATGCAGATAAAGGGGATGTCCCACAAAGCGGTTTCTAATTTATCTTTTATGTCCGATGTTTTGCTAGTGTCGCTCATCGATATCATCGTGTAACCAGTATATTCGCTGTAAACGCTCTTATCTTGACCCTCGAGACATAAGGATTTTTCTTGCTGCACTGGTACGTCATCCGTCTTTAATAGTGATTACACGATGTAACGATTACCTAACGAGATTTGACGGGCGGATGCAATGCGGAGAGACGACGCAAAGACCATCAACGAGAAGGTGCTCAAGAAGCAACTCATCGAAGCCCGGATTGCCGACGTGCATAAGGAGCTAGAATACAACGTGGACGAGGAAAGCGTCCGCCAAAACTCGTTCAAGCTGTCGGAGTTCAATCACGGGTTCGGTCTTGATGACTTTCAAAAGTTCTTGACGATGCACGCGAATCCCATGGACGCGGCAAATGCCGACATGCTGGAGTACCTGCGCGATTTCTTGATCTTCTGCACGGGGAATGGCATGTACGGCCGGATCCGGCCGTACGCGCTGCTCCATGTCTTTTACTTGAATCAAGACAAGATAGCGGGTTTGGCAAAATCGCCCAAGTTCCCCCTGGCCGGCAACAAGATCCAGGCATTTCTCGAGGCGTTGCTGCTGCCGGTGCCCGGCACTAGATTGATCGGGATTTGGAACGAGCTCCAAATGTTGTCTCAGCTGCGGCACGAGATCGCGAAGGACGAGCTAACATCGATAAAAGAGATGATCAAGGCCGCGGACAGCGAGTTCCACACGAAAGAATTTACCGAGTATTGCTGGAAACAAGATTGGGACGTTAAAATCAAGCGCACGAAAATGCTGGATAAAAAATACGAGTTTTGCGGGTATTTCAAGGGGATCAAGGCAAAAAATCACGTCGATGTAAAATTTAACGAGATCAAGGATTTTTTCACGGTTCCTTCGCCGTGAAAGCCATTTTGAACTCTAGTGGAGTGGAGCGGTGGATCGTCGATAATCGAGTGAAGATTTCTTCATCTCCTGCTTGTTCATTAGTTATGAATGAGGCTGGCATGTTGCTTGCTGCGGGCTTCTCGAACGGGGACATACTCGTGATGAGCGATGACTCCCGGATTGATTGGCGGGAACCAATTTTGCTACCAGAAGACACGCAAGGGCTCTAAAAGAACAGCCAGCGAATATGGGCACTATCCAAGATTAAGAGAAAGGAGAATCGCCTTTTTTCATTAAAATAGGTAT
>Ga0315277_10005564_pt1 | contig 16585 bp, 13 predicted proteins | sample YL17G05_15_MG_FD_203695 | JGI IMG/M metagenome (GOLD analysis project Ga0315277, IMG submission 203695) | Sediment microbial communities from Yellowstone Lake, YNP, Wyoming, USA - YL17G05_15 | ecosystem: Environmental > Aquatic > Freshwater > Lake > Sediment | place: USA: Wyoming | collected... | reverse complement strand
CCCCACCGCTTATCAGATTTCTCTATGCGCTTTTGCCGGTTATCGTGGTCTTCTTCGTTCTGACAGTTAGAAATGGTTACGATACCTTCAAAGGGATACTACTCGGATTCCTCGACTACACACGTGGCGATCGATCTGCGATCTGGAAACCAAGTTACGCAGCATAGAGATCCTCGTGGTCTTCTATTGATCTGCGACTATCCATCCGGCCTGCTCGACAATCTTTCAGAGATCTTGGACTACATCGGGATCACGAGACGTTTCCTGATCCGGAAGAAGAACCATCGCGAATGGCGAGATTCCGCAACTAGTACAATTTGTCTTCCCGTGCCGACGGTCTATGAAGAGGAAGGGCCTCATGGCGTTGGTTCATTTCTCGACGTACTGACATATTTGATACTGGCAACTCTAGTGGGAGTGATCACCGTTGCACGGCATCGATTGACTACTGTGCTAGGAATATTCGCATTTCCTCAAGGACTGGTCGCTGTCTTGATCGGACAGCTTACCCATCGAAGGACAATTGTAATGACAGACGGAGGAGATGTTGACGTTTTGCTAGGAAACTTGTTGGTCCGACCTTTGCTGCTAGCATCGTTCAGACTGGCAGCTGTAGTTACGACACTCAACAGAGTGAAGGCGAGCAGATTGATTTCTTTGGGCACTGAATCTGAGATTTGTCCAACGTTCGGTGTGGACACGTCTCGCTTTGAGTACGTACCCATGGCACAAAAAGACAGACTATTACTGTTTGTTGGAAGACTAAGCAGTGAAAAGCGACCCGGCTTGCTCCTTAAGGCGCTGGAGATACTGAGTCGTAGAGGGCTCTTCGTCAAAGTCCTCATGGTCGGGGAAGGACCATTGGGAAAGAGAATCCGAGACACACTGCAAAATTCGGATAGATATGGGCTCGTTACTCTCGTTGATGCTGTGCCTCATTCGGAGATTCATCTACTTTATCGAAGAAGCGCCATCTTCATCCTGCCATCTGTAAGAGAAGGGGTTTCTCTTGCACTCCTTGAGGCAATGTCGAGCGGCTGTCTTTGCATCGTCTCAGACATCCAGGACAACAAGCAAGTGATACAACACGGAGTCAACGGAATAACGTTCAAGACCAACGACGAGGAAGACTTGGCTAACAAAATCCAGTGGGCGATTTCCCAGCCTCCGTCGCAGCTTGTCGATGTCACAGCACGAGCAAGACGAACAATTGAACTGAAGTATTCACTGCAAACTGTTGGAAATGGGGTAAGTCACATATTGAAACTTTGACTGCTAGAGAAGATCTGTTGTTTGTGCTTTACCGTTGACCATTACTGGCCAAGCCGCAGCACGTCCTCAATTTGCGCCCTAAGCTGCTAGGCCTAGGAGTAGCCAACGTAAATTGCACAGAACTGGAATTCAAGAACACGCATGATGCCTGAAACTCTTCTGGCTGCTGCCTTGATGCATCCTCAAGGTGACACTTACTGCAAGGAATATGGGGAAGTTGAGGTCAACACGGACCGTTTCTACCAAGTGCTGGCCGCCAACAGAATCCTTCTAAGGGTAGTGCGACAAGCCGACATCGCAGAATCCGCAACTGGCGCGATTGTTCGGACACTAATGGCAAGATCCTCACTCCTCAGAAGTGCGCACAGACGTTATCGCGAGGTCGACGAGGAGCTGCTTCGCCTCGTAGATCTTTTTGAGTCGCGTAACATCGATATGATTTTCATAAAACCCGTTTCGTATCTCCCAATAGACAGCGACAACTACGACGTTCTCATAAGACGAGAAGACTTGACCCGTGCTTTCACCGCTCTCAAGCGAGAAGGTTTCGTGCACCTCACTAGAATTGTCGAGCCCGACAAGTACTTGTTCAGAGAAGTGAAGCGCGCGAAAACCTTCGTAGCTGTTCATCTTCACACACACATAGGATGGGATGGCGTAAGGTTCCTCGATCCTGAAGTCGCCTGGAGCAAACAGAGGATCGTAAGCCTCCGAGGCAGAAAAGTGAGATTCCTATCGTTCGACCATAATCTCCTAGTGACGTTTGCTCACCTATATTTCGAAAACCACCAGTTCCGCCTTTCGGACTTAGCCTATGCCGTCGAGGATGTATTTTCGTATCAAGTCGACTGGAACCACGTTTCGGATGCTGCGCGGACAGCGAACTGGGAATCGGCCTTCATAGACACTCTACGACGTATTCGCCAGACTTACAGGGCCCTCTTCGGAATGGAACTGCTTGAGGAACAGGAGGCCTTGAAGTTACCCCCCAGGGTACGGGCCGCGTCTAGCCCAAGAAGCCTGGACGATGCTTCGTTGCCCAAAGATCTGCCAGTCACAGGAGTATTCTACAATCTAATGCGCAAGATCTGGAGAGACAGCGCACCAATTCAACAAAAGCTGGCCGTTTCATATCATAATGACAAGCTCATATTGCAGAGAAGAATCAATTCTCAGATCTACAACAAGATAGTCGTATCATTTTCGGGACCGGATATGTCCGGCAAAACAACACACGCACTACTGCTATGTAAGAACCTCGGGGAGAAGGGCATAACTACTCGGTACCTATGGACTAGAGGTGCCCCCTTCGTCTCCGATCGCGTCTGGAACTCCATGCGCGGTAAACTTGGGGTTTCCAAGAAACGAAACAAGATGTGGGCAAGCAATCTTAGGCAGGCGAGAGTTGCCGCTTCATATGTCTACCTCGTCAATCAGTTTCTGAAGCTCAAGGCTGGGCTATTCCTAGCTCGAAAAACTGAGGTTAAAGTCCTCGACAGAACTCTGCGGGACACAGTCGTAGATGTTGAATCGGAATTCGCATTCACTCCCTCATTTTGGATTCTAAAGTCACTGGAATCTGGCCTGCCAGAGCCCAGTATCCGGTTTCTAATGAGTTCCGGTACACCTGCAATTAGAGCAAGAGGTCCAGAGCGAGACCGTTACCTAGTTGCCTTGAGGGGCAAGAAGATCACCTGCATTGACACTAACGGCGACATCGACGAGAACGCGGCCAAAGTTCTGTCTTTGGTAGTACGCGAGTACTACGAAACGTAGAAAAGGCAGACTTGTTTGCAGGTTCTAGGCATATGACGACTTCAGTCGGCTCCGGCGATCGGTCTGAGGCCGTTGATGCAATCGCACGTCCCTTAGGAGCTGCATGTGCAACTTTTGGACCTGCTGAAGATGAAAACCACCTTGTTGTTCGGTCGAGATTTTTTTTCAAGATCGCTCATTTTTCCCTTAACACTGCAATTTATCCTCTGTATGACGTTGATCTATCAGAAGAGACAGTAGACATGGCTCGCGACCTGGGGGCAGACATCGTTTCATGGGCGACCAGAAACTTTCTTGAACGAGGGCTTGACAAGTCTTGGCATGGCAGTCATTTTTCTGCCAAAACAGGCAGAGAAACCATTGCGGTCCTAAAGTTGGGAACGTTTCAGGAGTGGTGGAACGCTGGCGGAAGGCGAATGCAACATGTGCGAAATGCCGTTAGAAAGGCCCAAAAGCAGGGGATAGTTGTCCAAGAGATCGACCTAAAGCAAATCAATGCGGACATCATCGACAGCATTTATCGAATCTATCACGATACTCCGGTAAGACAGGGAAGGAAATACGTCGGATATACGACGACGCGGGAGGACATCGAGAAAAGATTCTGCAAGTTGGAAAGCTCCTTGCTCTTGGGAGCCTATCTACGTAACGGCATGATAGGCTTTCTACATTTGATTCTGGGAGACGCGGTTGCGTCTGTAAGGTCGTTAGTATCACTCACGGAACACATGAGCAGTGGTACAAACAATGCGATGTTAGCGGGCGCAATAGAATCACTCTGCAACAGGCGAATTTCCTATCTAACATACGCAAGGATGGGTTATCAGCCGGGTCTGGATGCATTCAAGAAGGAGAACGGATTCAGAGGCGCATCTTTGCAGATGCATTATTTGCCTCTGTCAAGGAAAGGTGTTCTGGCGACATGGCTTCGCATTCATAGTGATGTTCCTTTGTCTCCGGAGAAATTCAGATTTGTGCGGCCGATATACAATGTGGCTTCTAGAGTTCTTCCCATTCCGTAGCAAATACCTCGTCAGGAGACGGCATCAACGATGACTGCCGTAGAGGCGCCGCAACGATGATTCCTGTGTTCTACGCAAGATGCGTTCAAAGGAATTACCCCGAGGGACATGTCCAAGCCGTGCGCATGTTCTTGAAGGCACTCGAGTCACTGTCCGTCCATCCAGTGGTATTTGACTTCGAATATGGAAATTCGGACACGACAGGGGGATCGCCCTCGGGAACGGTCCAGCGCTTTCCATTTGTTAGCTGTGAGAGTGCAATTTCAGCGCGAGCCGATTTTCGCACAGCAGCAACGCTCTTGTTTGAGGCGATCTCGAGTCTGTACTTTGCGAGGGCGGAACGAAAGGCGTTCCAAGGGAGGCAGGACGTTATTGTGAATCTTACGAATTGCTTCAGGTACACGCGATTGCTAGATCCGAGGTCTCAACACCCTCTTGTCCTGCACTACTACATGAGAGAACCCTCCTGTAGAATCTTGGGAAGTTGGCTCTCGGAGAATGTTGATGGGTTTCTTGTTTCATCTCACTCACTCAGGCAGTACTTACTGCAATGTCGTGTGCCTGCCCAGAAGGTCAAGGTGATGTACCCTCCAGTGGATACATCGATGTACAGGCCCTTGGACAAATCCAAGGTTCGGCAGACCCTTGGCATTAGCCGGGATTCCAAGGTTGTACTCTACATGGGGAGCCTGAAAGAAGGCAGGTTTCCTCTGCTCACCATCGTGCAAATGCTATCAGAGACGGTTCGAGAATTGGCATCTGTTGTACTTCTCGTCGCCGTGCTAGATCGCCCTGAGGAACGGGAGCGGGCAAAGCAGCTAATCAGAGCAGCAGAGAAATGTGGTGTCTCCGGCAGAATTTTGCTTCAGATCAAGAACCTTTCCGATACGGAGAAGAATGTGCTTTACGCGTTGTCTGATTTGTTCATATACCCTGCTTCCGAACCCTCGATGGCTATTGAGCCCCCCTTGACTGTTTTAGAGTCCATGGCCAGTGGAACACCTATCTTGGCATGTCGAGAACCGTCTGTCAGGGAACTGATTGAAGACCCCGAATGTGGGGAAATGACTGGTTGCTGTGAAGCAGGGCTGAGCCGTGCCCTTGTGGCTCTGCTCTCGGACCAAGAACGGCTAACGACGCTTTCAACCAACTGCAGAAAGGTCGCCCTGGCAAAGTTTTCACTGAAAGCGTCAGGCGCAAGCCTCTTGGAATGGTTTACGGAGATATTGGATGATTTTCATCACGGATCCCTCGCATGAAACCCATGTCATGATCAAAGAAGGTCATTGACACAAAGAATTTCTATGTCATCCTTGACTTTCGTGCCCTCGTGTTCAAAATGTGTCCGGTCCCACGTGACACATCCGAGTGTAGATCGAAGGTTCATCATCCCGGCAATGCCAAGAAGAACGGCACCGGGTTAGCGATGCCTGCAGAAGGGGTGAAAGCTGAAGACGAGCGTCAGTAGACTCTGGCCGTACATCACGGCTCTGTCGCTCTTCTCCATCTGCTTCATCAGCGTGCTCGGGGCAGAAATCGCGGCGACTTGGCACAACAATTCCCTTTTGCTCCTGATGGTTGTGTTAATAGCCATAGTCGTACTCGCCAGTTATTCAAGCAAGGTCGTTCCCACCCGGACTTATCCTTTCCTGATTGTTGCGTTAGGGTTCGCTCTTCTTTTCCACGTATCGCTAATATCGCCATATCTGGTAGGGTATGACGTTAACTTGGAGTACCAGGTCGCAAGGCTAACTGCCCTTAACTCGAGCTGGAATAGAACACTTCCCAACCAATATGGCGGCATGCTGAGCATAACGATACTGCCCGTCATGTACTCAATTCTCCTTAGCGTCAATCTGGATTGGATCTACAAGGCCATTTACCCTATCCTTTACTCGCTCGTCCCGCTGGTGCTATACCTAGCCTACCGTAAGCAAACCGGCCCGCGCATAGCACTCCTCTCCACCTTCCTGTTGATGTTCGTCAATTCGTTTTACTTCACAATGTTGGGCTTGGCCAGGCAGATGATTGCAGGGCTATTCTTGGCACTCTTGATATTCTTGATCTTAGACCGAAGAATGCCTCTAGGCAAGAGAAGGCTCCTGTTCCTGGTGTTCGGAGCGGGCCTGATCGTCTCACACTACGCAGTATCCTACATATTCATGTTTTGCATCGTATTCGCTCTCTGTTTCACGCGTTTCTTCAAGGGAAGCCAGATGAAGCCCCGGGGAGTCCTTTCGATTGATACCGTGCTATTGTACATGGCTCTCACTTTTTCATGGTACGTTTTTGTGTCTCCGATCCAAATTGAGGCTGTCACAAACGTGGGTAGCCACATCTGGGGACAGATCCTTGGGTTCGTTGCCCCCCCTGGCGTGACAGGCCTTGTTCCCTCGTATGTCTCTCCACTTCATGAGTCCGGCACGTTTGTGTTCCTAGCGGTACAACTTTTTGTCATCGTAGGCCTTCTTCTCGCAATACTGACAAGTAGAAGGAGAATGTTCAGTAGCGAGTATCTTGCGTTTTCTGCTAGTTCCATGTTGGTGCTGGCGGCATGTGTGGGTATTCCTTCATTCGCGGCGAGTCTTCAGGTATCGAGATTCCACCACGTTACAATGTTTTTCCTGGCGCCATTTGGGGCTCTCGGCGGTATCATAACTCTGAACTCGATTGGACGACGCATAGCGTCTCTAGGATATGTGGGCAGCAAGTTAACTAAGGCGTTGAGCAACAGTGGAGCGACAATAACTACAGTGCTAATAGTTTCTCTCTTGCTGTTTCAAATCGGGTTCGTGTACGAGATTGCCGGAGATGTTCCAATATCCACTTCCTTAAGTATCGAAAGAAGAGACGTGTGGCCGAGCTATCTGGATTCAGCCATTATCCCTGTGCAGGATGTCATTAGCGCAGAGTGGTTGTCAGGGAACACTCCTCACGCGTCATCGGTTTACGGAGACTGGGGAAACACGTATGGCGTCCTGATCAGCTACGCCATGATTCCTAAAGCACAACTTCAAACCCTAACGGATACCACGCCAGTCCTAAAGACAGGGGAATACCTCTACCTAGGGAGTGTCAATACCATCTACGGCAAGCTCGATATGGATTATGGTTTTTCTAATACAAGTCAGCTTAGACCTTTGCTTAATGACATGAACGTCATATACTCAAATGGCCAGAGCCAAATTTTCTGGTTTCCTTGAAACAAGCATATTGCCCCGAAACGCCGCCGAAGTGGAGAACTCGAAGACGATCATCAACACTGAATGACCAGCTAATGTGCATCATCAGACTGCGGTGGTGGAATTCGTAGTGTTCGCTATTAACTCGGTTATCCTTTAGACAGGTTGGTTGCAGGTACATTTCCTACGAGTGTATGAGACTGCGAAATCTCAAAACTCACAAAGATATTTGATTGAATGATCCCGCGCAATATTCTGCGGAGGTCATCAAAAGGAAGGAGAATTAAACCCGCTCCGCGGATCGTGACAAGTGCCTTTCCGAATGTGCAATCGAGATAACTAGGTACTCTGGGATAACTGGGGAGCTTTCTTCTTAGGAAGAGCTTTACCAGAAAACCCTCACGCGTTCGTTCAAGTGGGTGCTCGACCCTCCGAAACAGGCAGAATAGAACAAGCCCCGCTATTTAGGGCTCATGACCTCTTATGCACAAAAGAACAAGGTGACTTGTTACAGTTGTTCAAGTCGGACTCAAATTACAACTGCCTTGGCATCGCCAGTTGGGATCGCTGTTCATGGCATTTTGCTCGCTTGGAGAAATCACGAATAGAGGTTCGGTCGCAGACGTAACGCGTGCACATGGAGCCCCCATACCATGTTGCCGAACGCCACACCCAAAACTCGTCCGAAGAGAGTTCGAGTCTTGCAGTGTGCCTATAATGGGTCTATGCAGTTCTTCTGAACGCGTCATGCAGTTGTCGGGCAATGAGTCGGGGGTCAAATTCATTCATTACTCTCTTGCAGTTATCTTTCATTTTTCTAAGGCGGTGTGGTGAGCGTACGAGTTCAAGCGAGGCTAGGGCTATGTCCTCGACGGATTCTCGTACTAAGGCAACGCCGGCTTCTTCTGCGAATTGCATTCCAGTAATGCCAGAGAGCGTAGTGACTACAGGGAGGCCCGCAGCAAAATACTGTATGCATCTGGATCTGATCCCTAGGGAGTTGGAAAAGATCGGCAGGATCGCGAAGTCAGCAGCGCTTAGATAGGCTGGGAGATCATAAACATAACCCGTATAGATGAATTTGCCGTCCCGGACTGGTTTCTGATCATAGCCTCCTATGATTAGGTACCGCACTTTGTCCACTGCTGTCATGAGTTTTGATACCTCATGCAGTCTGAGCAGGCTATCAACGTTGTAGCTAGTGACAAGGACGCCGAGAAACGCAGCAATAGTCTCATCTTCCCCGATGCCAAGTTCGCGGCGAACATCGTCCCGCGATTTCGTTGGCTTGAAGTCCGCGATTTCCAGAGCATTTCTAATGGTGTGTATTTTCCGGGATGAGATTCCCCAGGAAACGTATAGTTCTTTTAGTTCTGGCGTTGGGACCAAGATGAGATCTAGAGCAACGCACACGAATTTCTCTAGCAACTTTGATGCATGTCCTATGAGACTGTTGGGGCCCCCCCGAGAAGCGGTAGAATGAAGGTCCGCGACAACAAGTGCACGTGTGATTCTGTCCAGCACGACACCAACAATATTGATGCTCGGCTCGCAACACACTACGTGGAAGTCATTCGCGTCGATAAGGCGTTTTGCCCAGACCAAACACTTGATGAGTACTAGGAGTCGATGCAGCGGGCGCGCAAATTGACTTAGTATTCTGTGGGAAACGCTCATCGAGTAGAAGTGTATTCCATTTCGTTTCAATTCGAATACGTTCTCGCTTCGTAGCCCTTCATGAGTCTGACAGTTCGCAACCCACACTTGGTCCCCCTGCTTTGCCAGAGCCTTTGCAAATCCCAAAGCCCTAGCCGCTGTCCCACCTTCAGGAAACAAGTTGATGCATAGGAAACAAATCCTGTACTTCATTCTAGGTCTGTCCCAGGAGAGGTTCTCCATCCATGAACCTCGTCTCCTTGGCTTAAATCCTACACTGATCCGTGTCATTAGCGATCATGCAGTGGCGAGAGAGTGTTATGTGCCCACATTGAAACCGCTTGCGTCGACATAGCAATAGTGGCAGTCTCCAACTTCCTCCCAAGCATTGCTAGCCAATGAATCATCCGGTACGTACGGTTCGTTCAATGGCTCAAACATGACGTTGGGAACGTGCTTGTAGTGATCCGCAGCCCAGTTCCAGATGATCGGTACTCTGGTTCTATCCCTTAGGCAGTTCCGGAACCGTTCAGTCCGTCAGCCTAGGTTCGTCGTTTGACTGTGAGGGTTGACAAATAGGGTCTCAAGTAGCTCATGATGTTCTGTTGGGTTGTCGGATTGTTGATGTTCCACCCAGATTCGCTCTGTGGATCATGGGCATAGCAGTGGAAGACCCAGCCTGCCGCACTCTCCTCTGCCTGCAGACTCAGAAAGACGTTGAGCCATTTTGCCCAATACGTCTGAGTGGTATCTTTGGAGAACTCGGTAATCATCCAGGGTTTGCTCCAACTGTGAATCTGATTTGCTACTTGGATTACTCTCCAGGCGACATAGATCGTGCCGTTGCCCCACCCTTCTGGATAGTTTTGTCCCTGCCATGTGAAGGAGCCGTGGTAATATCTTCCGTTCGGGTCCCAATTGTTCATTGGAGCGTAGTGGTGGGTAGCCCAAACTACATTGGACTTGTTGATGTCGACGCTGCCCGAGAGAATCTCCTCCCAAGTGCTAGTCTTCGTTAGGAGTTCGACCATCTTCAGATGGCTATGAATCTCGGCTGATTCTATTGCGGAGATTATCTGCTCATTGAAGGCTTTGTAGCTGTTGCCAGCTAATGACGTGTCCGCTACGTTTGGTTCGTTCAACAGCTCGAAGATGACGTTCGGAAAATTCCCATAGCGGTTGGCAATGTATTTCCAAGTATTGACTATCCCGGTTCTTTCTTTCGAGGCAGTCCCGTTTATCAAGGTCGCGTACCTTTGACTGTCACCGGAGATTCCACGGAAGGCCCAGGAGGGCGGACCCCAAGTCGGGGTCCAAGCGAGAATTATTATGACGTACGTATCGTCTTGGAGAGCTTGGTTGACGACGGCGTCCAGGCTCGGGGCACTAGAGGGACTTCTTGGGGCGGTGAAATACGATTGATCTATTCCGTTCGACGATTCGTCGTATGGTTGTACCAATCCCCAATATACGGGCATCCTGATGGTGTCGAAACCTGATCCTTTCAGGTTATCTATGTCGCTCATTGTGAAGCCCTGTCCGGCGCCGAATTGGATATTGGCGCCATGAAGACTGATTATCTGATTATTCTGATCGTATATGTAGGATCCAGACGTGTGCAACCATAGATAATCATGGCTAGCTGCTGCTTGAAGTGAACCACCTCCAGAGGATAGCTGGGCGAAAGAGCTTGGTGTAAGCAAGGCAGCAAGAAGAAGGACAAGGATTGTGGTTGTGCCCAACGTTTCTAGACACAGATGTCGGTCCGGTGAGTGGACGACTCGTCTCACAGAGATCACAGACGAGTCTTCGGTGCTGCGAGTGTTGAGGAATTTGTTACCAGAGAACGGCGTATACAGTGACACGGATCCAGAGTGCAACGCTAGTGAGCGTGATCCCTGCTTCCGTGGCCGTCATGGTCTTCTCGCGAAACCTCATCTACCTGAGTTTCGGTAGCGGCTAGGCGGCTAAGCTTGCGCCGCCAGTGACGAGTATCTTATCCATGTTTGAGACCTGGTGCTAGGTCCCAGTCGCACGGAATCTGTCTTGTGTCAGGCGGGAGTCTGAACTCATTACCAATACGGGGGTTGCTGGGTTCTCGATCAGTCCCAGTTGGACACCAGGCGTACGCCAGCTTGATATCTTCCGAATCAGGCGAGACCAGCGATTGCGTTAGAAACGTGACCCTAGTCATCGCACCTAAGATATGGGTCGTTTGGCCAGATGTGCCGATTCATGTAGGCCTTGGAAGCTTGTGAGTTGAAGGCTTTGACGGCTTTGAGTTTAGGGTTCATAGTCTAAGATATGTCAATGAACGCCTGTGGGGAGAACTCTTGCAAAGCTGCCGGAGACTCGTAAAGCAATATTCTGCTTGTATGCCGAGCAGCGGACATTGATGCAAGATAGGTGTTTCTATGGTCTTGGTGAGAGTCCTTGGGGCTATGAGTGAAGACAAAGTCCGGGGCGGCCGTGTCTATCGTATCCTCTCCTTACCCGTCTCAATTCCGTCAGTGATCCTGGTGTCGGCTATGTTGCCAAAGTAGAGTCGGTCCACGCCGATGATTGAGGCGGCCAGTTTGCATTCATTCTCTCTGACGACTGGGTCTCCTGAAGCTTCCCCTCGTGTTAGCACAAGAACACTGAGATCGCGCCCTTTCTTCTTGAACAACGCAAGGGCTCTGCCGCACCCCAATTCGACGTCATCAGGATGTGTGCCTATCGCTAGGATTCTCACTTTGTTTCACTCGCGACGCTGTATCGGCACCAAAGGTCAGGGCCAGCTTTTCTAAGATGTCCTTACATAATGTTGTGGACTCGCCGACCGAAAATTCTGATGGCAATCTTCTAGGGCAGTGGTCGGATTCCTTCTGTGGGCTCCAGAGGAGCGCCTCAACTGCAAGGGAAATCGATGTGCCACTAATGAAACGCGAGGGAGAGGCCCAGACAACGTAGCCCCCGGTGAGATACAGACCTGGTATGTGGGCCCTCTCACAGCGCAAGCCGGCACACACACGACGAAGCGGGTAGTGGATCCCGACAATCAAATAGCGGAACTGGACGAAACGAACAACCACAAAGAACTCACGTTCATGATAGGATCTGAGACCGTAACGACGACTATGACTTCCAGTCCAACATCGTCCACTACGGAACTAACAAGCACATCAACGTCCTCCACCAGTGAATCGACAAGCACGTCGACATCCTACACTACTGAATCATCAAGCTCAGAGTTGACTAGCACGTCAACGACTACGATGGCTTCCAGTTCAACATACCCCACCACAGTATCAATACCGACTTTCACGGTCACCTTCTACACAGACCTAGGTCACGGCGTTGTGACCGCTGACGGCACAACAAAAACAGATCAGGCGACTGGAATCTACCCCGGCGGAAAGTGCGTCCACCTACTCGCTAGTCCATTGAGCGGCTGCTCATTCACGAGCTGGGAAACAGGAGGCGTCTCCGTCGACGATCAACTTGCGAGCGACACTTACATGACGGATTCATGCAGCTATCTGCCGAGTTTGGATGGGGTTGTGCCATCCGGGAGTCTTGAGGAAAGCGTTCCAAGACCGCTGATGGCGTCCATCCCGATCAAGACATCAAGTCCCTTGTAGCGCGTTACTCGCAGACTGGCTGTAGCCTACCAGTATCTCTGTCCGCAACAAAGTGGGTTATTGCTGGGGTTTCAGCTGTAGGCGGGTAAGCTGGGGGGATGTTTCACATTCCGTTACTGCCGGCAATCCGATCACTGAGACCGCTTCTTGGAAGACTCAATGGCAGGTCGCGCTCGCTGTCAACCCGTCTGGAGGCGGGGCAATTACCGTTAACGACCAGCCTTCTGCGAGGGCATGGTACGATGATTGCGTTGTAATTAGTATACAGGCGAACGCTATCGCTGGTTGTGCTTTCTACAACCGCCTCAACACGCCTAGATCTCCCCACAAGCCACAAAGCAGCACAGCAGATCTATTACTGTCCCCTATCATCATGATTCGACCCAATCGATAGACGTCGCTTTCTTGAGTGATCCATGAGGGATCGGCAGTAACACCAGCAACAAACCCTGCCTGCTTAACAATATCGACTATTTCACTGTTCAAACTCCCATTGGGATAGGAGAAGAAGTTGACCTGTCGTCCGATCTTGGTCTCAATATCCTTCTTTGATTGGACAATCTCCAGCTTGGCCTGCTCCAATGGCATGTTTGTCAAGATGGGGTGAGTTAACGTATGTGCGCCAAAATCAATTCCCTCTTCGCTCATCTCGACCACCTCTTCCCAAGACAAGATTACTTCTTTGGCCAGTGCGTCTGGGATGCTGACTCCAGCAACGCGAAGCAAGTCCTCGATCGCGAGGTTCTTTCTTTGCTCCGGCAAGTCCCTTATTGCATTAACAATCCTATTCCTTGTCTTTCGTCGATCGTATGCGGGTAACTCCCAAGTCCCGAATTCAGTTAACTCCAGCCATTGCTTCCTAGTATGCTCAACTGCGTATCCGACCTTGTCCCACCAAAACAGCCTGCTGCCGCCAATATGACCAGTTGTAAGAAAGAATGTAGCTGGTACACCATATTTCCTAAGGATTGGACGGGCGTACACATAGTTGTCCAAATACCCGTCATCGAAGGTGACGACGACCGCTTTCTTCGGTAGCGATCTGTCTTGCCGGAGATGCCGTGAGAGCTGGTCAAGAGACAAGATCTCGAAGTTCTGGCGGAAATACTCTATTTGGCTTTCAAAGGCCTGAGGACTGAGGCTCTCACATGACCAGTCGTCTTTGATCATGGTGACTCTATGATAATTCGCGATGACGACTTGTGATCCAATGTGCTTTCGCTTGAGGGAAGCGTAGACGTCGAAGAGACGAATGCGGTTCGCTACGGCGGCCAATATTGCTTTCGACGTGAGCGTTCTGTTGCGTAACAGGTGCATCACCTGGACGTTGACGCCGCATGCAATCAGTGTTCTCCATAGCCCACGTCAAAGCTTGCAGGTTCGATACCCTAGGATTGGTCCTCCTTATGGCTCCTCGGTTTGACTCGGCACGAGTCCAATCCACTCAGCTTTCTGCTTCAGCCCCTACAACCCGCGAATTGTCTTATAAGCGCTGACGAGTTACTGGAGCGGCTGCCCCCTAGTGATGGCTGCGGGACCCCACAGTCATGTGTTCCACGCTTATATATCTCATCTTTGCCGCCAGAACGGGCAGCCTCGCGCATCGTAGTGGTTGGTGAGGCATTACGTGAGGTGGATCTTTCATCCGAGCGGGGGGAGATGATTGCTACATATTGAAGAATTGAAGGAGAAGAGGGAATGGCAAGATTTTCTCCGCACCTCTCCTGATGGGACATTCTATCATAGCCTACAATGGAAAGAGGTAATCGAAAGGTCGTTCCATGATTCCCCCATATATCTGACGGTCAAAGACGCAAACGGAATCGTTGGTATTTGTCCAGGTTTCATCCTGACCTCAATGCACACTAAGGTCTACTCCTCGATGCCATACTCAGATTATGGAGGTCCAGTGATAGCTAGCCATTGTATCGAACAGGGTTCAGTCGCATTGCAGCATTTCCTTCACCGGTTTTGTGCAAGTATAGGCGTAGCATATCTTAGGATCCGTTTCATGAACGATGGACTTGAACGGTCCTTCGGAGGGCCATTAGGCTACGTTGGTAAGAGCCTTGGCAACGTGGAAATTGATCTGCACGCAACGCCCTCGCATTTCATATGGAATAGTCTATTCTCCCAAAATCGAAGAAGAAAGATAAGACGCTTTGAAAGAGAAGGCTATGACACTCGACAGGCCCGTACAAAATCTGATTTGGTGGATTTCTACACCCTATATTGTGATGACATGAAATACATTGGCGTTCGCCCGTATCCATATCGTTTCTTGGAGAATATGTGGGCTTTGCTCTATCCCCTGAATCTTCGCATTTGGCTCGTTGCGAAGGGAGAGACAATTGGAGGAATCCTGATCCTGAAAGACGGCCAAAGAGCTTATTGGCTCTTGTCAGGAATTGATAGAAGACAAGCCCACGTCGGCCATCCTGTCGCGAACTATTTGCTCTGGAAGGAGATACAAACGGCGGAAGAGGAAGGGTACAGGCATGTGTCATTGGGAGGTACGTCAAGCGATCCCAAAGATCCGCATCACCTCCAAAAAATCAGTTTTGGCGGATCATTCAGCCACCAGAATATTGTCTACTATCCATGTAGTTTCGGTGGACGAGTCTTGCTGAATGCTAGGACAGAAGCGGTTCGGCGATGGAAGACTATTCGAGAATTACTTCCGATTCGTTTCAAACTCATTTTGGAAAGAGAACTGCGAAGATTCCACTAGTTACAAGCGTATCTTGATGCTCTTGGAAAACTACGATAATCTTGGGCGGATAGCCTCTGGCATTTAGTGGTTTGGTCTGGTATGAGAAAGTCGCGTCGCCACGGGCCTAGCCCTACGTAGCCCATCACGGCCACGGGACGGTATCCGCACTTCTGCTGGGCCCGTATAGATGCCTTGTTGTTCTGTAGGATGTATGAGACCATACGTAGGACGCCAGCGTCCCGGAAGTATCTCAGGATCCGCACCTCCAGCGCCGTGTGGATATCCTGGCCTCGCAAGTGGGGCAAGGTGAAGGAGTCATAAGTGAAGGCCTCGTCTGGAGCTAGCGGGATCCTTCGTCCCAAGTAGTCAAGCGAAGCGTAGGAAGTGCTCGTCCAGATTGCCCCCACGATCTGCCCCTCCCGGCTCGCGACAAAGCACCGATCCCCGCACTTGAGCCGGGAACGGATCTTTTGCGCATCTGCATCAGGACGAAAATTGATGTACTCACCGACCCCAGTCTCCTCGAGCAGATCGAAGACGACTGGCGGGCGGGCACTTATTTCGGGAATAGGTTCGCTAAGAATACGCTCGAACAATAATGCCCGTCGATAGATTGGCTGCGCCTCCAACATGTACGAGAAGGCTCTGGACAGGAGGCCTCGGAATCCCCTTTCTTGACGCAAGAGCGCTGCTCGCCTTGCCCACTGCGAAAGATCCAAGCCACCACCTCTCGAAGTGTCTACACCCGCTTGTTAAAGAAAAGTATTTGTTTGCTATCCTGGTAATTCCATTGCGACAACGTAGCCCCACGTGAGAAGCCCGAAGAGGAACATGGTTCTCAAGAACGCGTAAGCGATACGATCAGCTGTTTTCTCGTCCCTGGCTGTGTTCGTGGCAATTGCGAAGAGTGGCGAGCAATAAGTCTCTTGCGCCTGCCATGCGGTGGTCGTGCTCGCCAGAGAGTACGGGGCTAGTTCCGAGGGAAGTGAGACCTGGAACGGTCATCATTCTGAATCGAAATGTGGAGTAGTTTCGCTCGTCTGCCCCGCTGATATACGCGATCAGCAGTACCGGTTCTGGGGGATGTGGCTACGATGAAGCTTGCATCCGATCTCAGCTCTAGCTCAAAGAAACCTGAACCAGACAATCCCGTTCCGATAAGCGAAATCTATTCTTGGGCAGGCCATCTGGCGTCCGAGAGCCGCACGCTAGATTGGATCGTCTATTGGTACGTGTGGCCGCACGCAGTTCGGGGAATAATCCACAAGCTGGAAACAATGAATGGGGGAATCATCGGTCTTGTCGGCCTTCAAGGAGTCGGCAAGAGCAGCGCACTACTCG